>JACCDT010064677.1_pt1 | contig 26435 bp, 24 predicted proteins | sample 7446291 | NCBI WGS metagenome assembly JACCDT01 (sample SAMN15323446, study PRJNA562643) | freshwater metagenome | isolation source: river surface water | place: USA:Blue River Watershed | collected 2017-08-17 | reverse complement strand
TAGACCAATACCTTGTCGGCCTTCACCTCCTCCGTGTGGGTGGTCTACTGGGTTCATAGCAGTACCACGAACTGTAGGTCTAACACCAAGCCATCGGTTTCGTCCAGCCTTTCCTCTTTTAACTAATTTAAATTCAGCATTTGAAACTTCTCCGATACTTGCAAAACAAGTAGAAGGAACTTTTCTGATTTCGCCTGATGGCATCTTCAAAGAAGTTTTTCCTTCATCGTGAGCAACAACTTGAACGAATGCACCCGCTCCTCGAGCTATCTTAGCCCCTCCTTGGAACTTTAGCTCAACATTGTGAACAAAGTTACCTACTGGGATGTTAACCAGAGACATTCTGTTTCCAACTTTTACTTCTGCTTCTTTTGAAACGATAAAAGTGTCTCCTGCGTTAAGTCCTTTAACCGCTAAGATATATCTCTTTTCTCCGTCTTTATAAACAGCGAGTGAGATGAATGAATTTCGGTTTGGATCATATTCAACAGATTTAATAGTTGCTGGAATATCGAATTTATTATATTTAAAATCAATATCTCGATATCGTCTTTTGTGCCCACCACCTTGGTGAGGAACAGTTACGATACCTCTATTGTTTCGTCCTCCTTTCTTTTTAAGACCTCGCAAAAGTTTCTTTTCTGGCTTTGTTCCAGTCAAAACTTTACGATAGTTAGTCGTAGTTAAGTTTCTTTTTCCTGCTGATGTTGGTTTATGTATTTTCACGGTGTTATACAATCTATAATGAAGTATCTTAGCGTATTCTCAGATTGTGAATTATTTAATAATTTTTCTTGTCTTTATCCCGCACGATGCGGGATCTTAGAAAATATAGTCGCCTTGTTACTTATTTTCTAAACGAATTCTATCTTGTCTCCCTTTTTCAGGAATACATAAGCTTTCTTTCCTCCCCCTTTCACACCAAGAGTGTTTTTTCGAACAACTCTTTTTGTTGGGATAGCTACGACGTTCACCTTTACTGGTGTGATGTTGTAGATAGCTTTGATAGCTTTTACAATTTCTACTTTTGAAGCTCGCGGTGCGATATCAAATGTATAGACATTTTTGTCAGATGAGTAGGCAGCCTTTTCTGTGATTCTTGGATTTCTGATAACAGATCCAGAATCGAAAGCGACAACGCCTTCTGCTTTTTCTGTCTTTTTAGAAGCCGGAGCTTTTGCTTTTTTGGTCTCTTTAACCACAACTTCTTTTGTTTCGTCTGCCTTCGCAGAGTCTTTTTTGTTAAATAATCCCATATTACTTTAGCTTAGCTTCTAATGTTTTAATACTTTCGTTTGGATTAACAATAACCAAGTATCGGTGATTAAGAATATCTAAAACGTTCAAGTTTCGGATTTCGTTCACTGCTACGTGAGGAATATTGTTAAAGCTCTTTATCACTGTTTCATCTTTCGAATCAGTTGCAATATGAGCTACTACTTTTTTAGATCCGAGGAGTCTTTCAAATCCTTCTACCTTACCTAAGGCTTTTATTGTTTTGAAAGCTTCTTTTGTTTTCACTTCAGATGGAGTTAGATTGTCCACGAAAAGAATTCTTCCTGCTTTGAATTTTTCAGACAAAACAGTAAACAAAGCTTTCGCATTCATCTTTTTGTTGATTTTCTTTTTGTAGTTTCTAACATTCTTTGGACCGTGAGCAACACCTCCACCAACCCAGATTGGTGACTTTCTATCTCCGTGTCGTGCTCGTCCTGTTCCTTTTTGTTTCCAAGGTTTCTTACCTGTACCAGCTACTTCCCCTCTGTCCTTTGTGTGGGCAGTGTTAGCTCGCTGGTTAGACATCATACTTACCACTACCTGATGAACTAAGTCTGCATTTTTAGGAAGTCCGAAAATACTTTCTGGCAGAGAAATATTTCCAAGAGCTTCTCCATTTTTGCCATATACTTTTGCATCAAGAGAAAAAGCTGCTTTCTCCTTTGGTTTTTTTGTTACTTTTTTTGTTGTTGCCATATAACTTATCCTTTTATAGTGATAACTGTCCCTCGTCGACCAGGCAAGGCACCTTTTATTAGTATTTGATTATTTGCTGCGTCAACCGCTAGAACCTTAAGGTTCTTTACAGTGACAAGATCAGATCCCATTCGTCCGGCCATTCGGATTCCTTTCGCTACACGTCCTCCAGCTCGTCCTCCTGATCCACCGATAGAACCGGCTTCTCGTTCAGAGTGCTTTTGACCGTGAGATCTTCGTCCTCCGTGGAAACCATGTCGTTTAACAACTCCTTGGAATCCTTTACCTTTCGAAATACCAGAAACAGAAACCGTATCACCTATAGCAAATACAGATGCGTCGATTTTGTCTCCTGCGTTTAGATCTGTTGCGTCAACTCGAAACTCTTTTAGAAGTTTAAAGTTTCCGAAATCTCCCATGTGCCCTTTTACAGGTTTTGAGATTCTCGCTTCTTTTTGTTCACCAAAGCCGAATTGAACTGCTTCATATCCGTCTTTTTCTTTTGTCTTTTTGTAGACTACAGTAACAGGACCTGCGTTCACGATAGTCGCTGGGAATACTTCCCCGGCGTCATCGAAGAACTGAGTCATATTCTGTTTTGTTCCGATTATAAATTTCATAAGAATAGTTAAGTTACCACGACGCCCCGTTCCGTCATCCGGAATCGGGGTCGTGGCATTGTACCTATATTAACTTTGTAAATTACTTCATTGTCACATCAACCTCCACACCTGAAGGAAGATTGAGATTTGTTAGAGCTTCGATAGTCTTAGCGTTTGGGTTAAGGATATCGATAAGTCTCTTGTGTGTTCGCATTTCGAATTGTTCTCGTGCATCTTTATATACGAATGGAGATCTGTTTACTGTGTACTTTTTTATATCAGTAGGCAGTGGAACAGGTCCTAAAATCTTAGCATCATATCTCAAGGCAGTATCAATTATCTGCTTTACAGAATTATCCAAGATCTTATTTTCGTAAGCTCGAACTCGAATGCGAAGTTTAACTTCTCCTTCTTTGTTTGCGGCTTTTGATTGTGCTTTTTTAGCTACCATATAATGAACTCTTAATTAAGGGAGAATTTTATTTAATGATTTTTACAACAACTCCAGCACCGACAGTTCTACCACCTTCTCGAACAGCAAATCGTTGTTGTTCTTCAAGAGCAATAGGTGCAACTAGAGTAACCTTTAGACTTACTGTGTCTCCTGGCATAACCATTTCTGTTCCTTCTGGAAGAGTAACTTCTCCTGTAACGTCAGTTGTTCGTAGGTAGAATTGTGGCTTGTATCCTTTGAAGAAAGGAGTGTGTCGTCCACCTTCTTCTTTCTTAAGAACGTAGATTTCAGCTTCGAATTCTGTGTGAGGTTTAACTGAACCTGTAGCAGCTAGAACTTGTCCTCGGTGAATATCTTCTTTCTTTGTTCCTCGTAGAAGAAGTCCAGCGTTGTCTCCAGCCATTCCTTCGTTTAGTTGTTTGTTAAACATTTCAACTCCAGTGATTGTAGTTTTAGCTGTTGGATGTAGACCAACGATTTCAACTTCTTGACCAACTTTGATAACTCCTCGTTCGATTTTACCTGTAGCAACAGTTCCTCGTCCTTCAATAGAGAAGATATCTTCAACTGGCATAAGGAAAGGTTTTTCAAGATCTCGAACTGGCTCAGGAATATAAGTATCAAGAGCGTCCATAAGTTCCATGATTTTTGCAACCCAAGGATCATTTGCGTCTGTAGCTTCAGTGGCTTTCAAGCCTGATCCTTTGATAACTGGTGTATTTGCACCATCGAAACCATTCTTTGTAAGTAGCTCTCGGATTTCTTCTTCAACAAGCATTACCATTTCTTCATCATCCACCATATCAACTTTGTTTAGGAAAACAACGAATCGTGGAACACCAACTTGCTTTGCAAGAAGAACGTGTTCACGAGTTTGTGGCATCACACCATCTGTCGCTGCAACCACAAGGATCGCACCGTCCATTTGAGCGGCACCAGTAATCATGTTCTTGATGTAGTCAGCGTGACCTGGCGCATCGATGTGAGCGTAGTGTCGCTTTGATGTTTCGTACTCTTGGTGAGAAAGAGAGATAGTAATACCTCGTTCTTTTTCTTCAGGTGCGTTATCAATATCTGCTACTGACTTCATAGAAGCCAAAAATCCCTTAAGTCGTAATGCATTAAGGATACCTGCAGTAAGAGTTGTCTTACCGTGGTCAACGTGTCCAATTGTACCTACGTTTACGTGAGGTTTTGAACGATCAAACATTTCTGCCATATATTTTATTGGTTGATGTCTATAATTTTGTGCACGAGAACTGTGACAAAACTAGGGACACCAACATAATTAATATTATTTATAAAAGCACTTCGCCTTGTATTAGCTCCTCGGCTCGGAAATAAAATAAATTTTATTTCTCTCGCTCTACGTCTCTAATAATTTGTTTTTATGGTCCAAATTTTCGATTTTTGGGAAATAAAAACACGCTTAAGTGCGCTGGGGATATTGTATAGTAAATGGTTTAAGGCGTCAAGGAGATTCTCGTGCTTTTAGAAAAAGCAAACTCTCTCCTTTCTTTTCCCTTGAAGGAAAAGAAACAAAAGTTCAAGACGACAGAAAAATCTAGCTAAAAACACAAGCTTTTTGTTGAGAAAACTGTGAACTCGCTTTGCTCAGACAGCACAGCTTTTCTAGCACAAAAAGGATGTGTTTTCTTTACGCTATATTTTAAGCGTCGGAGGATTTTAGCCAAAGATTAATTCTTTCGATATATCGAAAGAATTAGAGTTAAGGGTAATTATATCGATATATCGATACAATTTACAAGTAGATTTTATTAAAAGAAAAACCTGCGGTCCTAACGGACCGCAGGTCGATATCTAAAGCACCATAGGCTTAAGCTTGTAGGTGCAAGTGAAACTTTCTTCTCGAAATATAATGTCACGCCGAAGCGGACTTACGGGGCTGAAACCTGTAACAACCTCTGTTTCAAGATCAAGTTTACACTGTTCCGAAACTTCGATAATTCGAGCTATCACTGATGGAACGAACTCTTTCGATATTCGCTCTTTGATCATTTCGCTCGAAAGCCCCTGTTGTCTGAGTAGAAGAATATGCTTCTCATCTTCGTTTGCAGTTGCACGATATTCTGTTTTAATCGTCAACAGAAAACCTTCTACTTCAGTAGTAAGAGTGGTTGTTTCCCCTTCCCATACAAAACCCTCGTCGTTCCATTTTTGACCAGGAAGATTGAAGGGGTCTTTCACTTTTTCAAAGAAAGAAAGGTGTGGATATGAAGTTTCTCGATTACTACCTAGAGATGAAGGGCCTTCATAAATCCAAACACCATCCTTTTCCGTGGCCCAATATCTGCCTTTGTTGATCACGGCACGTCTAGCAATAAAAGGAAGAAGGAAATACACTATGAGCAACCAAACAATGATACGTAGTGAAAACTTATTGCGATTACTACTTTTTCTTGAATCTAGCACGAACAAGCAAACCAAACATGTCAACACTCCTAGTACAAACATAGAAGTATGTGGCACTGCATAGGTTAAGTTAAACCAGCTACTCGCAACCAGCCAGATCACACCCAAGACAAGGGAGGATAGGATAGCAACTCTTTTGTTTTTCCAAAGAAAGTTGCCAAAAACAGATAACAGCCTAACGATTCTTGATAAGAATTCTTGGAAGCGTGCTTTAGCAGCAATAGTTTTCATGGTGTGTTTTTAAAATGAACGTATGTTTCCAAAAACACATTACTCTTTTCTATTTACTTTTGCAACCAAAACAAAAATCTCCCGTGAGGGAGATTTTTGTCTATAAACTAATCACTATCATCTAGCAACTATTTAAGATTGTCTCTTCTTGATGATTTCTTCAGAAACGTTTTTTGGAACAACGTCATATCGTAGGAATTCCATTGTGAAGTTTCCTCGTCCTGCAGTCATTGATCGGAGGTTATTGATGTATCCGAACATTTGAGAAAGTGGAACGATAGATTTGATTGCTTGAACCATTCCTCGGTCTTCTGTTCCTTCAATAAGTCCTCGTTTTGATGCAATATCCCCTGTGATATCTCCCATATATGAGTGAGGAGCAACAACTTCAACTTTCATCATCGGTTCTAGGATTACTGGCGCCGCCTTTTTAGCAGCTTCTTGGAATGCCATTGAAGATGCGATTTTGAATGCAATTTCAGATGAGTCAACATCGTGGTATGAACCGTCATAAAGTTCAACTCTAATATCTGTCATAGGATAACCAGCCAAAACTCCTCTTCCCATAGCTTCTTTGAAACCTTTTTCACAAGCTGGAATAAATTCTTGAGGGATAACTCCTCCTTTGATTGAGTTTACAAATTCCAGACCATCTTCCCTTTTAACATTCTTTGGTAAATCTTCTTCATTAACAGAATAGTCAATCTTTGAAACTCTAATCTTAACGTGTCCGTATTGTCCTTTTCCACCAGACTGTTTAACGTATTTGTTTTCAACATCAGCAGTTCCTGAGATAGTTTCTCGGAAAGCTACTTGTGGAGCAGATGTGTTTGCTTCAACACCGAACTCTCGCTTCATTCGGTCTACTAGAATTTCAAGGTGAAGTTCTCCCATACCTGCGATGATAGTTTCGCCTGTTTCTGGATCAGATGATACTCGGAAAGTTGGATCTTCTGCTTGAAGTCTGTTTAGAGCAAGACCCATCTTCTCTTGGTCAGCTTTTGTCTTTGGTTCGATTCGCATTGAGATAACTGGTTCTGGAGCGATGATCTTTTCAAGCATGATTGGGTGATCTTCGTCGCAAAGTGTATCTGAAGTTGTAGTATCTTTAAGACCCACAGCCGCTGCGATCTCACCTGCGTACACAACCTTAATTTCTTCTCGGTCGTTTGAGTGCATTCGAAGGATTCGTCCCACTCGTTCTTTTGTTCCTTTTGTAACATTGTAAACATATGAACCGGCTTCAAGCTTTCCAGAATATACTCGGATGAAAGTTAGCTGACCAACATATGGGTCTGATTGAAGCTTGAAAGCGAGAGCTGAAAGCGGAGCTTCGTCAGAAACTTCTCGTTCAATATTTTCTCCTGTGTTTGGATCAAGACCTTTTGGTTTTGGAATATCAAGCGGGCTTGGAAGATAGTCAACAACAGCGTCCAAAACTAATTGAACTCCTTTGTTTTTTAGAGCTGTTCCACAAAATACTGGGAAAATTTCGTTTTTGATAACAGCTCTTCGAAGTGTGTTTTTAAGTTCGTCTACTGTAAATTCTGTTTTACCTTCTAGGTATTCAGCCATCATCGCTTCGTCAGTCTCAACGATTTTCTCAACCATTTCCATTCGAGCTTTTTCTGCCTCCGCTTTATATTCAGCCGGAATTTCTATTTCAACAACAGTCTTTCCTTTATCTCCTTCAAATTTAAAGGCTTTCATTTTGATAAGGTCGATCACCGCCTCAAATTTATCTTCAAGGCCAACTGGAAGTTGAACTCGAACAGCTTTCTTTGTAAGACGCGCTAAAATACTTTCGTATGATTTTTCAAAAGATGCACCTGTTCTATCTAGTTTGTTGATAAAACAAAGTCGTGGAACATTTCCATCATCAGCATATCGCCAGTTTGTTTCTGATTGAGGCTCTACCCCAGCCACACCATCGAAAACAACAACAGCACCGTCAAGAACACGTAAAGATCGCTTTACTTCAATAGTAAAGTCGATGTGTCCTGGTGTGTCGATCAAGTTAAACTGACACTTCTTTGAAGTATCGTTCGCTGGCATATATGTAGGACTCCAAAAAGCAGTAGTCGCAGCGGATGCGATAGTGATTCCTCGTTCACGTTCTTGTTCCATCCAGTCCATGACTGTTTCTCCATCGTGAACTTCACCGATCTTGTGACTTTCTCCTGTATAAAATAGAACACGCTCTGATGTAGTAGTTTTACCAGCATCAATGTGAGCAATGATTCCAAAATTTCTAACTTTTGCTAATGGGTAGTCTCTCTTCATAAATACAAAGTTTTAAAGTTATAAAGTAATAATGTTTATAAAGTTATCTCATTAAATGAAATATCACCAAGCTTTATAACTTTATAAACTTGATAACTTTTCACTAATTCTTACCAAGCAAAGTGAGCGAATGCCTTGTTTGCTTCAGCCATTTTGTGAGTATCATCTCGCTTCTTGATGGCAGCGCCTTCATTGTTGAAAGCAGATAGGATTTCTTCTGTAAGAGCAGTGTCCATAGTTACACCTTTTCGTCCTCGCGCAGCTTCGATGATCCATCGCATTGCAAGTTGTAGCCTTCTTTCAGCTCTAACTTCTCGTGGAACTTGGTAGTTTGCACCTCCGACTCGTCGTGATCGCACTTCCATAACAGGTGATGCGTTCTTCAAAGCTAAGTCAAAAACTTCCAAAGGATTTGGGTTTTGAGTTTTGTCAGAAACTTTCTTTAGAGTTTTGTATACAACAGTTTCTGCTGTTGTTCTCTTTCCGTCTTGCATAACATAGTTAATAAACTTAGAAAGTTTTTCTGAGTTATACATTCGGTCTGCTTCTGTAATATTTTTTTTCTTAATTGGTCTTCTCATATATATAATTATTTAGCAGCTTTTGGTCGCTTAGTGCCGTATTTACTTCGAGCGTTTCGTCTCTTTTCAACTCCACCTGCATCGAGTACTCCTCGAACAACTGTATATCGTACTCCGATAAGATCCTTCACTCTTCCAGAACGTAGCATAACCACTGAGTGCTCTTGGATGTTGTGTCCTTCTCCTGGGATATAAGCTGTTACTTCGTAGTGGTTTGTAAGACGAACTCTGGCGATCTTTCGAAGCGCTGAGTTTGGCTTTTTAGGAGTTGTTGTTGTAACTTTTGTACATACACCTCTTTTAAAAGGAGAAGCATAGCTTGTTGGTCGGTTTGCGATAGAGTTAAATCCACGTCGAAGTGCAAGAGTCTTTACAGCTCTTGTTGCTTTCTTTCTTCCTTTTTTAACTAATTGACTGATTGTTGCCATAATTTGAAAAAACAGTCTTAAAAAGACTAGTCCGCATACTTTACTATGTGCATAAAAAAAATGCAAGCCCCCACACCTATATTTTCATGGCCGTAGGCATTGTAAGATTTTTATTTAAAAATCTTACAATGAAAATATAGGTGTGGGGGCAAGCCTAAGGCAAGCGCGCCCATAAAAAATAAATAAAATACTGAAAAAGCCCCGACATGTGCCGGGGCTTTCACTTCTTCCACCGAAGTGGATTAGTTCGTTACAACCCTCACAGTCTCGGTAGCGCCATTGGCACTAATAAGAGTGAGGAGATACACACCAGGTGATGACATGATCGTCAGCTGTTGACCATTCCTTTGCGTTCCCACTTTTTGACCAATCTGGTCGAAAGCTTCTACGCTTTGGAACTCGCCTTTGATGTTGATCGCTTCTCCCGCGACTGCAGGATTAGGATACACCAAGTAAGTCTCTGTCCGTTCATCGAAATGAACTGCGACAATATTTGAGAAGTCTGTCGACCCATCGAGGTCTACTGACTCTAGTCTGTAGTAGCTCGTCCCTGTTAGAGGACTATCATCTACAAAACTGTAGCGAAGAATTTGGTTGCTATTTCTAGCCGACAAAACTTCGCCTATGTTCTCAAACATGAAGCCGTCTTTTGAACGCTCAACGATGAAGTGACTACTTTCTCGTTCGCTGGCAGTTTGCCAAGTTACGAGTGAAGTCTGACCATCTTTCTTCGCATCAAACGAAACGAGTTCGATAGGAAGTAGAGTCATCGTACAGTTAATTACATTCGATGGGTATGGGTCATCATTGACGTCCGTACCCATAGAAAGATTCATGGAGCTTTGTACTCTTGTGACGCTTGTCCTGATTATTACAGGAAAATTCACGAGAGCATTTTCAGAATCCATGATTGTTGGGTTGTTGCAGTAGGAAGCCAAAGCTGTCCCAGATGCAGAAAGCGCTGTTACGATCGTGCCTCTTATAGACCCAAAGGTAGTGCCATCTTTCACGTCAACAAACATCAGATCACCGTTTGGACGAAGCATCGAGTGAAGTGATACTGGCGCAGGACCAGCAGGGTGACCAGGTGTCACTTTTCGCATCCAGTTTATAGTCGAAAGATTCTGACTCAAACTAAGTGCGTAAGATCCAGTGTACCCAGAGCCGACAACCGATCCAGAGATGAACAAGCTTGTACCGTTAGTCGTCAACATTCCTCCGGAGAGGTTGTCAAAAAATGGAGTGATCAACATTGGATCACAGACCAAATTCAAACTAGGGCTTAGCTTGGACACAATAGGACCGTAGCCATCTGAAGTGAACGTGAAGCAAAAACCTCCTTGAAAAGGTACGGCGTCAACGAAGAACTCGTTTTGTCCGTACCCATAGAAAAGATGGTCAATGAATGCACCGTCGCTAAGTCGATAAATCGACAAAGAGACGTCTCGTCCATTGTTGTAGCCTGTTCCAAACACACAGATTGAATCTCCTTTTACAAAGACTCTTTCCGCATAACGGGAACCGCCACTTCCCTCGAGCTTGTTAGCCCAGAGAACATCTCCACTTGGAGAAATCTTCATCGTAAACTCCCTTCTGATACTTGAGTTCCAATGGTTGATGTTACCTACAGCAACAATGTTACCGATAGGATCAACATCAACGTCTTGAAAAACCAGAACAGAATCAACAGCTCCAAATGTCCTCGTCCAAAGCACATTTCCTGATCCAGATGGATCAATCTTTGTGACAAAGGCAGTGGTGTCATTTGATGAACCAACAGCAACAATTTCATTACTTGCGGTTTTCGCCGAAGCGTTGAAACGTGATGCCAGATCAAACAACTTTGACCACACAGTCAGTCCAGAGGTGGTGGTTCTCTCGATATAGGCTTGTTCCTGAACTCCACCCTCCCAACCAACATGTATGAAATCTCCTCCAACCTCTTCGAGCGATTCGACAATGAGAGACTCAGTCGAATTCGCCGGATCCAAAGTGATCTGCTGACCAAAGGCCTGAAGCGATATGGTCAAAACGACGAAAACGATTATGCTCCTCATGTTTTTGTGGTGTTTTATGTGTATACCTACTTTCGTAGGTGGTTGTAATTACAATGTGCAATCTCCCTCTATTTATACCATTTTTGGACTAAAAAGTCAAGCACTACCAAAGTTTTCAACATGTTAATTTGACACTTGCTTTTTAATAGTTTTGTGTTATTATTAAAACAAACCAACACCATCAAACGATGAAAAAGCTCAGGCTTCTACTCGCTTTGATGGTCGCCACAGGCACCTTCAAAGCTTATGCTCAAGATGTCGTATATCGATTCGATGCATCACCTTGTCCCAATACTTGTGTTGCTGATCTTTGCAACGGCGTTGGAACATCTGCGTGGTTTTCTTTAAACACGACGGATATTGCGACGGCTAGTACGTTTAACCTAGGACCTGGTCTTTCAGGCGCTGGATCAAATCCATGTGGAAACATGAATGGATTTGCACAAGGAAATCCATCATCTGGACGAGCACGATGGGCCGATAATTGGCCACTGTCATTAACAGTGAACCCAAACCTCGACTACTTTACTTTTACTCTTACCGCTAACCCCTTCCATCTGGTTCAGATAGATCAGATATCGTGGCAAGATCAAAGAAGTACTACAGGTCCAACACTGCGCCAATTGAGAACAAGTGCTGATAACTATACAGCAATCTTTCCTGCTGCAGGTAGCACAACTTCAACAGGATGGATAGGTAGATCTATTACAACAGGACTACCGAACTTTAGCGGAACAATCCAAATTCGTATCTACGGATATGGAAACCTTCCTCCGGCAAGCGGAGGTACCGGCACAAATGCTGGAAGTCTTCGCATAGACAACGTTCAGGTCTTTGCCCACATTCTGATCACCAACCTCCCCATCGAACTTCTATCCTTCACCGGAGAAAAGATTGATGAGAGTAAGGTGAAACTTCTTTGGTCAACAGCTAGTGAGCGAGACAACGACTACTTCACAGTCTTCCGTTGTAACGACCTCATCACTTGGCAAGAGATCGGAAGAGTTGCCGGAGCTGGATTCAGTCAGTCACTGACCAACTACGAACTTGTAGATGCTTCCCCACTCACTGGGACCAACTACTACAAACTTCGTCAGACGGATTTCGACGAGACGTTCGCTGACTCACAGGTCATCGCTGTCGATGTGGATGTCGGTGACACATTTGTCACTTACCAAAACCCGACGGCCCGCGGTCAGCCGATACGAGCATCTAAGAAAGTCGACTTCATCGTCGACCAGACTGGAAGACTTGTACCCTTCGAACCGACGAGCATCATCATCGAAACTCCTGGAGCTTATACTCTAGTACACATCGATGAAAATGGTTTTTCGACCACATGTCGACTAATCATAACCAACTAGTCTTCGGACTATGAGACCTTCGCCCCATCGGCGAAGGTCTTTTTTTAAATTTACTCTTATTTTATTTGACAAAAAATATATTTGTGATATTATTGCGTTAAATAAACCACCGCCCTTTCAAAACCAAAGACCATGAAAAACCTATTCTTTGCTGTCTTTACGTTACTCTTAACACCTTCTGTCTTCTCGCAAGACCAGGTGAACTGGATAATGTGGGAATGCGAAAGCACTGACAACAACCCTGTGGTATACGTACCTGTGGGACATCGAACTACACTCCTTCGCTACGAAGCCTCTTGGCCAAGTAATGAAACAAGAGAAGTTCTCAAGTGTAGAGGTGGCACGTGTCACTCTCTCGGACAAATTTCTGGCGGAGAACATCTACTGGAAGATGTTTACGATAACCCAACAGCCAACGGTTACTGGGACTCGTACATGCTGACACTTCAAGTCGGTGGAAATTCAACAGAAGGAGTGTTTGTTACAACAGAACCAGAGCCTACTCTTTCTGTGGAAGTAGACATTATTCAAACTACAGAGGGTGACTCAGTCACTATAACAGCTTCATCAACAACACAGTGGAGTGGTGAATATGGATGGGGACTCATCTTCCCTTTCTGCACGTCTCACCCGATCAAAATGATAGCGAAGGTGTCTACAACAAGTGAGGAAGTGGTTTTCCAAGACACGGTAGAATGTATCCCGGGAACACCAACAACCTTCGTCACCGGATTTATGTACAAAGGTCCTTACACAGAGCTTTGTACAGGAGTTCACATGGAGCGGTTGGACATCTCCGATGTTCCAACATTCACTCCGAGAGGAATCATCACTGCAGATGAAGTCTGTATGATGGCAGGAGGTTCGATCACAACAGGAATGGAAGCTTCTTACGAAGATATTAGATTCCTTGCGTTTCCGAACCCGTGTCACAACACTCTCTTCTTGCAATCAAGTCGACAAGTCACTTGGCGTGTGACAAACATACTTGGATCGATTGTCGCAACAGGACAAGAGAAAGAGATCAATACAGGTTCATGGCCTTCTGGTTTGTACTTCCTCGAAGTAGAGGGTACAAAAACATTCACACAGATCGTTCGAGAGTGATCTCAAGCAATCCAAAAGCAAAAGCCCGTCTGCAACGCAGACGGGCTTTTTACTTTTTGTTATTGAGTTTTTATAGGCAACCCTGTTTTAGTATCAATTTTGATTGTATTGTCTTTTGTTTCACCTCCTGTAAGACCTGAAAATGTAGGTCCATGGTAGATTCTTACATAGTCTGAAGCATTATTATTTACAACACTTGGATGGAAACTTGAAGTACTAATTTCTGACGCAGATACAGAGCCATCTGATAGCGCAGAATCACGGAACCATTTAATATTCTTTAAAGTTGCTCTGAAAATATATGATGGGTTATCTGGTAATTCGAAACGTACATCAGCATTCATAGCTTTTGTTTGACCAGCTGCTAATGAGAATACCCGGACTTGACCATTGTTACCGACAGAAGATGAGTGAAAAGTCTGTGCCCCAGAACCACATTGATAACAATCAATAATTTCACCAACAGCTTTTATATTATAAGAATTGTTTAAAAAGTCATTTACAGCTATTGGACTAGCCTCTGAAACACTATTAAAAATCTGTAGTCCCGTATTCTTAAGATTTTGTATTGGTAATGAAGTATGCAAGCTAGCAGGATCAACTATTTTTATAGGGTATAAACAATTATTTGTTATGCGGTAATGCATTGAGAAAGAGTAGAAATTACCTGGTGTGTTTGTAGAGCCTTCCCCAAAAAACATAGGTTCGTCGAAATTGTATGTTGGAGAAATTGAAATACAGCCCGATGAACTAATCACCTGAGATGTTTGACTGTTAGAATCTACTTTGTCTTGGGTGCTTAGAATTGCAGCTGTTTGAGCGGTGACTAATAAAAATAGAAGTGAGAAAAGCCCTAGAAGAACTTTATTGTTTTTTATGTCTAAGTGTTTAATAGATTTCATGATTTTTAATTTAATAATAAATACTGCTTAATTATAACAACGTTTTGTTTAACAACACCAACGTACAAAAGGCAATATGTGGAAAACAGAACTATTGATTAAGCGCTTCGATGCCTGGAAGTGTGCCAGAAGAGAGAAATTGAAGCATTGCCCCCCCGCCAGTAGAGATAAACGATATTTTATCTTCCAATTTCATCTCTTTTATAAGCTTAACCGTGTCCCCCCCTCCGATTACAGAAAAGGCAACGGACTCTGATATGGCTTTTAGAATTTCTTTTGAAGATTTGTCGAAACCATCTTCATAAAGTCCTAATGGTCCATTCCAAAGAATTGTTTTTGAGGTCAGAATCGTAGTTTTTAGATCTTCTAGAGTTTCTGGTCCCATATCAGTAATCATATCTTCTTTTGAAAGAGCATTTGGAGTTTTTACCTTACCTGATTTTACAGTAACATCGAACGGTATTTTAATATTTGGCTTATCAAAAAATTTTGTGACGTTTACTGTTTCATCAAGGAGTGACTTACCGGTTTCAAAGCCAATTTTTTTCATGAAATTGTTAGCTAATGCTCCACCGATAAAAATACTGTCTGCGATTTTTGAAAACTTTTCAATCAAAGGGACTTTTGTATCAAACTTTGAACCTCCCAAGATAAACAGGAATGGTTTTTCTGGAGCATCTAGTTTTTTTAGATTATCAACTTCTTTCAAAAACCAAATACCGACGTATGATGGTAAAAACTTAGTCACACCAACAACAGATGCATGAGTGCGATGAGAAACAGAGAAAGCTTCGTTCACATAAAGATCGGCAAGGCTCGCTAAGTAGGCTGAAAACTCTTCCGTATTTTTTTCTTCACCTTCGTTAGATCGCAGATTTTCAAGTAAAATAACTTGCCCTTCTTTTAGATTTTCGGCAATACCGAGTACTTCTTCTCCATAAAGAACTGGAACAAATGTTACTGGGATAAATTTATTTAAATAATCTGCTATTGGTTTTAAGGTTTCTTTTGGATCACTCCCGATATGACTAATTAAAATCACTTTTGCCCCGAGTTTTGATAGATGCTTTATCGTATCCAAACTTTTCTCGATACGAGAACCTTCGGTGACGTCCACTAATCCATCAACTCCCATCGGTACATTAAAATCTACTCGAACGAGTGCTGTTCTGCCTTTTAAATTTTGAATTTCAAGAATTGAACGCATATATACGAGTACTATCTTTTTAACATTTCGACCTTTTTAAGAATCTCACCAAACTTTTTTGGATCAAGACTTGCGCGACCTACCAATACTCCATCTACCCCGCCGTATTTTGAAATAGATTCGATATTTTTATCATCAACTGATCCACCGTAAAGTATTTTTGTTGGTGGGATTGATTTTGTATCATAAATGTCGCTCAAAACTTTTTTGATAAAAATACTTGTTTCAAAAATCTCTTTTGATGTAGGTTCTCGAGTTGCCGTAGAACCAATCGCCCAGACTGGTTCATAAGCGATAACAATATCTTTGATTGAAGTTTTAGGAAGACCTGAAAGAGATGACAGAAGTTGCCCCTTGATAGTTTTTAGATATTCTCCTGCGTCGTCACGTTCTTTTTCGCCAATACAGATTATCGGAATCAACATCCCTCGTAAACTTGCCTTCACTTTTTTATTTATCTCTTCATCTGTTTCGCCTTGTGCCCTTCTTTCAGAATGCCCGACAATGGAATATTTAACTCCTAGATTTTTAAGCTGAAGATATGAGACATTTCCAGTGAAAGATCCTTCTGATTCTCCGAAAAGATCTTGGGAACCGAGTGTAAACCTGTGCCCCGATGTTTTAAGATTTTCGATGTACACAAAAGGCGGACAAACTACGGTATCTACGTTTCGCATTTTATTAGCAGTCTTTTTTATAGAAGAAAAAATCTGTTTAGCGAGTTTACCAGACACCGGATTCATTTTCCAATTACCAACAATAAGCCATTTTTGTTTTGTCATGCTGATAATTATATCAGATATTTATATTGGTAGAAAAAATAAGCAACAAAAAACGCTCATAGAAGAGCGTTTTTTGTTTAGTTCTTTGTTTTGATCACCTAACTATTACCATGAGATTCTTATTCGTCCGTTTTGTGCAGAACCTTGATAGATGTTGAGTGTTCCGTCTGTACATGTTCTTGGAGAACCAGCACCGAATCCGTTATTTGGTGTAATTGTTTCTTGTGCCAAGTTACATGGTCCAGAGTTTGAAGCACCGTCTACTCCGTTTGTACCAACCGTTACACCTGCTGGGTAGCCGTTAGGGAATTGATCCCCTCCAGCTCCTCCTTGACCAGCATTTCCAGTGTTGATCCAAGCTGTTCCACCTTCTCCTCCATCAGCACCTAGCGCTTGGAATCCTGGTGTTCCTACTTGATTTCTTACCTGAGAAAGTCCACCTGTGACTCCATCTGTTGGTGTTCCAGAAGATGATGTGTTTGTTCCGTTTGCACCCTTAGCTCCAACAACAAATTCTGCATTAAATAGATTATTTCTTGATAATGTCATTGTTCTGTATCCTCCAGCTCCTCCTCCTCCTGCTCTTCGAACTTCGGTGTTACTTGTTTTAATTCCTCCAGCACCTCCTCCAGCACCCCATACTTCGATTGTAAATGTATCTACGTCAGATGGGATAGTATTGTTTTCTTGGAATGTACTTAGAGAGAATGTTCCTGGTGTACTGTATACGATTTCACCTGAACTAGGTGTACTTGTTGGAAGTCCAGAAATAAGGACATACCCTCCTCCTCCACAACCTCCTTGTCCTCCTTTAAATTGTAGTGAATACGGAATAAAAGTTTGAACTCCTTGTCCATACCCTCCTCCTCCTCCACCACCACCATGTCCTGGGGCACCACAATATCCAGATCTACCAAACCTCATATTCATTGAATCTGTTCCTCCGCCTGTTCCTCCGTCTCCTCTGTAACTATAACCAGCTGAGGTTATTGCATTTGCACCCGGTCCACGAAGTGTTCCATTTGAAGTATAGGCCTCTCCCACACCTCCAACACCTCCACAAGTAGGACAATTTATATTTTGAGGTGGCTGAGGATTTGTATTTGATCCAAGCCCTCCATTCCAATACCACCCATCACTACCAGACGCTAAGTTAATGTTTCCGTGAATTCCAATAAGGTTACCTTGGGAAACTGACCCTCCAGCGCCACCCCCGAAACCTCCAAGTGAGGCCGGCCCTATTTGGTTTTCTGGACCACTCACTGGGTCAAAAATAATTGTTGTTGGCTGACCAGTAAAACCACTTGTAGCAAGACTATTTTCTGATGTTGCCCCGGCACTGAATATAGCAGGTGAGCCTCCTTGACCTCCTTGACCAATATTCCAACGAAGAACACTTCCTGGAGTAACATCAATGTCTTCTGTATTACACTTACCAGCCTCTCCTCCTCCACCACCTGATCCTCCAGTTCCAGCACCCCCATCTTGTGCAGCAGCCCCCCTACCGCCACCGCCACCGCCACCGCCACCGCCACAATATTTCACACTAACTGTTCCTGTGAAATTAAATGGATGTTCATATCCGTTGTCTTCAACTGTGTACATAACAGTGCCATTACCATGACCTGTCCTTGGAGGTTGAATACCCTCTAATGTAGCATTTGGATCAGTTGCAGTAGGGCATTTAACGACTTTTTTATTTGTCTCAATATAACAAAGGTGTTTTATCTCTCCTGCTGCTGCTTGATTAATATTTCCACCTTCAAGACCTTCAAGATATAGGTGTCCGTTTGGACCAATAACTGTAGCATCAGCTAAATATGACACTCCGGCGTTTGCAAAAACTGCAATACCGTTTTCAGGATTAGCAAGATTTAGTTGTCCTAAGTTTAGACCTGGAGCAAATGGTATGTTTCCATATGTTAAATATTTATTCCATTTAAATGTTCCATCCGCGTCAACTGACATTGGAATTCTTCCTACACCCGCATCTAAATATTCTGGGTGTTGCGGTGGACCTTTAAATTTAACTGAAGAAGAGTTAAATGTTACATCTTGAGGATAATAATCATCTCCAGCAACACCAAATTCAACAGTATTAGATTGGAAATCAACGTCTTGTTGATTTTCAAGATTCCATCTAAATGTAACATTTTCTGAATTAAGATTTGTGTTTTGAGAAGGCTGATAAATACCATCAACAATACCTCCTGTACCTAAGGTAATATTATTCCATCCTCGCACGCTAAAAGAGTTACTCTCTATCGTAGTAACAGACGACCCCTCACCTGGATTAAGACGTTTACCGATACCAACAATTTTTGAAAAAATAGTAGTAGAAAGAGTATTAATTCTTGATGAATCCATCTGTGGACCGAAATACTCGAGTTTGTTTGTAGCTTGCCATGAATTCGTTGTGTTATCAAACCATAAAGTTTGACCTGGTGTACCCGGTGGCAAAGAGCCTGTACCTCCTCCACCTCCTGGACCAGTAGTCCAGCAGTTACATTCAACATTCCAAATGAGAGTGTCTCCATTGTTTACCCCACCCGGTAAGGCTGGGCCCCATGTAATATTCCCTTGATTATCAGTAGCCTTGAGTACATCTCCAGCTGACGGTTGACCACCTTGAACATCAGACCCATCTGCATTAGTGGGCTTATATCGAAGCCTTCCAAAGAGATTTATTTCTGGCCCAGCATTACCTTGAGAACCAACATTAAACTGGTTTAGAAATGTGGCTGGAACAAAAGAAGCCATAAAATCACCTCCTCCAGCATCTGTGTCATTGTCGAAGAATGTGCCACCACTTAAGATTGATCCAAAATCAACTTTAAAATCACGACCAGCGGTAAGGGTACCGTTTAATCTTAGTGCCCCTTCTTTTGTTTGACCTTGTGGACCAATATTTACAGGAGCGGGTACGTTTGTTCCAACGGTTGGTCCGCCGACTGGAGGGGTCCAGTTATTCCCTGGCGACGCCAAAAGAGATGATGGAACTGAAAAGATTGCAATGAAAATTGTTAATAAAAACTTTGATAAAAATGCACGCATAATATTGATAATAAATTTATAAATTACTTCTTATATAATAACACTTTTAGTTTTGTAAATTGACATTAAAGTTTTATAGTGTGGAAAACTTTTATTTGATACGGGATTGAGAGAACATTTTTGTCTTAATTTAAATAAAATAAAACATCTCGCTTTGCGAGATGTTTTATTTCTGATTTTAGAATTCTTCGTAACCTGGGATATTTGATCCAGCAGGTGTACATGTAGGAATGATAGTTGGAGGACATATTATTCCATCTATCCAAACTCTTACTCTTTTGGCGTCAGACACCCCGTCATCATTTACACAAGTCAATATAAATGTTGTTGGATAAGCATATGCGGAAGATCCTACGGTCATGTCTATTGTTCTAGACCCGGAAGCTATCGGAGTAAAGTTTGATGAGTTCCAACTAGTATTTGTGTCAGCACTTCCATTTACAACCATCTGGGAACTCGATGTACATGAAGTTGCGTTTTGAACTGTCCAACCAAGGTTAACGATTCCTCCAATATCTGATAAGGTCTCGGTACGATTGTTACCATCGTTGTTTGGACTGACGATAAACAGATCAACAACAGGTGGTGGATCTGGAGGATCGACAGGCACAGTCATTATGATATTGTCAGTATCACTTACTTGAACACCACTCAGTGATTGACAAGTAATAGTAAACTGTAATACATCCCCTGCAACAACTCCACTTAAAAGACCTGCGGGTATGTTAATGGTTGAAACAAAGTTATTTGGATTTGCTCGAGCTCCTGTCCAGCCACTAAGTGAAGCTGTTACACCGTCAACAGAGAATGAGCCGTTACATGAGTTTGGTAATAAAGCAGCATTATTTGTTGATGACCATTGTATAGTACCCGTAGGATATGAACCACTACCAACAACAAGTGATGAGGTGCCGACATCAAGATTGAGAATTGGAATGCCTGGCGCATATACACAACTTGCAGGATTACTTATTGTTGCAAGAGGATTAAAGTTTGTTGCAACTGGATCAGTACATCCAATGATTTCTGCACCTATCACACACGAGCCATCATCTACGGTAGCCAAAGGATTATAGTTGTCGGCAATTGGAATTGTACAGCCGAGGACTGCGTCATAGAAACATTCTGCTGGTTCTGTAGCTAATGGATTGTAGTTTGTTGCCACAGGATCCATACATCCCTTAATCTCTGTTGTTACAGTTACCGTCGCGATCTTCATAGGAAGCGTTTGACCGTCTGAAGTTCTACATGTGAGTCTGTATGTGGTTGTTTGATTTATTCCATTTATTGCATGTGTTCCATTTGGTAGGTTTCCAATAGTAATATCGATCGGTCCAACGTTTGTTCCATCACCCCCGGTTGATCGCCAGTGAGGATAGTTACTTGAGTTACTGTAGGTGGTACAAGAGTTAACCCATTTTGTAGGACTATTGATTGCTTCCCATTCAAGTATTGTTCCACCGCCCTCTTCTACGACAACATCATGTGCCCAGAAGTTTATATTAGCACTTCCCGGTAGAACGACAGATGTATCACAGAAAGGACATTCTGGATTTTGGAAACTAATCCAACCAACAACAGGACCGCCCCATGCCCAACCAGTCAATGCTCCTGTTATAATGTTCAGCTCTACTACATGATCAAGGCCGGCAAAACTTACACATCCATCGTAACCATCGTCAGCAACATCATCTCCGTTCATGAATTTACCCCAGCCTGCTAATTTTCTAAAATCACCGAGTGCTGGATCGAGATCGTCTAGATTAAAAACTTTTGCAACGAATTGAGGCGACATTGGATATGACTGCCAACAACTTTCAACAATGTCGGGATCAAATGTAAGCCATCCGTAGTTACTACTCCATGCATTACCAGTCAATGCTCCATAATTAGAGCGGGCTGGATTCAAGCGGTCTGGTAATGATCGTAAATCAAGTTTTACCCCCCATGGACGAACACCATCTTCACAAAAATCAGGTTCACAATTAAATTTAAGCCAGCCACCACCTCCTTCACTGACGTTTGGATTTTCAATACCTGTCCCCATCCAAGCAAAACCAAAAATTTTACCGTCGTCCGGAGAATTAGAATCAGGCGGTCGGATAATTTGTCCAAAAACTACAGAAGATATACTAAATAAAGAAACTGAAAAAGCAAAAACAGTGAGAGGAGATTTATATTTGTCAAAAATCTTCTTTAGAAAAGACATAGTTAGTTATTCTTCTTTAAATCTTCTATTATTTTTGCTTTTTGTTCTGATGTATATGTACTTGCCCCAGAGCTTCCTGCCTTAATCTTCGCTGTTGCCTGTGTTTTTTGTGCGTCAGTTAGTGTTGGTTGTTCTAGTGAAGATTTTTTAATCTCTGTGATAATAGCCGCTTTTTCACTTTCAGTAAATTGACTATTGTTAGAATTATTTCCTATATTTATAACCTCACTCTTTTTTAGGAGAAGAAAAATCACGACAACAACCACGACCCCGAGAATAACAATGAAAAAATTTTTATTATTTTTTTGACTATCCATAAATATAGTTAGAAATTATTTTTAAATATTAACTGTGTTAATCATAACACCACAAATGTGAGAAAAGAAAAGTTTTTTAAACTATTTGTGGATAATCAATTTAGTTTTTTGGTGATGGAGCTTTGAGGGCTTCGTATGCTTCTCTGTTAATCTCTTCAGGTGTTTTATTTTTCGAACCTTCTGGAGCTTTAAGGGCTTCGTATGCTGCGGCATTTACTTCCTCAGGTGTACGCGGGAGAGGAGTAATTGGAGCTTTAAGGGCTTCGTATGCTGCGGCATTTACTGCTCTTTTTAATTTCATCTTTTCAGAATGTTTTTTTATAACAACTACGAGAAGAACAACCAAAATAATAACGAGTATTAATTTTAAAGTTTTTCTTTTTTGGGGTGATAATGTATGTGAGTTCATAACTATATATTAATATTTATATAGAGAGATTATACCACTATTGCAATCACAAGTAGGTAAAAAAAATATTGGAATGTGGATAATTTGACCAAACAACAAAAATGATTTATTATTAATTAGTAAATCGTCCTGCTCTTGCTGGACTTTTTTTAATCACATTGAAGGTATTACAATTTAATAAAATCACTATGTTAGATCTAAAAGCTTTAAAATCAGCCTTACTACAACTAGAAGAAGAGAAGAAGATACCAAAAGATAAAATAATCGACGCAATCGAGCAGTCTTTGGCTGCGGCGTATAAAAAAGATTACGGAAAGAAAGGACAAATTGTCCGCGTAAAACTTGATCTTGATTCTGGGGCGACTGAATTTCACCAGATTAAAATCGTAGTAGACGAATCTACTGTTCGATTCCTAGAAGAAAATGAAAATATAGAGGATTTCCTTGAAGAGAATACTGAAACTCTAGAAGAAAATGTAAAGCCAGTTTTCAATCCCGAAAAACACATTTTGCTCGCTGATGCAAAAATGATTAAGGGTGACACAAAAGTTGGAGAAGAAATAGTCTTCCCTCTTGAAATGAAAGATGATTTCGGAAGAGTTGCGGCTCAAACTGCAAAGCAAGTGATCATCCAACGGATCCGAGAAGCAGAACGAGGTGCGGTGATGGCAGAATACGGCGACCAAGAAGGAGAGATCATAAATGGGATCGTTCAAAAAGTAGAAAGGGGGATTATTTTTGTTGATTTCAACAAAGCAACAGGGATAATCCCACGAGAAGAGCAGATTTTCGGAGAAAGATTTATGACAGGCCAGAGAATAAAGGCTTATTTAACTAAGGTTGAAGAAGGTCATCGAGGCGTAAATCTATTTCTTTCAAGAACACATCCTAAATTTATCGAAAAGCTCTTTGCTATCGAAGCGCCAGAAATCGCTAACGGAATTGTTGAGATAAAAAGTATCTCGCGAGAAGCTGGGGCAAGATCAAAAATAGCTGTTTACTCAAATGACAACAATGTTGATCCAATCGGAGCATGTGTAGGACAACGAGGGGTTCGAGTTACAACAGTAATGAACGAACTTGGTGGAGAAAAGATAGATATTATACCTTGGAGTGAAGATCCTGAAGAATTCGTTTCTTCGGCTATTTCCCCTGCGAAGATCCTGTCTATCAAACTCGTAGAAAGAAAAAATGAAAAGGGCGAAGACGAAAGAGTTGCTATTTTAGAAGTAGCCAATGATCAACTATCTTTGGCTATCGGAAAGGGTGGACAAAATGTAAGACTTGCAGCAAAACTTACTGGATGGAAAATAGATATAAAAGGCACTGATGCACCAGAAGCAGAAGTAACGGAAGAAGAATCAGAAGATGCACAATAATTATTAATTAATTACATAATATATATGAATCTTTGGCATGAAGTATCAAAGGGCGACAATATCCCAGAAGAAATAAACGTAATTATTGAAATTCCTAAAAACTCTCCTAACAAATATGAGATAGACAAAGAGACGGGGCTAATTAGTCTCGACCGAGCAAACTACAGTTCTGCAACATACCCATTTGATTATGGTTTCGTACCGCAGACACTTTGGGAAGATAACGATCCACTTGATGTCGTGGTTTTAACAACCTTCCCTCTTCACCCAGGAATTCTTGTAAAATCTCGACCTGTGGCAGTAATGGAAATGATTGATGACGGTGAATCAGATTATAAAATCATCGCAGTACCGGTAGACGACAAACGATGGGATGACACTCACGATTTAAATGACCTTAATAAACACATGGTAAAAGAATTTGTTCATTTCTTTGAAACATATAAGGAATTAAAGAAGGGACAAAAAGATGTTGTTAAAATTCCTAAGATTTCTGGTAAGAAAGAAGCCTTAGAAGCAGTATTAAAATCAATAGAGCTGTATAAAGCAAAATTTGGGAAATAAGAAGCAAGAAAAGGGTTGGCTGCCAAAGGCAGCCAACCCTTTTCTCTTGTCTTTACCTCAAATTCTAAAAGATATACAATTATAATATTACCAGAATTAATCACTTAAATATATGAAATCATTAAAATACATTATTGTTGTCACATTTTTACTTTCAGTCTTCCCTTTTGTTTCGAGGGCCAATATTGAATTAGAGTCTGAATCAAAATTACAAATAAATGCGCCATTTGAAAATGGTATTCATTTACGAAGACTTGATCTGCAAAATAAGCTTTGGAAGGAGGAAATCGAAGAACATAAGGACAGATATCAGAAAGCACGAGAAGCTTTTAGAAATTCTACTTCTGACACAAGAAATATGATGCGGACTGAATTTAGAATGACGTTTATAGAAAGATTTACGTTTGTCTATAACAAACTTTCTGAATTTCAAACAAGAATGGAGGCTAAAATTGAAGTAGAAGAAAATGCAGGAGTAGATATAGAAAAATCAGAAGCCAAACTTGAAGAATCAAAATCACTTATGGTTACAATAAAGGCGGACACAGATAAATTAAAAGCCCTGCTTAATGAACGATACGCAGAAGATGAAAAAGAGGTCAAAAGAGAAGAGGCTAGAACGCTTGTAGAGAGACTAAAAACAAATATTAAAGCATCTCACGAGGCTTTGAGAGAATCCTTAAAGGAAATAAGACAAGCTAAATTAGAGGTTGAGGCTTCAGCAAAGATAGAATCAGATACTAATTAATAGCTAAAAGAAATATTATGGAACAAGAAAAAAAAGGATCTATTTTTGGCACCGTCTTAGTAGTGTTAATTCTTATCGGACTCGTGGTGTACTATCTCGTAAACAAAAACAAAATTACTAATATCCCAGAAACACAAAATGAAAGTCAGATACAAAATAGCCAAACGAACGAAAATATAACACAAACAATGAGTAGTGAAGCAACCTTAGAAACAGAGGTTGAAAATCTTGATACGGAATTTTCAGATATGAACTCAGATGATTTGGATATGTAATTGCTAAAAGGCCCGCAAGCGAAGCTTGCGGGCCTTTTATTTTATTTTTTTGTTTTAGGTTTTTCCATCACTTTATCTACAATTCCATACTTCACTGCGTCTTTTGCATCTATCCAGTAATCCCGGTCAACATCTTTTTCAATTTTCTCTAATTTTTGTCCCGTGTTTTCTGCCAGCATTTTATTTAATTTGTTTTTTGTTTTAATGATTCGGTCAGCAGTGATTGCGATATCAGAAGCTTGCCCCTCCACACCACCTAGTGGTTGGTGAATCATCACTTCTGCGTTTGGTAAGATAAATCTTTTACCTTTTGCTCCAGCAGAGAGAATGATTGCTCCCATAGAAGCCGCCATCCCGACACAGACGGTAGAAACATCTGGTTTAATATGGTTCATCGTGTCGATGATCGCCAGTCCATCCTTTACGTTTCCACCTGGAGAATTAACGTACATGAAGATATCTTTCTTTGGATCTTCAGATTCCAAGAAAAGAAGTTGGGCAATGATATTACTTGATGAGTTTTCTTCAACTCCAGTTCCTAAGAAAATGATTCTCTCTTTCAATAGGCGAGAATAGATATCGTATGCTCGTTCACCGTTATGTGTTTTTTCAATTACTGTTGGTATTAACATGGTATTTAATTTGCTGATAAATAATGCTTATTTGTAAGTCTGACTATAACATGAAATACTACTCTTGACAAGTTTTTATACTATGCTATACTCTCCCTCGAATCAGCAATCAGGCAATAGTGCTTGATTGAAACCAAATCCTTTTCTTCATGAAAAAGACCATGTTCCTTTCACTAGGACTGCTCGCCTGTGTGGCGTTCAGCCCACAACCCGCCTTCTCGGCACCTGATACGGGCCCGAAGGTGGACAACATCGAAGTAGTGAACATCAGCGCATCGGCCGACCAGATCATGCCCGAGCAAGGGGTTTCCCAGGTCAGCATCACCAACAACTATTTCAGCACGTGCGTGCAAGCCAGCGGCCAGGAGACCGTTCTGCATCGATCCGACCATTCGGTCACTGGTGTGAACGTCGACGATTTCAATATGAACAAGAAGGTCTTC
>JACCDT011351870.1_pt1 | contig 26485 bp, 30 predicted proteins | sample 7446291 | NCBI WGS metagenome assembly JACCDT01 (sample SAMN15323446, study PRJNA562643) | freshwater metagenome | isolation source: river surface water | place: USA:Blue River Watershed | collected 2017-08-17 | reverse complement strand
TGGTGCAGCAGGTTGTTACAACTGGGACGATGCCGACGAGTGTGCCGGCTGGGGCAGTAACACCGATGGCGAAACGCTTTGGAGTGCCTGGACGGGTTCGGCTGCAGTAAACGGCGGTAATACTCGTGACTACGGGTATGCCGTAGACGAAACCGGTTGTTTGTTGGGGCTTGGCGACTCGGGTTGGCTGTGGTCATTTTCTGCCGATAACGGCTCGGTACCCTGCCGGAGGACAATCTCTACCGTTACCGTTAACCCCTCTGCGTACTATTGTGACGGCGATGGGAACGTTACGGGCTGGGACAAAATTAAGGTCAGTAATCTTACGCTTTCCGACTTTCAGCAAATACTCGTAACGGTTCATGACAGTACAGGTGCGGTTGTCTCTGGGTTGGACCAAGTAGATATCGTCCCCACTGCTGGTGTGCTAGATATCTCATCACTTCCATACTCGGGTAATACGCAAGATATTAGCGTGGACGTACTATTTGTCGCTCTCAATAATGACCCATGGAGTGGGGATGTTGCACCCGTTGCATCGGTAACCTTCCAGGGGGACGATGCCCAGATCTGCTACCAGACGATTGCGCAGGACGACTGTAATGTACCTACTATCACCAATACTGCTAACAGCATCACTACGCAGCTTAATGACGACACCACCGACACGCAAACCGCTACGTATAGCCTCGGATTAGTGCTGTCCAGTGGTAAGGTTTGCGGAGCATCCACCACCCAGCCGGGCAGCAGCTCGCCACTTTCTATACTTGCGGTAACGGGGCAAACTGCCCTGAAGGGACTACTTGGACTGTTCGTGCTGACGAGCGGCACGGCACTATACATGGCCAAGAGGCATCCACGAACACGATATTCTCGCCGTTAGTAATCAGATGCTACAATAAGCACAAGCATAAACAACAAACTGGACTCATCAATGCAAAGCATCTTAGATCTTAGTAAAACGAACAAACTAATCCTAGCCGCCTTCACTTTCTTAACCATGCTGACTTATAGCGGGGGCAGGGCGCATGCTGCTACCCTTGACGTAACGGGCGGCTGTACACTCCCCATTGCTATAGATTCAGTAAATGCGGGTGCCAACCAATCCGGCTGTACTGCAACGGGTGCAAGTTACGGAACGAGTGACACTATAACTATTCCGGCCGGGACAATTACTCTCGCGGCGGATTTGCCATTATTAACACAAGATGTTGAGATCAAAGGTGCAGGAATTGGCAGTACAATTATTGACGGAGATAGCGGACAGTATAAAGGGATATATGTTGGGCCGGGCTCAACAATCTCAATCAGTGATCTTAAAATAGTGGGATTTAATGAGTACGCAATTACCGCAAGAACTGATGAGTCGGTCAGGATTGATCGCGTAGAGGTCGATGGAAGTGATGCTCAATTCGGCGGCAGTTTCTCGGCACTGCGAGGCGTATTTATCATAAACAGTTCCTCAAGCACTAGGACTGTGAACGTCAGTGACTTATACGTCCACGACTTAAATGCAATTGCTAATGTTGTGGCCGGACTCTTAGTGGATCAAGACGACGGCGGTACAACCAATGCAACTCTACAGAATATAACTGTCGCCGGAATTACTAATAACAAACCGACTAATGGTGGAGCAATCGGCGTATTTTTATCAGTAGGGGTGTGGGGCAGTAGTTTTGGAAGCTTTGGTACCCTCAACACTACGGCCACGAACATTACTATCGACGAGATACACTCCAACAGTACAACGGCCGCAGCATTCTCAAACAATGCCTATTCTGATAATGGTAATGCGACCGTTAACACAACTATCAACAGCGTCACCGTAACAAATACCGACGGCATTCATGATACATTTTCGGATGTTGACTCAGCAGCCTTCTACGCTGTGTCGATTGGGGTTGGAGCCGGGACTACTGCCAGTAGCATAATCAACGTAGGCAACAGTCTGATGGCGCATAACTTATCAGATGGGAATTCATCCAACTGTGTCACGGGCGACTTCACCTCACTGGTTGGCGGTGCAGGAACAGGCGTGACATCTGTTGGATCACTGGGACACAACATGCTTGACGATACTACTTGCGCGAGCAATTTTACCGACCCAACAGATTATCATGGTGTAGTAAATATCTTTACGACTTTAGGTGACCTGAAAGACAACGGCGGTGCCGTACCCACTCGCGCACTGTTAGCCGGTAGCCCGGCTATTGCTGCTGGCGGCCAAGTCCTTGGTGTTACCACCGACGCCCGTGGAGTTGCTCGTCCTACCACCTGCCCATCCGTTGGTGCTTTCCAATTCGAAGGTGCCGTCTGCGCGGCAACTACAACCAACGCCAACACTAATGCAGGCAATGCGGCCGCCCCAAACACCGGTGTTAAGCCATCCGCTTTGCTAGTACAGATTATTGTCGGTCTACTTGGAATTGGTGCGTTGGCATACGCTGCTCGAAGCAGTATACATCGGGAGAGCTGAGTTCTTGTCACGACATAAAAAACGATTACCACTTCAGTCTCGTCACTTCATACGGAGGGCCTCCTTTGTTGTCGGCATCTTGCTCGTAGGCTATGGTCTGTTTGCACTGCAAAAATGGTACGAGATTCGACACGCGGGGGTGCCAGCCGCTCAAGTAGTGGCTTCAGAGACGTCCGATACGCCGAGTGAACAGAAGGTACCAGATAGTTATAGCGTTCCGGCAGATAAGCCATTGTTAATAGAGTTGCCAACAATTAAGGCTAAAGGATTCATACAGCAAGTAGGCGTAGATAAGCAGAATCGAATGGTTGCACCGGGCAATGTTCATATGGCTGGATGGTATGCCAAGGGACCGCTTCCCGGAGATCCAGGGCTCAGTATAATCGACGGTCATGTAAATGGTGTATACGCTAAGGGAGTTTTCTATAACCTCGGAAAACTAAAGAAGGATGACACTTTTAATGTTACATTTGGAGACAAATCTGTCCGAAATTTTAAAGTAAAAACGGTGTCTACGGTATCTGCGCAAGATGCGGACAGCGCCCTTTTTGTAAAGGACAGTACAGTTGCCAAGCAACTTAACCTTATAACCTGTGCGGGCAAATACAATAAGAGTACTAAGACGTATGACGCACGTGTGATTATAGTTGCAGAGCGAGTGGAGTGAGAAGACTATTGGTCGAGCTGCTTAAGCGCTTGAATAGGATTTAACTTTGATGCTCTAATTGCTGGGCTGATTCCAAAAAAGATGCCAGTAAGTATTGATAACACCGTTCCGGCCACAAAGATCATAACCGAATACACAGGACTAATGTCGAACGCAAGGGCAATGATCTGGGATGCTATAAGAGATAGGATAACCCCCATAAGGCCACCGATGGTAGACAGGATAGTCGACTCAAAAAGGAACTGCAGGAGTATATCTTTGTTGCTGGCACCCATAGTCTTGCGGATACCGATCTCACGGGTACGTTCACTGACACTAACAAGCATGATATTAAGAATACCAATACCACCAACTAAAATTGAGGCTGCTGCCACAATGGCTATTAACGATGTTACGATCGACACTACGGTTTCTGATGTACTGAGTAAATCATCGTTAGCGACCACACTAAAACTTTGCCCGGCATGCGTGGTACTAATGCGTTTTTGAAGAGTTGATTTAAAACGTTTCTTGTCCGTTGATGATTGCATTTTAGTAATAATTACCGATAACAAATTGTTTCCGGTACTTTGTTGGCTACGGTAGGTCGCAAGTGGGATAAATAGTACGTCATCAAAGCCGCCGCCGACGGTCAGTTCCGAACCCGGCACCGCGGGTTCGAAAACGCCGACAACCCGGTATGGTACATCGTTGAAAATTACACTCTGTCCAAGCGCGCTTTGGCCACCAAAGAGTTTCTGTTCTGTTGACGGCCCAATTACAGCGACGTTTAACTTTTGTTTCTCGTCACTTGCCGTAAAGTAATCTCCTTTGGCAATTCGAGAATCCCTTACCGTTTTGTAATTGGCTGTGGTTGCTGCAACCAGATTTGTTTCGGCGACTCGACCATTAAATGAAACCTCGCCTGTTAAATATCGGACCGCTGCTGTTTCTTGGGCATAAGGCGCGGTGCGGGTAGTCTCATAATCTTCATCAGTCAAAGTAGCAGCCTGGAAATTGCTCAGTATAAAATTATTGGAAGAAACGACATATACCAAATTACTGCCAAGCCCGTCTATCTGTCCTAGTATTTGTTTGCGTGCTCCTTGGCCCACGGTAACTAAGCAGGTTAGCAGTCCTACTCCTATGGCTACACCTGTAATGGTTAGTAGTGAACGTAGACGGTAATTGTTGATAGATCGCATTGCGGTCTTTAGGTGCAATTTATACATGACTACTCCGCACTTTTTTACCATCATGCAGATAGACCGTGCGATCAGCAAACGCCGCAACTCGTTTGCTATGGGTAGCCATGATTATAGTTTTCCCATTATGGTGTAAATCCTGGAATACCTGCATAACTTCGTTACTGGTTTTGCTATCCAGGCTCCCTGTGGGTTCGTCGGCAATTATAATGTCAGGCTGGTGGACTACAGCGCAGGCAATGGATACCCGTTGCAGCTGGCCAGATGAAAGTTCGGATGGTTTCTTTTGATGGAGTTTCTGAATAGCAAGATTCTTTAATGTTTCGAACGCTATTTTTGTAGCTTCTTGTTCCTTGATTCCCCGATATAGCAGTGGCAGCATGGTGTTTTCCAGAACTGACTGATGTTGGAGTAGGTTAGCAGACTGAAACACAAAGCCAAAATGTTGAGCCCGCAAATGCTGTAGTCGTGATATATCCCTGAAGTTTACTTCGACTGCGTTAAGTTTAAAAGTACCAGAAGTTGGTTGGTCCAGCATGCCAATAATGTTAAGTAATGTTGTTTTGCCGGCTCCAGATTGTCCCATTAAGGCCACAAATTCACCTTGCCCAATCGACATGCTAACACCGTTTAGGGCAGTCTCCACAGCATGGCCTGAGTGATAATTCTTAACGATGTTACGTAGTTCGAGAATTGTTGAAGTGGCTTTCACAGATAGAATTATAAGCTATCACACGGCTATATGAGATTTAGCTGAACTTGTGTCATCAACAAGCTTCAGCTTATAATACGGATATGCACAAGAGGAAAAAAATAAAAAGTCTACAGTTTGTAGCCTTGCTGCTGGTAGTCTTGATCGGAGGACTAGCCGCCTTACCTCTCCTTCATACCAAAGCAGAAGTCAACATCAGCAAAATTGGTTCGTTTGGTGGCAGCGCAACATTAGCCAATATTGTCATGCCAGGGCAGCTGGCTAGCGATGACGATGGCAATATTTACGTTCTAGATAAACAAAGCCGCGGTGTTGTTAAGATGTCTGGTGCGGGCGAATACATAAGAAATATTGGTAATAATCAGGAATATTCGGGTGATAACTCACTTGGGGGAGTAAAAGATATATCGGTACACCGAGGCTCTAATACTATTTATACTATTCAGGCAGAAAATCGTGCTGTTAAAAAATTCTCTACCGACGGGGCATTCATCGGCACATTTGGAATTGGAGTGTTAGACGGACAAGACACTATGCAATACTGCACGGTAAACTGCCGAGTATCGGATGATGATTATGCTGATGGTTATTCTCCGATTGATCAACGTGACACATTTACTACGGACACGGCAGGGAATGTGTACCTAACAGGTAGCAATACTATCAATAAATTTAGCCCTACAGGGCAGCTCCAGGCGGTCATTGGCTGGGGGGCTCAAGATGGTGAGCAAGAACTTCAATACTGTACGTCCGGCTGTAGAAACGGTGCTGGAGGTGTAGGTGACGGCCAGTTTGACAATACTACAAGGTCTATCGCCGTTGATGAACAAGGGAATATTTATGTTGCAGGCACAAATAGAATTCAGAAAATCAGTGCAAGTGGTGAGTTCCTTGGTGCTTATGGATTAGGAGTTCAGGACGGTCAAGCGGAGTACCAGGTATGCCCTTCATCATGTATCCAAGGTGTGGGCGGTGCGGCAATCTGGGATATCGCAGTCTCAGACGGTAAATTATATTCGACCACCGAATCTGATGATCGTGAAACGATGACCCTAAACTCCTATAACTTAGATGGCAGCAACCCACAAGTGGTTGGAACACCTAGTTGTGATAAGCAAGCACCTGCAGGGTTGAACAATAACTTCTGCTATGGAAGGGGCTTAGATGTGTCGGTCGATGGGGATATTAATCTTGGCGATTGGGGACCCAATGGCGATGCTCAACGCACCAATAGCTCCGACGGTTGGCTTACCCGAGAATATAACATATATGAACGCGCTCCTGGTATGGGTGTGCTCACACTCAAAGCCGATGGAACCGCCGTTAGACGTATAGCCTCGGATGTACGCTCTCCCGGAAAGTTTGCAACACCAGTTGGTAACGCTGTTGACTCCGAAGGAAATGTCTACGTGGTTGATACGCTTGGGGATCGTGTGCAGAAGTTCGATAGCAATGGTAATTTACTATTTATTATGGGGGAGGCCGGAACCAATGACGGTCAATTCTTAATGCCAATTTCTGCAGCGGTAGACTCTGAAAATAACGTCTATGTGACGGATTCACGAAATAGTCGAGTTGTGAAATTCAATGGTTCCGACGGAGAACCGCTAGGCGTTTGGGGCAATACACCCGTCGATAGCGGAGGATACCGAAATGGCGGTTCAGAGGAAGAGAACTTTAATCGTCCAACTGGCATTGCAATCGACAGCAACGATAATATTTATATTAGCGACACCGAAAATTATCGCGTTAAGAAAATGAACACTTCCGGTGAAGTACTTGGAGTTTTTGGTACGGATGACCAGAATGTCGTTACCCAGCCTGGACAAGAACCATGGTTCCAAGAACCGGCGGGAATTGCTATCGCTAATGACGGCAATATTTTGGTTGTAGATGCATATAGAATTCAGAAGATCAACCCATCCGGGAATCTCGTTTCTAATGTAGGAAAGACACTTGACTCTAATGGTACGGCTTTTGAGCAGGATGAAGACGTCATCTTGCAAGGTTCTGGAATCGCGACGGATCGTAACGGCAACACTTACGTTGTAGATAGTTTCATCGTTGGAAATAATCTAAAAAAGTTTGACTCGGAAGGTAATTATGTTGGTCACTACGATCTGGGCCCTACATATACCGAGTTCGGATCGCTACCAGGAGCTGCCCTTGGGGTATCAGTGGGCAAGGCGAATGGCATTCTATATGTTTCTAATTCCGCTAACGCGCGCGTAGACGTGCTATGTGATAATCAAGTTTCTCCTGATGATTGCACCGGGACTCAACTTCCTCCAGAGGAAGGTCAAGGTGAAGTAGCTGTTACAAACGCCGTAAACGGAAAGAAGATTTCTGTATCGCAAACTGGCTGCCAGTTGATAACCAATGCCGCCGGCACAAAATCCTCTAACTTCGCTAAACAAGACGGAAATACGTATCCAGCAGGGTTCATAGGCTTTGCCCTAACGGGTTGTAATACGGGCGGTAGTAGTGTGGTGACGGTTACATTTGAAGGTGTGGAATCAAAAAAGAATGTGGCGCTACGAAAGTACAATACCGTTACACAAGCTTATACAACTGTACCTAATGTAGTCTTTAACATCGTAAAAAATAATAACGTCTCATCGTTACAGGCGGTCTATACCGTCAGTGACGGCGGCACATTGGATGAAGATGGTATCGCCAACGGGGTGATCGTAGATCCGGTCGGTCTGACTTCATCTGAAGTTCTAGGCAACACCGGTGCGGTGGCTATTTCAGCCGTTTTATTGCTCAGTCTAACCCTAGGGACAAGTTTATATGTTTGGCTCGACTACCGTAAGCATAAGAAACCACTACTCCAGGAAGACCCAACCGTCCGCTACACTCTGGCAAATCATATCAAGGTTGTGACTCTTCCGCTGCTTACTTATCGTCTACGCTTCCAGATAGAGCGGGTAAATGTAGCTGGAAGTTCTCGAGTTCGCCGCTTCTAATAAATAAAACTGGGGGATGTAATGCTTAATAAGCTAAAACGGTTAGTTGGTAAACATAAAATTATTTCTGCAGTTCTGGCCGTTGTTTTTGTAGCCGCCGCCGCTGGCGATCCTTCACCAAAAGCGAATATCCAAAGCTCGGGAAGTGAAAGCCCAAAGACAATCAAGGTTGTAACCGATGGCGACGATGTTAAGTCAAAGCAGCAGGTTGGCACTAAAGAGCTTACCGAAACACAACCTATACCATTCGGAAAAAAGACAGTTAACGAAACAAGTCTGGCCACTGGCAAAACGCGAGTTCAGACCGCGGGCGTAAACGGCGTCAAGACAATCACCTATCAACTAACGTTAGTAGATGGTAGGGAGACTAAACGTTCGGTCATGAGTGAGAAGGTTACTACCGCTCCAATAGATGAGGTAACGGCAATTGGCACCTACGTTGCAGCAAAACCCCAGCCCAAACCAGCACCTACACAAGCTGCCTCCAACTGCGATCCAAATTATTCTCCATGTGTTCCTAATGTTTCATATGACCTAGACTGCTCGGATATTCGCTTCAAGGTAACAGTCATTGGTAGTGACCCACACGGCTTTGATGGGAATGACAATGACGGTTTGGGCTGCGAGAGTTACTGAAGCGTTTGATACAATAAGTGAATGAAATCAAGCAACAGTACAAGTATTGCGATCGAAGCTAAGAAGCTGACACGCAAGTTCGGCACCAAAACTGCCGTATCAAATGTTAACCTCAAAATCCGAGAAGGCGAGATCTACGGATTCTTAGGTCCTAACGGTGCGGGAAAGTCCACCACAATAAAGATGTTGGTAACCCTTCTGGAGCCAACTAGTGGCGACATTAAAATTTTAGGGACCAGCGCTATCGACGACCCTGATGCTGTTCGGCTAGAAATTGGCGTTGCACTACAGGAAGCCGCCCTGGACGAGAGTCAAAAAGGCGATGAGTTCTTGCGTTTACAAGCACAGCTTTACGGCCTCCGTGGAGCGCCTATGGAGGAGCGTTTGGCGGAGCTTGAAAAACTAGTGGATATTGGCGAAGCCATTAAGAAGCCTATCAAGGAATATTCTGGTGGTATGAAGCGTCGACTCGATCTTGCTGCAGCGCTGGTGCATAACCCCAAAGTTCTTTTCCTAGACGAGCCAACAACAGGTCTTGATCCGATTAGCCGAACAAAAGTTTGGAACGAAGTCCGTCGACTTAATAAAGAACTAGGTATGACCATTTTCTTGACCACCCAGTACCTGGAGGAAGCCGATCAGCTAGCCGATCGTATTGGAATTATCAGTAACGGTAAATTGGTAGTAGAAGGTACGCCAAGCGAACTCAAGCGCAGTACCGGCCAAGACTCCATTGTAGTTACTTGCGCTGAGCAATCTAAAGAAGTACTGGCTGCTCTTCGCAAAATTAAAGGTGTTACTAAAGTCGACCAGAACGACGGCGAGATCCTAATTGCATCTAGCCACGGAGCTGAGTCTATCGCTAGTGTCGCTGTGCAACTGGAAAAATTGAAAGTAAAAATTAAACAATTAACGCTGCGTGAAACGAGCCTGGACGATGTATTCCTGGAATATACTGGCAACCGCTTATCCAAGCAGGAGGACGAACTATGAGCACCAACACCGTAAACATTGTGCCAAAACCAGCCGGGTTCTTAAGGGATCTCTTTACCGTTGCAGGACGAGCCTTGCGCGCTATCCCCCGCGAACCAGAAGCAGTTATCCCTGCACTTATGATTCCACTTTTCTTCTTTATCGTTAACGTCGGTTCGCTTAGTGAAGCTTCTAAGTTTGCTGGAGTCGTAGATTTCAAAGCTTTCCAGTTGCCGGTTGCAATTGTCTTTGCAGTTACTGGGATATCGCGTGCCAGCGCCTTGGTAACGGATATTAAGTCTGGCTACTTCGATAGATTGTTGATCTCGCCCGTGCGACGAAGCGCTTTGTTGCTAGGTCTAATGGTGGCCGACTTCGCCTTGGTCATCGCCCTGTCTATTCCGGTCGTTCTGCTCGGTGCAATTTTAGGTATTAAGTTTGTAACCGGCGCGGTTGGAATTATAGCCTTCCTATTGATCTCTGGTTTATGGGGCTTGGCCTTTACTGGTTTTCCATATGCAATTGCTCTTAAGACTGGTAGTCCAGCGGCAGTAAACTCGTCATTCTTGTTGTTCTTCCCGTTTTCGTTCTTAACAACCAGCTTTCTTCCAATGGAAGCGCTTAGCGGTTGGCTTAAAGCCATAGCTAAGTTTAACCCTGTAACGTATTTGCTCGATGGACTTCGAAGCCTGATTTATGTGGGCTGGGATTCAATGATTTTGGGCAAGACCATGCTGGCAATTGGTATTATTTTGTTCCTGTCGTTTGGTATGGCGTTCTTGGTTCTTAAGGGCCGAGTCAGCCGTCGCTAGATTTTATCAGGAAACTAGACACTTAGGTCGAGTGCGAGATGTTTGGTTGTTCTATCCTGGCCGATTTTCTCGGCTAATGCTTCATGAACCTGCCCAACTTCTGGGATGAAACCGTGCTCTTTGGCAATGCCATGGCCATCGAAGGCGGCCTTAAGGACTAAGACAACTTGTTTTTCAGTTAATGGTGATTCCTTGGTTAGTAGTTGTCGAGCAATGTTAGCTCCGATAAATCCGGCTACTTCTATGCCAGTACGTGCTTTCCTGATATCACGGTCAAGGATACTAAAGCTGATCTTGCCGGAATTTCGGTCCGGTAATGCATCGAGACCTGTTTCTTCTTGAGAAGCTTCGTCTAGCAAGCCTAGTCTGAAAAGCTCTAAAGTTCGGTAGAGCTGTGATGGCAAGAATCGGTGAGGGGCTGCCATTCCATGGATTAGGCTAGTATCTACACCATCGGGGTATTGAACAGCAGGATTGCTAAAACCAGGTTGACGCTCCACGGGCTTGAGCCAGGTTTCAAGAGCCTGCGCATTGACACTTGTATGAGTAGCTACATCAAAATATATTTTGGTCAGATACGAGCGAACAGTATCTGCTGCGCCTTCCGGGCCACGGCTTTCGGCTAGCGAAATAGTTACTGGACAACCATGTGAACCACCGGCGATTGCGACCATTTCGGGGGTAATAATTTCCGGAAGAATAATCCCGTGATCACTTACCCTACTGTTGAGTTCGGTGTGTGTTTGCGGTGGGTATTCGCCAAGTGTCCGTCTAGCCTCTTTTTGGAAGTCTGGCGTAGTGGCCTGACCGAATTCTTCGGCAGGAAACTGTAGAAAATGGAGCGCAACTTCTTGAGAGTAGGATGACATAAGACAATATCATATCATAAAAATAGAATAAAGTCTATATTACGGTAGTGCTTATTTATCCCAGATGACGATGCGCAAGCAGGTATCTGCCAATAATAGTCCAGGTTTAGGAACGTAGGTGCCAGTAAAGTTTGGCTCGGGCTCTAAAAGCCCACCGTCGAACACTCCTACTGCAGGCGATTCGGCGGCACGATCACCGACCGAATCCCAAGCAAACATAATTGGATTGCCCAAACCCGTGCTCCATTCCATCGACTCTCTCCACTCTGCAGTGCTAACTGCAAACGTATCGTTCTTTGGTGGCACATATTGGTCTTCTACTACAAAGCGCGAGGAGAAGCCGGCGTACAGCAACTGACCGGTGCTGACCAGCATGAGGCCGCGGGCCAGAAATCTTTGAAGATCAAGCTCATCTTTTCTGTCTATTTCGCCTGCAGGTCGGGAGATAATTTCAATCATGCAGTACATAGTACCGCAAAGTGCCTTTACCGTCATCCATATTCCGGAGTGCTATACTTAAAGAATGAAAAAAATCCTGAATCCTATCAAAAATACTGTCAGCCGTGCATCTCATTCACCTAAAGCCAGAAAAGCAGCACTTTTACTAGTGGTTTTTATTCTCGGTGGAGTACTTGGTGGGGTCATAACTGACAAATACATTGCCAAAGATGGCTCTAAGCAGAGTTCTTCTGACGCATTACGTACACCTCGAACAGCAGAAGATATCGCAAAGCGACAATCTGAGCAGCTAGACGAAAACTACAAGCGCGCCAAGGAGACGGTTGCTAAGGATTTGAAAGAGGGCGACCTAACCAAAGATCAATCCGAAAAACTTTTAAAGAAGATTGACGAAATTTATAACTATCGCACTAAAGATCTCAAGGATCTGCCCGTAGCCGATGCTCGTAAGAAATTGTCCGAAAAGCGCAGCGAATGGCGCAAATGGGCGACCGACAACAAGATCTCTAGTCGTTATATTATTCGACTCACAATCTAAGCTAAGACAGTTATCCTCTTGCATAGCATAAGCATTACCTCTAAACTGTAATCAATAGCCCATAACAGGGGCAACTAGGGAACGTTTAGGGATTACCTTGTTTCGACAAAAACGTATAGCATTTGGGTTGGTGATCAACAGCACAGTGCCACAGTTAAAGAGATTGGTGCCGACTACGTAATTCTGACCTTGGCCTCAACTCCTCAGGACGTCCGTTTGCAGCTTGGCCAGTCTGGACAGTTCGATGTCACAGAAGACGGTCTAGATGATATCAAAATGACCCTTAACAGCGTAGCTGGTGGCATAGCTACCATAACCTTTGCCCAGGTTTACCAAACAAACATGCCCACCGTCGAGACTCCGGTAAAGAAAGCCAATAACTATCTAATGTGGCTACTCATTGGCAGTGGAATACTCTTCCTCATATTCCTATTGCTCATCGGCAAATACGCCACCGACGACAAACACAAATAATCTGTAGCTTCTACAATACGGCTTCTAAAATCTCGGATAATCTAGTGGTAACCGACTGGTCTACTGTACGTTCTTCGAAATTAAGATTATTGCTCATGACAACAGCAAAGCGATGATACACCCCTGCTCCCATAGTTCGTGCCACGTCCTGCAGATGAACGCAGGGAAGTAGTGCCGTTGAGCCAGAACCGACGCTTACAAGCACTACTTGCTTACCCTCGAAGGCGTCACCAAGCATGCCATCAAGTGCATTTTTTAGTGCACCCGAATACGAGCCGTTATAAATAGGGCTTACCAAACACACTACCTCGGCTTCGGCTATTGCCGCTGCAAGTCCTAGAACATTCTTGTCGTTGCTGGCACTAGGGTCTTTGTGCCAAGCATGTTGTGCCAACGGTAGCGGCTTATATCCCAGCTTCCAAATTACCGGCGAGCTGCCATGTTTTTTGGCAATATCTTCAACTACATCAACAATAAAATTACTTTTCGATTCTTCTTGCCGAACGCTTCCACCAATAATTAGAATTGTTTTACTCATGGAATAATAGTACCACTTAACCCCGTGTTCATTCTTTCCTTGTGATGACCAATAAAAAAACCACTCTTTCGAGTGGTTTCAATTTCGTGGTGGGGGTGGAAGGAATTGAACCTTCGACCAACAGGTTATGCTTACCACTACAGCTTTCGCTGCCTCTTTCGTGTTTGTGGTCTGGACTGTCCCTTTATCTAATCGCTTAGATACCTGCCATCCAGTCTCTACACCTTCCTCAGCATTGCCGAGGCTTGGCTCGGGATTACCATGCGACATGCGCGACAGGCTTCCCCGAATTTGACAGGATATACTTACCGGTCGCCCGAGTAAGCAGCCCTTAATTCATTGGCATATCTGATAAAATATAGTTATGAAACTTGAGTCTAACTGCAAAATTTGCAGTACAAAACTAAAGGGTAAGCAGACACTTTTCTGCTCATTGAATTGTAAGAATAAAGCTCATCAATCTTATCCTGCTCAAAAGAAGAGAGGACTTGCTCGAAAGCTTTATCTTATTAAGAAGCTTGGTGGAAAGTGTTCGATTTGTGGGTATGCAACTAACCTTGCGGGTTTAGCATTTCACCATCTTGGTGGAAAAGAATTCCAATTGGATGCTCGTTCACTTTCAAATCGTAAGCTTAGTTCGGTTCTAAATGAGTTTGAAAAATGTATCTTGCTTTGTCATAACTGTCATGCGGAAACGCATAATCCTAATCTAGACTTAGCCAAATTGTTAATTGAGCCCGCTGCTCTAACCACTGAGCTACACCCCCGTAACCAGCTAGGTGGATTATAACAGATATGCATGCACCTCGGAAGCTCTGTTATATACTGTAAGCATATGCAAGAACGATTAAGAGAAATACTAAAACATCCATATGCCGAGGCACTCAACGATACCAGAGTGCTCGGTCTTTTGATATTTGGCATTATCGCATTGCTTGTGTCTTGGAGTGGCGTTAAATCCATCCAGACAAACTACGAGCTGCAAAAGCAGATATCCACCCTCAACCAGCAGAACGATGTGAAAAAACTAGAGAATGTAAATCTTAAGTTACGCAACGAGTACTACAAAACAGATCAGTTCCTGGAGCTGGCAGCGCGTCGTCAGTTCGGAAAGGCAGCACCCGGCGAAACAGTCTACAACGTACCAAAAAGCGTAGCTTTGGCTAATACGGTAGATCTGCCCGGCGTGGATGTTAAGCCACAGGCATTAGCCGACACCAGACCAACGTATCAGAAGAATTTGGACGCGTGGTTCAACTTTGTTTTCCATCGGGATAAGTAGTGTGGTAATCTGTCTTTCATGACAGAAACTTACGACCACCAAGAATCACAAGACCCTCAAGATAACACCGACCAAGCAGATGTATATCCACAAAGTCGTTTTAATAAAGCACAACGTGTTGGAGCGACGGTACTGGCCATGACTTTGGCTGTGATGGCAGGTTGGATCGCCCGTGATGCAGTCGAGCGAACTATTGGCCCGCTCAATGGCATCGCGCGAGTAGACACATCTGGCTGTAACGAAAACGAGATTGTTGGCGGCGCTGGCGTTATGACGACAAGTGACGGAAAGTATACCGTGCGAGTGATCGCACCTGATAGTGGCTATGTAATTGTTGCTATGCGCAACAAGGCAGTTAGCGAAGACGTTGCCAGGGAAGATCCGGGAGTTTTCGTAGACGGTGATGTGACGCTATCAGACCTAAGTATTACTTGTCCCGAGCTAGAGACTTGGAAGGATGATCCAGTAGTTGGTGGCGCGCTTGGAGAGTCAGAAGGTCAAACATCACTTCGCCAGCCTACTACATCTGTTGCCGGTGGCTAGTAGCCAGAGAAATAGTCGGTCTTGATCTGATCTCGGGTAATGCCGATAGATCGCAGTAGTTTCTTGTTGGCCTGGACCATAGCGTCAGGGCCAGATACGTAGAACTGTCGTTTCTTATAATCTAGCACGTGTTTCTCTATCATTGCTTGATCAATAAAACCGACCTCGCCCGTCCAACTCTTCGGTACTTCGTGACCTTCCATGGGAGTTAGCACATATACGATCTTTAAGCCAAACTCTTTTGCTTCGTTAAGGATATCCTTGTAGACAATTTGCTTGGCATCCGACACGGCGTAAAACAGGGTAATGCTGCGATTATGTTTGCTATCTACCAGATACTTAAGCATGCTTCGGAACGGAGTAATACCGATACCGCCAGCAATAAAAACCAACTTAGCCCGATCATCGATGGGTAGGATAAAGTCACCAGCTACGTTGTTTCCAGCAATGACGTCGCCTTTTTTGAGGTCGGCTAGCTCTAGCTTGAAAGTACTGCTTGGCGTGGCATGCTTTACTCCCAGGAGAACGTGGTCTTCGGTGGGGGAGGAGGCAATTGAAAAGCTTCGACGATTACCACGGGCATCGGTCTTTCTGCCTTTTACTGCAGACACCGGCAGGGTGATTTCTAAGTACTGTCCGGCCTTAAACTTGAGTGGTACAACGGGTTTAAAAACGTATTCTTTTATAGTATTGCCAATGTCGCGGATCTCTACCAGTTTAAGTGGCTGGCGTATCCGACGAGCCAATGCGAATACCGCTAAGTTTCCAATGATCAAGCTGATCTCTGGCGTCATCGAATATGAACCAATCGACAAGCCGGAGCTAAATAGCAGTCCAACAAATGCGCCATAGGCAACCTGTTGGTAGCGACGGGGTGGGGTAGTGACCGGCTCGGTCAACATAAATGCACCAAAGAAAATGATCGGGAAAGAGAATAGTGATGTTTGTACGGCCGATCCCAAAGATGCACTACTGCGCAGAACTGCCAGAGTGAAGGCAACTGCGCCATAGGTTGCCACCATGGGCCAGCGATGTGTTTTTCTGACCAATAACACACCCAGGATTACGACAAAGATAAACATGCTGTCGCTGCCGATCCACCAACGGGTACTAAGAAGTCCTGTCACACTTACAACTAGTGCACCTACTGCAGCCGGGTTTAGGAAGTGCCTTTCGTTCTTTACTAATACATACTTGCTGGCCATAGCGATTACACTTGCTACGCCCAATATCACTGCTTCTTTTACGTCCTTGGGCGGCTGAAAAATGAAGAACAATAGCATGGCGGTAATGGCTGCCGATTCGCCGCTGACTGCCTTAACCTTGTAGAACTTGGCCAGTAATAGATTCACGCCATAACAAACTATTAAAAGGACGGCCGCACCAACTAATGGCCGGATAGGTCCGTAGGGAAGAACACCGACGGCGCTAAACAGCCACGATAGTCCAGCGAGGATGCATAGCCCCCAAAGAAGGAATTTATACATGGTTATTTTATTAACAAAGTTGTCGATTACTTTTACAAACTCATTCATTGGTAGCCTTTCCTGGGAATGCTTTTGAAACGTTGATTACATTATCCTCTAATATGCATAGATATTCAAAGTTGTAGCCCTTGAGCATAGTGGCAGGCACAAAGAATAGGCAAGTTGCTAGCCCATCGGCCACCATGGCTGTGTCGGAAATAACCCATGCGGCTTTAACAGAACTTTGTGATTGGAGTGTCTGGGGATTCATGATGTGATGGTATTTGCCCCATTTTCGTTTGTTTCCGGCCGATCCACACAGGCTTGACCCTTGTAAATTAACGATGCCAAGGACTTTTTGGGTGTCGTCTGGGCTCTCTAGTCCAACAGGGGTGGGGGTAGGGGAGTGGTGAAGAATATCACCCCCGGCATCAATTATGTAGTTTTGAATCCCCTGCTTGTCGAGCTCTTGTCCGATTAAATCAACTAAATATCCTTTGCCAGCAGCACCAAAGTCTAAAATACATGAATACTTAACATGTAAAGTATTGTCGCTAAATTCTAGTACTTCAGATAATGCCGGGATTTTTTTAAGTTGCTTGGGGCGCAGGTCATAATTCGCATTGTACCCTGCCCTTTCCATCGCATCCCCAATTAGCGGTGTCACTAATCCATTGGTCATTTGATACATCGATACATAAAAGTTATACAGTTCGGCAAAGTCGTCTGGCACTTGATGCTTACCTGGATTGGTTCCAATTTGTGTGACCCAAGAGTCGGAACGGAAGCGGGAATAGCGTTGGTCGAACTGACTAATGCGGTCAGCAATAAGTTGGGCGATGCTATCGGCCTGTTGTGATGGGACGTCGAGGTCGATTGTCCAGGCTGTACCAATAGCTTCGAGCTGAAGGTGGGCTTTTTGAGTATCTAGGTCTTTGGCCATGATTACATCTTGGCTTGGGATCGAATGATGTCTAGTGCCTCGTTAAAGCTACGAGTTGTAAGTGATGCACCTGAGACCCGAGAAAGCTGCATGGTCGCTAGTGCTTTTCCGTTTGTTTGAGAGGCATAACCATCAATAAAATCATTCTGATACGCTCGAGACTCACGGTTACTAGCTTCCGCAACAACGCTACTGTCGGTGATGGTCCCATTGCTAATAGTCATTGTTATCTTCATATCTTCGGTGCCGCCGGGAGAAGTATAGGAGGCCGTCGTTGAATATGCTCCATCTTTGTATGTTGCAGATGGGTCCACGGTAGCCCCTCCACTTGACGTGCCGCTGGTTACTTGAGACGTTGAAGAGCCCGAACTATCTGATTTTGGTTTGAGCACAATTGTCCCCGCTACCAGGGCGCCAATAACGACTACGGCAACAATGCCGACAATTGCGGTGTTATTATTTTTTTTGCATACCAATAGTATAGCAAGCTCTATCTGATTGTTCGCTGAGCGATGATTATTCCAGACCTAAGCGGTTACGCAGAAAATTATCAAGCTGCGCGCTCATCGACTTATCAAAACTGCCATACGCACCGTGGGCTTGCTTGCGTTGGACGAATTTACGTTGAGCTTCCGTGTCGTTCGCTATTACTTGGTTAAGCTTAGGCAGTAGTAGTCCACGCATCTCCTCGAAACTATAACCAAAGAGAGGTAAACGATTTCCAATAGAGTTGATAGGTATTGGCCAACCAGAACTGAGTTTGAGGGCTTGTAGTGTTGCTGGTACAAGTGCGCGATCCAGATAGGTTGATTTCATTGTCTCTAGTAGTTCATGGGCGGGTTCACCATCAAGATACTTTAGCGGTACCCAGTATCCGGACTTTGTCTCTAGCTGTGCTGCAACAAGAAGGCCTAGGGAAAACTCAAAACTATTCAGGTGATTTGCGTGCTCTTTGGCCGCCCTACCAATAGCAAAAGCGCCAACCGCCCTCGTGCCAATTATAAGTGCATCCTGCAGTAAGGGGCTCCGTTTATATTCGGTGGGATTAGCAGAAACTTCTACAACAGCGGGCCCGCTTTCTATTGGCCGGGCTGGTACTCCATCATGTTCGGCAGTGCCAAGATGTATCCGAATTGCATCTGAGGTGCTAGAGGTCGGATAGGAATCGACTGGGGTTTCGCCTGTTCTTCCAGAGTATGATAAGCCAGTATGTTTCGCGCCATCGTGACGTAGAATTGCAGTGGCAAGTGGTGCTTCATTGCCCATCGAAGACTCTTCGAATGTCATAACTGGGCCCTCAGCCGGGACGTAGCCAATTGTTATGCCATAGCGACTTAGACTACAGAATAGCTCTCCTCGACTATCTTCTAGTGTGTCGAGCGCTAAGTCTAGATCGGGCATACCAATTTTCATCCGTTCGGGTGAGGATGCTGTAATGGTGCGGCCAGTTGGGCGTAATGGATTTGTCATATTAATTCTTGATCAGAATTAATTAGTATACAGGTTGTGCTGTATATATTCCACGAACTGCGCTAAGTAACGGTATGAGCTAGTAAGAAACGCTGAAGTTCACGCGCTTACGAGTAACCAGTCGAAGGTTAGCAAGATACTGGCGAGCATCAGTCGAAGGATGCTTAATGAGATAGCTTTTGTGCTTCTCGACAAACGGAATTAGATTGTCGGGGTAGAGTTCTGAGTTAGCAGAGTAACTTGCGTCGGTGTTAAATGCTTCGTTAACATCCATATCTTGCAAGATTTTTTCGATTTCAATACCTTCTTCGGTATCAAAGTAGGCGGAGGTTCGCTTGGATACTGCCATATTATTCCTTAGCTTTCTTAGGCTTTTTGACTTCTTTACGGCCACGATCTTTTGACATGTACACTCCCTTTTGTCTCTATATACCCTTAGTATACGCTGTTGCTTGACAATATGCTAATAACATATTATGACACAATTTGATTTGCTACTTATCTTGAATCACGGACAAAATGTTGCCAGCTGGATCTTTGAACCAGGCAATATCTGGTCCTTGATTTGCGGCAAGTCCTCGCAGAATGCCGCGTTCGTCTTGTTCGGCTGGCATGTTGTCGTACCGTTCAAAAACTACGCCCTTGCCGACAAGTTCATCTACGGCCTGGTTTATATCCGATACCACAAAGTTAAGAATCGTAAATTCAGCAGGTTTGTGATCAGGCTTTTCGTAAATAAAGAATTTTCCACCGCCTGGCATATCAAAATTAAGTCCCATAGTCTCATCAGTCAAGTTTAGCCCTAAGATATCGGCGTAGAAACCCTTCGTCTCGGCAATACTTTTTACTGAGAATCCGCTAAATGATGCCACTGCGTTCATGATTTGTCCTTCACTTTTCATTTATATTTGGCTACGCCTATATGTTAGCAGAATCAAAAATTATGAGACTGTGGGATATTTAACTGAATACCTTGCGAATCTGACGTAATGTAAGTGAGTTACAAAGCTAATCAAGGAGAAATACTATGTCACAGATGCAACAAAACACCGACAAGGGAATATACCTGACACTCGGAATGATTTTGGGTGCCGCCGCAGGTGTTGCTGCCGGAATGTTAGCAGCGCCGAAAAGTGGGCAGGAAACACGCAGTGAATTAAAAACAAGAGCTAAGTCGCTTGGTGATCAAGCACAGCAGAAGCTGAACGAGCGCAGGGAAAGGATGGCCGAAAAGGTCCATCAAGTTGCCGACAAAGCGGCCGAAAAATCAGATGAACTAGCCATGGGGGCCAACCAAATGATCGAAAAGGCTTCTCGTAAAACAGACCTTGCTGCCGAGCGCATTAAAAGAGAAACCAACGACCGACTATAAACTAATCTAAGAGGATAATTATGGAGCTACAAACCGCATTCTATATTATTGGCATCGTTTTCATGACACTCATGACCGTCGTGATAGTTGCTATACTGGCTGCAATTCTGGTAATAAAAGCAAAGATTAATCGACTGCATGATGTGGTTGATGAACGAGTGACTCATGCTAAATCAATTGCCAATAAAGCCACATCACTACTTAAGTTGGTAACGGCATTCATGCCTGGACGTAGAGCCTAATGAAAAGCGGACGCCATCATGCTCATCCGCATAGGTAATCTACAGTAGCGTTGCAGGGATGGTGCTGCGCCAAGCTAGGAATATCTGCCGCTGGTCATTTCCGGGCAACGCCCTATGCAGGCTACCCTCTCGGGACATAAGTAGACCATGTCCGGCGATTGCTGGCACGGTTGTGACTATTCCACGCTCATGAAGCTCCAATAACGAATCATCAAAGTAGGATCTCATAGCATGAAGCATGGCTTTATAGGAGGTTCCATCACGCGCGTCTATAATATCGCGGCTAGCGGCGCCCATATCGAACATGATTGCCGGAGTGTCTGAGTCGTTAAATGGATTAGCCGTAAGCAAGGGGAACATCGCCACAGGATAGGTTTGTTCTAGGTACTGAGCATAATCTGATGGTACGCAGATATCTGGTAGTCCAGCATGGAGGCTTCGAATATAAGCTTCAATCTGTGCTCGTTCTTCCGGGTTGCCTTTGTCGTATAACGGTTGCAGAGTTTGGGCGTGGTAGGTGCTCTGCGTGAACTCTGTTGTTAAGTGCTGCCAGGTTTCGGGTTCGACATCAAAAGGTTCAAATATGCCTGCTTCGGCCATGGCAGCGTGTAGTCCAGCTGTATCTACAACTGCAGTCCCGGGGGCATGACTGCCGGCCTGTTTGTAGTAAATTGCAGTTACGAGTTTACCGACACTTAATCCTTCACGGACCAGGTCTAGATGCCATTGCAAGTCACCGGCATAAGGGGACGCAGGAGCGTCGATATTTCTGGTTTTTTGGAATGCCCCATCCACAAGACCGTATTGATCGTCTGTGACAGGTTCGAGGGGAAGATCGCCAACATATTCGGCCCACTCGTTTTGATCGCCAATGGGCTGGTCAACGGGGAAGCTGACTATGCCTGGCGCAATCACTTCGTGTTCTCCAAAGCTGCTGCTTAACATGAAAGGATTCTAGGACATTCCCCTACCCCTGTCAAATAGTGGTAAACTGGTTGTATGAGCAGAGGGAACTATCATTTAGAGCGTGGGGGTACCAGTGGTCGTAAGCGAAAGCTACTGATTGCTGGTTCGGTTATTCTTGGTCTTCTAATTATTGGCGTAATTTATAAACAGTTATCGTCGGGCGGTGGAGTCAGTATTTTGCCGGTCAACGGTCTGCAATACGATGGATCTGTTACGGTTGCAGAGAAAAAAACCATACAACAAGCTATCGACGCCCAGAAACTAGGGGTAAAGGGTAAAGTAACTGTGAGCGTAAAAACTGGCCTCGATGCTGCGACGCCACAGTCTGTAGCCGCAGCCTATGTGCCTGTCTCCAACATGTATGCTTCGCGTCAAACAGTAAATGCTGCCGACCTACCTAATCTCTCGATGTTTATCCCCGCAGATACTGATTCAGCCGTCAAAGCCTCCCTTGCGACAGCACTAAACGTTCCTGCTGCTTCACTTAAGTCACTAGAAGGATCTCTGGAAGATATAGCAGATACCGATATTGCCTTTGTGCCGGCCAGCCAGGTGTCTACTGCAGTTAAGCTTTTATCACTGGACGGTGCATATTATTTAGATTCCTTCACTAAGGGCGGTGTTTTTAGGCAAGTTAGTCTTACAGGCGGCAATGCAAAGGCCTTGTCGGCGGCTTCTTTTAATTCCTTGCCTATCAAGGACACTACCCTTAAGGTTAATATGACCGGGGTCACGGCATTAACTCGGTTGATGCAACGTAAATTGCCATCAGTCAAAGACGCAACTTATTTTAGCGAGAAGATTGGACCGTTCTTGGCTGACGCCGATATCACGCACGTATCTAATGAAGTGTCGTTTAAGCCGGGTTGTGAATACAGTTCTGCTGTCTTTTGCTCGCCGCCAGAGATGCTCACCGCTCTACAAAGCAGTGGAGTTGATCTGGTTGAGTTAACCGGTAACCACAACAACGACACGGGGAACTCCTACAACACTGATACCATCAAGACATATCAGTCGCTTGGGATGAATACCTTTGGTGGAGGCCTAAATGCCGCCGAGGCGGCCAAACCATTTGTTTCGACCGCCAAGAAGTCCAAGGTTTCGTTCCTTGGTTATAACTACGCCGATGGTCCAAATAGCGGCGCTATTGCAGGTGCCACCACGGCCGGTGCGAATAGCTTTAACTACGACAAGATCAAGGCCGATATTGCTGCCGCAAAAAAAGAATCGTCTTTTGTGATAATCGATGTTCAGTTCTGGGAATGCCAGGCTTACCCCGCTGGTTACGTAGAATTCCCGGAGTGTGACCTGCCTATTACCGATCAAAAAGAAGTCTTCCGTAAGCTCGTAGATCTCGGAGCCGACATGGTGATCGGCACCCAGGCTCATCAGCCACAGATTTTTGAGTTTTATAATGGCAAGCCAATCTACTATGGCCTAGGCAACTTGTTCTTTGAACAGATTCAGTGGCCAGGAACTGAGCGGGGAATCATCCTTACTCATTACTTCAAGGACGGAAAGTTGCTTCAGACAAAACTGTCACCGACTATGTACGACCGAGATCTGCAGACCAAACTACTCCCGAATGATGAAGCCACACAGTTCCTAGAACGGCTCAAGCAATCGCGCGAATCAGCAAATCTGTAGTTTTATTTTAGTTCTGGTCAGGACCCATCATGGTGGTGGCTTCGTCGCCACGGGTATATGTGATGGCTTTATCGGAAAAGTTGCTGACCTGAGATGCGGTTTTTCCTTCGAATACTTCTACTTTAAGTTCGCGCTTGCCCGTCATTTCTACTAGTACGGTTGCCACGGTCGAACCTGTTGTGTTGAGCGTGATCGACTTTGGAACAGAAGCTCCAAGCCATTTACTTCCTGTTTCATCATTATGTGAGTACTGAGCAAGTTCATATTTAACTAGGCCGCTCTTTTGGTCCAACTTATCAGGTGCGACGGAAGGTGACTTGATGCTGTACTGCGAGCCGTGATTGATTGCACCGGTCGAGAATACCCAATTACTCGGGTCTAGGTAGTCTGGGATGAGCGCCAAGTGTCCGTCGGCGTAGGTCATGTTATCGAATTCCTTTTCCTTAAAGGCGCCTATGTAGCCGTTAGTACCTTTCTTGAACCAACCGCCAACTGCTTTACCATCGACATCATATGCCAGTTTGCCGTCACGTGGTTCCACCGATCGAACATAGTGTGGTAGAAGTGATTTGGTTACCTCGTCGGTGTAATAGTCGGTGGGGGCTACGGTGCTGGTCTTCCAGGGCTCGTAGTTACTGTAAGCTTCTTGCACTAGCAAGCCGTCCAAGGTCTTAGTTGTGTCCCAAACTGCGTAATCGAGTGTCTGGCCGCCAATGCGGGCAATGACTTGTCCTTGCTTAACGGGGATATCGACTGCTAGTGGACCATTATTCCTGGTATCCCAGCCAGCTGGCAATTTGGCAGCTATGTCGTCGGATAAGCTGTTAGCCAGGTCAAAGTAACTGAAGAAGGTGCACGAATAGCTAATTACTCCGCGGACATCATACACTCCAGGACGGCCTTTAGGTCGAACCTCTACTGTTACTAGTGTTCCATCGGCAGGAGCCAATACGTCATAGGTATTTGGAGCTGCTTTCTGATTTTTTCCTAAGAAGTATTGGTGATCGATTGCCGTAACATGGCCGCCAGCGACAAGGCCATACGGCAAGATGGTACTTATGTCTTCTGGTCGCATAGGGCCGGAACCAAGTTTCTTACTGCCTTGCCCATCGCAGTTATCCTTGGATAGGTACTTTCCGCGCTTTATGGCATCACTAGAGAATTGAGCAGACTTGGTGTCCTTACCCGGATTCTTAACTTTCTCCTTATTCATTACCCTAAAGCCAACTGCGCCTATGACTCCGATTACTACAACAACTAATAATAGCCCTAGAATATGAGAGCCATTTTGATTATTTTTTAGTTTCATGCCCATCCTTGTTTAGTTACTTCGATTATAAACCTATTATGTTTGTTTGATAAATTCACCAAGGTTAAACGTGGCAATTTTGCGGATGCTTGTTCCGTGATCGCCCATCTCGAATATGCCAATTTGTGGGAATTGTCCGCTAAAGTTTTCCACGGCTCCCAGTGTATCGACAGCAGGTTCGTTATCTTCCTTCAGGCGGGTGAGTGTAAGATGGGGCCTAAACTGTTCGCCAACATTTTCGTAGCCATATTTCTGAAGATTCTTTAATACATCGCCGGTGGCATATTCCATATAGGCTTTATCTTTATCACGCATTCCAGCGCGCAGTGGATTCAACGCTTCTAGAATTTGTTCCTGTAGATCGTCTATTTGTTTATTACGTCGGTATTCTGCATCAATATACCCTCGCCCAGAGTCAAAGCGGTAAGCTTTCAGATGTATCGGTGCAAAAGATCGGGCAATTCTTGCCAGAATTTCATTTACCTCAGGCAAGATATCTCCGTCTAACTGCAACATGTAAAGGGAAGTATGAGCATAGCAATTGGTATTGTTTAGGGTCAATAAGCCATCGAAATCTGACAGCCGTTGACTGGCTACTATAGCAAGTTCGTTAAGTGATGCTTCAGGCAGTATGACTATGTCGCAAGGAATGCTCTTCATTCAATTATAGTATCAGACTTAAGAAATAGATCTGTTAGATAGTAATATTTGCTAGGCAATTAAATCGTTGAGTAGGGTGAACTGCTTGTACGGCTGGTTGTAGGTGAGCGAGCCCATGTGTCCCTGGCCTTCGGAAAAGATGAATCTTGCGCCCAGCTTTTCGGCTGCGGGTCGAGCCTGCTTGTCGTTGCATCCCCAGGGATCGTTATCAGAATTTATGAGTATAATTTGGTCGGCATGTTTCTTGATCTCATCCCAATCGAAGTTCTTAGGGAGCATGTTATTCGCTTCTCCAGAAATCTGTTCGTAGTAACCAGAGACTAGAATGACCTGGCGAACCTTTACTTTGAATGATTCCATCATATGTAGGATCAGAGGGCAGGCCGAAGAGTGTCCAATGATAATGGTGTCATCGTCAATTGCGGGCAAATTTTGTTCAACAAAATTCCTCGTTTTCACGAGTTCCGGGTGATCCGTGTCAGGAAGCAGTGGCCACCAAACCGTGTATCCTTTGGATTCAAGATGTTTTTTGGTATCAGCAAACCAGAAGTAATCTTTATCGCTACCACCGCTTCCATGAAGGAGAATCGCTTGTTTCATGACTTAATATTATCAGAGAAAGCTAAATGCTAGCTGTTCTTCTTTAGGACATATTCGGCCATGCCAACAACGTTGCTTTTGGACATTAATCCCACGATTCGCTCTACTTCTTTGCCATGCAAGAACAACGGCATGTTTGGAATACTGCGAACTCCGTATTCGTTGGCGAGTTCACGGTTTTCGTCGGTGTCTTCAATATCGATTTTGACCACATCCATTAAATCGTCGTTTTCTTTGGCAACATCGTTAAGAACAGGTGCCATAGCCAGACATGGCGGACACCACTCTGCCCAGAAATCTACAAGAACTACCTTCTTGCTTTTGATGACTTTCTCTTCAAATTCCTTTTTTGTAGTGATGTTATATAGGGCCATAATGTCCTTAGCTTAAGATAGCAGTGCGCCACCATCGACGACTATCTGTTCGCCCAGTATGTAGTTGGCCATATCAGAAGCCAAGAACAATGCGACGGTGCCGATTTCGTCTTGCTCACCCATACGGTGCATGGGAATGCTGGCCATAAATGCCTTTGTGCTGGCGGCCATTTGCTCAGCAGATGCGCCTTGGCTCATGGCCGCCACGCCAGGAGTGGCCACGCCGCCGGGTGCGATAGCGTTGACATGAATATTATGTTCGGCTAATTCAAGCGCTGAGTTTTTAGTGAAGCCCCAGACTCCGT
>JACCDT010896629.1_pt1 | contig 26517 bp, 19 predicted proteins | sample 7446291 | NCBI WGS metagenome assembly JACCDT01 (sample SAMN15323446, study PRJNA562643) | freshwater metagenome | isolation source: river surface water | place: USA:Blue River Watershed | collected 2017-08-17 | reverse complement strand
CTCACTCTGAGTAATTTTTTCGTGGCTGGCAATTAATTAATTAAATCATAAACGGGTAAGATGGTAGTAGATATATGCATCTAATAAATTACATTTGCTATGGACATACTAACCATGTCAGTATGTATCTTATATGGTGTCTATGATTGACATAATTATTTTATAATTGAACCAACTATGCTGGCTATGATATAATTATATAGGAGATTAACCATGTCGACGGGTGGAGTCTTTCAGCTTATCTCTAATGACGGGCGTATGGATGCTCTGTTGCTTGCCAACAACGTCCTTCGCGACAACATCGCCACGACCAAGGCCCGTCGTGCCGCGGCCGGTGAAGCCGACGTGAACCCCACGCTCGCCGATTTGGAGCGCACGCACGTTCTGTTCGTGAACGCCCACCACAAGCCATATGTGGCGATTGCCTTCCAGTACTTCAAGGTCGCTGCCAACAACGTGTCGTTCGGCTCGGATGTTCCTATCTCCGTGCCCCAGTACGGCGATTTCTTCACGGATATGGTGGTCAACGTGGTTGTGCGTGCCCCTGTCCCGTCGTGGACTGACTCCGGCTCGCCGGTTGCTGCTGATACCGCGGTTGTGCGTGTGTGCGACTACCCGGGTGAGCGCCTCTTCGACAAGGTTGCCTTCGAAGTCAACTCGAACCCCATTGATACCTACACGAGTGAATCGTACGTGCTTCACCGTCAGTTCCATGTCCCGCAAGACAAGCTCGTTGCTTGGAAGCGCTGCATGGGCCAAGAACTGCCCCGCAAGGCCACCCCTCAGTGGGCCGCCCAGACCGGTGCCCCGGTTGGCAAGCGTGTCATCACGGACGTGTATGACGGCTACCAGACCTACAAGCAGACGCAGCAAGACCTTGTTCTGTGGATTCCGTTGCTGTTCTGGTTCAACCAGGATGTCCGCCTCGCCTTCCCGTCCGTCTCGGTTCCTTATGGCCAGCGCTTCGTGACGTTCTCCATCACGGACTCCGCCAACATCTTCCGCGCCATCGTCAACCCCGCCTCGGAGTCGACCACCATCCTCGCGCCTACGCTCGCCGTTCCCCAAATCTCGACGTTCGACTTGTACATCAACAACCTGTTCGTCATCCCTGAGGTCCATGATATCTTCATTGACCGCGTTGCGTTCATGCTCGTCCGCGTCCATCGCCAGGCCACCCAGAACCTGAACAAGGACTCCGACCGCATCTTGCTGCAACAGCTGAAGTGGCCCGTTGAGCTGCTCACGTTCGGCTTCCAGCCCAAGGTCAACCGCGCCCACAACTCGACCCTCAAGTCGCTCGGCGCCGATACCAACGGCACGCACGCTGCGCACTCCGGTGATATGGAGAGCTGGCACATCTATGGTGAGGTCAGTACCTCGGCCAGTACCACCATCCAGGGTGCTGGTGGCAACGGCCTCTACCTGACCTCGGTTGATGCGCATATCAACACGCTCAACCTGTCCGCGCACAGTGTCGACCTCTTCGGCATCTTCCCCGCGCAGTTCTTCAACGCGTACATCCCGTTCAAGTTCGGCGGCACCGCTGTCGTTGCTCCTACGGACCCGGGTCTCTACATGTATTCGTTCGCGCTGTTCCCCCTCACGCATCAACCCTCGGGCCACTTCAACACCTCTCGGTCGCGTGAAATCTATTTGGACTACACTTCGTCGTACATTGCCTCTGATACGACCGCCACGTTCTTCCTGGAGGCCCGTGCTATTAACTTCCTGTTAATCAGTGAAGGATCGTGTTCGTTGCGATATTCTACTTAAGGCTATTATGCACTTAGGAAGGATTCAATCATATACAAATATCATAAAAAACATACCAATCCATATTTTTATGCCCAATCAGAGAGTCTAACAGACCAGTAGCGGTCTGTTAGGAAATATTTAATTTCTATAGATGCCCAATCGTGGATTCATTCTTCCCCCCAGGGGGAAGAATGAGATATAAAATGGGCAGTCGTTAATATGCTTGTATGCTAAAAAACGTCCAATATTGATACTTCATATTATAATATATACAAAAGTACAATTTGAAATGACCCAATTGGACATCATTCAGTTTATTCAGCAAAATGCTAACATCGAGCAGACTTATGTTGATAAGTTCTGGAGCAACATATCAGATACTGAATGGATTTACATTGATAATGAGTTATTGGAATGGATTGGATACGAACGCAACACAGATATATATCGACTTAAGCATCAATATTTAGAATTACTATTATCCAACTTTGACAAGGATACCGATTTCAAACACATAACATCTCCAGTTCTGCGTGATATTCATAAGCAGATTAACATCACACTTCCCGCCAATATCAATATACATAATTCTACTAAGCATATTATTGTTCATCCCGATTGCTTTAAAGAATCATTGATGATTATCAATACAAATAGATCCAAGATGATTAGGAAATATTATATCCAGCTCGAAAAGATATTCATAGCATACATCAAACATTGCGAAGCCCAACATAAAAAGGAACTTGAGGAAACAAAACAACAACTAATAGAATCCAAGCAATCCATTACACAGTTCAAACTACGATTCAATAAGAAGAATGAGTACAAGCTTAATCAATACATATATGTTGCTACATCTCGCAATTATGCTAAGGACCTTATCTTCAAAGTTGGTATGACCAAGCATATAGATAAGCGAATCTGTAGCTATCAGACTGGTAGATGCAATGATGACAAATTTGTATATGTATATATTGCAAGATGCTTTGACTGTAAGTCTCTTGAACAGACTCTACAAGTGAGACTTGACCAGTTTCGTCATGATGATAGTCGAGAGCTATTTCAAATTCATTTCAATGTATTGAAGTCAATCATTGATGAGTTTGTATTGTTTGAAGAAGCATATACTCCCAAGCTAAACCATATTATAAACACATACTATGATACATATGAAAACATGCAGATACCATCATTTGAGGAACTCATCATCACAGACATGGACGACTACATTGATAAGAAATATAATACGAAGATTGTTGAGCCATACAGGCCTCCAACTACAGATGAAGTACATCCACGGTCATTGACTGATGAAGAAGTTAATAAACGACTTGAGCCATATGGACTCAAACTAAAGGAACCATATAATGGACGTTGTGATGCTCATAATACATTTGAATGCACCTCAGTATTGAATCATACTATAGTATCTACACTTGAACATGTCATAGACAACAAGCAATCTGGCTGTGTATATTGTGGCAAGATGGCTATCTTAGACCAAATACCAATCTATGTTTATAAGGAACGAACCTATGAGTATGTCTGCAGTTATCCAACGTTCGATGACCTGAAGAAGGCAGAACCGATGGTTAATCATCAGCTGCTAAGGAATATTATCAGAGAGCAACGTTGGCTCACTCCACACTATGGACATATCTATTCCATTCTCGCACCAGAGGATAACAAACTCATTCTAATGAAGACTCTCACAGAGGCTGAGAAGTTCATAATCAATAAACTTGATATCGATTATGAGATAATGCGTAGTCATACAATGAAAACAGCAATGACTCTTATCATTGCTATAGATGACATAAATGGAGTTGCATACAGTGGTTCATCTGCAACAGAATATTCTAAGCGTCTATGTTATGTCAACTCTGGTAAGAGAATCAATCGAAAGACAGTCTCTAAATACATAGACGCGGATAAGAAATATGGTGGATACAAATGGATTAGTAGTCTATGTGCAATATATAATGGTGTCCCAACAATAGATATCACGACTCTACCAATGACCTCATAAGAATCACAGAGAGCCTATTTTTATCATCTACTTAAAATTGAAGACTGATATATTTAAAATATAGACCACCATCCGTCTTAACCAATTTACAATGCCTAACTACAAGAACAACGTTGATGAAATTCCTGCTAATGCCAAACAATGCATTGGTCCATTATTCTATAGCCTTAGTCATTGGATTTGCGAGAATGGAGACTTCTTCACAATTTCTTCAAATGAAGAGATATATCAGTTGATGCCGTGTGATATGAAGCAGTATTACTCATTTCCTGCTGATATGATATTGGATAATGGAGTCATTGAGAAAATGAAATCCATTCCTGGTATATTTGCACGTAATGGAAAATCTGCTAAGGTATTGATTAGGGCTCTGGTATGCTACTACTTTGTTGATAAATTACAGTTAGATAAACTAACTGGTATGAGAGCTGTATTGATTAACAAAGATGATGATATATCATCATCGAATCTCAAATGGATTACAGATAAGGAACAAACCAATCTCAGAATGGCTGATTTGCGGTCGAGATGCGATTCAAATAACATATACAAATTCGTGGATGTACCTGATGATTTCAAAACTGAGTATCTTGGATGGAAGGAAGGGTATTTCATTAAGAAGGATGGTAATCGTATTCTTAGATTGACATCTACTGGAAACATGCGTGAGATAACAATTCGAACAAGCAATGATGGATATCAGAAAGCAACTCTAACCATCAATGGCAAGGAAAAATGTTATAACATGAAATGCCTAATGGATGAGATACATGTAGATATGGCCTCTAAAAATGTGGCTCATGTCAAGATAGGTGGTATCTTTGAAATTATAGAGGGTGATGATATTATAACCTGTATCCGCAAGAAGATTAATAACATGCTGACCAACCATGAACTGACAGAAGATATGCTACCAATAAATGGTCAATTGCCAGAAGCTACAATTGAACTGCTGAGTACATTGGATCCACGTGGAGTTGGTGATAAGGTTCTTATGGATAGCATTACAAATAAAATCAATAACGATTATCCGTGTTGTAGATTGCTATCATATCATGGTACTGGAAAATCTGGTCAGATGGTATTATGTACAAATACCATGCTTGTCTTCATACGGTCTCGTGATAATCTATGTCATGCATCCCGAGATTGTCCATTATGCATTGATTATCATAAGAATGAAAAGCTATTCAGACAAATCAAAACATGTCCAGAATCAGCAATTCCAATATATAGCTATACTCCAGCTATAATGGCTGCCGATAATAGGAACCCATCTTCATTTCAGCAGAAGTATCTTACTTGGACAGACTTCATGAAAGATGATGATAGCCGTGGTGTATTTACAGATTTACGTAAATCTATCTGCGGACAAGTCAAGGGCAAACTAAAGCAGCGGATTAGTTGTCTGGGTATGGTGCTATCTGTATATCCACCAGTCAATGGTCATCTTGATGAGTCATCCGCCGACTGGATTCTTAAACGCAGAATTGAATGCCCCACTATGATTGCTATGATGGACTACTTCAATAAGAAGACCAAGTAGAATCATTGAGAGTCTATTTTTTATGCAGTCTAAAAAATAAGCTTACACAACATATCTGTTGAATAACTATTCTTGATAATCATCCAGAGCATCTATTCCATGCTTCATCAATGAACTCCCCCTATGAATCTTGGATGATTGAACCACTTCTCGACACAGGCATTCTTAATCCTATTAGTCTCTTGGATAAGCTCGTAGTCATATCTGGATTGGTCTCGAATAAGCTCATAGCATTTGGATTATCCGAGAGCTTCTCCCAATCTATATATTCTGGATATTTTTCAAGCAGATGTATGGCATTTGAATTCTTGGATAGTTGATACCAGCATATAATATCCAGGTTGGCCTCCAGTAGATGTATCGCATTGGGATTCAATGATAACATCTCCCAGCATAGTTTCTCTACTATTGAGATCCATTCACGTAGCTTAAGAAACATTGTTATCATGGTCTATATTTTATCCAAAAAACATGCTTGCATCACCACATATATAACCAATGCATATATTCAATACTCATCTATGTACTGACTGATTAGTCTCCTTAATTATCTTTCAGTAGATGTATCGCATTGGGATTAAATGGTACCATATCCCAATGTATTTTCTCTGGATTAGCCTCTAATAGATGTATCGCATTGTAATTCAATGATAACCGACTCCAATTTATCTTCTCTGGATTGGCTTCCAATAGATGTATTGCATTTGGATTCTTAGATAATGCATCCCAATTTATCTTCTCTGGATTAGCCTCCAGCAAATGTATCGCATTGGGATTCTCAGATAAGAATTTCCAATCTATTCTATTCCAATTTATCATTGGCAACCAATCCCAAATCCAATGAGTCTGCTTTAGTTTAGCCTCTAATAGATGTATCGCATTGTAATTCAATGATAACCAACGCCAACGTATTTTCTCTGGATTAGCCTCTAATAGATGTATCGCATTGGGATTCTCGGATAATTTATACCAATTTATCTTCTCTGGATTAGCCTCCAGCAAATGTATCGCATTTGGATTCTTAGATAATGCATCCCAATTTATCTTCTCTGGATTAGCCTCCAGCAAATGTATCGCATTTGGATTCTTAGATAATGCATACCAATCTATCTTATCTGGATTAGCCTCCAGCAGATGTATCGCATCGGGATTGCCCGATAACCACGTCCAATTTAATTTCCTCCCATTAAGCCAATTATGTGGCTTAAGAGACATAGTAAAGTATGGTCTATAATACTAATTGAAAGTATCAAATATAACAAAAAACATGCTTACACCACATATCTATTTATCAACCAATCTGGGTGCTCATCCAATGCCTCCATTCCATATTTATTCACGTACTGATTTATAAACCTTGGCTGATTGAACCACTGTTGAATACATTCATTTTTATGTTTGTTGGTCTCCTTAATAAGATTGTAATCATATGTGAAGATAGCTGGATTCAATGAGAATTCATACCGATGTATCTTATATTGATTAGCCTTCAGCAGATGGATTGCATTGGGATTCTTTGATAGGTATTTCCAATTTATCTTATCCAGATTAGCTTCCAGCAGATGAATTGCATTGGGATTCTTTGATAGGCGTTTCCAATTTATCTTATCCAGATTAGCTTCCAGCAGATGAATTGCATTGGGATTCTTTGATAGGTATTTCCAATTTATCTTATCCAGATTAGCTTCCAGCAGATGAATTGCATTGGGATTCTTTGATAGGTGTTTCCAATTTATCTTATCCAGATTAGCCTCTAATAGATGTATTGCATTGGGATTCTTTGATAACCAATCCCAATTTACCTTATCCAGATTAGCCTCCAATAGATGTATCGCATTGGGATTCGTGGATAACATAACCCAATTTACCTTATCCAGATTAGCCTCTAATAGATGGATTGCATTTGGATTCATGGATAACATAACCCAATTTACCTTATCCAGATTAGCCTCTAATAGATGTATTGCATTGGAATTAAATGATAATATATACCAATTTACCTTATCCAGATTGGCTTCTAATAGATGTATCGCATTGGGATTAATTGATAATTTATTCCAATCTACCTTATCCAGATTAGCCTCCAGCAGATGTATCGCATCGGGATTCAATGATAACATCTCCCAGCATAGTCTCTTTACTATTGAGATCCAATCATGTAGCTTAAGAAACATGGTTATCGTGGTGTATATTTTTTATTTACAAGCCTTCAATTTTATCCAAAAATATGCTTACACCACATATGGATGGGTACTCATCTATGCCAAGTCAGAGGAAGTAAGTTTGGAATGGTTATACAAACATTCCAATATCATCAAATATGATTACAACCTTATTAAGGAGACCAACAAACATAAAAATGAATGTATTCAACAGTGGTTCAATCAGCCAAAGCACATAAGGGAGTTTATTGATGAGTACGGAATGAATGCATTGGATGGGTACTCAGAGTTGTTGATGGATAGATATGTGATGTAAGCATATTTTTGGATAAAATTGAAGGCTTGTATATAAAAAATATACACCATGATGACCATGTTTCTTAAGCTACGCAGTTGGATTCGAGGTAATAAGAACGGTTGGTCATTATTATGGGCTAATCATCATCTTATAAGAATGAGTTGGTTATCTGGGAATCCCAATGCGATACGTCTACTGGAGACTAATCAGCATAGGATACATTGGTATACATTATCGAGTAATCCCAATGCGATACATCTATTAGAGGCTAACCAAGATAAGATATATTGGGATAGATTATCAAAAAATCCAAATGCAATCCATCTATTGGAGGCTAATCCAGATAAGATAGATTGGAGTATGTTATCACTTAATCCCAATGCAATCCATCTATTGGAGGCTAATCCAGATAAGATAGATTGGATTAACTTATCACTTAATCCCAATGCAATCCATCTATTGGAAGCTAATCCAGAGAAGATAGATTGGGATGAGTTACCACTTAATCCCAATGCAATCCATCTATTGGAGGCTAATCCAGAGAAGATAGATTGGGATATGTTATCCGATAATCCTAATGCGATTCATCTGCTGGAGGCTAATCCAGAGAAGATAGATTGGAGTACGTTATCATTGAATCCTAATGCGATCCATCTATTGGAGGCCAATCCAGATAAGATAGATTGGATTAACTTATCAAGAAATCCCAATGCAATACGTCTATTGAAGGCTAACCAAGATAAGATAGATTGGGTTATGTTATCATTGAATCCTAATGCAATACGTCTATTGAAGGCTAACCAAGATAAGATAGATTGGGTTATGTTATCTGGGAATCCTGCTATCTTTACATATAAATACAACATTATTAGAAAGACTAACATAGAGAAGAACCTATGTATACAACAGTGGTTCAATCATCCAAGGTTTATCAATCAGTACGTGAATAAATATGGAATGGAGGCCTTGGATGAGTACCCGGAGTGGTTGATGGATAGATATGTGGTGTAAGCATGTTTTTTGAGCATCGCATTTTGGATTCGCAGATAATGCATACCAATTTAGTTTATCCTTTTGTATCCAATATAGATATTGCATTGGGGTTCTCTGATAAGCTCCTTCAATTAGTTTATTCTCATCAATCCAATCACTAATCTCCGAATATAATAGACTTGGTATATTCGTTGTATTGATGATTTGGCACTTGTATATATATCATCAAGTGTATTGTTTATCTATTCTTGATGCAGTTATGTTATCCAACAATTGTTGGTTTAGATTATCATTGCTAACCCTCAATAACTGTTGCCGATGATCCATCTAAGCCAATATCCACGCTTATATCCGGTTTCTTTACATTCTTTACCACCCTATTCAATGTAATGTAATTGATTCTATTTATTTTTATATCAAGTCTATTATATAATCACGATGGACGAATACGGCGGCAAGTTCTCACTCCCATCGATGCACTCTCTGTATGGCAAGGCCAAGTCCAATGTCGTGCCGATTGCAATAATAGTCATTGCAATTATTATCCTTATCGTCCTGATAACGCTTCTGGCTATGCACAAGGTTTCTTTCAAGGGAGAGCATGCTGGTTGGGTGGGATTTGGATTTGGTGGGTCAATATCATGGCTACTGGCCGCGATATTGATATTGGTTGAATATTAATCAGTTAATTATATTCAGTCTATTATATATCCATCATGTACGGAAACGGTGGCAAGTTCTCATTCCAGTCGATGCGCTCCATGCACGCACCTCCAACCAAGTACCTATACATGGTTATCTTTGTAGTCATCCTGCTCATATCGGTGGCTGCTCTGATAACCATCGTCGTGCTTCTAACCAAATATAAGGTTCCACAGATGAACTTGTGGCCAGTTGGCATCTATGCCTCGCTGCTTCCAATCGTGGCAATTCTGGCTGACCTCACCTGGTATGCCAGTACCAAGCAATAGATAGCCTCATCCTATTTTTTTATGATGGCTACCAATATAGATATGCACGGCGGTATTATAGGGTTGTTAGTTGGGTTTCTGGTGGGTCTGCTGATAGTAATCATGAGCGACCTAACCACCAAGACCAAGGCATGGGTGTTTCTGTGGCTGACCATAGTTGGTGGGATAATAGGCGCCATGATGCATAGCCTCCGTCATGGCAATGGGCTCATGCATTATTTCATGTTGGGCTCTCTGATAGACCTGATTGGCAACATCATAAGTGGGCTGTTCAATCTGCTTGGCTGATAAGCTTAAGAATGGATTGAGCATAAAATAGGATAGATATCAAATATAGGTATCAACAATGCCAGCTGCCACCCCAAAGCGTTTCCTTAACCGCCACAACAACATGAATGCCAGAAATGTGCATGAGTATGGTGTATCCATCATGGATAGGAGCTATCTGGAGCAGCGATGCCAGAGAGACAAGTTGAGTGAGGAGTTCATGGAGACACATGCCAACTATCTGGATTGGACGGTTGTGAGCAAGGAACAGGTTTTGAGCGAGGAGTTCATGCGCCGTCATGCGGATGATATCGATTGGTACATGGCATGCAAGCACCAGAAGAATATGAGTGAGAGTCTGATGCGAGACATGGCTGTGCGGCTGGACTGGATGCGTACATCTCAGTACCAGGACCTATCTGAGGACTTCATTAGAGACTTCTGTGATTGTGTGTACTGGAAGTTGATATCCAGATACCAGACGCTGTCCATCATGTTCATCTACGAGTTCCAGCATAGGGTTGACTGGGAGCTTATCTCTAAACATCAGGTTCTGTCTGAGATTGACATGTTAACCTTTGCTGATAGACTGTACTGGCGCAAGCTGGTCAAGTATCAGAAGATGAGTAAGGAGTTCCTGATTGAGTTCCGCGACAGGCTAATCATGTTGGATGCGTTCGAGGATAACGAGTTGAATGGAGAAGCCATAACCGATGTGATGTCTCAGCCAATCATTAATATTGACTTCGAGGCAGCACTCACGCTGTCTGTCCTGGGGTTGAGTATGTAATCACTGAAAAAAAATAAAAATGCTTTACTTTGATGCGTGTACATGTTTTTTTATGTCTGGTTGAGCAGCTGTTCCAGGCGTTCAATCTTCTTGTATAGGTCCTTGATACATACAATTGCATAGCAGCTGAGTTTATCATAGTCGATACATATCTGTGCTCCCTCTGGATCTCCTTCCTGTTCTACCTCAAGTTCTTTGTTCTCGGTGAGATACACTACTTCCTTCATATTATTCTTGACGCAGTCCTGGGCTATCACTCCAAAGCTGGGTTCATCCGTGCTCTTGTATGCGAATCTGCATGGGTTGATATTTTTTATGCCCGCGATGATGCGGTCATTATCTATTTCTGTAAGATACTCTATGTTCTTCTTGATGCGTCTATCAGATGCGGCGATGATTACCCCACTGATGGCAATGCCTGCTGATGTAAGCATGGACAGGCTTATATTACCTGTCCAAGTCGTGCTATGTTGCAAGGCTGTATCTGTATTCGAGAACCATGTCAGCGTTGCTGATGAGTATGATTGACTCTTGGACCCAGTTATATTTACAACACCATTGCAGTATATGTCCTTGGCTATACCAATGCCTCCAGAAAGTATGACCGAGCCATTTGTAGATGCAGTGCTCTGAGTTGTGTCGGTGTTGGTATATGCTCCAGATGTCTGTAGTGTGCCAGTGATATCCAGAGTTTTGGCTGGACTTGAATTACCTCCAAGACCCACCTTTCCAGTGCTATCAATGACAAACCAGTAGCTGCCTTTGTAGATATAGAATGCCCCATTTGGTGCCAATCCAGTTCCTCTGTATCCCAGTTCCAATGTACTTGTATCATTGCTGAACAAGATAGTAGCTCTACCAGTTGAAGATGTGTTGGATATTGATATCGGGGAGTTGTTAGTTCCGCTGTATGTGAGAGTGCCATTCAGACTTCCATAGATACCAGTTCCTACATATAGATTCTTGGCTATACCAACACCTCCAGAGGTTATTATTGAACCAGTAGATATAGATGATGAATCTGTAGTGTCGGATTCCGTAAGTGCGGCAGATAGAGTTAGTCCTGCGAGAGTACCAACTGATGTTATATTGGTCTGAGCTGCATTCTGAAGAACACCTGATGAGTTCATCAGTATGGTGCCTCCATTTCTCAGAGACCCTGATAGAGAGATATCTCCGGATACATCCAGTGTATATGCTGGAGTTCTATTGGCTATGCCTACATTGCCGGTGTTGGAGATACAGAATCTATATCCTCCTTGATATATATAGAATCCCGATACTGGTGAAGTATCCGTAGAGCCCCTCAGACCCATTTCGATATCTGTGGAACCTGCAGCCTTGAATAATATATTACCATGCCCGCCGGTATTCGTGTTCTGTACTGTCAGAATATTATTCGCGATTGATGATAATGTGAGAGAAGTCAAAGTACCAACCGATGTGATATTGGATTGAGCTGCATTTTGAAGAACTCCAGATGAGTTCATTAGTACTGTGCCTCCATTTCTCAGAGACCCTGTGAGAGATATATCTCCGTTGACATCCAATGGATATGATGCATTGGTTGAGTCTCCTAAACGTAGTCCAGTAGCATTCCATTTAGCCACTATGATGCTATTCCTGTATATGCAGACATCATTATTGTTGGTGGTTCCCATATACATGAATCCAGAAGCGCCATTGATGGTCATGTCCGTGCTATTGTTGCTTAGATTAAGCCCCGCAAGTGTTCCCACAGATGTAATATTGGGCTGGCTCCCCGTCTGTAGTGTTCCAGTTATACCTCCAGCTATATTGGCTGCACCTCCAATGAATACATCATTGTTGATACCAGCGCCCCCACCTACAATCAATGCCCCCGTTGTCTTGGATGTAGAGTTGGTGGTTGATGTGATACTTATTGCCGCTGGTGATACGATACCGTTGATGTAGCATGTTCCATTGGCATAGATTGCCCATCGATTGCTTAACGTTTGGTTGGTTCCTGCTGTAGGAGCCCCATTCACATAGAAGGTGGCTGCGGTAGTTGTGGTTATGGCATTGGTTGATGTTAATGTAGGCGCCTCTATGAATACTCCTGCTCGATGAATACCGTCAGTCCCAGCTGCTGATGTATTGGTCAGAGTTGTTGGTATGACATGCTGGATGTTCATGGTTCCAATTGCATCTGTAGTTGCGTATGAGATAGCCGTACCTGTGGATGTTGCTCTTGCATAATTAACTGTCGCGAATGTGGCATTCTGGGAGCTATCAACAATGGATGTACCATTACTGTACAGCGAAGTAAAGTTGATAGAGCCAGCAACATCCAGGTTATAGGATAGAGATGCCGTGGATGATGGCTTGTTGATGCCTATCTTGTTGTCTGCGTATATACTGAGTGCATTGTTGGCAGCTCCACTGTCATTGACTTCAAAGCACTTGAGAGTGGTACCCTTCTTGGTGAAGAACTGCATGTACCCACCAGAACCACTACTGGTATCGAATATAAGGGATGGTGCAACTCCATCTCCTCTAATCTTTGCTCTCACTGCTCCTGTAGATAGATTATTGCTGAAGGTCAAGCTATTGGTATCGCTGACCAGTACATCTGCCGATACCTTGAGTTGGGTGAGAGTACCTACCTGCGTGATGTTGGACTGAGTTGCTGTGAGGAGCGTTCCAGTTATGTTGTTGAACGTGGCATTCCTGGAGCTATCAACTATGGTGGTACCTCCAACCTTGATAGTTTGGGTTGTATTGATATCTCCAACGACATCCAGAGCATAGGCTGGTGTCAAGCTATTGATGCCTACCTTGCTGTCAAACTGCACAGTTAAGATACCTATCGTTCCGTAGCATCCGATTTCCAATCTATTCGATACATTGCCATCTGCGACATGATAGTAGTTCAGTTCAAACTGATTAGACGTGCTGTTCAACTTGCCTCCAGTGAATATAGCCTTACGAGTTGTATTGGCAATGGATGATACGCCCACAGATATCATTCTTGCAGTATCTGTGGATGTCCCCACTTGTAGGTAGTTGGTTATGTCTGCTATTGCCGATGTTATCATTCCAGTTGCAGTCAGATTATTGATGGCGGTGATGTTGCTACTGGCATCCAGCACAAGAGCTTTACTTGCCTGGGCAGTACCTGCAGCAGTTATATCTACGTAGTTGAGTTCTGCCGCTGTCGCTGTTATCTGAGTTCCTCCGATATAGAATGAAGTACAGTTGAATGACCCATTGACCTCAAGCAATCTGGTTATAGTGGTTGTACCGATGCCCATACCAGATGATGTGATACGTACCTGTTCTGTACCAACTGTGGAACGGGTAGCTCCATAGAAGAAGCTGACTCCAGTAGAACCCTGGCATTTGAGAAACCCACCATTAGCCCCGAACCCATACATCGATGAGCTATTGCTCCAGATAGATACTATCTGGTCTGTACCACTAACTCCATTGGTTCCCAAGTCCAGTGGAAACAGTGGAGCTGACATACCAAGACCCACACGACCAGATGTATCTATGACCATTCGATAGGCACTGGATGTGTTGTCATACATGTAGATATAGCTTCCAACTCCAGATACCAAACTACCCTTGAGCCCAAAGCTGACACTCCTTGGGGTATCATTGGTGAGCAGGATACTTGCCGCAGCTGCACTTGATGTATTCGTGATTGTGAGACTGTCCGCGGAACTGCTGCTTATGGTAAGTCCTGATAGGGTTCCTAACTGAGTTATCTGCGTTTGAGCTCCTGTAGTGATGGTTCCTGATATGTTGGCGAAGGATGCGTTGCGAGAGCCGTCTATAACTTGGGTAGCGCTGATATAGTATCCCGTGGATGCTGCTATGGAGCCAATCACATCGAGTTCCCGCGATGGCGATGCGTTCATGATGCCAATCCTGTTGTTGAATCCCATGTACATGACATAGCCTCCTGCAAATCCAAATCTCAGTTGGTTGGAGGTAGAGCCGGAACCAGCATAGTAGAAGGACATCTCGGCCTGGTTGTTGGTGGATGTATCTCTGCCCAGAGTTATGTATCTCAGATTGGTAGCAACCATGGAGCTATCCAGTGCGGATATCAATCTTGTAGAATCAGTAGAAGTTCCAATCATGATGTATGGAGTGGTGGTGGAGGTTCCAACTACCAGATTATTAACTACATTGGTATCTCCGCCAGAAGTAATGTAGAACCGCCGGGTGTTGCTTGTCAGTAGTGCAAACTCATTTGGAGAGGTTGTTCCGAACTGGGCAGAGTACGTGGCTGTGGATTTATTTCTGTTATCTATGTACAGCTCCACGGATATCGGACTAACAGCATCTGAGTACCATTGCTGGACTCTCTCATAAGTTGAGTTTATTATATATGAGCTTGTACCAGCCGTGTAGATGGGTCCATTGGCATACAGGGCAAACCTATTGGTTATGGTCTGACTGCCTCCAGTAGTAGGGGCTCCATCTATTCTCAGAGTTGATGCGGTGGTTGTTGTTATGGCATTGGCTGATGACAGAGTTGGTTGCTTGAGGTACATCAAAGCTCGATGATTGGCATCTGTACCAGTAGCACTCGTGTTGTTGAGAGTAGTCAGCTTACCATAGATAGCACTCTCAACACTACTCGGGTCTGTAGATAAATAAGATAACTGTGTACCGCTGGTGTAGAATGATGTTGTGGTTATCTGATTGACTCCTCCAAGATTCTTGCTGGCATCACACATGAGTACAGATGATGCATTGGTGTTGGTAGTGGTAGCTCCAGCCAGATATCCTGCAATGGTGGTCGTTATGTTGGATGCCCCTATACTGACTGTACCACTAACACTGAGGGTTGAGAGGGTTCCTATAGATGTGATACCAGTCTGAGCTCCTGATGATAGGGTTGCTGTTATGGTCCCAGCGAATACATGTGGTCCCGTTCCGTTAACCGTCAGAGTTCCACCCACAGTAGCTCCAGCTGTTGTAGATATAGAATTTACAGTTGCTGCTCCTGTAGTTCGTAGGGTTCCGGTTATATCAAGATTGAAGGATGGGGATGTATTGCCTATACCAACATTGCCTGTTCCGGCAATGACAAGAGTGGAGTTGAATGAACTGGTTCCATACAAGCCCAAACCCATGTAGTTAGAAGTGGAACCAGTTGATGTCCAGCTGTATGTGATGGCACACGAGTCCTGCGATGCGTATGCCTTGCCCATGGTTATGTATCTTGCCGCTGCTCCTGTCTGCGTAGTATCCAATGCTTGTATGAGTCTTGTGGTGTCTATGGACGGTGTGGTTCCAGGCGCAACCAGTAGGGTTGACTTGATTGTGGCATTGCCCCCAATATATGCATCTCCGCTGTTCACATATAGAGAGTAAGCATTGGTGATGGTCATTGAACCAGCTGCTACTGGCGGTCCAGCTATGAATAGAGTGGATGCCGTGGTTGTAGTTGCCGCACTTGCGGAGGTTAGTGTTTGTGCTCCTATGGATACGTAGCTTCTATGGTTAGCATCCGTGCCACTTATCCCAGACGCCGTGTATGTGGCAGCCTGTATTGTCATAACCTGTCCAGTTCCAGTCGTGGATGTATATGTGGAGTTGCCTCCAAATCTACTCCTTCCACTACCAACTATGAATGCATACGGAGTTGTTATGGTTTGGTTTGTTCCAGCAGTTGGTGGGCCGCTGATATACATGGTTGATACAAGTGCGGTTGTAGTTCCGGGAGATGATGCTGTTATGGTTGGGGCTCCATAGTAGTAGATATATCTGGATGTATTGTCCACTGTGGTAAATATATTGTTGAGTACTGTGGATGTAGATGTGTAGTTAATGAGAGACTCAGAGTTGGCAGTGGCTGTGTAGTTGACCGTAGACCCGCCACCCAACAAGATTCCGGACAGAGTAGTTGTTCCTGAAACCCCCAGAGTTCCAGTAGATGTGAGCCCAGCTGATGACAAGGATGTTATGCCAGTGATGGACTTGTTGGAATCCAGGATGAGGCACTTGCTTGCCACTGCTCCCGATGTATCGGATACATTGGTCAGAGCCGATGCAAAGATGGCATTGGCTCCAACATTGTAGGTTGTTGCGGTCATAGTGGTAGCTGTCAATCCAGTTGATGATAGTGATGTTATGCCAGTGATGGACTTGCTGGAATCCAGGATGAGACACTTGTTTGCCACTGCTCCAGATGTATCAGATACGCCAGTTAGTGCTGATGAGAATATGAGCGTTCCATTTCTATAGAACTCGCTGGATGCCTGGATATCTCCATTGACAGTGAGGGTCTTGGCTGGTATGGTCGATGCTACTCCTCCAAGACTAACATTGCCATTGGATGCTATGACCATCCTGTATCCAGCCACGCTATCGGAGATATAGAACCCGCTCTTGGGGTCAGATGCTGCGGATCCCCTATTGCCAATCTCAAAGAACTTGGTATCGTTGATGAACCGCATATCGGCCCTTCCAGTGGTTGATGTGTTGGTTATCTGCAGACTATCATTGACTGTTCCAGATAGAGATAGAGACCCTATGCCTTGTATGGCATTGTTGCTATCCATGACCAAGGCTTTGCTTGCAGTAGATGTTCCTGGGGTGATGCCATTGAGGTAGCCTATCTGAGTGTTGTCCAGAGATGCTCCATTCACAGTGAGTGTTAGTGTGCTGAGCGAGTTGAGTCCTACGAGATTGCCATTCATATCCAAGGTTGGTACATTGGGGTTGGTGTATGTAGGCGGCCATACCGTATCACTCAAATCCGTGGTTGTGTTGGACATGGCAAGTGTCTATATTAGGATGGGCTTTAACTGTTAAATAAATCATTAGCCTTACTTATTTTTTATATGTTCAATACTGATACAAGCCATATAGAATATATACACTCTACTATCAATGTAGAAATCGGGATAGATAGATTCTCAATTTAATATCATGTAAAATTGAGGAGGAATGCATATCTATCCTGAGTATATATCATATTGTACTGGAAATGCTTTCCGGTACAGCAGAAAATATTCTGATAACAATAGTCTTGTTGTCAGCGGGATGCGTTCTTATCCCGTAAAAGAGTCAAATATAGCATTAGAAGACATATATTCATATGTGTTAAAATTCGGGTCTGTGTCTAATTCATTAGATATGGACAAGCTATATTAGGATTTTAAGAACGGTTGAACCAGTACCAACAAAAAAATATGGTGGTCTATTATTTTTTTATATACCGGCATTGTAGAGTCTATACATGATTTGGTCGAGAGCTGTCTCAAGGTTTGCAACCTTGGTTTTCAATTCTTCATTCTCTGCGGTCAGTGTCTCAATCTTGGTTCTGTTCCGCTTAACCAGGTTGAGCAGCATGGGGATGAACCCATTGTAGTTGAGCGTATACATGACTCCCTCATGGCTGATGACTCCATATTCATCCACATCTCCAGTAAGGTATTCACTGTTGGTCTGACTATCATCAACTCCCACAATCTCGGATATACGTTCTCTCAATACATCTTGGGCCATGAATCCCAGCTCTATGGTATCCGTGGGTATCTTCTTGTACATGTATGGGGCTACATTGAGCAACCTATCACAGTACTCATCTGTGAGCAGTTGTAAGTCTGTCTTGATGCGTCTATCTGAGTATGCATCATACTCTGTTGCAAACATACGACCAGTTGCATATATGGATATGGAACTGGTACTGCCTCCATTGTATGTACCAGTATTGGTAGATATAGGACTGGGAGTGAATGCATAGAATGCATAGTTGGCGGCTGATGTACCAGTAGTCAATCCAACATGTAAGGGATAACTGGCTGTGGTTCCGCTACCTATGTACATGCCTGCCGATGTTATGCGTACAACCTCTGTACCAACACCGTTTCCCTTGGATGCTACATACATGGAGTGTCCAACATCTGCCTGATGCTTGAGAAAGCTATCATTGGTTCCCCATCCATAGAACACATCTGAGGCTGTTGTACCTGTTCCATATGCACATAGTACTTGGTTAGTCGTTGTTGCTCCGAGATGTAATCTACATATGGGAGTAGCTGTGCCCATACCTACTTTGCCATCGAATTGAACTGCGACGATATTGGTTGTGCCAGATGCACCTATTTCAAATCTATTGGATGTACTTCCATCACTCACATGGTAGTATGCCAATTCAAATCTATTGTTGGCAGTGGATGCTTTCCCTCCACTATAGACCAACTTGCGAGATGCATTGGTTATGGTAGAGTCAAGACAGGATACTTGAATTCCAGTATCTGCAGTATTGGTTCCTACGGTGAGAGTCTTGCCAGACCCAATCACCGTAGTATCTCCTACATACAGCTTCTTGGCGATACCGACACCTCCAGATATAATTACTGCTCCTGTAGATGTAGATGATGAGTCTGTAGTATTGGATTCTGTAAGTACCCCAGACACCGTCAGTCCAGTAAGAGTGCCAACTGAGGTTATATTGGTTTGCCCAGCAACGCTCAGCACTCCAGATGAGTTCATGAATACAGTTGCTCCATTTCTTAGAGACCCTGATAGAGATATGTCGCCACCTACATCCAGCTGATACTGTGGGTTGTTAGAAGGAATGCCTACATTACCTGTACTGGATATACAGAATCTGAATGCTCCTTGGTATATATAGAATCCAGATGTGGGCTGAGTATCACCCGATCCTCTAATACCAAGTTCCGTATCTGTAGCTCCGGATGCCTTGAATAATATATTGGCATGACTGGTTGATAATGTATTCTGGATGGATATGGAATTAGGAGATGCCGATGATACTGAGAGACTGGTCAGCGTGCCAACTGAGGTTATATTGGTCTGACCAGCAACGCTCAATAACCCAGATGAGTTCATGAACACAGTTGACCCATTTCTCAGAGACCCTGATAGAGATATGTCGCCAGCTACATCCAACGTATATGCCGGAGTTGCTTTGTTTATGCCAACCTTGCTATCGAATTGCATGGTAATGATACCAGTAGCACCATGACGACCAATCTCAAGTCGATTGGATGTATTGCCATCTGCTACATGATAGTATGCCAGTTCAAATTGATTGGATGTGCTATTTAATTTCCCACCAGTAAGAATGAATGTACGGGATGCATCGGCCATTCCAGATACCCCTACGGATATCATTCTGGAAGTATCTGTGGATGTTCCCACTTGTATATAGCTGGTTATGTCTGCTGTCGCAGCTCCAACACTATTGATACCAGCGATGTTGCTACTGGAATCTAATACAAGAGCCTTACTTGCAGCGGCTGTCCCGTTGGTAATGCCTACTATCTTGCCCATGTCAGTCTCGCTCATAGTAGTGCCACCGATGGTGATGGTCTTGGTGGAAGCCACGTTCAGGTTATCCCCAATGTATAATTTTTTAGCGATGCCCATACCTCCAGCTGTTATGATTGAACCAGTAGATATAGATGAAGCATCAGTAGTATTGCTTGTGTTGATAACCCCGCTGGTTCCTATATTTCCTCCAGAGTAGATACCATACGAGTTGGTTATTGTGTTGTTGGTTCCATTGATTGGTGCTCCGCTGATATACAGGGTTGCGGCACTCGTAGTTATAACTCCAGTGTTAGTGGCTGCCAATGTAGGAGCATTGAGTACGAACATACTTCTGAAGTTGGCATCAGTGCCACTTGTGGCTGTACTCGCGTTGGTGAGCGTGGATGCAGTTATCTTATATACATTCTCAGTACCAGCTGTTGTGTAGTTAGCAGCACCTCCACTTGTTATTGTACTTCCAGCACTTGTAGTTATACCGGTTCCAACATAGAGCTTCTTGGCGATACCCACACCTCCTGATATAATGACTGCTCCTGTAGATGTGGATGATGCGTCTGTAGTGTTGGTTAAAGTGAGTACTCCAGACACAGTCAATCCAGTAAGCGTGCCAACCGATGTTATGTTAGTCTGTGCCGCAGTCTGTAGTGTTCCATAGATGCCAGTGCCTACGTATAGATTTTTGGCGATACCTACACCACCAGAAGTTATGATAGACCCTGTAGAAGTAGACGATGCGTCTGTTGTGTTGGTCAGAGTGAGTACTCCATCTGATGTTATATTGCCGATGGTTGCTATGTTTCTGGATGCATCCACAACAAGCGCCTTGCTTGCCGCCACAGTTCCATTGGTGATGCCCACTATCTTGGCCATATCCGTCTCATTCATAGATGTGGAGCCTATGGTGATGGTCTTGGTTGTTGCCACATTCAGGTTGTCTCCAACATAGAGCTTCTTGGCTATACCAACACCTCCAGATACTATAACTGCTCCAGTTGTTGTGGATGATGCATCAGTAGTATCTATGAAGGTCTTGGCTCCAGCTATAGACTGTGCTTGGTCGGTAATATGTCCATACGTGATACCGGTTGTGGCCAGTTGCAATCCAGATAGCGCCTCATGGTTGACCTGTGTGTTGGCTACGATGGATACCTTCGTTCCTACAATTCGTGTAATCGCCTCTATGCGGCACTTGCCTGCAGATGAGTATGATGATGCTGTTCTGAATGTGATTTGATACAATGGAAGGAACTCCGGGAATGGCATTGTGGATATTGATAGGTCATAGAAATTCTCAGCACGGGCATCATCCAACGATGTATGAACAACTTGCCCTGGTAGTATAAGTACCTGGGTATCCGCAACTATAGATGGAGCGAAGCATACATAGTAGTTTAGCCATCTATTAGTGGACCCAACGTTAGTCAGCTGCCATACCGTACCGGTAAATTGGTTGTAGTTGATATAACTACCAACTGAGTAATAGAATGGAACAGTATTGCCAGTGGTCCATGTCCAGTTTCCCGCCGAAACCAATTGCAATAAGGTATATGGACCTCCGATTGCCAGTGCGGATATGACAAGATGCAGATCTTCATCTGCAATGATACCCGATGTGATAGAGAATGTATTATCACTATCAACTGGCGATGATGGAGATAGAGTATAGTTATTGATGGCAAGTCCTGAAACATAGTAGGTTCCTATGTTTCTATGCAATTCTGTATGCGTAGATGGGTCCATCACAGTACCATGTCGCTCATCCGCACACATAGTATGCGTTGCATCGTAGTAATATACGAACGCTGCTGGAGCAATATTGAATAGAGATGGAATTGTATTCGCCTCAAATGTGAGTACCCCGGATGCATTGAAGTAGTAGAAATATGTAGAAGCAGCGGTTGTTCCATGGACTGTAGTGGTTTGTGGAGTGCTGTATGTATATCTAACACCATTGACCCATACACTAAATGATGTGGATGCTGGTGATACAGTGAGTATTCGTGTGGTTTGGTTGTAAGTGATTACGCTGTCTGTAGTATTCTCAAATCCGCTGGGGGTAAGGGTAGCTGCCGACCTGGTCATAAATTCATTCTGAACATACGCAGTTGTGGCTGCCTTGGTTGTGCTGTTAGCAAATGCTTCTGTTGTAGTTATGACGGTGGTGAACGTGGCGTTGCGCGAGCTATCTACTATCTGGGTTCCTCCGACATTTATATTGGCTGATAGATTGAGGTCGCTCCCAACATACAGCTTCTTGGCGATACCTACACCTCCAGATATTATAACTGAACCAGTGGTAGTAGATGATGCATCCGTAGCATTGGACAGAGTCAGTACTCCATCCGATGTTATGTTTCCAACAGTGGCTATATTTCGAGATGCATCCACTACAACTGCCTTGTTTGCCGCCACAGTTCCGTTGGTGATACCCACTATCTTGCCCATATCAGTCTCACTCATAGACGTAGAGCCGATGGTGATAGTATGCCCAGATGCCACATTAAGATTGTCTCCAATGTATATTTTTTTGGCGATACCCACTCCTCCAGATATTATAACCGAACCGGTTGTTGTTGATGATGAGTCTGTTGTGTTGGACAGAGTAAGTACTCCCGTGGATGTTATTCCACCCAGTTGTAGAATGCCTGATGCATCGCAGTATAGCTCAGTATATACTGAGTTGATTGTGTATGATAGTCGCAGTCTGTTGCTCGTGGATGATGCTTGATTGATATCCATGAATGCATATGGTGTATTGGTTGTAAACCCCAGCTTGCCATCTGACTTGATGTAGATGATACTATCCTGAATATCTATGTTGTTGTGAGTGCCCAGCTGATGATTGTGTGATGACAAGAACCCAGTAGATTGGTATCCATTGTATCTGAGACCAATACCATTGCCATACGTCGGAGTTGAACCTCCTGTACATCTGAATGACGATGATGTGTCTATCCATCCACTGGTACTATCCAAAACTCCATTCAGAGTCAATCCCGTCAGGTCTCCCACCGATGTTATGTTGGGCTGTGCTGCGGTCTGCAGCGTTCCATATATACCGGAGTTCACATACAGCTTCTCTCCTATACCAACGCCTCCAGATATAACCAGAGCTCCTGTGGAAGTGGACGTTGAACCAGTGGATGATGTTATGACCACGTTGCTGATTGTATTCACCTCCCCGCCTGAAGCATTGATGGACAGCTTTCCAGCCGAGCTCATGTACATTGTAGATAGATTGGATGTCCCATTATATCTGAGTAGCATGCATGCCCCATTGGCACTGTTGATATCCAACTGAGCCGCCGGAGATGCATGGTTGATGGCCACATTGGAGTACTTGTCTATGTACAGACTGTTGTTGGTATCATTGGTGATGAGTAGCGAGCTATTGCCGGCATCCGCATCCACGACCACATTAGTAAGTGGTGATGATATGGATGACAACGATGCTGGAACTATAGTTGTGGCATTCAGTGGATATGTGTTGGATGACATCAGACTTGATGGTAGCACACTATATATACCAATATAATATTGTATCAGATGGGAGCAACTCAAAGCGAGGTGGATGCCATGGCCAGAGAGTGTAGGGAGTTGAAGCGAGAACAAGCCAACCTAATGATTAGGATGGACAACCTGGATGCTGCTCGAGATAGGCTAACTACTCAGTTTACCACTCGTCATGTTGAATTGGACAGACAACTGACAGAACTTAGGCAAGACTATGCCATAGCCATACATGCATTGAATGAAGACCATGATGAATTGAAGCAGCAGGTCGAGGATATCAAGACAGCCATAAATAATCTCAGAGAAAGTGAGCTATCATACAAGTCTGGCCGAGGTTCCTTTCTCCGGCGCAAGCATTCATAGTGATACAAGTATACAAAATATACAGGATGAGTGAGCAGGCCCTTCTATATATTTTGAAATCTTGTATGAGAGACATAGAGAGTCTACAGGACTGCATCTTCGGCTGCACTCTACGCATGTATGGAGACCACTCACTTCATGATACAATGACTCAGCTAAACAGTCTTGACATGGCAGATATGGCATCCCTGCTCAACACCATCGAGACCAAACGGTCCATCTTGAATTCCATGTATGGGGAGATACAGGCAAGTATATCCCCTGATGTATCCTCTATTGATAGCAATAGCAATAGCAATGATCATCTCCATCAATCTGAGAGTACCAACAGCCTTCTATTTCCGATGGAGGACGTTTTGTAGAGGATATTATATACACGATGGTGCTCATAGTCAAGCTCATCATACTGTTGCTCATGCTGGTTCTGGCAGTGGTGCTCACCATTTATCTGATACCACAGATAAACACAGACTGCCAGTATAGACACACAGAGAGTTATCGGTCGGTGATGAATCTTGTGAAGTTGGACAAGAATGGAACATTCACTACTGTAGATGGTCGACTGATAGCCCAGGCAATCTACACCTACCGCAGCAAGTTCGTATATGACCTGACCAACGCTGACAACAACTACATAGACATATTCTCTGTGCGTAGCCCTGTGGTTCCATATACAATAGACATGCTATCTGATGTAGCTCTATACAAGCTGGTCGTAAGCTCTGAGAAGAGGTTCAGTAGAATAATGGCATTCGCGTATGTGTACAACAATCCACTGTACATCAAATGTATCAATGCATACAATCCAACTGCTAAGACCTTCTCAGAAGTTATTCCAGGAAGGACTACTCGGGATGTCATAGTGAAGGATGTTCTCAAGTTCGGCAATGAATTCACGGCTGACCTGAAGGCCGCCATACAGAGCAAGATATCCCGAGTTGACATAGACCCAGGCATCACCGATGCGATGATAGCTGCTGTTGTAGAGAATCTGAACTCTGCTCCTGATGAAGAACTATACAATCTTATTGAATACAAACTGGTAGAATAGTGTGTGGTGTAATATAATAGCCATGAAGTTCCTATCAGCAGTGCTAATCATATGTACATGTATCGTCATGGTGATGGCATCCATGTTCGTCATGCTATGGACTATCAATCGCGAGACATGTAGACCAACTACGGTTCTCTCATATGATGCTACGCTGAGCGACTTCAATGGAACCATATTCATTACAGACAGCGGTCGCTACAGTGCTGAGATTATAGCCAGGGCTAAGATACACGATGTAGTCAACCATACCCCCATGGGAGATACACTTGACCTTCTCAAAAAAATAGACAGCGAGCTTGCTGGTATGCGGGATGACGTGGTGTATAATATACTTATCACTACGTCCATCGACGAAAATCCAAGGTTTGTGTATATGGTTCTGAACAATCCAGATTATAGACTCATCCTATTGGACTACAACAAGAAGCTGGCCAAGTTTGGTAAGCTGGGAGCAAGAGCAAGGTCCTTGGCAATATCATATAAGGAAGATATTCCGGCTGACGCATCTGATGCTGTCATCTACAATACATTGTTGAATGGATAAGCTCTACGCCAGCTCCTTCTTGAGATTGAAGCGGTCATCTATCTTGCGGATAGGCGTCCCATCCTTATCGTACAGGATGAGTGTTGGGAAGGTGAGTCTCTCCATATTGATAGATGGCTTGGCCAGCATAGACCAGCATCTCAGTAGTTGCTTGTTGTCTGTCTCTTCAAGAACGCAGAACTTATAGTTGGTCATGGTATCGCTGAACTGGCTGAACGTTGGAAGATACTCGTTGCAGTATCGGCACCAGTTGGCCTTGACCATGAGGATTATTTTTTTGGAGCCCCCGACCTGTATCCTTGGGTCTGAGGTGTCTATAGTCTGCAGCACGAAATTATTGGAACTGAGTGGTGTTATCATTGTATATTCTTACTCTACATTATTTCCCACACACTCGGCTAATTCTTGCTTGAGTCTATATATCTCATCCTCGAGCTTCTTGTTCTCTTGGCACATGCATTCTGGATTGATGGCATCCTCTATCTTGGCATTCACGGACTCCTTGACTTGCTTCTCCAGTTTCTCTCGGATGTACTGCCTCTCCATCTCCTTGATACCTGTGAACCTGTTCTGAGATGGTGTATGGTATGGCATAACGAACCATACGTATACCACCACCAACACAGCATCTACCAGCAGCATATAGTGAGAGCTCTCTCTGTATCGGTTGTAATGAACTACAGACCTGAGCAGCCAGAGTATAAATATATACACTATCAATGCCCATATAACTATCGCCATTACTCGTGCCTTCTGTCGGTACATCCACCACGCCGGGTAGTTGCTAAATCCAGACACATCAGATATCTTCGTCCCGTCCATAGTCGTATATTCTACGGGACATATCCAAAATTGAAGCAAGACTATAAATATAATAGTGGCCATGGATCAGTTCGAACTCATCGACGATTTCGAATCATTCTTCTCTACTATTGTAT
>JACCDT010165350.1_pt1 | contig 26530 bp, 38 predicted proteins | sample 7446291 | NCBI WGS metagenome assembly JACCDT01 (sample SAMN15323446, study PRJNA562643) | freshwater metagenome | isolation source: river surface water | place: USA:Blue River Watershed | collected 2017-08-17 | reverse complement strand
TAGATAATGTTTGCAGGAATCTCTCGAGCAATGATTTTTTGAAAGATAGTATTCATATTCCTATGATAGCAGAATCTTAAAAATGACTATACCGCATCATGCTACAATCACTCCATGCCGTATACGGTCTTACCGACGATATCCGAAGCCGCACGGAACGCGCTTAGTGCCTATGACCCCTTATTGCAGCAGCTTCTTGTAAACCGAGGAATCATCGAAAGCGATGTTGCCTACAAATTCTTGAATCCAGACTACGAAACACAGCTTCACGACCCATTTCTCCTTACAGATATGGCACGCGCTGTTGATCGGGTGCTTACGGCACTACGTAACAACGAGCGCATTGTCATTTACAGCGATTACGATTGTGACGGTATTCCAGGTGGTGTCATGCTTCATGATTTCTTTACCACAATTGGGCATGACAATTTTGAGAATTATATACCGCATCGACATGAAGAGGGTTATGGGTTCAATGTTGATTCAGTGCCTACTCTTAATGAGAGAGGTGCGTCACTTATCATTACGGTTGATTGCGGCATCACTGATCACGCAGCAGTGCTCGCCGCTCAAACTCTAGGGATTGACGTTATTGTTACTGATCACCATGAGCCTTCTGACACACTTCCCCAAGCATGTGCGGTCATAAATCCAAAGCGCGATGACGCGTATCCCTTTTCAGGTATTTGCGGTACCGCCGTCGCGTTCAAATTGGTACAGGCAGTACTGCGACGTGGAAAGGAGGAAGGCATCATTACTTTGAAAGAAGGCATGGAAAAGTGGTTACTTGATCTTGTGGGGATTGCTACTATCGCTGATATGATGCCACTTCGTGATGAGAGTCGTGTATTTGCACACTATGGGCTCACCGTGCTTCGTAAGTCTCCGCGTCTTGGGCTCCAACATCTTTTACGAAGAGCGGGAGGTAACCAACGTTTTCTCACCGAAGATGATATCGGTTTCACTATCGCTCCGCGTATCAATGCTGCTTCGCGCATGGACGACCCTGAAGATGCGTTTCATATGCTGCGCACGCGTAATGAAGGTGAAGCTGGTGCATACGTGGCTCATTTAGAAAAACTTAATAATGAGCGGAAAGGAGTGGTGGCATCTATGACACGGGAAGCGAAGAAGCGTCTGAAAGAACGCTCCGAATTATCTCCAGTGATTGTTATGGGAAATCCAGAGTGGCGCCCTTCTCTTGTGGGGCTTGTAGCACACACGCTTGCTGATGAACTCCGTCGTCCTGTATTTCTGTGGGGAAGGGACGGTAAAGGCATTATTAAAGGTTCGTGTCGTAGTGGCGGCATGGCAAGCGTTGTTTCTCTTATGGAGGGAGCGGCACATGCATTCTTAACGCATGGTGGTCATCATGCTTCTGGAGGTTTTTCGGTGAGCCATGATCGTATTCATACATTGGAAGAGGTACTCGTACAGGCATTTGAAGCGTATACAGAGAATGTATCTGAGTCACCACACATACATGCAGTGGACTTAGTAATTACGCCAGACGACATCACTGATGCACTGTTCCGTATGATTGACATGCTTGCACCATTTGGTCCTGAGAACCCAAAGCCACTCTTTGCAATTCCCGATGTTATGCTTGATCGTGTGACTGTTTTTGGTAAACAAGCAAATCATACGAAGATTAATATTCATACGGGGCGTGGTCGTATGGACGGCATCGCGTTCTTCAAACTCCCTGATACCTTTGCAAACATTCCAGAAGAAGGTAAGAGGGTAACACTTCTCGCTCATCTAGAACGTTCGTTCTTCATGGGTCGACTTGAGTCACGTCTTCGTATTGTTGATGTTGTATAGTTCATAGTATGGATCGCGTTCTGGTATTCACCGACGGTGCAGCAAAAGGCAATCCAGGGCCAGGTGGTTTTGGTGTCGTTATACAAGAAGGCACTCAGATTATTGAAATTGGAGGTAGGAGTGCGCACACAACAAATAATGAAATGGAACTACGTGCCGCAGTGGAGGCGATTCGTGCACTTAAGAACAGTAAGCAGCCAATTCATGTGTACACTGATTCAAAGTATGTTGCACAGGGTGCGGAGCAGTGGATTTTTGGTTGGCTTAAAAATGAGTGGAAGACGAAAGCGGGTACAGAAGTTCGTAATAAGACATTATGGCAAGCATTAGCAACGGCCCTAAAGTTGGTGCGTGTCACGTGGCATGTTGTGCCAGGACACGTGGGAATACCAGGAAACGAGCGCGCGGACACAATCGCTTCTGCGTATGCTTCAGGTAAGCGTCCCGCTTTGTATGAAGGGCCAGTAGCATCATATGGTTTTGATATTACCAATGTTGCATACGATGCAGATAGAAAAGATGCGCGAAGTAGTATGCGGAGACGACAATCACAAAAAGCTTATTCCTACGTCAGTTTGTGTGATGGCAAGGTTACCGTCCATGCGACATGGGCGGAGTGTGAAGCTCGGGTGAAAGGACGTTCAGGAGTTCGCTTTAAGAAGTCTGTTTCTTTGAACGATGAACGTCATATTGTCAACGAATTCCGAGGCAAGAAATAGAGTATGCGTGATTCCGTGTTCTACACGATATTTCTTGGATTTGTGAGCGGAGTTTTTCTCCGCTCATTTTTTGATATAGAAATACATTTCCTCATATTGAGTATTGGTCTCGCATGTTTCGGTGCAAGAAAGCTTCTCGGGAACAGTCGGCAATCAATCTTGTTTCTTGTTACGCTCATCTCATGCAGTGCAGCTTTTGGTGCATGGCGTATGGATACGGACGTCCGCATACAGTCAGTATTCTCGCAGTATGAGAATACTGAAGTAACATTTGAAGCTCGTGTAGCGAGTGAGCCCGAGATACGTACTCTGGGTGTACACCTCTATGTGGAGCCTAAAGGATTTGATACCTCCGAAAGGATACTCGTGACCGTAGATCGATTTAGTCCTCATGTGTACGATCTTGCGTACGGTGACCATGTTTCTATCACTGGCACCATCGAGAAACCTGAGCCGTTTACCACAGACGAAGGACGTATTTTTGATTATGCTGGATATCTCCGCGCACGCGATGTTTACTATATGGTGCGATATGGAGATGTGGAATATGTACGGCCTGGTGATGCCCTTTTAATGTCAGGACTGTTCGCACAGAAACATAAATTCGAATCAACGATTGAGGCAATACTGCCACAGCCCGAAGCAGGACTTGGAGAAGGAATACTTCTTGGCGTTCGTCGCGCTCTCGGGCCCAATCTTGAAGAAGCTTTCCGTATCACTGGCATTATTCATATTGTGGTGCTTTCTGGGTACAACATCATGATTATTATTGCGTGGTTAACATATATTCTTTCATTTTTATTCGCTCCACGTATGCGCACCATCTTTGGTATCAGCAGTATCGTCCTATTTGTATTGCTCGTTGGGGCATCGGCATCGGCAGTACGCGCGGGTGTTATGGCGTCACTACTTCTCATTGCTCGGAGTACGGGACGCACATATGCAATAGTACGTGCGCTCATGATCGCTGGTGTCGTTATGCTGATAGCGAATCCATTTCTTCTTGTACACGATACTGGCTTCCAACTCTCATTTCTTGCGACTTTGGGACTCATTGTGCTTGCGCCTCTTGTAGAACGGCAGTGTATGCGCATTCCTGAAGGATTCTTTGGTTTGCGTACCATCTTGACGGCAACTATTGCAACTCAGATTATGGTGTTACCGCTCCTCTTATACCACACAGGACTTCTCTCACTCGTCTCGATTGCGGCAAATATGCTCGTGCTTCCGGCAGTGTCACTTGCAATGCTACTTACGTTTCTCACCGGTATTTTAGGACAGTTTTCGGTATTCCTCGGAACTGCTGTTGGTTTTGTAGCGTACATCTCGCTCACGTACATCATCAGCGTTGCAGAGATATTTGCTCGTCTTCCATTCTCTTCAATATCGATTGGCGCATTTCCATTCTGGATTGTTCCACTTGCATACATACTACTCGGGGTGTGGATTACACGAGCGTCAGAACAATCAACACAAGCGTCGTATAGACTTGAAAGCCTATCAGATTGGACAATTGAGGAGGAACAGAAAGAACCTGCAGCTGTACTCAGTACTCCTGCAGGTTCTTCTCTAAAAAGATAGTGTGATTATAGTGTTGCGAAACGTTCTTCCACCACTTTCCAGTTTATGTTCTGTAGGAATGCATCAATATATTGCTTTTTTTCAGCAGGGAGATAATCAACCATGAAGGCATGCTCCCAGAGATCAAGTGCAAAGACAATAGGAAGTCCAGAGAGTTGCCCTAATTCATGGTCTGCAACAAATATCGTGTGCATGCTTGATGCTACCGCATCGTAATAAACAACCACCCATCCGATACCACGTGTTCCTGCTACTTCTTTTATGTGTTCAATGAATCTCTCGGTACTGCCATACTTATCAGTAATAGACTGAGCAAAGAGGGATGCGTCATTGAGTGGAGCAGATCCTCCCTCAAGTTGCGTGAAATAGTATTCATGCATGCGCATGCCATCAAACTCAAATGCAAAGCGACGACGTAATTCCGATACAATATACGGATCAAGTGTTAGCTCGCCTGAACGGACAGCACTCAATCTCTCAGCAATAAGATTTACATGCTTCACGTATCCTTCATAGAGTCCAATATGAGCGGCAACCTGTTTTTCTGAAAGTCCTGATAACGCGGGCAATGAAAATTTCTTTGCGGTGTATGTATACATATAGTGGCAGTATACCACTTGCGTTACAATGAGAAGCATATGCAGGTGATACGTGCCTCGCTTATTGTCTCAGTACTTACGGTTCTTTTTCTTACGTGGTGTGTCGCAGCCCAAAACTATAGTCGTCCTGAGGAAGGGATGCTCACGGTAGCATTTCTTGATGTAGGGCAGGGAGATGCAATTTTCATAGAGTCACCATCAGGTACACAAGTACTCATTGATGGTGGCAAGGATAGCAGTGTTCTCAGTGAATTGAGTCATCTCATGGGATTCTTTGATCGAGACATTGATATGATTTTAGCGACGCATGCGGACGCCGACCATGTTGGGGGTTTGGTTGATGTCCTCTCAAATTATGGAGTTGATACCATAGTAATGACCGAGAACGTTAGCAAGACTCCTGCCTTTTCTGCATTCAAGGAAACAGCGACTCGTGAGTCTGCAAAAATTATTTTTACACGACGTGGGCATGTCTACGATCTCGGCAGCGGTATTGCAGGAAGTACCACACTCACCATTCTTTTTCCTGATGTTGATCCAACAGACTTTGAAACAAATACCGCATCGATTGTCGCTAAGCTCACATATGGCGATACAGAGTATCTCCTCATGGGAGATGCACCATCTGCAATTGAAGAGTACTTAGTAACACGCGATGGCGCCTTACTTCAAAGCGATGTCCTCAAAATGGGCCATCACGGTTCGGACACTTCATCAAGCGCGGTATTTCTTGCTGCAGTTCGTCCGCGTATAGGCATCATTTCTGCAGGAGAAGATAATAGTTATGGGCATCCGCACAAAGCAGTACTTGAGCGTCTTGTTGCGGAGAACATCCCATACAAAAATACCGCCGAGAGTGGCGGTATTGTCTCTGTAAGTGACGGGAAGGAGATTTGGTTTAGATAAGATTTGCTGCCTTGAGTGTTTTGTAGGCACCATTCTTTGCAATAGTGCGAAGTGCCTTAGTAGATACATTCACGACGACCGTCTTGTTAATCTCAGGTACGAAGATCCGCTTCTTTTGAAGATTTGGCTGGCGACGTACTTTGCCACATGGATTAAACTGCGTCGCACGAGTGCGGTTACTATAACGTCCTCCAACTTGGGACTTCTTTCCAGTGATTTCGCAGACTTTTGCCATATCTTTATTTGAGTGGTCAACATACTAACATGCCGAATATAAATAGCAATAGTTGTTTATTTCCTGTACAAGGAGGCTCTGGTACAATAAGCAAATGCTTGAAACCATACTATTTGTTGTCATACTCATTCTTTCTATCGTACTTCACGAGTTGGCTCACGGGTATGCCGCAAACTGGCTTGGTGACCCAACCGCTCGTCTGGCTGGTCGTCTTACTTTGAATCCGGTACGCCACATTGACCCTCTCGGCTCAGTCTTGATTCCTGCACTTTTGTATCTCACGCAGGCGCCATTTCTCTTCGGTTGGGCAAAGCCTGTCCCTTATAACCCATATAATCTTCGCAATCAGCGCTGGGGTGAATCATTTGTTGCGGCTGCTGGACCACTCACTAATCTACTTCTTGCGGCTATATTTGCATCATTTATTCGGCTTTCTGACATATTTGGTTTTTCAGGAGCATTTCTTGAAGTCGCGAGCTTTATTGTGCTTATAAACATAGTCCTTGCACTCTTCAATGCTATACCGTTTCCACCCCTTGATGGTTCGAAGATTATCGCCCCATTCCTACCATTTGGTATTGCACAAAAGTATCAGGCACTCGGTCAAATGGTAGAACGACTCGGATTTATTGGACTATTTCTCATCATTTTCCTCTTCATTAATGTATTTTCAGGTCCATTTGCTCGTTTGGTGGGCGTGATTCATGGTGCGTTTATAGGCATATAGTCAGAAGACTTGCATATTCTGAGCTGTATAGTAGAGTATGCGGACTTTCTCATTTATATGTCAACGATCAATCAGCTTACAAAGCGCGCACGTCGCGATACCAGTACACGCAGTAAAACTGGTGCGCTTCGCTCTGGTTTTAACAATATCCAGAATCGTCCAAATGAATACAACTCACCCTTCAAGCGTGGTGTTTGTACTCGTGTGACCACTAAGACTCCTCGTAAGCCAAACTCAGCTATTCGTAAGATCGCTCGTGTACGCCTCACGAATGGTTACGAGATTACTGCGTACATCCCAGGTGAGGGGCACACTCTCCAAGAGCACTCAGTAGTCTTGGTACGTGGTGGTCGCGTGAAGGACATTGGTGTTAATTACACTGTTGTTCGCGGCAAGTACGACGCAACAGGCGTTGATAAACGCCGTCGCGGACGCTCTCGCTACGGCGCAAAGCGACCAAAGGGGAAGTAGAGAGTTATTAGTCTATAGTCGCTAAAGATTATCTGGTGGATTCTTCGGAAGGCCACGTATGCGACGAATAAACACAATTTAGAATATGCGACGACCAATTAAGAGACGACCAACCGTAGTTGCTGACGAACGATACAATTCTGTAAACGTTGCACGTCTTATAAACTACATCATGGTACGCGGTCAAAAGGAGACTGCACGAAAGATAGTTTACGCTTCTTTTGAAGAAATAAAGAATGCAAAAGATGGGGGAGGTGACCCTGTAGAGGTTTTTGAGACTGCACTTCGCAATGCAGGTCCGCAGATGGAGGTTCGTTCACGTCGTGTTGGTGGCGCAAACTATCAGGTACCACGCGAAGTACGTCCTGAGCGACGTCTTGCACTTGCACTACGATGGATTATCGGAGCTGCACGAGGTCAGAAAGGAAAGCCAATTTTCAAGTCTCTTTCTGAAGAAATTATGCTTGCTGCTAAGGAGCAAGGTTCTGCAGTAAAGAAGAAGGATGATGTGCATCGTATGGCTGAGGCCAACCGAGCATTTGCACACTTCGCTTGGTAAATCCCATTCTCGGAACATAACTTTGTCGAAAGCCTGAAAATCTTGCGATCCATAGTTGACCTATGGTGAACAAGATTTTCAGGCTTTCTTCGTGTTCTGTCCTCGAGAATGAAATTTACTAGAACGATACAATTCCATAAACAAAAAACACCCGCCGTATAGCGGGTGTTTTTTGTGATCTACCGACTTTATCTGAAATCACCCCTATCACTATCATGCATGATAGTGATGGGGGTGATGAGTTAAGAATCTTTTCCGTTGTAGTTTTGGATCTCCAGTGTGTCGAGGTCGATTCCTTCAACACAGCGCACATTGATTGCCACTGTTGCAGTTCCATCGGGAGCAGCACCTCTGCCGAATCCTTGTACACCACACGTCTTACAGAAGAGATGTGAAATTACTTTTTTATTAAAACGATACTCCGTGAGATTGCCCTCACCACTCTGAATCGTGAATTGCGAAGCAGGGAAGAAGGCAAGCAGCGTTCCTTTACGTAAACAATAGGAGCAGTTACACGCGAGTCCATTTGTTATTTCACCAGTAATAGTAAATGTTACTGCGCCACAATGGCAGCTTCCGTTATGTGTTTTCATACATGCGATTATACATGGTTAGAGTCCTTGTCGGCGGACGAAGCGTCGAGTGAATTTAAAGAGTCCATACAGTATGCCAAACAATAAGAGGAATTGAACGAGTGCGGGATGAGCAAATATGTTTGAGACAAGCCAAAGTATAAATGTCCATATGTGTGATATCAGTGCTTTTCCGCCACGCACAAGCATCTGCCACAAACCGCCTTCTGTTTCCTCTAGAGTACTCCTCGTGATGGTTGCATTGCCTGACGTCTGATCGGTTGGTAGAAGATCGTCACGCATTGTCTCACTTCGTGCCGTACGATACGCATCAATGGACCGTTTTGCATCGGTGACCCGAGCGGTGATACTACCAAGAAGGTTGTGTGCTGATCCCTCACCAATATATTGTTCAAAGCCTTCAGCAGATTCTGCATTAAGCACAGCCGCACTTCGATTCTCCATTACCGTTTCTTTCACCTTGTCTTCATCCTTTACATCCACAACACGAGGATCGGTACCGCGTCTCTTTTCGTCTTCATCTGAAACACCGTCATTGTCATCATCGGTATCCTTTTCATCAGGTATTTCATCTTTGTCGGTATCGCGATCTATAGTGAGTGTATCTGTGGCAGACAATCCTGATACTTCAGCAGGAACTTCTTTTCCACCTATCTGATGCAATACGACATTCTCTACTGTCGCGGTGACTTCACGTTTGCCGTATGTCGGTATCCAATCCACCCATGCCTCTACGACGCGCCCTGAGAGTACGCGCACATCTGAAGAGCCAATGCGTACTCCATCGACGGAAAAGTGCACGGTACCCGTAAGGTCGTCAGGCGTATTGTTTCTGAATGCAACATAGATACGGGTCGGTTCATCAGCAAGGACTTGTTCATCTGCATACCATAGGCCTTGTACGAATCCAGCATTTAGGGATGCACTCAAAGCGTTTAAGGGAAGGACAAGAAATGCTGCAAAGAGATAGGGAACGATGCGTTGCATTCATTTAGTATACCGCTTTTTAGAGTGGTACAATGGCCTCATTATCCTTCAGTGTAGCTATTCCATGCATTCCGACATCAACAGGTTCACGGAGAAGTTTCAGAATCAGCCGCTCTTCAAGAATGCAGTAATGGAGTTTCTAGGAAGCGTGCTTCCGTACCTCAATGCACAAAAAGCCGATGCAGAGACCTATACACGTCTTGAGCGCCTCCTTGAACCAGAGCGTGTCATCTCATTTAAGGTTGTATGGGAAGATGACAAAGGAACACTTAGGTACAATCGTGGATTCCGCATTCAATTCAACTCTGCACTTGGTCCATACAAGGGAGGACTCCGCTTTGATCCGTCAGTGAACGAAGACATTTTGAAGTTTCTAGGATTTGAACAGATATTTAAGAATGCTCTTACGGGACTTCCGCTCGGTGGTGGTAAAGGAGGAAGTGATTTTGATCCAAAAGGAAAGAGTGATGCAGAGATCCGACGTTTCTGTGTCGCTTTTATGAGTGAACTTGTGCGACACATTGGTCCAGATACAGATGTGCCCGCAGGTGATATCGGTGTTGGCGGTCGTGAGATTGGATATATGTATGGTGCATACAAGCGAATTCAAAATCGCACCGATGGGGCGCTTACAGGAAAAGGTGTCGCATACGGAGGTTCACATGTTCGTATTGAAGCAACGGGATATGGAGCAGTTTATTTTATACAGCAAATGCTTGCACGTGCGGATAAAGAGATTCGTGGGATGCGTGCAGTTATTTCAGGATCTGGAAATGTTGCAACTCATGTTGCTTTGAAACTTTTAGAAGAATCAGCAATACCGCTTACACTTTCTGACCGGCAAGGCTACATATATGCACAAGATGGACTTTCAAAGGAGGTTATTCTTGCGGTACAGGAAGCGAAAGAACAACAATGCGCACTCTCGAGTCTCGTGCTTCCATCGGGATGTGTGTATCAGGAAGGTGTTCCGTGGACTGCTGTTGCCGCAGACATGTACATTCCGTCAGCGACTCAAAATGAGATATCTCTAAAAGATGCTGAAGCTATTGTGAGACATGGGGCGTTGCTTGTTGCTGAAGCCTCAAATATGCCGACCTCTCTCGAGGGCGTCGCACTGTTTCAGAAGGCGGGCGTACTCTTTGGTCCTGCGAAGGCGGTCAACGCAGGTGGGGTTGCGGTTTCAGGACTTGAAATGGCACAAAATGCTGGACGCATAGCATGGTCAGCAACTGATGTTGATTCGAAGTTACGGGCCATTATGGAAAAGATTCATACAACTTGCGTTGAGTATGGTGAAGATCAAGGAGGTGTAGATTATGTTAAGGGTGCAAATATCGGTGGATTTGTTCGTGTCTTCCTCGCAATGAAGCAGCTTGGTTGGTAAAGCACAGGGTATTCTTACTCTTTATAGAAGAAAGGAATAAAGGGAAGAAAGTGCTGCACGTTGTTGTAGAGGAGGTTTTGTATCCATCAGAGCACGCTATGTCTGACGATACGATAGATGCTATGAAGTATAGAACTGGAGTGTCATATTGTTCCTAAAATGCCTTTGCATACTGGACAGCAAAGCGTCTGTTGCTGAACCTCATTAAATACCGTATAGTATCGACCAAATGGCCTCAGGCCTTTTTCTTTTCTGTCGTGCTCTTCGAAGGTGTACTTCACGAAAGATGATTTATCAATAGTACAAATCTAACATTACATTTATGGCCCGAGCTTTTCCATTACACAAATTGCGTAACTTTGGAATCTTTGCGCACGTGGATGCAGGCAAGACGACAACCTCTGAGCGTATCCTTTTTTACACTGGCATGAGCCACAAGATTGGCGAGGTGCACGATGGTGCAACCGTGACTGACTGGATGGAGCAGGAGCGTGAACGCGGTATCACCATTACTGCAGCAGCAATTTCTTGTCACTGGACTCCATCACTTGAAACTGATCGTAATAACGATGCACTTAAGTACACCTTCAACATTATTGATACTCCAGGACACATCGACTTTACCGCTGAAGTGAAGCGCTCTATGCGTGTCTTGGACGGCGGTGTCGCCGTATTTGACGGTGTAGCAGGTGTTGAGCCGCAGTCAGAGACCAACTGGCGCTATGCAGACGAGGCACAGGTTCCTCGTATCTGCTATATCAATAAGATGGACCGAACAGGTGCTGATTTTGAACGTTCATACGCTTCAATTCTCGCGCGTCTCTCAAAGAAGGCAGTCCGATACCAGATTCCATGGGGAGCTGAAGACCAGCTTAAGGGAGTAGTCGACCTTCTCAAGATGAAGGCATACACCTTCGAAGGTGAGATGGGAATGAAAGTAACCGAGCACGATATTCCTGAGGAGCTCAAGGCTACTGCGGAGAAGTATCACAACGAACTTGTTGAGCGCATAGTTGAGCATGATGAGGCACAGATGGCTGCATATCTCGAAGGCAAGGAGCCAAGTTACGAGGAGCTTCAAAAGACGCTTCGTAAGGCAGTAATCGCCAATCAGATCTTCCCCGTTATGACAGGTTCGTCACTTAAGAACGTTGGTGTACAACGTATTCTTGATGCGGTGGTTGATTACCTTCCGTCTCCAGTTGATCTTCCACCAGTCCCAGGAACAAATCCAGATACTGGTGTTGAGGAAACACGTGAAGCCTCTGATGAGGCACCATTCTGTGCTCTTGCATTCAAACTTCAGACAGATCCATTCGTCGGCCAGCTTACTTTCTTCCGTGTGTACTCAGGTACCGTGAAGGCAGGAAGCTACATTTACAACTCAACGACGGGAGAGAAGGAGCGCCTTGGTCGTATTGTACGACTTATGGCAGACAAGCGAACAGAGATTGATGAGGTGTATGCAGGTGAGATTGCTGCAGGTGTAGGACTTAAGGATGTAAAGACATCACACACACTCTGTTCAGAAGATAAACCACTTATTCTTGAGCAGATTACATTTCCTGAGCCAGTGGTCGCAATGCGTATTGAGCCAAAGACAAAGAACGATCAGGAGAAGATGGGTATGGCGATGAAGAAGCTTGCAGATGAAGATCCAACCTTCAAGGTATCAACTGACGAAGAGACATTTGAAACGATTATTGCTGGTATGGGTGAGCTCCACCTTGAGATTATCGTCGATCGCATGAAGCGTGAGTTCGGTGTTGAGGCAAATGTAGGAAAACCACAGGTAGCATATCGTGAGACCATTCAGCACGAAGCAGAGGCGGACTACAAATATGTGAAGCAGTCAGGAGGACGTGGTCAGTATGGACACGTCAAGATTCGTATCCGTCCTATGCAGAAGCTTGAAGAAGGAGAGGATGTTCCTAAGAATGTCACTCGTGAAGATCACTTCGAATTCATCAACAATATCAAGGGAGGTGCAATTCCACAGGAATACATTCCTGCGGTTATGAAGGGTGTGAAAGAGGCAATGGCGCGAGGTTTCGTTGCTGGTTACAAAATGGAAGACGTTTCTGTTGAACTCTTCGATGGTAGTTTCCACGATGTTGACTCAAGCGAAATTGCATTCAAGCTTGCTGCGATTTACGCATTCAAGGAGGCTGCAAAGAAGGCAGGAGCGGTACTTCTCGAGCCAGTAATGAAGGTTGAAGTAACGACACCAGAAAAATTCATGGGTGACGTAAACGGAAACATTAGCTCAAAACGAGGACTTGTTGAAGGTATGGATGATCGCGATATGGTGAAAGTTATTCATGCAAAAGTTCCACTCTCAGAAATGTTCGGATACACTACCGCGCTCCGTTCTATGACTGAAGGACGCGCAAACATGACCATGGAGTTTGATCACTACGCAACCGTTCCTCCAAATGTCTCTGCAGAGATTAAGAAGGTGAGGGGCGTGAAGGACATAGAAACCGAAGAATAATAAAAAGCACCCGTCAAGGGTGCTTTTTATTATTCTTCGCTGTGTCCTTCACGGACCTTGCCAGATATTTTGTGAGGCCTTAGCCGAAAGTAAAATATCGACAAGGTGTACTGATCCTGTAAGGATTGAAAGATATCGAAGATGAGGCGTAATTCAAAAGTAAAACCACCCATGTGGGTGGTTTTTGATGAAGAATGTACAAAAGTGGCGTTTATCTCTTCGGAGAAAAGTATTTTCCAAACTTGTACATTCGAGTGGAGTGTATCTGTTCGGTCTTCTTCTTTTTCAATTCAAGCTCTTTCGAGTATGTGTGCGATGGATACTGAGGGAAACGGAGTTTTCCGTCAGTACCAAAATCTCCTTTGGCCATTGGAAACATCTTCATAAACCATGTATAGAAGGCAACACTCGATACTTTGAACATATCGTACTCCTATAAGAACAAATCATGTATGGATATATCATGCTTTATAAAAGCAAACAACCTGTACAGAAATGTATCTCTGTACAGGTTTATTGGTACTTATGCGGTACATGCTGCAACCGCAAGTACGATATTCCTACGTGCGAGCTTATAGAGCGTGTATGTGCGGTCATGATGTTGAATGATGACCGATGATTCATCATTGAATCCTATATTTCGTAGTTTGCTGAAGAGTGTTGGATACAGGTATGAATCAAATTCTTTAATTTTTATAAACCTTTTCTCAAAAAGGTTTATACACTCTCGTTTCAGACTAGGAATAGATTTTTTTGGTTTTTCGAATCGTCTCATTCCGACCATGAAAGATGAAATGTATACCCTGAAATGCATACGTGCATCAGGCGTGTATTCAAGACGATGCCATTCAGTAGCTTTCGTAAGAGGGTAGACATTTTTACTTTCACAAAATACATAGACTGAGAGAGGAATCAATGAAAAAGATGATGCCGCAAAACGCATAAGCCTTCTCCTTACTATGGAGTTATGTAACAAGAACTATGGAATACACCTTTCTTTAGACTGGAGTCACTATACAACTTATATTTGTAGATCGTCAATAAAATACTTGCTTTTTCTACGAATACAGCTATACTCCTTCACAGCTTTCTAAAAGACCTACGTACCTATCCTTAGGGATAGAGACCAATGGGCACAAACCGCGCTTTTTGCGTAGCGGACTTGTGTCTGCTGCGTGGAGACGCGGTTTGTTGTTTTGGGGTCATGGAAGCATATTATTAATATCTCCTATCGAACAGGATGAAATTCATCGTAGGAACAAAGGAGGGCATGACTCAGGTATTCGACGCCAAGGGCGTTGCGTATCCAGTCACGGTACTCCGCGTGACCCCAGCAAAGGTGACGCAGGTAAAGCAGTCTGAAAAGGACGGCTACGAGGCGGTACAGATCGCTTCAGGAGAACAGAAGGCACATCGTACAACACGCGCAGAGCGTGGTCAGTTGGGCGGTTCGTATAAGCATGTGACGGAATTCCGTCCACGCGCTGGTATGAATGAGTCAATCGCAGATTTTGCGAAGGACACAACACTCGATGCTTCTATCTTTGCTGAAGGTGACGTTGTTGCCGTCTCAGCGATTTCAAAGGGTAAGGGTTTTCAGGGTGTAGTAAAGCGTCATGGATTTCATGGTGCTCCGAAGAGTCACGGTGTTAAGGACATGCTCCGCGCACCAGGTTCTATCGGTGGCGGCGGTCGCGCAGGCGGTCGTGTCGCAAAAGGTAAGCGTATGGCGGGTCGTATGGGTGCGGACCGCGTAACAGTTAAGAATCTAAAGGTTATTGCAGTTAATAAGGATGCTAACGTGCTTCTTATTGGTGGCGCAGTGCCAGGTCGAAAAGGAACATTAGTAGAGGTACGCAGCATATAATGCATATGAGTACAAAACTAGAAGCGAAGGTCTATTCGCATGAAGGAAAGGAAGTATCGCACATTGCGCTCCCTGAAAAGGTGTTCGGTGTTGCGTGGAATCCTGATTTGGTACACGAGGTGGTTGTCTCCATGCAAGGAAATGCGCGTGCTAATACAGCACATGCAAAGTTTCGTGGCGAGGTACGCGGCGGTGGCAAGAAGCCATGGCAGCAAAAGGGTACTGGCCGTGCACGTCATGGCTCAACTCGATCTCCGATCTGGGCAGGTGGCGGTGTTGCGCATGGTCCACGCAATGATCGAGACTATTCGCGTAAGATTAACAAGAATGCACGTGCAAAGGCACTTGCAAGCGCTCTCTCGCACAAGTTTGAGGCGGGGCAGGTCTTGTTTATCGACACATTCGCATTTGGTGATGTTCCAAAGACTGCACAGGCGCGCACATTCCTCACTGCACTAAGTAGTGTTGAAGGAGTACGCGATCTTGGCACCAAGCGAGCAAATGCAGCACTCATCGTGCTTCATGGCCGCGATCAGCACACGGAAATGAGTTTCCGTAATATGGGAAATGTCCACGTCGTTTCGGCGAAGGATGTGAACCCTGTCGATGTGCTCACTTATAAGTATGTAGTAGTCGCAAAGCCGAACGATGTACTGAAGGCGCTAGAAGCGCGTGTCAGTACAAAGACGGCACGTAAGGCTGCTACGGTAAAGGCGTAATATGGGATTGTTTGGAAAGAAGAAAGACGCAGCTCCTGCAACGATTGTTGCCGAGACTGTGAATACCACGCCTCGTACGGTTGTCGTACCTGATTTTGCGTCGGTTATCCTTAAGCCTCGTATTACTGAGAAGGCTGCACTCCTCTCAGATAAGCGCGTGTACACGTTCGAGGTACGCGCAGGGGCAACCAAGTACGAAGTGCGTGATGCAGTGAAGGAAATCTATAAAGTAACTCCGGAGAAGATTCGCATCGTCTCAAAGCAGCCGCGACATTTCATGTCGCGTATGCGTGGTCGAGATACGATGGAGCATGGGTTACGTAAGGCGTACGTCTATCTCAAGGAAGGCGATCGCATAGAATTGGTCTAATATGAAAAAGTATAAACCAACATCAGCAGGTCGACGCGGCATGACGGTGATTTCGTACGGTGAATACCTTACAACCACCAAGAATACGCCATGGAAACCGCTTACCAAGGGTGGTCGTAGTACAGGCGGACGCAATAGTGCAGGTCGTCGTACAAACTTCTATCGAGGCGGCGGTAACAAGCGTACCTATCGAGACGTTGACTTTGTGTATGATAAGAAGGATATTCCAGCAAAGGTTGAGACGGTCGAATACGATCCGTTCCGCTCAGGATTCATTGCACGCGTACTCTTCAAGGACGGTGAACGTCGTTACGTGCTTGCGCCAAAGGGGTGGAAGCAAGGTGATGAATTCATTGTTTCTGAGTCTGCAAAGGCAAAGATAGGAAATCGTATTACGCTCGCAAATATACCTGTAGGTACGTTTGTCTTCAATGTCGAACTTAAGTCAGGAGCTGGCGCGCGTCTTGCACGTTCAGCAGGAAGTTACGTGGAGGTTGTGGCGCAGGATGGAGCGCATACGCTTCTCAAGATGCCATCAACTGAAATACGTCGTGTTCCGTCTACATGCTGGGCTACTGTCGGTACTGTTTCGAACGAGGAATACCGCCTCGTATCACTTGGTAAGGCAGGTCGTGCTCGGTATCGAGGTCTTCGTCCGAAGACTCGAGGTAGCGCACGCAACGCAGTTGACCACCCATACGGAGGTGGAGAAGGTCGCGCACCGCGAGGCCACAAGCGTGCTCGTACGATACAGGGCCGTTCTACAGGCAAGGGTCAGAAGACACGTCGTCCAAAGAAGCATTCAAATCGACTTATCGTTTCACGACGAAAGCCAGGAAAGCTTATGCGTGGAGGCAGTCAGTAGTAATACTGTTCGGCACTATACAAAACACCCCGTGCACCTCGTGCGCGGGGTGTTTTGTAGAGGGAAGAACCCACCCCATCCTCTTCTGCTATACGCATACTACTTCCAGAGAATTATCAAATACCGATGGCTCTTTTCATAGCTATCAAAGGGTTCTTCAAAAACCCTTGCAAATCAAACTCCATTCTTGTACTATTGCCCTCACCGCATTGTGTGAAAACACAGTTGAGGGAGTCCTGCTCTTTTGACATGCTGCGTGCACCTGGAGGTGAGGAAGCGTTCTCGCGCCCTTCCCTCTGTGTACACGCCGCACTTCTCTCTTTCTATACGAAAGGAGGGTCGCAACGCAGTGTGCGGAATTATCATTATTTAGCACCTATTTTCTAGGTACTAAGCAACTAAATTTTACTATGGCAGCAGAATTTGATCGTTCGAAGCCGCACGTAAACGTTGGTACCATTGGTCACGTTGACCACGGTAAGACCACGCTTACTGCTGCGATCCTCACTGTACTTAATGCCAAGGGCAATGGGTACAGCGCAACCACAAAGGGTGTAGATGAAATCGATAAGGCGCCAGAAGAAAAGGCGCGAGGTATTACTATTTCGCTCTCGCACTCTGAGTACGCGACTCCAAACCGTCACTATGCGCACATTGACGCGCCTGGTCACGCCGACTACATCAAGAACATGATTACTGGTGCCGCTCAGATGGACGGCGCAGTTCTCGTGGTTGCTGCAACTGACGGTGCTATGCCTCAGACTCGCGAGCACGTACTCCTTGCAAAGCAGGTTGGCGTTCCACGCATCATCGTGTTCCTCAACAAGTGCGACATGGTGGATGATGCAGAAATGATTGAACTCGTTGAAGAAGAGCTCCGTGAGCTTCTCGCAAAGAATGGCTTTGACAAAGATGCTCCTGTTATTCGTGGTTCAGGTCTCAAGGCCCTTGAGAACCCAACAAGTGAATGGGGTGAGAAGGTTATTGAACTTGTTAACGCGATGGACACGTACTTCCCAACTCCAGAGCGTGATCTTGAGAAGGCATTCCTTATGCCTATTGAGGACATATTCTCAATTGAAGGACGCGGTACTGTGGTAACTGGTCGTGTAGAGCGTGGAAAGGTCAAGGTTGGTGAGGACGTTGAAATTGTTGGTATCAAGGATACTACAGGAACAACGGTTACTGGCGTTGAGATGTTCAACAAGCAGCTCGACCAAGCTCAGGCTGGAGACAATGCAGGTATCCTCCTCCGTGGTACAAAGAAGGAAGATGTGCACCGAGGTCAGGTATTGGCAGCAAAGGGATCAGTTAAGCCTCGCACAGAATTTGAAGCAGAGGTATACGTACTCTCAAAGGATGAGGGAGGACGCCATACTCCATTCTTCACAGGTTACAAGCCACAGTTTTACATCCGCACTACGGACGTAACGGGCGAGGTAACCCTTGCTGAAGGCGTTGAGATGGTTATGCCAGGAGATACAGCAACCTTTAAGGTCAAGCTTGTTGCTCCAGTTGCACTCGAAGAGAAGCAGAACTTTGCGATCCGCGAGGGCGGACGTACGGTCGGCGCAGGCGTTGTTACCAAGATCGTTGCGTAACGCGTTAGCGTATCTTAGCCGCACTTACAAAGCACTATGACAACTAAAGCAACAGCCGAACCAAAGAAGGCGCGCAAGAGCGCGACCGAGGAGGTTCAAAAACTCCGTATTCGGGTTCGTGCATACGAGCACAAGATCCTCGATACATCGGTGAAGCAGATCATCGACACTGCACTTCGCTTTGATGCGAAGGTGGTTGGTCCGATTCCGCTTCCGACTGAGATCAAGAAGTATACGGTGAACCGTTCTACGTTCGTATCAAAAGATGCGCGAGAACAATTCGAAATGCGAATGCATAAGCGTGTCATCGATATCTTGAACCCAGGCGCAAAGGTGATCGAAGCGCTCACGAACCTTTCGCTCCCATCAGGCGTCAGTATTGACGTCAAGATGATGTAGCAGAAGTTGCTGTTGTCTCTAGTACAAACAACAAAACCCCGCGGCTTTGCCGCGGGGTTTTGTTGTTTGTACAGGGAAAGAACCTATCTCGCCAGCCCTAGGGCTGGCGTATTTTGTATTTATGATCGGCATAAGGGAGTATTTTACTTAAGTTTAAGTAAGGTCTGTTGACATCCTTAGTTCATTCGCGTACTATTGCCGACGTTCAGAGCACTCCGCCTCGTATAGGCCCTCTGGGCTAAAGCGGAGTCCCGTTGGGCACTTCATGAAGCACTGGCCGTTACCTGTTGCACCATGAGGTTCTCATCCGATTATGGAGAAGAGTAACCTTAAACGCATTCGCGCGAATTTTAGTATATGTCACGATCACTATATAAAGGACCCTATATTAACGAGAAGATTTTGAAGAAGATCTCCGGAAAGAAGCCGAATGAAGTCGGTACGGTTAAGCTATGGGACCGTGCGTCGGTCATCTCTCCAGAGATGGTAGGCTTCACCTTCGGCGTGTACAACGGCAAGACGCATATTGAGGTCTTTGTTGTAGAGGAAATGGTCGGTCATCGATTTGGCGAATTCTCTCCAACTAAGAAATTCATCCGTCACGGAGGAAAGATGCAGAAGGAGCTTGAGGTGAAGAAGAAAGAATCTGAGGTTGCTGCTGCAAAGGCTGCAAAGACCGCAGATGCATCGTCGAAGAAATAAGCTGTTAGTTTCGAATCATTATGAAAGCAGTACTCAAGAACTATCGTCAATCACCACGTAAGGTCCGCTTGCTTGCTGATCTTGTACGTGGAAAGCGCGTTTCACAAGCACTCCAGACACTCTCATTCACCAACAAGCGTGCTGCAGATCCAGTGGTTAAGCTCATCAATTCAGCTGTTGCGAACGCAAAACAGCAAGGAGCAGATGTCGAGAAGCTCTTTATTAAATCTATTGCAGTTGATAAAGGCATTGTACTTAAGCGATTCATGCCACGCGCGCGTGGTTCTGCCGCACAGATACTGAAGCGCTCAAGTCATGTCGCCGTTGAGCTCGGTAGCAAGTAATCTTTTAATTATTCACACATCATGACACACGTCGCACATCCATACAGTCAGCGCCTCGGCGTCATCCGTGACTGGAAATCACGTTGGTTTGCTGCTGATCCAAAGAAGTTTCGTGAGTACATTCGTACCGATGGAAAGGTTCGTATGTTCCTCGCAAAGCGTCTTCGTGGACTTCATATCTCTAACGTAGAGATTGAGCGTAACGAAAAGGTATTTCGTATTGTAATCAGTACATCACGTCCAGGTCTCATCATTGGTCGTAGCGGCGAGGGCGCTACAAAGCTTCGCAAGGAAATCGATATGATTCTCCGTACGCTCAAACTTACTGAGAAGCCTGCAATTCAAATTGATATCGAAGAGGTTCGTTCCCCTGAGACGAGTGCGTCTATTGTTGGTCAGATGGTTGTTGAAGGTCTTGAGAAGCGTATGCCATTTCGTCGTGTACTCAAGCAGACTGCAGAAAAGGTTATTGCGAATCGTGATGTGAAAGGTGTGCGTATTATGGCATCAGGTCGTCTTGGTGGTGCTGAAATGGCTCGTAAGGAGGAAATCAAGAAGGGACGTATTCCACTACAGACTTTGCGTGCAGATATTGATTTTGCACGTGAGACCGCAACACTTCCATACGGTGCAATTGGTATAAAGGTATGGATTTACCGTGGCGACATCTTTGCAGATCGTAAGGCGAATGCAGAGGCACAGGCAACACAGAAGGAGCGACGATCGCGGAGCCATAATCGAGAAGCATAAATAAACGCGTATGTTATTTCCTAAGAAAGTAAAGCATCGAAAGTGGCAGACAGGACGAAAGCATCCTGATCGTCTCAAGGCGACGGAAACACGTGGTACAGCAGTATCATTTGGTTCTTTCGGACTCAAGGCAACAAGCCAGTCACGCGTGAAAAGCAATCAGATTGAGGCGGCACGTCGTGTTATCTCACGTACCTTGGGTAAGACGGGTAAGATTTGGATTCGCATCTTCCCTGATAAGCCAGTTACCAAGAAGGCAGCAGAGGTACCAATGGGTAAGGGTAAGGGTGATCCAGATCACTTTGTATTTGAGGTGCGCCCTGGTCGTATTTTGTTCGAAATTGACGGTGTGAGCGAGGTAATTGCACGTGAGGCCCTCCGTAAGGCGACAGCAAAATTGCCCGTGAAGGCCAAGGTTGTAAGTCGCGAGGAAACCCGCGTATAACGTAATTGCGTATGAAAGATATTCGAGAAAAAAATAGTGTAGATCTTGTAAAGCTTGTAAGCGAGAAGCGCGAAGATCTTCGAAAGTTTCGCTTTGGTACTGCAGGTAGCAGTCTTCGCGATACCCGTACGCAGCGAAATACACGACGTGAAATCGCACGCGCGCTCACTGAGCTTAATACACGAACAAAGAACGGGGCATAATCATTAGCGTATTATTACTATGACAGAAAACACTACAGCAGTTGCAGCAACACCAAGGGGACGTGTTCTCAAAGGTGTCGTTGTTGCCACCAAGATGAAAGACACCATCACGGTGGCTGTTGAACGCTACGTGATGCACCCGAAGTACAAGAAATTCATGCGCCGCACCAAGAAGTTTTTGGTCGACGACAAGGGCAATACTGCAAAAGAAGGCGATAAAGTCGAAATTCGCGAGACGCGCCCAATCTCAAAGCGCAAACACTTTGTGCTTGTTAAGGATTAATAGCCGCCCTAACTCGTAACGTTTTCGTATGATTCAAGATCGTTCACTCGTCACTATCACTGACAACTCAGGCGGCAAAATAGGCCGCGTCTTCAAGGTTCTTGGAGGTTCAAAGAAGCGATATGCAGAACTTGGTGAGCTTGTTGTGCTCTCAGTGCAGAATGCTGAGCCACGCAAACTCGTAAAGAAGAAGGATGTTGTTTACGGTGTAGTGGTTCGTCAAAAGAAGCCATACCGCCGTCAGGATGGTTCTTATGTAAGTTTCGATGACAACGCAGTTGTGCTTGTTGATAAGGAAAAGCATGAGCCACGCGCAAACCGCGTATTCGGTCCGATTCCTCGAGAGTTGACTGAGGCTGGTTACCAGAAGATCGTTTCATTGGCACCTGAGGTCGTTTAGCAACTAATTCGTAACACTCGTATCATGAAGATAAAAAAAGGAGATACTGTGATTGTCACTACAGGCAAGGATCGTGGCAAAGAGGGAACCGTATTACAGAGCTTCCCAAAGAAGCATGCAGTTCTCGTTGAAGGTGTTGCTGTATCACAGAAGCACCAGAAGGCACGCCGACGTGGTACGCAGGGTCAGATCATTGCGAAGCCAATGCCGATTCCAGTTGCGAATGTTGCGCTCAAGGATGCAAAGACAGGTAAGCCTGTTCGAGTGGGATACAAGGTCGAAGATAACAAGAAAATTCGCGTCGTCCACAAGACTGGAGCGAAGATATAACGCGATAGCATGCATAGTATGAAAACAATGAAAGAAACATTGCAGGAATTATATACCGCTCTCAAGGGAGAATTTGGCTATACAAACGTCATGCAGGCTCCGCGTATCACGAAAGTTGTTGTTTCAACAGGTACCGGGAAAATTTCTGATAAACAGAAGATCGCCCTCATCCAGAATAGACTTGCCCGTATCACAGGACAGAAGGTGGCAAGTCGATCAGCAAAGAAGTCTATTGCATCTTTCAAACTTCGTGAGGGAGATGTGGTTGGTTACCAAGCGACACTTCGCGGAGCTCGCATGTATGATTTCCTTGAGAAGCTCATTCATCTTGCACTTCCACAGACACGTGACTTCCGTGGTATTAAGCCTACCGCAATCGATGAGATGGGTAATATAACCCTTGGCGTTAAGGAGCACACCATATTCCCTGAGACTGCCGACGAGGATATCAAGGATGTATTTGGGTTTGCAATCACTATTGTGACGACGGCGAAGACAAAGAAGGAGGCAGTAGCACTCCTTCGACATATTCGTTTCCCTCTTGCAGAGGGAGAAGTAAAGGAAAAGAGGATAAAGAAGAAGTAACACCCATAGAGAAGAAAAAGCCCGCATCCTCCCTAAGGTGCGGGCTTTTTCTTCTCGTTGACGTGTCATCTTCATTTTGGTATAGTCTCCCTCGTAGCGATATTCGCATACTCTCATGTATACCCAATAGGGAATACAGGCGCGCCGATTGACCTCAACTTGAGGGACGGAATGCGGGCTTTCAGGGTATCGCGTTCGGAAAGGACGGTCACCGTCTCTCGGTGAGACCACTTTTCAAGAAGCAAGAATACGCCACGCCGACCCATGTCGGATAGGACGCTATTAATTAATCAACCGTAATGGCAAAAAAGTCAGTACTACTGCGTGCACGTCGCGCGCCGAAGTTCAAAAGCCGCGTTGTACGACGCTGCTTCAAGTGTGGTCGTAAGCGTGGTTACATGCGTGATTTTGATATGTGCCGCATCTGCTTCCGTGAAGCTGCACACGAGGGACATATACCAGGTATTAAGAAATCATCATGGTAAACGACCCAGTAGGAGATTTCATCATTCGTCTTAAGAATGCAGGTATGGTCGGCAAGAAGTCGGTCAGTATTCCGTATTCGAAGCTTAAGCACGCTATTGCGGAAACCTTAATCGAGTCAGGTTTCATCGAGAGCGCTGAGAAGCGAGGTAAGAAGGTTAAGAAGACTCTGGATATCACGCTCAAGTACGATGCTCGTGGGGAACACTCTATTCAGGGTGTACAGCGCATCTCAAAGCCAGGACGCCGTCTATATCGTGGTGTTGCTGAGATCTTTCCTGTGAAATTTGGACGTGGTAAGCGCATCCTATCAACACCAGCAGGTGTACTTACTGGTGAAGCAGCGCGTGAAAAGAATGTCGGTGGCGAGGAACTCTTCATTATTTGGTAATCATACGCATATGAGTCGACTAGGAAAACAACCGATCCAGCTTCCTGAGAAGGTCACCGCGACCTATGCTGAGGGTGTGCTTACGATTAAGGGTCCAAAGGGTGAGCTTTCACGAACCATCAAGAATGATGTACTCGTGACACTTGAGGGTAGCCAACTCACATTTGCTCCCGCAAAGAACACAAAAGAGTCAAAAGCACTCTGGGGTACATGGGCTGCACACGTACGCAACATGGTTACTGGTGTCACTGAAGGTTTCAAGAAGGTTCTTGAAATTGAAGGTGTAGGCTACCGTGCCGAAGCGCAGGGTAACAAGATTAAGATTCTTGCAGGCTTCTCGCATCCTGTAGAGCTTGTAGCACCAAAGGGTGTCGAGATTGCAACTGAAAAGGGTGTAATCACTGTTACCGGTATCGACGTTGAAGCAGTAGGGCAGTTCGCAGCAAATATTCGCGGAGTAAAGGAGCCAGAGCCATACAAGGGCAAAGGTATTCATTATGTTGGCGAGTACATTATTCGTAAGCAGGGCAAGAAGGGTGTCGCGTAATGCGCGCCTCATAACAAATCTGTATGAGCACTACATCACCTAAAGTTGTAAAGCGAACACGTCGTCATGCGCGCATTCGTGCACGGGTACGCGGCTCCGAAGCATGCCCACGTCTTGCTGTCTTCCGCAGCAATCGCTTCATGTATGCACAGCTCATCAATGATGAGGCGGGCACTACATTGCTTTCAGTAGACACACGTACGGGCAAGGCAAAGACTGCACTGCTCCGCGCAAAGGAGGCAGGTACCGCATTGGCTTCACTTGCGAAGCAGAAGGGTGTCACCCGCATCGTTTTCGATCGTGGTGGCTTCCAGTATCAGGGTGCCGTCGTCGCATTTGCTGAAGGCGCGCGTGAAGGAGGATTGGAATTTTAATCTAACCAGTAACACATCATTATGAGTGACGCACAGAGACAGGAAGCTATAACCGAAACAGCAGTTTCGACACAGGCAACAGAGGTAGTTGCCGCTGATGCACCCGCTCTCACTGACGCGTCCGCTAAGACTGCGGATCGTGGCCGAGACGGAGCACGTGGAGGAGATCGACGCAATCAGCGTCGTCCACGTCGTGCGCCACGCCGTGACGAACGAGTACGCTCAGAGTTTGATCAGAAGATCATCAGTATTCGACGCGTGACCCGCGTTATGGCTGGAGGTCGTCGATTCAACTTTAGTGTTGCAATGGTGATTGGTAACAAGAAAGGTAAGGTTGGTGTTGGTATTGGAAAAGCGGGCGATACGCAGCTTGCAATCGATAAGGCTATCCGCAACGCTCGAAAGAATCTGATCGAGATACCACTCAACAAGAATCAACACATCCCACATGATGTGCACGTCAAGGTTGCTTCAAGCGAGGTAATGATTATGCCAGCACCAGGTCGTGGACTCGTTGCAGGAAGTTCGGTACGTACCGTACTTGAACTTGGCGGTGTAAAGGATGTTACCGCAAAGATATTTTCACGAAGCAAGAACAAGCTTAACAATGCGCGTGCTGCTATCGCCGCGCTCAAGAAGCTCAAGGCGTAAGCGCGTTTAAGCACATCATTATGCAATTACATCAACTACACCCAAAGACGAAGCGTACAACCGCAAAGCGTATCGGTCGCGGTGGTAAGCGCGGTAAGACTTCGGGTAAAGGAGGAAAGGGACAGACTGCGCGCGCTGGAGGACGACCACGTCCTGAAATGCGTGACATTATCAAGCGTATTCCAAAGCTTCGTGGACACGGAAAGAATCGTGCACGAACCGTGAACAATGAACGTATACTTCCAACTGTTGTAAATCTCGCATCTCTTGAGAAGTTGTTTGCATCAGGAGACAACGTTTCACCTCAGACGCTTCACGGCAAGGGAGTAATCAATCTTCTTAAGGGTAAGCTACCAAAGGTTAAGGTTCTCGGTACTGGTGAGCTTACAAAGAAGCTTACGCTTTCAGGTGTGACATATTCTGCATCAGTAAAGGAAAAGGTAGAAAAGGCGGGAGGAACTATCATTGGGTAAACATATGCGCGTCACGGATTGCCGTGGCGCGCATCCGTAGTACCATTAGGAATGCATTAGGAGCATAACGCATCACATGGACACTTTCATTCAGAAACTGAAGATCATCATCGGAGAGAAGTCAATTCGCGACCGCGTTCTGTTCGTGCTTTTGGCGCTTGTTGTCTTTCGCGCACTTGCAGCCGTTCCAATTCCAGGAGTAGACGCAACAGTGCTTGAGCAATTTTTCAACAACAACCAATTCCTCGGACTCATGAATATCTTCTCAGGAGGTGGGCTCACCAACCTGTCGATCATCATGCTTGGTGTTGGACCGTTCATTACGGCATCGATCATCATGCAGCTCATGACTATTATGTCGCCAAAGATTAAGGCTATGTACTCAGAGGAGGGTGAAACAGGACGAGCACGGTTCACGCAGTATAGTCGACTTCTCACATTGCCACTCGCAGTACTTCAAGCATTTGGCTTTCTTTCACTACTCCGATCACAAGGTGTTATTACGGGCCTTTCAACGGAGGAATTTATTCTCAACGTCATCATTGTTGTTGCAGGATCAATCCTTCTTCTCTGGCTTGGTGAATTGGTGACCGAGTATGGTATTGGTAATGGCGTCTCAATCATTATCTTTGCTGGTATTGTTGCTACCTTGCCTATGTCAATTAG
>JACCDT011885204.1_pt1 | contig 26534 bp, 25 predicted proteins | sample 7446291 | NCBI WGS metagenome assembly JACCDT01 (sample SAMN15323446, study PRJNA562643) | freshwater metagenome | isolation source: river surface water | place: USA:Blue River Watershed | collected 2017-08-17 | reverse complement strand
GGACACCTTCAAGCGCGGGGTGGTGAACCTGTTCAAGGAGCTGGACCCCATGGCGTTCAAGCGCAACGACGGGATCAAGCTCACCCCCAGGATCGCGCTGCGCTACGTGGTGGAGGTGCGGCGCTACGGGGCCAAGGACCTGTCGGTGTACCTGCGCCACAGCGGCCGGGGCGACAATATCCGCGACCTCGAGCGGGTCTTGTGCGTGATCGACGGCGCCCCGGTGCCCGACTATGCCTCCTGCATCCTGTCCAAGATGCAGGCCGCGATCAACGACAAGCTCTGGGAGGTGGAGACCGACCAGCTGCACGTGCGCTGGTACAAGAACGGCAACGCCCACCTGACCATCAAGACGCGCGAGCACATGGACCGGCTGAACGCCATCCTGGCCGAGCACGGAGGGCTTGGCGACGCGCGGCGCACCACGCAAGGGAGGGCGGCATGAACCTGGACCCCAACGCCTTCACCAACGATCAGCTCTTGTGGGGCCTCGTGGCCATCTTCGCCGGCTGGCTGGCCATGCTGCTGGGGTGGTGGCTGGTGGACGCCCGGCGCACCCGGCAGCGCGCGAAAAAAGCTCAACGACGTTAAACAAGGTCGTTGACGGGCGCGCGCCGCGAGGTGACGATCCACCCGTCAACCAAGAAACGGAGTAGCGACAGTGAACACCGAGACCCCCAAGAACGGCGACCGCGTAGAGTACCAGGACAGCCTCGGCAACGTGGCGGTTGGCGAGTGGCTGGAAGGTGGTGTGGCCACGGGCTTCCGCTGGCGGGATGACGTGAAGGTTCTCCGCATCGTCCGGCGGGCCGCGTGATGGCCACCCGGACCCCCGTTCCCCCGGTCTACGCCTGGCACCGCTCGGGCGTGGTCCTGCGGATCACCCACCAAGAGGCCGGCATGGTCTACGGGTGGCACGCGGACCACATGGGCGGGTGCTGCACCACCCCCATCCCCGAGACGCTGTTCTGGCTCCAGCCCAGCGACGAGGACCCCTGCCCGTGGGATCAGGCCTACCGCCGCGCTCCCGTTTTGGACTTCGCCCACTTTTGGACCGAGCAGGACTATCGCAACGCCTGCGCCATTGAGGTGGTGAACGAGCGGATCAGGGGGTGGGCACAGTGACGACCACCCCTCCCATCTGCGCATGCTGCAAAAAGCCCCTCAAGAAGCGGCCGGTCGAGTTTCGGGCCTTCAAGCGGGAGGAGGTCACCACCCGCGAGGAGGCCGCGCGCCAATCCAACCGTGAGCTGCTGTCGGTCAAGTGGTTCCACACCGAGGCCGAGATGCGCGGCCGGCCCGACCGTCACGGCTACGTGGCCGACGAGCGCCCGACCAGCAACTGGATCCGCTCGGCCCACTACTGGGACGGCGAGAGCTGGGGCCTTGATAACCGGTTCTGCACCAAGGAGTGCGGCTATCGGTTCGGCGTGGACGCCATCGACATGATCAAGGCCGGGAAGCTGGTCCTGGCCAAGGCGCCCAAGCCATGAGGCGCGGCCCCTACCAATGCCCGGTGTGCGAGCGCGGGCTCGGCACCCTCGAGGCCCTGTACCAGCACGCCCGGGACAAGCACCCGAAGCGCAAGGGGCTGGAGGCCCAGCTAAGGGCCAACCCGCCCTCGCCCTCGCCCAGGCCGCCCCGCGAGGAGAGCCTTGCCGACATCGCCGTGGAGGCCTCGTGGACCCACCTGCGACGTCGCCAAGGCGCGCGCCGCGCTGGACCGCATGGCCAGCAACCCCAAGGCGCTCCCGCGCATGGCCGGGCTGGGCACCGCCCGCCTGGGGCCGTGCGCCAGGGCCGACACCCATTACACCCGCCTCGGGCTCAAGATCGGTGGCGAGGGGCCGTGGCAGATGGCGTGGCCCATGGAGGACGTGCAGCTCTGGGACGAGCCGGTGCCCTGCAAGGGTGCGCAGGGCTTCTGGCGCTGGCCGTTCCCGGTGCCCGCCGCGGAGGCCGCCGCGTGACCTCCATCGAGCGCCGCGTCCTGGCCTACCTCAACCAGCGCGGGGGGACCGCGCGCCGGCAGGAGGTGGTCTGCGACCTTGCCCACCCCGACAGTAAGCTCGGCCGCGGCATCGTCAGAGGCTCCAACGGTGGCACCCCCAGGATCATGGGCAGGTGGTGCGCGCGGCTGGTCAAGGACGGGCTGGTCAAGGTAGTGACCACCCGCGACGGGTTCTACGACCACCACGCCATCACCGAGGCCGGCCGTAAGGCCCTGCGACAGGACACCGGACCATGACCACCCGTCGCCACTTCCTCCGCTCCACCCTGGCCGCCCCCTTCGTGGCCCGCCTCGGGGTGCTCATGCCCGTGCGGCCGCTACGGTTCGCCACCGGGGGCATCGTGGCAGCGCCTGTGCCGTCGCTGTTCGGGCCCTGGGGCACCATGCCCGTAGACGCGCAAAGGCTGCTGCAGGTGGGCATCATTCACATGATGGGCATACCGCCCAGCCTCATGGCACCGGACCCGGCCGCGGTCACCGCCGCCCAGGTGCGCGACCGGCTGCGCCGGGCCCTTTGTTGAAGGTCGCGAACCCTCTAGGTTGAGCCTAGCTCAACCACGACCAGAGGACCGCACATGCTGGAGCTGATCGCCGCCACCGTCTTCGCCTGCCACGTGGTCTCGGTGTGGGACGGGGACACCTTCACGTGCCACGACGGTACCAAGGTCCGCGTCCACGGCATCGCCGCACCCGAGCTAAGGGAGCCCCAGGGGCCCGTCAGCGGGGCCTACATGCGCGCCCTCGTGCTGGGGCTGGACCTGTCCTGTGCCGACACCGGTCGCCGCTCCTACGGCCGCGTGGAGGCCACCTGCTACCTGCCGCCACCCCACGCCGACGTGGACGTGGCCGCCCTGGCCGTGGCCGCTGGGCAGGCCCGCGATTGCCCCCGCTATTCTCGCTTCGGGTACCTGAAGGACGAGGGGCCTGCGGCCCGCCTGCTGCCACTGCCCGACTATTGCCTGCCTCGCAGCCGGAAGAAGCGATCCGGTTCCTAAGCTAGGTATTCTCTCCCGTGCGCCCCCGGTGGTACCCTGTTCATCAGGAGCCATGAGGGTTCAATGCGCTACCCCCCTTTCAAACCCACCGACAAGCAGCGCGAGCAGGTCCGCGCCCTGGCCGTCGCCGGCATCAACTTCGACCTCATGGCCGAGCTGATCATCAACCCCGCCACCGGCAAGGGGATCAGCCGCAAGACCCTGGCCATGGCCTTCCCCCAGGAGCTCAAGCTCTCCAAGGCCCAGGTCAAAGGGCAGGTCCTGGCCGCCCTCATCAACAATGCGGTGCGCCATAACAACGTCGTCGCCCAGATATTCCTCGCCAAGTGCCTGTGCGGGCTCAGCGAGAACGGTGTCCCTGGGTGGGAGGAGCCCGATGCTGCACTCGCTCCAAAGCGAAGCCGAGACGATCTCGCGAAGCTCACCCCCGCCGAGCTTGCGCGACGCTATCGAGAGGAGATGGCGTAACGCCCAGCGCGCCAAGAACAATCGGCGGCTCCAGGACCTGATCCTCCAGCAATGCGCCGCCGATCCGGTGACCTTCATCGACGACTGGTGCTGGACGTTTGACCCCCGCATAAAAAGGAGCCCGCACCTCCCCTTCAACCTGTGGCCCAAGCAGGTGGAGTTCGTGCACTGGCTGGACCGGCTCTATGAGGGCTCGGTGGAGGGGCTGTGCGAGAAGTCCCGCGACAGCGGCATGACGTGGCTGTGCGCCGCGTGGATGGTTCACGGGTGGCTGTTCCGGGACGGGTTCACCGGGCTGTTCGGGGCCAACAAGGCGCTCAAGGTCGACAAGCTGGGGAACCTGGATTCGATCCTCGAGAAGGTGCGCTTCATCATCACCTGGCTTCCGGCCTGGATGAAGCCGGCGGGGTGGAACCCGCGCAAGCACGCGCTCTACATGACCATCAAGAACCCGGCCAACGGCAACCTGATCTCGGGCGAGGCCGGCGACAACATCGGCCGCGGCGGCCGGTCCTCCATCTGCATGATCGACGAGGCGGCCCACCTGTTGCGGCCGCAGCTGGTGAACGCCTCCACCTCGGCCACCACCGACGTGCGGGTGCTCATCTCCTCGGTCAACGGGTTCGTCAATTGGTTCGCCGAGCAGCGGTTCTCGGGTGACATCAGCGTGTTCACCTTCGAGTGGCGCGACGACCCGCGAAAGACCAAGGAGTGGGCGGCGGCCAAGAAGCGGGCGGTGGGCTCGGTGGTATGGGCCCAGGAGTACGACCTGGACTATGGCGCCTCCATGAAGGGGGCGGTCATCAAGAAGGCCTGGGTGGACGCGGCCAAGGCGCTGCACGGGATGCTGCCCCACCCCCAGCACATGCACCGGCCGGCGGGGATGGACGTGGGTGCGGGCAAGGACAAGACCATCTTCCAGCCGCGCATTGGCGAGCTCATCCTGCGCGGCGAGGACCTGGACGACCCCGACAGCATCAACGCGGCCAACTGGGCGGTGAACCTGGGCCGCATCCACAAGACCAGCTTCCTGATCTACGACCCGGTGGGCGTGGGCCACGGTGTCAAATCCGCCTTCGCCCGGGTGGAGGACATGCCGTTCCCGGTCTACCCGCTCAACTGGGGCTGCCCGGCCAGCACGTGGCGCCGCATGCCCGATGGTCGGACCGCCAAGGAGACCTTCGCCAACATGGCGGCCGAGCTCTACTGGGTGGTGCGCGAGCGGTTCCGCCGCAGCCACGAGCACCTGCTGTTCCTCGAGGGCATGGAGGGTGGCGTGGAGCACCCCCAGGAGGACATCGTTCTGCTGGAGCCCAACCCCGAGCTCGAGGCCGAGCTCATCACCCGCGAGTGGGAAAGCACCGCCGAGGGCAAGATCAAGCTCAAGTCCAAGCAGGAGATGGTAAAAAGCCCGGACTGGGCGGACGCCCTCGCTCTGTCGTATTACGAGCCCCCAGTGGTGGACTATGCCAGCCAGGCCGTCGTGGCCGGGCCGCTGACCCAGATGGACTTCTGACGATGCCCCGTTACACGCGACGCGGAAGCTCGGAGCCCAAGATCCCGGCCGGCATGGCTGGCGAGCTGATCCAGTCCATGGGGCAATGGGCGTCGAACTGGCGAACGCTGACCTACAACCCCTCCAACCTCGTGGGCAAGCAAGGCCTCAAGGTCTTCGACCTCATGATGATGGAGGACCAGATCAAGGCCGCCTTGAACTTCAAGCGCGACGCCTTGCTGGCCAGCGGCTGGGAGGTGGTCAGCCCCGAGGGCAAAGAGGAGGACTGGGAGGTGACCCAGTTCGTCCACCGCCGGCTGACGGCCATGAAGCCGTCGCTGGAGGAATCCCTGCGGCGCGTCCTCTCGGCCATGCAATACGGCTACAGCATCACCGAGAAGATGTTTGAGGTGATCGAAACGGGCGAGGACGCCGGCTACGTCACCATCACCGAGCTCAAGACCAAGAGCCCCCACTACCTCCGGTTCAAGCTCGACGAGTTCGCCAACATCCTGGCCATCGTGAACGACCACGACGGCAAGGAGTATCCCCCCAACGCCAAGTTCATCCTGTTCGCCTATGGCGACCAGCTGAACAACCCCTACGGTGAGAGCGACCTCGAGGCAGCCTATCGGCCGTGGATCCTGGCCAGCAACACCTACAAATGGATGGGCCAGTACCTCGAGCGCCTGGGCGTGCCCCCTTGGTTCGCCCTTTACAACCCCCAGGGGTTGAACGCTGCGCAACAGAATGAGTTAAAGCGCATCCTCACCAACGCCCAGAACGCCACCGCTGCGGCCATCCCGCGGACGGGCAAGGACGACCTGGAAATCTGGACCCCGCCAAACACCGGCAATGTGCAGGTGGTGTTCGTGCCCGCCATCGAGATGCTCAAGAAGGACATGGCCCGCGCGTTGCTGATGCCTGGCTTCCTGGGTATCACGCCGGACAACCTGGGCAGCTACGCTCGGGCGCGGGTCACCTTCGACGTCTTCATGCTGCATCTGGCCTATGTGCAGGCCAAGGTGGCCGGCACCGTGGTGCGGGACCAGATCGTCAAGCCCCTGGTCGACATCAACTTCGCCACGGGCGGGGTGTACCCCGAGTTCCGCTTCATGCCGTTGACCCAGGAGAACACCGACCAGATCGCCAAGACCTGGGGCGAGCTGGTCGACCGGGACATTGTGGGCACGGAGGTGGACGACGAGGACTATCTGCGGTCCTTGATGGGCTTCCCGCGGCGCGGGTTCGTGGAGGATTCCGAGGAGGAGAACAAGCGCATCCCGTTCCGCTACCTCGAGAAGATGCAAGCCGCCTTCACCGTCAATGAGGTGCGCGCCAGCCTGGGCTTTGAGCCCATCAAAGGGGGCGACATCCCCATGTCCAAGGCCTCCACCCCGCCACAGCTCGACCCTGGGGGCCAGGAGGGGCAGGAAGACGAGGACGGCCCCGGCGGGGGCGGCAACGCGCCAGGCGGGCCCCAGGGCGGCCAGGGCGGGCCCGCCGGCGAGCAGGAGGAGGACGAGGAGGACGACCAGGAGGAGGACGCCACCAAGCGCCGCCGCAACGCAGCTGGCGGCACGGTGGTGCGCGGGTTGGAGGCCCGCGCTCCCATCCCTTTCGAGGACCCCGACCCGGGGAGCGTGAACGCGGACAACTTCGACGTTGAGGAGTACCCGGCCCCGCCGGCCAGCGACGACCCCAACCTGACCCCTGCCGAGCAGCGCGCCGACTTCGCCCAGATCATCGACGCGCTGGAGAGCCTCGAGCAGGACACCACCGCCACCATGGCCAAGGTGCTCGAGCAGACCGTCCGCGCGCTCCTGGCCAAGCTGGAGACCCGCCGGCTGACCGCCAGCGCCGTGGCCAAGCTCAAGGTGGTGTTCCCGCCCCGGGTGCGCCGGCTGGCGCTGGCGTCGGTGCGCAAGGCGCTGCGCCAGGGACGTGCGGACTGCCGCGAGGAGGTGGCCCGGCGCGAGCCCCAACGGTTCGCCGGCAAGAAGAAGGCCCCGGCCCCGACCTACGACCCCAAGGACGCCATGGAGTACCTGGACGGCAAGGCGGACTTCTGGGTGACCGGCATGGGCCAGCACGTGGCCGACCTCGTGAAGGCCGAGCTCCTGTTCGGCTTGAAGAACGGCTTACCCTTCACCGAGACGCGCAACCGGGTGCTGGACGCCATCGGCCCCTGGATCGGCACGCCCGAGGTGCAAGGGGACGCGGGCCGGCCCGACCGGCTGCTGACCACGGTGCGCACCAACATCACCGACGCCTATAACCACGGGCGCCTGGTGCAGGGCCGAACCCTGGCCGAGAGCGGGCTGGTCAAGGCGATGCAGTATTCGGCCGTGCTGGACCGGCGCACGACCCCCATCTGTCGCCACCTGCACGGCAAGGTGTTCAGGATCGAGGACGGGCAGCTCGACCGCTACACCCCGCCCAACCACTTCCGCTGCCGGTCGATCCTGTTGCCGGTCACGTTGGACATCGACATCCCCACGGACCCCAGCGCCCCCTTCCACTATGCAACCCCGGAGGATCTGGCCGAGGCCCAGCGCTTGGCCCCTGGCGGGTTCGGCGGCTCCTACCGTGCGGGCCCCAGGCCCCGCACCGCGCCACAGCCACCTGCGCCCTCACCGACCCCCGAACCCGAACAAGAGTTGGACCCTGACGACCCCGAGGTGTGGCGCAAGACCCCCAAGCGCTGGACGTCGATTCTGCACAAGGACCGCATCACTGACGAAGAAGCGGCCTGGCACGACACCAGCTGGGGAACTCTTGAGGAACGCGACCCGGACCTGTTCAAGGCGGTCAAGTTCACCCCGCAACTGGGCGCGGTGTTGGACACCGACAAGGCGCACCCCCACTACCAGGGCCTCGCCATCCACATCGAGGTGGACAAGCTGGACCGCTACACGGGCGATGCTCAAGCGATGTGGCGCCACGAGGTCGGTCACCTGATCGACCACGCCGCCGGCGAGCGTCTGTCGCCGGGCACCGGCTACTCCTATGTTAGCTTCCTCGCGACCAAGGAGATGAGTGCTGACGCCAAGCGGATCTTGGCGGCCAAGGCTCCAAAGAACTTCAAGGCGTGGACCGAAATGGTGCAGGCCAAAAAGGCGAGCTACATGGCCCTGGACGCAGACCAGCGAATCACCAAAGTCGCGTCGGAGTTTACCGAGCTGCGACGTCAGCTTGGCCTTGGCCTGGCCGACCTAAAGCCTGTGCAAGACGAGTTTGAGCGGTTTGGCGAGTTCGAAGGCAAGTGGGCTGCGCTGCGGGTGGCCCTGGCAATCCAGGGAGGTGCCGCGCACGTGGTGGTGGACGCCTTCAACATGGCGCGCATGAGTGGCCGGGTGGGCGATACACCAACGGTAATGCTTGCCGACTTCTTGGGAGCGCTCACCGTTAATCAAGTGGGATGGGGTCACGCTACAGAGTATTACCAGACCAACGGCCTGGCGGCGCACGGGTCCAAAGTCTACGCCATGCAGACCAAGGAGGCGTTTGCCAACTGGATCGCTCACCGCGGCGGGCAGGGCATGGGCTGGAGCGCCGCACGAATCATGCAAGCCTTGGCGCCAAAAACGGTGGACAAGTTCGACGCGCTGCTCCGAAACTACGTGGAAGCGCAAGAGGAGAAGTTCCGTGGCGCGCTCCGTGGAAGACCTTGACCCCGACGCCTACCCTGCCAGCCCGCTAGCCCAGGCGCTCGATCGGTATCACGCCGCATTCGGCCGCCACGATCTGACCCTGATCGGCCTTACAGCCGCCGAGCTTGAGGTGGCTATGGCGCTGATGGCGAAGGCGGTTGACACTGAGACCCCGGTTAGCGACGCCGACCTGTTCCCCATGCTCGAGCGCGACCCCCCGCCCAGTGGCGTTGACGTCTGACGGCACAGGCTTTGCGGCGGCCCAGGACCGCGAGCTCTCGGCGACCTACCTGGAGCAATCGCTGAGCCTGTGACGTGGAAAGGGCCGGGGGCGTCGCGATAGACCCCCGGCCCTTCCTTGTCCTCCGCACCCTAGTCGGCACCGCTGCTGTGCCAGGGAACTCACTGCCCCCTGGCGGCTAAGCCGGTGGTCGGCCTACCGGGATTCCGTCCGACCCCTTCCCCGACTGACCCGCGGGCCTCGCGAACCCGTGGGCTCCCGCCTGTCGCGAGTGGCGTGGGCCGTGCACAGCCCCAGCGGAGCCCTGGGGGCGTACCACAGCCGCCAACCGGTGCAAGGGGTGCCGCTGGCCGGGCGCTACTCCGGCATCCCTAGGCTTGGGGGATCGAACCCCGCGCCGGACCTGGGACCGTTGCAACCATGTCGTGCGCGTCTGCTCCCGCGCCGCAGCGGCCCCCAGGGCCTACCACACCCCCCAGAGACGGCAAAGGCCCCGGGGTCGCCCCCGAGGCCTCGTGCGGTGGTGGGTGGCCTAGCGGGCCAGCGCGGCCCAGCCCTGCCCCAGGTAGAGGCAATAGAGGGCCCCGGGGATCTGCCGGCGGGCCGCGGCAGGAGTGCCCGGCTTGCTGCCCATTTCCTCGCAAGTCTGAATGAGGCCGCGGACGATGTGGGCGCCGCTGTTGAGAGCGGTGTTGCGAATGCCCCAGGCCCAAACCATGGGGGCCAGGGGCTTGATGGTGGCAGGGGTGGTCATGGTGGTGGTCCTCTCGGTGGTGGCGGGGGCCGAAGCCCCCGGGTGGGTCAGCCCGCTTGCCGGGCTTCGGCGTCAAACTCGGCGTAGCGTCGCTCAAGCTCGGCCCGCTCGCGCTCCTGGCGGGCCTCCTCGGCCTCTCGCCCCTTGGGGCCAAGGAGGTGCATCGACCCGCACACGCTCTGCACCCGGCCGAGCCACTTGCCCTGGAGGGCATCATTCTCGCCCGAGTAAGGGCCGACGCCGATCCATGCGCGGATGGTGGTGCCAGCGCTCACACCTTGGCCGGCATTGACGTGGTAGCCAGCCGTGGTGGTCCGCTTCCACAGGACGAAGCCCTTGGGCTTGCCCTTGTTCTTGCCCGCCTTGAGGACCGGAAGGGAGGCAATCGCCTCCTCACCGAACAGCCAAACTGCATAGTCGTAGCCGAACTTCTCGGCCAGGGAGGCGGACTTGATCTCGGTCTGTGCCTGGGTCGGGCGGGCCATCGTCGCTACTCTCGCTCGGGGTGGTGAGGGGACCTTCACCCGATCCCCCACACCGGACAACGACAAAGTTGAACAGCGTTGAACTTATTTCGGCGCCCACCCACAATGATGCCGTACACATTCCTATCAACTAGGATTGTGGAGAAGCTGCTAGGACCGTAGTATATGGCCCCGGAACAACCCGGTTGCGCAGGTCTGAACTCACCATGGCTGATCAGCTTGCCGTCCACGCGCAAGGCAAGGCGCCCGAGGGCTACCGGCAGGCCCCCGGCTCCGACAGGTGCGATTCCTGCCTGCATCGCCGCGACGACGGCCTGGGCTGCACCCAGCACGCCTTCGGGGTGGCCGAGGGCTACCGCCCGGCCTGGATCTGTGGTGACTTTGCCCAACGGTCCATCCGCCAGATGTACCAGGAGGAGGAGACAAGGAGAGGCGCCCAGCCTCCCGCACCCCATACCCGTGGGAGCGAAGGCCAGCCCGGGGCCGAAGCCGGGCAATCAGCGGGGTCGGCGGTGGTCAGCCTTCGGGGGGCCACCGCCGATGCCTCGCTGGCGCAGACCATCAACGGGGTCGAAATCTTCCGGGTCGGCAAGTGGAACGGTAAGGAGTACACGGCCAAAGACCTGGATGAGATGGTCAAGAACTATGGCGAGGTAGGCTATGTGCCGCCCGTCACCCTTGGCCACACCGACAACCCAGACGCCCCGGCCTATGGGTGGGTCAAGAACCTACGCCGCGATGGCGATGTGCTGCTGGCCGACTTCACCGACGTGCCCGACGACTTGGTCGATATGATCAAGGACAAGCGGTACGACGCGGTTTCATCCGAGATCTATTTCGATCTCCCCAGAGACGACAAGAAGTTTCGCCGCGCGTTGCGCTGCGTGGCGATCCTGGGCGCTCACCCGCCGGGGGTTTCGGACCTGAAGCCCCTCTCCGACGCAGTGGCCGGCTTCGCTGCCTTTGCGGTGAGCACCCCCTACGAGCGCGTGACCTACACCTCCATGGAGCAACCACCCATGACGACTGTCCCCGGACAGGCCCCGGCTGGTACCGGGGCAGCGTCGACGGCCACCAACACGGCCCCGCCCGCCCAGGCGGCCAACACCGTGGATGCGGCCGAGGTCGAACGCCTGCGCCAGCAGGTGGCCGACCTCACCGCCCAGCATAGGGCGGCGGCCACCGCCGGCATCGAGCTGCAACGGATGGCCGAGACGGTCACCGAGATGCGCCAGCAGCTGGCGCAGCAGGCCGAGACCACCCGCCAGGAGCGGATCAAGGGTCTGGTCGGCGACCTCAAGCTGCCGGCCTACCGCCAGCACGTGCAGGCCCTGGCCGAGCTCTGCACCCGCGCCAACCCGGGCCAGCCCGCCCAGGTGGTCAGGTTCCAGGCCATGGGCACCGAGAGCGCGGTGGACACCGACGCCTTCGCGGTCCTCCAGGATCTGGTGCGGCTCATCAACACCCAGGGCCGCCACCTGTTCAGCGAGCAGCTCAAGGTTGGGGACGCGGAGACGGCCCGCCGCGCCACCTTCGAGGACGACCCGGGCGCCCAGCTGTACCAGCTGGCGGCCGAGTATCGCCGCAAGCACCCCAGCGTCACGTCCGACCAGGCGTGGGACGCGGTGCTGGCCGACCCCGCCAACCGCCCGCTGGTCCAGCGCTACAGCGCGCCGGGCCATGCCGCGGCGTCGGCGAACTGAGGGGCTGAGAGGAAGGAGCCGGATCGATGAACCTCTTGACCCCCATCCACAAGACCCAGACCGCGGGCGCGGATCTGGTGCCCTACCTCAACCGGTTCGGCCGGTTCGATGCCAACAAGCGCGTCGTGCTGGCCACCACCGGCAACTCGTGGGGTGTGGCGCCCTATGGCGTCATCACCAACACGGCCCGGTCGCTGCAGGCGGTGGCCATGGCCATCCGCGGCTTTCAGGACGTCTGGGCCGCCAGCACGCTGGCCCCGGGCGACTGGGTGACCACCAACAGCGTGGGCCAGGCTACCGTCGCCGCCTCGGGCGACGTGGCTGTTGGCTACGTCCACCAGTGGTCCCGGCCTTTGGGGCTTGCCGAGGTGGAGTTGATCGCACCGTTCAGGCTCGTGGGCTGAGCTGAGGCCAGAGGAAAGGAGAAGCCAAGATGTCCCCCACTGGTCGTCAGACCTATTATGACCCCATGTTGTCGGACTTCGCCACCCGCAACTTCGACGTTGAGGGCATGGGCTTTGTCGCAGACCAGATCATGGGCACCGTTACTGTCGGTAAGCAGAGCGGGCTCTATTACGTCTACGACAAGAGCGGGTTCATGCAGTTGCACGACGACCTCCGGGCGCCGCGCACCGCAGCGAACAAGGTCATGTTCAGCACCTCGACCGACGAGTTCTTCTGCCCCAACCGGGCGCTCGCCGGCGAGATCGCGCTGGAAGACCTCGCCAACGAAGACCGGGCCATCGGCCTGCGCCGTAACACCACCTTGGGCATCACCCTGGGCCTGCGGCGCATGCAGGAGGTCCGCGTGGCGGCCCTGGCCACCTCCTCGGGCAACCCCAGCGCCATCGTTCAGCTCTCGGGTGCGGACGCCTGGAGTGCGGTCAACTCGGCCGATGTGCTGGGGCCGGTGTCCTCGGCCCATATCGGCATCTGGCGGGTGACCGGCTTGAAGCCCACGCATTGCGTCATCGATTACGAGACGCTGATGTGCCTCAAGCGGAACAAGTACCTGCTCGATATGTACCGCTACACCCGCGGCGGTCAGCTCACCGACGAGATCGTGTTCCAGGAGGTGTTGCAGGTCCCTAACGTCATCGTGGCCGGCGGGCTCAAGAGCGATGCCCCCAAGGGTGCGGTGGCCGCGGCCTCCAACATCGGCACCATCTGGGGGCCGACCTGCCTGTTCTTCGTGGCCCAGCCCGGCCAGGGCACCATGGAGACGACCAACTATCTACAGCGCTTCCGCTGGCGCAACCCCGAGCTGCCCATCCCCTACCGTGGTCCGGACGGGAACGAGCTCACCTTCTCGGTCCAGCGCACCGTCTATGACGGCGCCGGCCAGGCGCACGTGGAGGTGCTCGAGACCGGCTACTTCCAGTCGGAGAAGGTGACCGGCGGCGAACTCGCTTACCTGATCAAGCCGCGGTAGCAGAGCCGGTCTACTTGCGGATTGAGGGCGCGGGCCCGGGGCAACTCGGGCCCGTTCTTCGTTCATGGCCCTGTGGCGTGGGTATCGGGTCCGCGTTATAGGTTCTACGTCCCTAAACCTTGTTGGACAGGGTTATGAAACTCGATATCCGGCTCGTTATTCCTGGACTGCCCTTCGACCCCAACGACCCCTTGCGCGGTTCCCTGGGTGGGAGCGAGACCGCCGGGGTGCAGATGGCCAAGGCCCTGGCCAAGCTGGGCCACAAGGTGACCGTGTTCGCCAACGTGCCCCATGCCGGGGTCTGGGCCGGCGCCGCCTTCGTGCCCATGGAGCACATGGCCAAGACCTGCCAGGAGGTGCCCTCCGACCTCGTGGTGATCCAGCGCTCCCCGTCCCTGTTCGGCATGCGCCTCCCCACCAAGGCCGCCTTCCTGTGGAGCCACGACCTTCTGGTGGCGCGGCGGATCCCCGAGCTCCAAGCCCCGCTCCACGCCATCGACCGCATCGTGACGGTCAGCCAGTTCCAGGCCGGCCAGTACCGCGACGCCTGCTCGGAGCTGCCCGAGAGCCTGTTCCTGCCCTTGCGCAACGGGCTGGACCTTGACCTGATCCTGGCCGCCCAGGAGCGCAACAAGGGCATCGAGCGCGACCCCAACCTGATCGTCTACACCAGCCGCCCCGAGCGGGGGCTGGACGTGATGATGCTCCGGGTGTTCCCGCAGATCCTGAACCGTCACCAGAACGCCCGGCTCGTGGTGGCCGGCTACGACTGCCCCAACCCGGCGCTCCAGCCCTTCTATGACGGCTTGGCCCAGTCGGCGGCCCAGTTCGGCGGGCGGGTGGAGTTCGCGGGTGCCCTGTCGAAGGACCAGCTGTACGACCTCTATCACCGCGCCCGCGTGCTGGCCTACCCGACGCCCTCGCCCATGGACCCGATGTTCGCCGAGACCTCCTGCATCACGCTGATGGAGGCCATGGCCTGCGGGCTGCCGGTGGTGGCCAGCAACAAGGGGGCCTTGCCCGAGACGCTGGCCAAGGGGGCCGGCATCCTGGTCGACCTGGACGGCCCGCACGCGGCCAGCCCACGGTTCGTGGAGGCGTTCACCGCGTCGGTCCTGACCTACCTGTGGGACGATGACGCCGCGGCCGCAGCTGGGGAGGTGGGCCGGACCCACGCCCAGACCCTGGACTGGGAGCCGGTGGCCCAGGCCATGGTAGCCGAGGCCCTGGCCATCTGCCGGACCGAGAGCGCCAACCCCCTGCGGCTGGCCCGCCACTTCCTGGGCCGCCAGGACCTCGAGGCGGCCCGCCAGGCGCTGGCCCGGGGCTTGGCCACCCCCACCATGGAACCGCTCGAGGAGGCGGCCTTGGAGAAGCTGTCGGCCTGGGTGATCGACCGCTTCGCCCACACCCGGGACGCGGCCAGCCTCGGGGCCTACTACGCCGAGCAGGTGGGGCCGAACAACGGCCACGTGGCGGACAGCCTGATGCGGGCGCCGGCCGAGCGGTTCTTCGACGAGCCCTTCTTCCGTTTCGGCCAGCTGGACGCCGCTATCCGCAACCACTTCGGCTTGCCCCAGGACCACCGCCAGGAGCCGGCCACCAAGCTGAAACTCCTGGACTTCGGGTGCAGCCAGGGCGAGTGCCCGGTGACCCTGGCCAACCGGCTGCGCGCCCAGGTGGTGGGCGTTGACGCCAGCTGGAGCGAGATCGAGCGCGCCAGGAAGCTGGCCCAGGCCAAGGCCAAGGCCCCGGACGACCTGACCTTCGTGGTGGGGAACGAGACCAACGCCACCGACCGGGCATGGCTCGAGGACACCTTGCGCCCCTTGCTGGGCGAGGGTGGTCAGTTCGACGTCGTGGTCATGGCCGAGGTGCTCGAGCACCTCATCAACCCCATCGCCGTGGTGGAGCACCTGGAGGCCATGGTTCGCCCGGGCGGCCTGGTGTGCATCACCGTGCCGTTCGGCCCCTGGGAGACCCAGCAGCCCGAGCGCTTGCGCGGCCAGCACCTGCGCGAGTGGGGGCCCAGCGACCTCGAGGAAATCTTCGCCGGCAAGAAGGGGCTGATTGTCGAGCGGCTACCGCTCCAACACTGCCCGGTCACCGGTGAGATCCTGGGCAACACGTTCGTCTATTACGAGGCGGACCATAAGCCCCTGGGTGCCATCGACTGGGAGCGCAAGCTGACCACCCAGCGCCCGCGCCAGACCTTGAGCCTGTGCATGATGGTGGGTGGTGCCAACAGCCACCACACCCTGCACTGGGCGGTGGGCTCGGTGGCCGGCATCGCCGACCAGATCGTGGTGGCCGACACCGGCATGACGGACGAGGCCCGGTCCATCCTGGCCGGCTACGGGGCCGAGATCGTCTCGTCCCCACCGCCTTTGGAGGTGGGCTTCGCCGCCCCCAGGAACGCCGCCTTGGACCGGTGCTGGGGCGACTGGGTGCTGATGCTGGACGACGACGAGAAGCTGATCTCGGGCCTTACCCTGGCCCGCTACCTGCACGAGAACGTCTATCACTGCTACGCCATCCCCCAGCACCACTTCGCTGTGGACGCCACCTGGAAGCCCGACATGCCGGGCCGATGCTTCCGCCGGCGACCCATCGCCTACGACCGGCAGGTCAATGGCGAGGACGGCAAGCCGGTCCTGGGTGAGGACGGCAAGCCCAAGACCGAGAGGGTGCTGGGGGTGATGCGGTTCCACGGTCACCTGCACGAGCACGCCGAGCTCGGCATCAACCAAGGGGCCGGGCCCACGGTGGTGCTGGGCGACGTGGCCATTGCGCACGTCGGCTACCTCGACCAGATGACCCGCTCGGGCCGGTTCGTGCGCAACCTGCCCATGCTCAAGAGGGACATCGAGGCCCACCCTGACCGCAAGCTGGCGCTGCTGGTCACCCTGCGGGACAGCGTGATCCAGGCCAAGTGGCTGATGGCCCAGGCCGGGATGGACCCCATGGCCCCGGGTGGTGCCCGGCAGCACCAGCAAGCGCACGCCCTGTGCCTGGACGTGGTGCGGCTCTGGGAGCGCAACTTCGGCGGCAAGGGCGACCGCATGTCCTTGGACAGCCTCGAGCACTACCACGAGGCCTGCCGCATGCTGGGCACCGACATCGTGGCCGACATCCACGTGGCGGTGCAGCGCCAGGGGGTGGGCATGCCGGTCGGGCCAGCCGCCCGCCACTACGCCACCCTCGATCACGTCAAGTCCGTCATCAACGCCCAGGTCCAGGCCGTGGCCGAGGTCCTGGGGAACAAGTGGTTCTGACCATGAAGCCGACACCTGGAACCTTTGTGGAAGCCGCCATCGAGAACCGACTGGACGACCCGGTGCTGACCGCGCTGGGCGACGCCACGGTGGCGCTGCGCGCTGGCGACGAGGACGAGGCCCTGCGCTGCATCGTGCGGGCCGCCCACGCCTACGGGGCCGCGGGCGTGCCCCCGCTGGCGACGGTGCAGGGTGGACCCCTGGGGGACATTGTGGTCGGGCGCGACACCCTGGCCGCCCCGATCCCGGCCAGCATCGACCACGTGCAGCCGGGGCCAGACTTCAGCGACCTCGACCGGCTCGCCTGACCGGTCTGGATGAGGAGGGGCCGCAATGCCGGCGAGCTACACCACCATCCCCCAGGTGATCCTTCGCTTCGGCGGGATCAGCAGCATGATGACGGGGAGCATGGCCACGCTGTCCTCGGCACATCTGCTGGAGGCCATCTCGGCCGAGCAGGCCACGGTGGACCTCATGCTGGCTCGCCGGTTTCCGGTGCCGTTCGACGACGCGCCCCCGATCATCCAGAGCATCACGGCGGACCTCGTCTGCTACCGCATCATCACGACCCGCGGCATGCTGCCCGAGAAGCGCGCGGAAGGTTTCGCCGAGCCGTTCAAGCGCTCGCTCGAGCTCTTGAAGATGCTTGCCGCCGGCAGTGCCGACCTCGTGGGCGCCAGCGGGGGTGTGATCGCCGCAACTGACCAGCCCATGCCCTGGTCCAACACCATGACCAGCACCCCGGGGCTGATGGGCCAGCCCTGGGACGAAGTAGACCCCGACCGAGAGAGCTACTGGCCACCATGACCAAGGACGTCGTAACGGGCCACCGGTTCGCCATGCTGGCGACCACGGCCGTTTGCTCCATGCCGCGCCTGGTGCGCGCGGTGGCCTGGGGGGCCGCCATCCAGGCCTGCGAGCGCCAGCTGCAAGGCCCGGGCGAGCCGCCCCCCTATCTGGCCGCCCTCTTGCGCGCTACGCCCCAGGACGTGGCCCGTGAGTGGGGCCGGGGCGCGAGCTCGGCCGGGAGCGCCCGGTAATGGCCACGACCCATGGCACCCAGACCGGCATCAAGGTCGATGCCAAGCGGGCCATCGCCAAGGTCCAAAAGGTCGCCAGCCTGCTGGAGGTGGGAGCGCTGCTGGAAGGCATCGGCATGCGCCACCTCTACTGGATCGGCCAGAACCTCGACAGCGCGGGCTCGACCGCGGGCGGGGTGCCGTGGCAGCAGATGGCCCCACGCACCATCACACAGCGGCCCTTGCGCCAGTCCGGGCGCCACTTCTCCAGCCCCTACCAGACCCTCCTTCGCCAGAGCATGTCGGTAGAGGTGCGCGAGGCGCAGGCCCAGGTGGAGGTAGGCACCAACGCCCGTTATGCGGTCTACCACCACTTCGGGGCCAAGAAAGGGGGCTGGGTGCTGCCGTCGCGCAAGCTGGTGCCCGAGCCCCCTACGGCCAAGCTGCTGGCCCAGGACTTCATGAACGCGGTGGTGCGCCAGCTTAAGTCTGCGGGGAGCGTATGAGATGACCCTGGCGCTGGCCGACTATAACGGCATGCTCGATGCCATCCGCGACAACCTGACCAACAATCCGCTAACCGCCGGCCTTCTACGCGGGGTCCACGTATCCTGGCACGGGGAGCCGAACCCCGACATGCTGCCTTGCGCCCTGGTCTATCTGCACGACCGGCGCATCCCGGTCAGGAAACAAACCATATCAGCAGGAATGCGAACCGATCTTGAGATAGTTTTCAGCGTCTGGGTGCTGCATTATAGTCTCAACTCGATGGACGAGGCGGTGCGCCTGCGCAACGACCTCCTGGCGCGCGTGGACGCGGCCCTGATGAGCGACCGGACCCTGGGCAACAGAGCCAGGGGGGTGTGGCTCGAGGCCGGCAACATGGTGTCGGGGGCCAATGAGCAGGGGGCCGCCTTCTCCGCAGGTGCAGAGACCCGGCTCGTCGCTGACACGTCGACCACACTCTAAGGAGCTCACGCCATGCCTGGCGGTCTCGGTATGTTGGGCTACGTGGCACTCGCCCGGGAATCGTCGGGTGGCGTGGCCGTTTCCCCCACCCACTACATCGAAGCACTGAGCGAAGGCTTGAAGCTCGACCTGGACAGGTACGAGCTGATGAACATCGCGGGTCAGATCACGGAGCCCGACGACGAGGCCGGTGTTCGCCGCATCGGCGGCGACATCGTGGCGCCGTTCGACCCTCTGGTGGGCGGCATGTTCCTGCGCGGGGCCATCGGCTCGGCAACGGTGACCTCGCTGGGTGGCGGCTACTGGCTGCACAGCTTCAAGCCCCCGGTGCAGTCCGAGTGGGATAGTCGCTACGCGCTCCAGCCCCTCACCTTCGAGGTCTTCCGCGACGTGGGGTCCGCGCAGGCCTATGCCGGCTGCAACATCAACCGGCTCGAGCTGTCCATCGCCCCCAACCAACCGCTCCAGATGACCGCTGGCATCATCGGTACCAGCATGGTCAACCGGGCGGCCAGCACGGCCAGCTACTCGGGGCTGGATTCGTTCCAGTTCGATGCCTCGTCGGTGGCGCTGGACGGGGTGGCCAATGCCGACATCGAATCCATGACGTTCGTGCTGGACAATGCGCTGGAAGGTGTTCCGACCCTGAACGGGGCCGACACCATCCGCAAGATCCGGCGCACGGGCTTCATCTCCACCCGGTTCAACTTCATGCTGGGCTTTGAGAGCATCAACGAGCTCAACGCCTTCATGAACCAGACCGAGAAGTCCTTCGCCTTCTCGGTGCGCCAGGGGTCCGCGGCGCTGAGCCTGCGCTTCCCGCGGCTGGTCTATGACGCCTTCCCCACCGGCATCGGCGGCCGTGGCCGGCAGACCGTGGAGGTGACCTCCCGGCTGCGCCATCACGTGGGCTCGGGTACCAGCTTCGAGATCCAGCTCACTTCCCCGGTCGGCAGCTACTAGCGCGCCGACCCGGCCTTTTCACCCACCTCCAACCGGCTTGAGGTTCAACATGGTACAACCGGCTCAGTCAACTGCATCGAACAAGGGGGAGCAGAAGCCCCCGCTCGAGGTGACGTTCCGCGGCACCAAGCTCGAGGTCTCCCAGCTGCTACCGCTGCCCGCCGGCATCTGGCGCAATCAGCTACGCGCGGCTGGCCTCGACATCCTGCGCCTGGGCAAGCTGGTGCAGAATGACGGGCTTGAGATCGAACACCTCTACACCATCACCAAGCAGGTTCTGGCCCGGGCCGGCTTTGCCGAGCTCACCGACGAGCACCTGGATAGTGAGCTGACCTTCCGAGACATCCGCATGATCGCCATGGCCGCGGTGGAGGCTGAGGGCGACAACGCGCCCCAGAGCCTGAACCGCCCTACCTCGACCGGCTCTTCATCCTCGCCGAACGGTGGGGATGGGGCCCAGCAGACCTCGACCGGCTGACCCACAAGGAAATCAGCTACCTGTTTTACAAGATCCGCCAGAGGGACGCGCAAAAGAACGACCGCGGATACCTAGGGCGGCGCTGAAAGGAGCCCGCCTGTGGCCGACGTCTCGATAGTCACCGAGCTATCAGGGCTCTCAACGGTCACAGGCGGGCTTGCACAGATCGATACCCAGCTCAAAGGGCTGGGTACCACATCGCAAAGCACCTCGGCCCAGTTCGCCAGGGTCGGCACCGAGCTTCAAGCCGTGGGCGCCAAGGTGTCGCTCATGGCGGCACCGGTCGGACTGTTCGGCGCGTCCATCATCAGGACCGCGGCCGACTTCCAGACCTCCATGGCCAAGATCGGGGCCAACACCGACGCCACCACGGCGCAGCTCGAGCGCCTGGCCGAGCAGGCCCGGGTGGTGGGTGCCGACACCACGTTCAGCGCCAGCCAAGCCGCCGACGCCATGCTGGCCCTGGCCAAGAACGGCATCGACGTCGCCGACATGATGGCCGCCACCGAGGGCGCGATCTCGCCCCTGGTGCAGGCCACGGTGGACCTTGCCGCGGCCACCAAGACCGATCTGGCCTTCGCGGCCGACGTGGCCGCCAAGTCCATGCAGCAGTTCAAGGCATCGGGCGAACAGCTGCCCGACATGATGAACCGGCTCTATGGCGGTACGGTCCAATCCACCATGGAGCTGAGCGACTTCGCCTTGGCGCTGGGCCAGACCGGGGGCGTCGCGGCCAGCGCTGGCGTGGACTTCGACGAGCTCGTGGTGGCGCTCACCCAGACCAGCGCCGCCTTCTTCTCGGGGTCCGATGCCGGCACCTCCATGAAGACGTTCCTGTCCAGCCTGTCCCCCACGACCAAGCCCGCCATCGCCGCCATGGAGGAGCTTGGCCTCTACACCCAGGACACCGGCTCGGCCTTCTACGACGCCTCGGGCAACCTCAAGCCCATGCGCGAGATCGTGGCGCTGCTCGAGCAGTCCTTCTCGGGGCTGACCGAGGAACAGCGGATCAACGCCGCCCAGACCATCTTCGGCACGGACGCTTACCGCACGGCCTTCCAGCTGGCCGCCGGGGGTGTGGCCGAATATGACCGGCTGGCCGGCTCCATCGAGAACGCCAGCACCAAGCAGGCGGCCATGGCGGTCAGCATGGCCGGGTTCTGGGGTGCATGGAACCAACTCTCGGGGGCCATCGAGAACCTCTCCCTGGCCGTGGCCGACAGCGGGCTCTTGGACTGGGCCGAGGCATTCGTGCGCGGGCTGGCCGACGTGGTGAACTGGGTGGCCCTGCTGGATCCGGCCATCCTGCGCTGGGCCGGTGCCCTGGGCTTGGCCGCCACCGCCGCGGGGCCGGTCCTGATCGGCCTGGGGCTCATGTCCTCGGCCCTGGGGGCTCTCCTGCCGGCCTTTGCCGCCGTGGCCTCGCCCGTGGCCCTCGTGGTGGCCGGCCTGGGTGCCGCTGGCGTGGCGGCCTACGCCTTCTCGGACGACATCGCCGGCGCATTCGGTGCGGTCACCGGCTACGTGGCCGGGCTGTTCTCGGCGTGGGATGGCACCTTCGCGGCCCTGGGCACCGTGGTGGCCTCGGCCTGGTCGTCCATCTCGGCCACGATCGGCGGGTGGGCACCGGCCTTCGCCAGCGTGTTCGCCGCGGTCCAAGGTGCGGTGGTCACCGCCGGCGAGGCCATCCGCAGCGCTCTGGTGGCCATGTTCGGCCCCGAGACGGTGCAGGCGGTGACCGGTGCGCTGGGCACGGTCTACACCACGGTGACCGGCTGGGGCACCCAGGTGCTGGGCTACCTGGGCGGGTTCGTGCCGTCCTTCCTCCAACCGTTCATTGGCCTGCCGGCCGACACCGGGGCGGCGCTGGCGCCCTTGAGCACCACGGCCGGGGCCGAGGTGAACAGGATGGGCGAGGTGATGTATGCCTCGGCCATCCCCATCCCCGCCGGCCTGACCGCCGCGCTGCGCCAGGGGCTGCCCTATATCGCCGGGTGGGTTGAGGAAGCCGGCACCGTCCTGTTGCGCTTGGTGGAGACGTTCAGCCCCCGCTTGGTGGCCGGCATGGAAAGCCTAGGCCCCATGGTGGGCTCGGCGCTCAACGTGGTGACCCAGACCTTCACGGGCTGGTGGGACACCCTGTCCTCGACCATGACGCCCAAGCTGGACGAATTCGGCATCACCTTCGAGCAGAAGTCCACCGGCTGGGGCGACCGGTTGATGGCCGGGGTGTCGGGGGTGGTGGGGCAGCTTACCACCTGGGTGGCCTCGTGGTGGCCCGCCATGGGCCCCAGGGTGGACGAGGTGGCCACCAACCTGGGCAACGCTGCCGCCGGCTGGTGGAGCACCGTAAGCGCCGCCCTGGCGGGCTTTGCGGGCTCCCTGGCAACATGGGCCGGGACCTTGTGGGCGGCCATGAGCGCCAACTTCGGCACCATCGGCTCGGGGATCGCAACCGCTGCCGGCGGATGGTGGGCGGCCATCAGCCAGGCGGTGGCCGGGTTCGCGTCCTCGCTCGCCACCTGGGCGGGCGGGCTGTGGGCATCGGTCTCGCCACGGTTCGGCGAGATCGCCACGGGCATGGCCGGTGCAGCCGGGGGATGGTGGGCCACCGTCTCGGGCGCGGTTTCGGGGTTCGCCACCTCGCTGGCCACGTGGGCCGGCGGGCTGTGGGAGGGCATCGCGGACGAGTTCGGTGAGATCGCCACCGGCTTGGCCACCGAGAGCGGCCAATGGTGGGAGGATGTCTCCACCGAGCTCGCCGGGTTCGCCACGTCCATGGCCGGCTGGGCAGGTGAGCTGTGGAGTGCCATGGCCACCCCGCTGGCCAACATCGGCACCAGCCTTGCCGACACCGTGCGGGGCTGGCTGCCGGCGACCACCCAGGCGTTCAAGGAGGCATTCGAGGGGGACTTCTCGGCCAGCGCCCGGGACAGCCTGGACCGCGCCATCTTGAACCTGCGCGGTGCCGACAGCCTGCTGCAAGCCTTCGACGCGGTGTTGGGCTGGCTGGTCGCCGAGGTCAAGTCGATGGTGGTGCCCTACTTCACCACCGTACCTGCGGCCTTTGCCGAGGGGATCGAGAAGGGCATTGGCACCGCCATCGGCACCGTGGCCGGCAGTGTGCTGCGGCTGCTGGCGGACGGGTTCGTGCTGGCCATCGGCGCGGTGGGTGCCACCGTGGTGGGTGCCGTCAAGCTGCTCATCACGCGGGATTTCTGGCAGGGCCTGACCGAGGGCCTGGACGCCACCATGGGCCTCAACCTGACCCGCTACCTCGAGGGCGCCTTCCGGATATGGGACGGCCTGATCGCCATTGTCCAGAACGCCCCTGCACAGTTCCAGACCGCCCTCCATCAGGGGATCGTGCAGCCCATCATCGACCTCAAGGACGGCGCGGTGGCCGCGGCCCAGGGGGTTTATGAGGGGGTCTACGAGTGGCTGGTCACCAAGTGGACCACCATCCGCACGGAGGTGGTTGACGCCTTCAACGTGATCCCGGAGGCAATCGACGCGGCCAAGGCTGCGGCCGTGGCCAAGGCGCAAGGCCTGTTCACCGAGGTCAAGGACTGGCTCACCACCAAGCTGCAATCCGGCTTGGCTTCGGTGAACCCCTTCAAGGTGACCGAGGAGCAGGCGGCCGCCTTGAAGGACACGATGGTGGACAACTCCATCATCCCCGACATGGTGACGGCCATCCTGGCCGAATACGACCGGATGGCGGCCGGGGCCAAGGAGAAGGCCACCAAGGCCAAGGACGACACGCTGGGGGCATTCTCGCAGCTCGGGGACAAGCTCGAGGAGGAGATCGGCAAGGCCATCCGCGTCATCGAGCAAGGGGACTGGGGCCTGCCGGCCAAGATGGCCGCCTTCGACGAGCTCAAGAAGCGCATGGAAGCCGCAGGTACCGCGGGCTCCCAAGGCATGCTCAAGATCAAGGAATCCATCGACAAGGTTCTGGAGGGCGACGCCGGGGCGCGGCTCAAGGCCATCTTCGACGATTCCACCCTGTCGGCGAACGAACAGCTGCTCAAGGTGCAAGACCTGCGGGCGGAGTTCCAGACCTATGGCGAGGACGCCGCTGGCGCGCTGCAGGACATCAACGACGCGGCCAGGGAGCTGAACGAGGAGCTGGCGTCCCAGGATCTGGAGCGGGTGTTCAGCGACACCACCTTGACCATCCGCGAGCAGTACGACGAGGTTGTGGCGCTGGCCGAGAAGTACCAGGCCATGGGCGACGACGGCGCCGAGGCCCTGGCCAAGATCAAGCCCGAGCTCGAGGAGCTGAACCGACAGCTGCGCGAGCAAGACGACATCCTGCTGAACGTTCAAACCCAGCTGGCGCGCAACGTGGATGAGTGGGGCGGGTGGGGAAAATCCGCCGGCGACATCGTGGCGACGTTCAGCCGCGACGCCAAGTCCACCCTGTCGGACTTCTTCCAGACCGGCAAGTTGGACGCGGACGGCCTCTTCGAGACCATCAAGAAGGGGTTTGCCGACGAGGCGGCCGAGGCGGTGGTGTCGTTCACCAGCCAGGCGGCCAAGGACTTTCTGGCCTGGGTGACCGGGGCCAAGACCTCCACCGACCAAATCGCCATCAACACCCAAGCGGCCATGACGACGGCTGGCACCGCGGTGACGGGCCTTGGCACTGTGTACGGCACCACCACGGCCGGGGTGGAGACGGGCTGGACCGGGTGGCTGGGCCGGCTGGGCACCACGTTCGGTGGCCTGTTCGGGTCGGGCGGGGGCCAGGGCGGCGTTTCCCTGGGCGGCATGCTGGCCACCGGCCTGGGGCTGTTCAGCACGTTTTTCTCCGACAGCGAGAGCGGCTGGGGTTCCTGGCTTGGCATCCTGGCGGGCCTTGCCGGCCCGTTCTTCACAGGATCGGGTGAGGGCCAGATGGGCGGCCTGATCCAGGGCTGCTATGGCCTGTTCACGAGCTTCATGGGCACCAGCGAGACCGAATGGGGCGGATGGGTGGGGCGCCTGGGCCAGGGCTTCGCCGGGCTCTTTGGTGGCAGCGGCGAGGGGTCCATCGGCGCCATGCTGGGCACGGTGGCCGAGCTGTTCACGGGTTGGTTCTCGAGCACCGAGAGCTCCACCGGGACCTGGATCAGCAGCCTGGGGACCATGATCTCCGGGCTGTTCGGCAGCCAGGGCGACGGCTCCATTGGAGGCATGCTGGGCGCGGTGGCCGGGCTGTTCGATGGCTTCTTCTCCAGCAACACCGCAAGCACCGGGGGGTGGATCGATACCCTGTTCTCCACCATTGGCGGCCTGTTCGGCGGGGAGGGGGATTCGTCGATAGGCTCCATGCTGACCACCGTGGCGGGCCTGTTCGACGGCTTCTTCTCCGGTACCGGCAGCGAGGGTGGTGCGGGAACCTGGATCTCGGGCATCACCGAGTTGGTGGGCGGCCTGTTCGGGGATGAAGGGGACAGCTCCCTGGGCGGGTTCCTCGACCTGGGCGTGTCGCTGCTGGATGGCTTCTTCACCGACACCGGGGCCGAGAGCGAGAGCGGGTTTGGCGGCTGGGGCAGCGCCATCTTCGACCTGTTCGGCTCCATGTTCGGGGATGAGGGCGACAGCTCCCTGGGTGGCTGGCTGAGCACCGGGGCCGACCTGCTCTCGAGCTTCTTCGGCTCGACCGGCGCCGAGAGCGACACCGGGTTCGGTGGCTGGGGGTCGTCCATCTCCACGCTGTTCAGCAGCCTGTTCGGCAGCAGCGGGGATCAGTCCCTGGGTGGCACGCTCAACACGGGCATGCAGCTCCTCAATATGTTCATGGGCTCCACGGGCTCGACCTCGGCCGCGGGCTTCGGCGGCTGGGGAACCGGGATCTCGGGCATCTTCAGCGGCCTGTTCGGCGGCACCGGCAGCACGCTGGGCAGCAACCTGGGCATCGCCTCGGGGCTGTTCGATGGCTTCTTCGGCTCCACGGCCACCGGCTTCGGCACAATGGGAACCACGGCCGCCGGTACCTTCTCGGGCATGTCGAGCTCGGCCGCGCTCCTGTTCGCCAACCCGACCACCGCTGTGATCGCGGGTGTCGTCGCTGCCGCGGCCATCGGCTTCACGCTGATGGGCGGCGACTGGGGCGACCTCATGAGCGGGATGCAGAACCTTGCCGAGGGGGCCATGAACGCGATCAAGGGTCTCCTGGAAGGGCTGTTCAGCCTGGCCCGCACGGTGTTTGCCGGCATCATGGCGGCGGCCCAGGCGGCGTTCCAGGCCATCTCCAGCGTGGCCACCACGGTGCTCAATGCCATCGGCGGCCTACTGAACGGCCTGCTCAACATCGGCCGCACGGTGTTCGGCGGCATACTGTCGGTTGGCCAGGCCGCGTTCCAGGGCATCGGCAGCGTGGCCCAGTCCGTGATCGGTGGCATCGGCACAGCGCTGGGCGGACTGGGCACGCGGGCCACCCAGATATTCGGCTCCATCCTGGGCGGCGCCCAGAGATTGGTGGGACAGATCGGTGGCATGCTTGGCGGGATTACAGGCGGCCTCGGCAACATCGTGGGCAACATCGGCGACCTGCCAGGCACCATCCGCGACTGGGCCGGCACCATTGGCGACCAGCTGGGCGG
>JACCDT010878881.1_pt1 | contig 26539 bp, 29 predicted proteins | sample 7446291 | NCBI WGS metagenome assembly JACCDT01 (sample SAMN15323446, study PRJNA562643) | freshwater metagenome | isolation source: river surface water | place: USA:Blue River Watershed | collected 2017-08-17 | reverse complement strand
GCTGTTTCGTCACAATTCCAGAATAGCAAACGAGTCTAGACTGTGTCAACCAGCACCAGATCGCAAGTATGAACGTAGCCGTCTACAACCACGTCGGGATTGGTCACACATTTCAACCAAACATGCTCGTCAGCTTCATCTTGAATGCCGCAGTAGGCATGGGGCGTGGGGCGGCCCAAACATCTTGTTTTGAAAACGACAATAATCACCAATTTGAATTTGCATTGTTGTTATTCTTTTGTTAGAAACTAGACTAGTCTTGTGCAGCCATGTCTTCAAAAGATTCATACGCACAGCTCAAATTATAATATCCACCTGTTCTCTCACCAGTTTTTGGGTTCACTAAAATTTTATATCCACAACGAGGATGATAAGTTTCACTCAACGGATTTCGAACTTTCTCAGTGTGGGTTTTCCATTTTCCTTTTACTTTTTTCTTTATGGTCTTATATTCATATTGTTCATATAAACCAGATGGGATAGCAAAAAAACAAGGTTTCTCTGTTATCCAGTTCCAACCTACAAAATAAATCGTACCTAATTTATTTGATACTGATTTGATCACAAATCTACGACGGTCTCCGTCTTTTTGCAGAACACCAGTTTTCATATCACCACGATTACTGAAATCATAGCCGTCTGCACTTACTCGAGTCACTGGTTTTCCCAAAGCACCTCTAACAGCAACAAAAATATTTTCAAAAACAGAACTCAGTTGAACTTCTTGGGCGTCATACTGACTCATAAATTGCTCTTGAGTCAACCCAAAAGTCAAACCATACTTTACTTTGAGAGTCCAAGCAAATTCTGCTAATGGTCGTTGGACTTCACACATATTGTCTGTAGTAGCCATGTTCACAAATATAGCGCACCAGTGTCAGCTGAGTCAAGAAAAATTTTGGTCCCCTAGGGGACCAAAATCAAAAAGTCACGTCATCCATTCCAGCCACTTTCAACTTTACAATATTGCTCAGTGTCCAGTTTTTGCTGTCCAGGGCTTTGATAACGCCCAGATATTGGTTTCTGAGCAGAGCCACCTCGTTGATCAGCTCCTCGTATTCCACCACTTCGGTTTCACCATCCACGTACTTCTCAGCATCACGACTGCTCAGTGCTTTGGCGTATTTTTCCAGATAAGCCTGAAAATGTCGTCGTCTGATCTTTCTGAGCTGAATGTTCAGGTAGTTGAGCACCGCTTCAATTTCCTGAAGCTGATTGAAGCGGTGTTCCACTATGCCTGGCAATTGAGCCAGGTTCTTTTCCAGGTTGCCTTTGGCTATGACTTCTATTTTGGCTTGTGCCAGCTCTGCACGATAATGATCCAGAAAGTCAGCCAAATGCGCGATATTTTCTGATACTTTAGTAAGCCACATTAGTACCTGTCGTCTTCGTAATCGTCATCATCACCATAGTCGTCTGAATCTGATTCTTCCTGCTCTTCAGCGTCTTGAGCCACTGCTTCTGCAAGATATCGATCGTAATCAGCCAGGTTTTCCAGGTCGTCGTCTGTGAACTCCAGTCTGCGACAGGCTATGATCATCTGTTCAGCTGCTGCGTCACGCTCACGAGCAGGAATATAATCCAACAGGTTGCGCCACAGTTCAGCAGCCAGTTCCACCGGATCAGTCTGCATCTGATTCTCCTTTCTGAACTATTTTAGCAGTCATACGTTCAGGATTCTGTGTGAGATCCTGAATGATAGCATCCCACAGATTGTTCTCGTTGGTTTCATAAGCTCTGCGATAGGCTTTGATTTCATTGCCATCAGTCATCACATAGCTCAAACGATTGCCATCTTTGACCAGCAGACCCTGATTTTCCAGCAATTCGGTCATTCCGCTGTGCAGAGTCATGCCAGTGGCATAGGGAATTTTGACCTGTACCGTTTCAAACGGTTTGTTGTAACGGGTTTTCATCACCTTGCAGGCTGCACGAATACCCTGTACATCTGTGGTTTTGTTGCCGTCTTCATCTTCCTTCAGCTTGAGCTTCTTCATAGCCACCACAATTGAGCTGGCATAAATGAAGCCCTGGCCGCCACTGATCTTGTCGTCAGGGTCAAACATGTCCTGACTGGCATAGGTGTGATTGGTGGCCAGCATACCCACATTGTGGCTGCCAAACATGTTCACACAATTGCGAACCAGACTGGTTAGTGCTTTGGGTTTGCGACCCATGTCGCCCTTCATTTCGCCCTTCTCAAACTGATCCACGTCAGTGGGAGTGAGCAGCATACCCAGACTGTCAATCACAAACAAAACTCGGGGTTTGGATTCACCAGCTGGAATGGCTTTATAGTCCTTCATAAAGGTGCTGATGGTTTTAGCCACATCGTCAATCATTGCGATATTGAGCTTGAGCAACTTTTCTTCACTGGTGTCCACACCCAGATCTTGCAACCAGGCTTCGTCCAGTGCATTTTCACTGTCCACCAGGATCACAAAAATGCCCTGAGCTTGAGCATTGCGAATCACGTTGCCTGAGCAAATATAGCTCTTGCCGCTGCCACTTTCGCCTGCAAACACAGTGACTTTGCCCAGCGGAATGCCGTGATGAAAATTTCCACTGATACGATAGTTCAGCGCCCAGTTGCCGGTGCTGATCCAGTCAGTGGGGTCATTGAAGCCCACTCCCAGACCTTCAATGCTCTTGGTGATTTCTTTCCTAAATTTCGAGATGTCAAAAGGTTTTGCCATATGTTAGTTACCTGTGTATATATAGAAATTCACAGTGGTGTATAAAATACACCACTGTGAAAGTGTGTTGTGTTAGGAGTTCTTCTGACGGTTACGAATCATAGCCAGAATGTCATTGGCCTGAGTGCTGTTCTTGGGAGCAGATGCCTGAGCCGGCTCTGCAGGTGCAGCAGGAGCAGCAGGTTCCCAGGGAGCCTGCTCGGCGGCCGGTTCAGCAACCTTGGTCTCAGTCACCGTTTCGGTACGAGCAGGACGACCAGAAGCAGTCGAAGTTTCATCATCTCCGCTTACGCCATAGGGTTTGTAATACTGACCCCAACGTTCCAGATCATACATCTGTCCGTCTACACTGGCCTCAAACATTTCCTGAATCACTTTGAGTTCAACCGCAGTGGGCTTCTTGGGCAAAGTATCTGCCAGATTGAACAAGCCATGCTTTTCAATGGCTTCACGTTCCACCACAGTAAGTGGAGATTCTTTACGAGCCCACTTACTGGTGTTGTAATCAGCATAACCACCCTTGCTGGTCTTGGCAATTCTGAAATCCAGACCACGCTCATAGTGAGTGGGCAGTTCTTCCAGTTCGGGATCCAGCAATGCAGCCTTGATCAGCGTATAAAGCTGAGGACTGATTACAAAACGACGAATAGGATTCTCTGGAGTTTCGTCCTTGTCAATGGGGTTCTCACGAACAAAACCCTGCATCAGGTAACTACGCTTCTTCCAGTATTTGCGGCCCTGATCTTCCAGGCTCTTGTCCTTGAACCAGGGACGAACTTCAGTCAACACTGGGCAGGCCTCTCCCCACATTTCCATACAGGGAACCTGGATACTCACAGGCTTCTTGTCAGCACTGCCTTTCACAGCCGGAAACGGCAGCTTGATCATAGCACGTTCGACCCAGAAGAAAGTATTCTTGGGGTCTGCGTCAGGCAGAAAGCGAAGCAAGCAGCTCTGCCCTTCATCTATATTCCAATGCGGATAAATGACTCGATCGCCTCCGCCAGCGCCGCCCTGATTTTTAGTCTCCTGAGCCTGGAGACGAGCACGAATTTCTGCTAATGTTGCCATGATGATTTTTCCTTAATGATTTTCCATGATGAGTATTAATGAGTTGGTCTCAATGTTACTCTACTTGTAATAGTGTAACATGTTTATTTATGCCGTGTGACTGTTTTTTGTATTTTTGTTGTTCAAAGACACCGATAGGCCCGTAAATCCGGGCCTATCAGATAGTGTTGCTCAATTACTTACGGACGCCGCTCAGATACAGGATACGATCCAGACCTTCTGTCATCTTTTCCTCATCACTACTGGTGTCACCAGTTACTGGATAGGTTTTGCCGCCCACAGTGAAATGTTTCTTGCCGGCTTTGATTGCAGCCTGACGAGCACCGGTGAATTCGTTGCCTTCCTCTACATCAGCTTCGTACATTTCCTGACCCGGAGCTTTGACATCATTGATTAGATCGTCAGCCTGGTCACCGCCCAATCCTTCTGATACTGGTTTGACATCACCCACAACCGCACTGTCAGTGGCATCAGCCATGTGATAGGCTTGAATTTCTGCACTGCCCTGTGACACTGCTGAAATAGTTTTGGTCACGGTCTTGCCGTTCTTTTCAAAAGTCACTTCAAACTGTTGCATTTGTCCTTCTTGCATAGCAACAACACTGGTGTTAGGGGGCATTTTTCCAGATCTTATCAGTTCGGCCACCCGAGCTGCACCTGCTTTGTCATCTTTATCCAATTCTATAGCTACAGTGCCTTTGGGAGTGAGCTGAACATTGGCTTTGGGTTCGTTGGGTTTTTCTGGTTGCTGCCCCATCAGCTTCTGCACTGCCTGTACCTTGGGATTAGCAGCGTCGTCCACTTCGTTCACAACACCGTCAGTCCACTGGGCAAATTCATCAAATTCTTTCAAATTACTCATCTGATATGCTCTCCATACATAGGGTAAACTGTGATCCAGTTGTTCATCATACTGATTGCGAACAAAGTGATTTTTTACCTCTTCGTTAAATTCAATTTCAGTTTGCTCTGCAATGGCTGGTGAGTATCGGCTATAACCCTTGACCCCACTCAGCCCGTTGAGCATCTTCTTGACTTCAGCCAGTCTGAGACGGGCACTCTCGATCATGCCCACCGCTGTGACATCCTCATACTGTTTGCCATTGGTGCGACGCAAAAACTTACTGAGTGATACTGCTTCAGCCACTGAGTTACTGATACCCGATCCAGTGGCATCATAAGGATTTCCTCCCTGGGCCACGTGTCTGGCCATGGCTCTGGCACCACGCAAGCTGGTAAACGGCATCAGGAATCTTTCACCCTGGGCATTTTCTACGTAGATCCGATGTATCTTTCGGGTTCTGGCACCACGCACATCATCATTGATAACATCAGTATGTTTCAGGATAATTTTGACGTTTTCCAGAGTCTGTACACTGGTTTTTACTGTGCCTGACAGAGCACTGAACTTGCTTTCCTGTACTGTGCGTTTGCCAGGCTCAGTTTCCACATTGGTGACCTGAAATCCCAACATACGACCACGAGCCCATTCCCTTAGCTCAGTCAGGAACTTTGAGAATCCAGTGTTGATCTGATTGGCCATGTCCTGGTCATACTCCACAGTGACTTTGCTGACTACATCAGAATCCAGTTTACGGTCGTTGTCAGTCAGGCTGACTTTGACGTTTTCACTGGTGCCCTGGTCGTCGCGATATTCAAAAACAAAAGTGGTGACTTCATCATAGTCAGATGTTTCCTCACCGTCGGCATTCAGCATTTCCACTGGATGAAATTTCACATTCAACCATTCATATAACTCTTCGCTGTGATTTTTCTTCTGTTTAGGCATATGATTATTTATTAGAATATTGCAATAAATGGCATGGGTTCAATGAATTCATCCTGCCGATCTGATATCTGTTGTTCCAGCTCCGGATGATAATTTTTCAGCACCTGGCTCATGCGTACCACCAGCATCAGTGCCATGACTAAATCGTCAGTCTCACCATATTTAGCTGCAAAACTGACTCCGCTGCTGACAAAGGTTTTGAGTTCACTCACTAGATTTTTACTGATTATGGTGATTTTGTTGTTCTCAACCAGGCTTTTGAGCTTGGCACAAGCTGCCAATTTGGATTTGGGTGTGGTGGTAAATCCCTTGCGGTATCGGCGTGTCTGGCCTGCTCTGGCAGGCTCGCTCAGAAATACCCCAGCAATGTTTTCCTCACCAATCTCACTGATACTGACCAGAGCAGCTTCACCCAGGGTATTGTTTTCCACACTGTAATAAACGTTGTTGGCACCTGCCCAATCACTGCACCTTTTGACAATTTCTTTCAGCACCTGAATCTGCTTTTGTACCGGTGTACGATTGTGTTGCCATTCGGCCACCTGAATCATGGTGGGAACTTCAAAAACTTCAATAGCAGCCATGTCGCCGCCGGTGCCCAGACTGGGGTCCAGTGCCACCAAATACAATCGATCTTTCTGTGGTTTGCGATACCAACGTACCTGTCCCTGAAGCTCTGCAGGATCCTGACCTTGCATTTCCAGCAACTTTATACTGCTGATCAAGGTCTCGTCAGCCACCACAAAATCACAGTCATGCTCACGTCTGAAACGCTCTTCGCCAATACGAGCCATTTCATCCTGTTTCCACTGTTCGTCACGATCTGGGTGTTCATGCCAATAACTGCGATAGGCTTTGAAACCGTTGATGCCCAGCGGCGTGGGATTCCCCCACTCATCAGTGCATCGGTTGGCCTGTTTCCAGATTTGCGCAAACTGATCTTCGTCACTGCTGGGCGTGCTGGTGATCAGTGCTTTACCACCTGTGCTCAGTGTGGGCGAAATAGATACCCAAAATTCTCTGGCAATGCTGGGTCTGACGAACGCAAATTCGTCCAGGTAAAGCAGTGTGATACTCATACCTCTGCCTGTGGTTTCTGTTGTGGTTTGTGCTACAATACGACTGCCGTTCTCAAATTCTATACTGCCTTTGTTGTAGCTAACCACTCCGGCTCTGATGAAGTCAGGCGTGGATTCATAGGCATATCTGATGCGTTGCATGATTTCCTGAGCACCAGTATATTTGTGAGCAGCAATCAGTATGGTACTATCAGGCACAAACATGGCATACCATAACAGATATCCAGCAGCAGTGGTGCTCTTGCCAGTCTGACGAGGTAGCAGTGCAATGGAGAAACGATTTTCATGATAGGTCCTGAGCAGATTTACCTGATACTGGAATGGCTGATACTGAATTTTTCCCCGTGTAGGATGCTGAATATAAAAGTAGTTGCTCATGAAGTGCATGGGTCCTGACACTGGGTCCATGCACTGAGCCAGTTCTGAAATCTGTTGTTGAGTCCAGCTCTGGGCCTGATGTGGCTTTTTGATTAGATTGTAGTCCTGATTGGCCATATTGAATATTTACACCAGAGTGTCTGAATGCTATACTAAATATTGTAGGTGCTCCGATGAGCGATACACTAATTCTAACACCCGACTATCAACCAGCAGATTTTCTACCACTCAGTGTGGTGGACTGGCAGACCTGCATCAGACTGATGTTCCTGGACAAAATCCAGCCGGTTCATCTGTATGAAAATCGCTGGATCAGCAGCCCCAAGCTGAAGCTTCAGCTGCCCAGTGTGGCTGTAACTCGGGATCATTTCAATTTCCGCAAGGGCCGTGTCAGATACAGTCGCCATCTGATGTATGTCAGAGACCTATTCACCTGCCAATACTGCGGAGAAATTTTCACTGCCAGGGAACTCAGCATTGACCATGTGATTCCCAAATGCGAAGGTGGCAAAACCAGCTGGGAAAACTGTGTTTCCAGTTGCCGTGATTGTAATCTGCGCAAGGGAAATAAGCGGTGGAGACCCATCAATGCGCCATTCAAACCAGACTATTATGCTCTGGCTGCTCGCAGACTGGAACTACCCATACAGGTAGGTCACGAAAGCTGGCTACCTTATCTGCAAGTGGGTGGAAAAACAGCACAGAGAGTTCAGATTCGGGGCTGAAGTTATAGGTCTTTTTTACGTCGGCCAGCACAATGAGCTCGTTGGCTGAACCCTCGGGGGCGGGAGCAATTGATACTACGCTTGTATCGGTTGCTCCATTTTTCTGTGAGTGCTTGAATTACATCACTGGCCCGATAGGCCAGAGTCTCAGACAGTGGCTCATCAACGTCAGTGAGCTCCAGGCCCAGCTTTTGCAACAACGGAACCAGTTTGTGTTCTTCAGCTTCACTACCAAACACAATCACCGTTTGTGGCGGACCTTGCCCAAAGTCTTTGCGTTTGACGTTTTTTAGGTTGCTGATGGCTTGCCCCACTTTGTACCAGTCGTATACGTCACTGACTTTGACTCTGGTGGTGCCAGCAGGCATGGGAATCAGATTGCCAGTGTAGTGTATTTCTTTGGGTGCACCTGGAGCATCGTTTTCAATCAAAAAATCTCGGGCTCTCATTGTTTTTTCCTGGGATGTGCTTTGCTATTAAACGGACTCACACGATGTGTGTCATCAGGCTCTGCACTTTTTCCTCGAGTCAAATTCTTAATGGACCCAAACCCGCCTGCCTTACAGGCATGTTTGATGATGTTTTCATCAGCATCACTATAGGGAATAAAAAATGGTGTGGTTCCACTAGCACCATGACTGGGCACATTGGGAGGTTCAGGACTGGTGGCCATGTGTAAACCAAAACGATACAACCCATAACCCTGATCCACACGTGGCAACATTTTGGCGTTGGGTATCACGCTGTTGTGCTCGGGATTGATTTTGCCCCGCCCCTTTGCTTCAAATAGTTCACTGATTTTCATATGACCCCACATTCGTAGATCTGATATTCTGTTCTACACTTTCTTTGGCGTGTTTGAAGTACTCAACTTGATCTAGACGCCGTTCGGCGCCAGCACGAGAGTCATAGCAACCCAGATTCTTATGGTGTCCCTGACGGTTTTTCTTTTTGCTTTTCACACACCATTGAGAACCTTGTTTTACTATGTATTCTGTGAGTATTTCTGTGATCAGCATGAGTTACTCCGGAGCATTATAAGACGGTGCAACTGTGAAGCCCAGTGTTCCTAACTGAATTTTTTCTTTCTTACTGGGGTTTACTGTGCTGTGATATTCAGTCTTGAAAGAAACTGAATAATCATCAATGATGGGTTTTTCGTCCAGTGTGTATCTACCGCCCAAAACAAATCCGTTTTGCAAAACACGTTTCAAAGGCATAGAACTGATTTGAGTAAGATCCGGAGCTCCTGCTACTTGTCTGTTGGTTATCATTCGATACCCCAGTTCTCTGAGGTCTTCTCGACTGTTAGCTGCGGCCAATTCTGGTTTAGCAATCACTAGATGTCCATCTTCCAGTTTGGCGTAAACTGGCATGTTGCGATATTCTGGGTCGCTGACAAAATGTCTCTGAATGTATCTGGATAATTGAATGTTGAAATCAATGATACAAGTTCTAACGTCACTTTGCTTTGGATCCCAATACTGAGTAAGTTCACTTTGTTTTTGAGCCACTCTGGCATCAATTTCGCGATTTTTCTGAATGCGATCCAGGATTCGTTCATCTGGTGTCATCAAATGATAAGGTTTACCAGTAGCTTCTTTGACAATCTTGCTGACTGGTTTTGAGCTCCACATACGGCAGCTCCAGTAACGAGCCTTGGTTCTGTCACTGGCCTTACTGGTGCCGCAACCATGGCGAGCACGGAAGTTCTTGCGACGCTTGGGATCGTCACGTTTGATTTCCATGTTCTTGTCGCCAAAGTTTACTTTCTTTACATTGCCAGTCTTGGGGTTCTTGACGTAAACTTTGAACTTCTTGACATCACCCTTCATGGGTTTGCCCAATTGAACTTTGCGACCCTGATATTCAGCCTCGTCAAGTGACTTGCGTCGTGGTTTTGATGTACCGTAGTCCTTGCCGCCACCAGGACCTTCTTGTGCAGCCATGTCATCGTAGCCAGCATAGTATTTGTCAGACTGACCTTCTTTGCGCTTTCTGTGGTACCAAGCATCAGATCCGCCACGCTTATAATCCTCGTCGTCAGTTTCTGCTTCTTCTAGATTTGCTAACTCTAGGTTTTCCAGGATGGCTAATGCAGTGGCATCCAGATCCAGTACAATGCCTTCGTCCAGAACTTCAATGACATCTGCTGTGATTTCCAGTTCTTCATTGATCTGAAAACTTACTACATCACCTGTTAGTGGCTGATACTGGTGCTGCTCGGACTCGGCTAGGTATTGTTTAAAACTTTTCATATACTGACCTTTACTGATTTTGAAATTTAGCACGCAATTTGGCTGCCAGATTATTAACAGCTTCATCCACAATGGCCATGCTGTTGTCACGAGCACGATCAGGATTGTATTGGGCATGAGGAGCGTTGGGGCCTCCTGCCATATCTACCAACTGAGTTTGTGCATCCAGAGTTTGCGGAGCAGGTTCATTGGCTACTTGTTCCCCCACGGGAGTGGCTGCAACAGGTGCAGGAGTAATTGCAATTCCAGCCATGGCTAAAATCTGCATTAGGTCCTCTGCGCCTTCACCATCAGCAGTTACGGTCACAGTTTTGTTGCCGGTTTTGCTATCCACATTGGTGGTAACATTCATGCCACTGGCTTGGGGAGCAGCCATGGGGCCCCAACATTCCATCATCTTCTTCAACTGGTCCAGCTCGGCTGACCCATCTTGCTCTGATTCTTTTAGTTTCTGGTCATCTTTCTTGAGTTTCTTGGCTAACTTGTGAGCCTCCGCAGTCTGTGCATCTGTAAGATCAACTTTTCCTGGTCCAAGATCATACTTTTTCTTGATGGCTGCTGTTGCCACTGCATAGTAATTCTTCACTTTAGCTTCCTCCAGCTGTTCTGTTTCGCATACACAAGGGGCTGATCCGCAATCTTCACACATGGCAGCTTCGTTTAGTTCTCCGCCAGTTAGTTCTTCAGCACAATCGGGGCAGATTTTGTCATCTGCATCCAGCCCATACTCTTCGTATCCTTCGCCAGGGCTCAAATCTTCAGCTGACCAGTTTTCTTTCCAATCCTGTCCACAACCCCAGCAAGATGTGCCGGATTTCATGCCCCAGGGTGCAGGATTGCTTTCTGGATCACTGCTATGGGCAATCATACTATCAATATAGTCAAGGTCATCAGCGTCGCCGAGATCGCGCATGCCTGAAGACTTATCTGAGCCATGTTCCTCAGGTTTATAGTTAGCAGGACGTGATGATTTGCGCATCTGTCCGTACATTGCGTGCTTAGTGGCACTGGCTTCGTCCAATTCGTCAGGCTCTTCTCCTCCCGGACCATCAAATGCATAATAGTCATCACAATCTTTGCAAATAGTATCGCCTTTTTCAGTAGTCTTGCCTCTGCCCACAATATTTCCCCCACAAAAGGCACACTTTTTGGCTTTCATTTTTGTGTCAGCTGTTGCACGACTCATCGGAGATTCAGACAGTCCTTGCTCTTCTTCGGCTTTGGTCAAGCAATCCACACACATGCCAGTAGTGTGATCCACATGCGCCTTTTCGCCACAACTTACACATTGCTTGACGGGACCAGCTTCATCAGATTCGCTAACTGACTTCTTTAGATTGTTCAATTCATCAGTTGTTAGATGACGTGTAATTCGGTGATTACAATTAGAACAATGCTGTACACCATCCCAATCATCATAGATACTAGTTTCTGTGTAATGGCCTTTCTTACACTTAATACAAGGTTCTCCGGCCATGTCAACATTTTGATATAGATCTAAAGATAGCTGCTCTGGTTCAGGATTCGAAGTTTCTTCAGCCAGCAACCCATTTAGTTTGTTCAATAAATTTTGCATATCCATAATACTAATTCCTTATCGCTTTATATCTTTTACTGAGGGCAATTTGGGTTTGTGGCTGCCCACGGGGCTCAGGGTACCTGGCTTCAAATCATTGGTGGTTTGGGCAGTTTTTGCACCGCCTTTGACTTTGACCTGACCTGTACCAGTTATGGAATTCTTCACCAGTTTGGCGTTGTAATCATCGCCGTATGGGTGTTGAACTTTGACTTTTTCATACTCACGCATCAGCAAGGGTTCAGTGCTGGTGTTAGATGCAATACTTTTTGCTTCGTAATCCATGTCTTCAGCAAATGCCAGATTTTCCACTGCCACTGTGGCCTTGTCCACACTGTAATCAGTCAAACTTTTACGAATCTGTGTGGCAGTTGCAGGATACTCACACACCACATCCAGGGTGTAAATTTCCGGGTTGGCCAGCCCTGGAAACATGGGATGAGCTTTCTCAATCATGTGACTACGGGCATCAGATACTGACTTTACGCCGTAGCCAGCCAGTGCTTGCTTGATGGTTTTGCTAAGACCAGCTTCAGGTTTGGTGGCCAAAACAATGCGGAAGCTGTAATCTTGCTTGCTTTCGGTTAGATATTGCAAAAAACTCTTCATGGTGAATCTTCCTATAATGGTTATTTAGCTTCGGTGTCTTTTTTCTTCAGTATCTCAGCAACCAAAGCGTTGCGATCTATCACAGTGGCTACTCCATCAGACACTGGCACAGTGTTGCTAAAGTCTGCTGCTCGTTGATCCAGTGCAGCTTTCTTCAGTTGCAGTTCAATCATCCGGAGCTTTTTCTCGATCTTGTTTTTCTTGGCAGTCAGAGCGTGACCCAGTAGATTACTGGCTGCACCAAAAATTTCCGCAGCATGACGAGTTTCCACGTTCATACCCAGTTCCATGAGATTCTGATAGCCTTCAGTTGCCATCTGAGCCAGCTGATCCATTTCACGTTCACTGGCTTCCAGACCCACCACCTGAGGCAGAGCCTCGTTGACCTTGTCCACATTGCCCACTGACTTGGTAAGTTCAGTTATCATGGCTGGTGTCTGATGGGGTTCAGGTTCCAGCTGCACTGGTTCTGTATGTTCCAGGTTGAATATTTTTTCCAGATTGGTGTTCATTGAGTTTTTCCCATGGTGAATATTTCACGTTCAGTGAGCACACGGAACTTGAAGCCATTTTTCTCACAGTAAGCCTGAGCTGCTGCCCACTTGGCCAGATTGCGAACACTCACCAGAGTATCTCGCTGACTGCGAGTTTTTTGCTGGCCAGTTTCCTTGAAGGGTTTGATCTCCACAATTTCCACATGCTGATTTCCATCACGATCCAGGTACATGATGAAAAAATCCGGCACATACTGTGTTACTCGTTTTTTGAACGGACACATATAGGGTATGGCTATGGCTTCACTGGCCCATTTTATTATACCCGGATGATTGTCACAGAAATTCATCATTACCAGCTCCCAACTGGATCTAAACATGGGATTGCGTTTGCCCACATACTTGTCGGGGTTTTTGGGTAGGAATTTTCCCTGTGCAAATTTAGCCATCTGATTAAGCCCTTATCTCTCTTTGAACACTGAAAGGTGTATCCAGATTCAGAGCCACACCCAATTTGGCATTGCTTACGCGATTCTGATTTAGGTATGCAGCCAACCAGACATCCTGTTCGTAACTATCTCCCTGCTGGCGCATCAGATCAGCAAATTGACCAGCAGTGAGATTTAGGCTTTGGGCTACTATGGCAAAAGCTGCAATATATTCTTTCTGAAGTTCAGGATCGCTAACTCTGTTTTGCACCAGACTTTTTAAGCTGTCAAATTGAGTAGCTTCTATGGCCACGTCTATGGGGCCCATTTGTCCTTGACTATTAAAATAGGTACTCATGTGAATATTTAGCCTGATTGTTCAGAGTAAACTATATGAATGGTTACTTAGAAGGTTTTTTGAGCTTGTTGGCTAAAGTACGCAGAGCGGTTACTGCACCGCCAGAATTGGGAACATTTATTGTGGTGGGGCTCACATTGTAGTAAATCTGAGCGCTGTTGGTGGCGGCATTTAGGATTTTTGCACCAGTACCAGTGCCAGTAAAATTAGCGTTGATACCAGGAATTGAAGCACCTCTCCAGGTAGCCACGTCTCTGACTGTGTTAAAAATACCCTGCGGTGTGGTTAAACGACTAAGTGTTTGAGACGGATTGGTAATCAAATCTATACCAGTGTTTACCAATCTTTGCTGAGCATTGGGTAGTGGTGATTTACTATTATCATACCAGGTTTTTTGTACCTGACTCCAACTGGCTACTTCAGTATTTTCATCATCTAATTTTCCTGTAGCATATAGTATAGTCTCATAACTAATACCCATAGAATTTACTGCAGGATCAGAAGTAGCATAATCCAGAGTATCCTGATCCCAACTGGTGATTACCGGATTTACCAGAGTGTATTCAGTATAATGTGGAAAATCTTTTTCAGAACCAGATCCACTGGGTCTGGTAAAGTGGTAAATTTTTATAGTTCTCAAAAACGGACTCACGCGATCTAAATAACCATTAACATTGTTTCCACCTGTGAGTTTATTCACAGTGTCTAAACCATAATGATGATTATCTAAAGCAGGATTACCATATAAAGTAAGCAAAGACAAAGATTCAGGTCCAACATCAGTGGGTTTTTTATCATAATCCCAAGTACCAGGTATAGCCAATCCTTGCCCACCTTTGGTGTTTATAGAACTGTAGTCGCGATATCTACTGTCCTGTATATGGTACAAATAATATGCATCCCAAAATGCTCTAACATAACCAGCTGCATCATCGTGAAATTCTATAGTGATATCGTCGTAATTAATTTTGTTAATGGATATGACCTGCTTATTGTAATGATTGTGTTTTTTGGTATCCATCTTGATACCAGGCAGTTTCACAGTTTTAGCTAACACACTCAGAGGCCGAGTGGTATTGGTGACATCTTCAACCAAGGTACTAAATCTACGATCGCCACCAGGTTTTGTTTCAGCTTGAATTAATTTGTACAAACTTTTGGCTTCTTCAGTTAGTTCAAAATATACATGCCACCAACGTTTGGCTTTGGGTAGAAGGGCATAATTATCAGAAACAAAAGTCCGGGACGCATGGGTATAGTCCCGGACTGTGTCACTGGTTCCATTTAGACCACGAAGAACTGTGCCCAATGAACCTGCAAAACTCATATAGTTATTATCCTGTTATAACGCTGCCCAGTGTTCTGTTGATAGCAGCACCAATGCCACTACCGTCGGGTTTCTGCACAGCATTGTCAAATGCAATACTCAGTGCAATCTGCACCGGTGCACTTTCACCGTAGTTAAGGTCGCCATAGTTGACATCCTTGATGTAGCAGCCGTATAGTTCCCAACTTTCCAAAACCACCGGAGCATTGGCACCATTACCACCATCCAGGAGTTCACAGTTCATCTGGAACTTATAATCAATACCACTGCGGGCACTGCTCTGCTCCATGAAATCAAACTGCTTCTGTACCTGTTCACCCACCAGCTTACTGACCTGGCCGCTGGCGTCGTCACGCAGGTTCACAGTGGTGTCTGCCCAAGTAGGCTTACCAGCATACTTGATACGGCTGTTATAGATTTCAATAACCTGGTCATCGAAAGTGACCTGAGGGCGAGCAAAATCCACAACCTGCTTGGTTAGTTCAGTAGTTGAACCACTTACACCAAAATTCAAAAATATAATACGGAAGCGATACTTGAGTTTGGGCATCAACAAGCCCTGAGCCGCTGTATCACCACCAAGTGGAACTGTAAATTTAGTTAAACTTGCGATAGCCATTATTGCTTCTCCATTACCAGTATTTATGACCAGATCATCAAAATTCAGTGGGTCTGATTGATTTTGAGCTGCATTTTCTGATCAGCACCGGTATAATTTAGACAATTATGGCGAGGCCTAAACCTCGCCATAATTGTCATTTTGTTATAGTCCGGCCTGGATATCACCAGTGTTCTTGATGCGCACTGGGATATAAATGAATTCCACAGCCTTTACAGGTTCGATAGCTACGTCTACCCAAAGCTCATTACGATCAATGCGATCTGGTGTATTGTTTGAACTATCGCAAACCACAGCATAGTCATACAAACCGCGGTTTACTTTGACACTGTTTAGCTCTTTTTCAATCTGATTCTTGATTTCACGACGAGTGATTTCGTCATTGGGTTCAAAAATGTACTGACGAGCAATCAGGTCCAGCTGACGACGCAGATAAACTACCAATCTGGCAACGTTTACACGATCCAGCGCACTGGTTGTGGCGCTGCGAGTCTTCTGGCCGTAGATTGTGATGCCACTGTCGCTCAGCACGCTAATGGGGTTCACTTTGCCATTGTACAGCACATCACGCAGGTTGTTGCTTACTGCAATGCTCTGGAACAAGCCAGTTGTTGAATCAATATAGCCAATTGCTGTTGCGTTATCCACAGTGCCTCTGCGAGTTCCTGCAGGTGCAAACCATACATAACTCTTCTGATCACTGCGGATCATGCTACGCAACACCATGTGGCTAGCAGGCACCACAGCATAGTTGCCATCCAGGTCACGAGTGAAACCTGCAGGATAGTAACCAGCCATGTATTCATAGTAGCTCACAAAGCCCTGTTCATTGTTGTCCACGGCCAGGTTCAGGTTACGTGACCAAGCATCCAGTGTGTTGCTGTCTGATTCCAGTCTGAGCGGACTGTCCACAATAATAAATGCTGTTTCCTTGCGGTTCACATTCAGTGTGGTTAATGTGCTGGTGAGTTCTGGGTAGCCAGGAGCACACATCAGGTTGAAATTACGAACTTCTTCCACTGCTTCAGTGCTGTTGGCCACAGCGGCAGCCATCTTGGCAGCAATCACTGCACGTTGAGCACGACGTCCCATGTAAGCAACACCATACTCATTGTTACCACTGGCGCTGACCCAAGCATTCAGGTAGCTGGGAGGATTTTCATAATCAGCAAAATAATCCACCACAAACTGCTTGACGTTCATACCGCTTCTGCGAGTATTGAACAGCAGCATACCCTTGGGGTATTCGGCATAGCTGGGGCAATCAGGATCAGTGTAATCATAACCCAACAAAGAAGCAATAGTTGGCTTGTCGTCAGTGATTACGTCTTCAGATCCATCGGTTCCCCAACGAGCGTCAGCAAAAATAACACCGTCGCTGCTGGTGCTATCGGTGTTATCAATCAGCGTCCAACCCACAGCAGTGTCATAACGATAAATTCTGGGGAATTCGTCGAAATTGTCGGTGTTGATCCACAAGTCACCATTTACCAGAGCAGAGCCATCACTCTGTAGTTCTGGTTCACTTGCGCTCACAATGGGCCCAGCAGGATCAGTCAAGCTCAGATTGTAGCCACGTGAATCGTTGGTTTCATTGTGATAACCTTTCCATCCAGTGCCATCATTGATCATGATGTCGTATTCTGTGGGTTCGTTGTAGTACCAGTAGGTTCCATCAGCAGGATCAGCAGTGGGCTCACTGTCATCCACAGTGTATGTGGGCTGTAGCCAATTACTGACCCAAATTGCACCAGCTGTTACGTCACTGGCTCGAGCGCCTGATGAAGAAGTAGTGATGCCTGCATCAGCAAGTGGAGTTCCTGAAAGGTCTTTGAGTTCCATCACGCCACCCTTTGCATGTGTGAGGACCACTGCGCCTGTGGTGGCAACTGATGCACTGACTTCAGGAATATTGGCGTTATTTACTGAGTTCACAAATGCTGCTGCATTGGTTCCACCTGTGATAGCCACTGTGGTTGGTCCCTGCAAAGTAGCGTTTCCAGCCACTGTGTAGCTGATAGTGAAGCTTTCTGTGGTGACAAATGTGGGAGTTACATTGCTACCAGTGACTGTGGTAACACCAGCCTTGCGATTGAACAACTTGAATGTAAATGTATCATTGGCATTTACATCGCTCTGGATATAGGTCTTTCCAGAAGCAATGGACAAACCACCATTGATGGCATCCAGTCCATAGATTGCGCTGGCGTCATCAGCATACACTGGGGTAACCAGTTCGGTCCAGGTTTCACTGGTGCTGTTGTAACGCTTCACTACAAAACTGGCACCATTGTTGGGGCTGGTGGTTTTAAACCACACACTGCCAGTGGGGCGAGGATTGGCTCCAGTGCTAGCCCAAGTACCACCTGCAGGAGCCTGTGTGTGTCTGCTGTCAACAAATGCTGGGCAGCTATACACAACACCGTTGCCAACACCCAGTGTGGTTAGCGGTGTTCCAGTAACATTTACCAGAGTCACATTGCCCACATTGGCATTGCAATAAACACTGAGCTGACCACTGCTGGTTGCAGCAGCTTTGATATTGGATGCATCCACCAGGTTAATGTTGGCCACTGTGGCTGATAGGTTAGCACCCACAGTAACGTTGGATCCATTAACGCTAAACACGTTGCCTGTAATAGTGGCAATATTGGCTGAGGATGTACCAGTTACTGCTGGCCAACCCAGTTCCCAGTCACTGGATCCAACCTGTGCCCACTGGCCGTACAAGGCATAGGTGGTGGGCCCACCAATCTTGTAAAATACTGGATTGTCCACGTCAGTGAGGTCAATAGCATAGTCACCAGGCTTACCAATGGTGCTAACTGGTTCGCCGCCACTGATGTTCACAGTCTCAGTGATCAGATGCAATTTTGCATTGCCAGTGGTGTTAGTGGTTGACACCTGATTAAAGGTTGCCAGGCTCTGATTCCACTGAAAAATACCAAACTTAGTGTTTGCAACATCCAGCCACAAAGTGTTGTTGGCTACATTGCCAGCAGGACGAGCAGAAGAACCAACAAGTTCGTCTAGGTCAACGTCTGCACGGATGATGTAGGCTGCATTGCTTACACCCAAAGCACTGTAAGCAGCAAACAAACCGTGTTCGTTAAGTTCATAACCGTGAACAGGTGTGCCTGCACTTACCAGATAGTTGGGCTTACCATACTTACTAATCAATTCTCTCTGTGAAGTAACCAGGAAAACCTTACCAGCATTGGCTGCTGTGGTGTACTCCGCCAGATCCCCGTTGGGATTGGTTTTGTCTTGGGCGGTTGCAACTACGATAAAAGGAACAGTTCCTGCGGCTGCAGGAGTATAGTTACTTTCATCGATAATTGTAACTTGTACGCCGGGTGATGTAAGGGCCATTATTTTTCTCCTAAAATTCCATATAGCCTTTGTGAATCATCTGAGCTATACATGTTTGTCGAGTAGGTGATCCATTGCTGGTATTTATGGACTTCTGGTTTTTTCAGCTGGTTCAGCACACCTTTGAAAGGGATTGGGTAAATACTCAAGTGAGACCACTGTGCAAAACCTGTAAAACCCGACCCTGCGCTGTGAATTATCACAACGGTGAACGAATCCACTATCGCAGTCGATGCGAACGTTGCTGGAAGCAGAAGCGACAGCAGTCCTATTCCAAACCTGTCTGGCAGCTCAGAGGCTATCAGAAGAAAAACACCTGTGAACGTTGCGGATATCGCAGCAACATATCACAGGTGTTTGGTGTTTATTGCGTGGACGGTGATCTAAAAAATACTCAGCCCAATAATCTCAGAACAGTATGTGCTAACTGTCAGATCCTGCTGAGTGTCAGTAATCAGGGCTGGACCAATGCTGAGCTGGTCAGCGATTATTAGCGACAAAATCATCCAGTACTCGATGCAGTTGCTCCACAGTGCCAGAGTTATCAATCACCTGGTCCACTGGCAAACCTACCCAGCTCCACTCACTGGGATGCACTTCAGGATACCGGACCTCCATGACTTGACCCTGCTGTTTGAGGTCAGCTAACTCTGAGGCTGACGCCAAGTTTTGGCGTTGAGCACAAACCGCCCAGGGCAGTGTGTCAGCAGAGGCTCCACGTCTGATTTCAATCAGTTTTCCTCCCTGATCTCGAATCATTTGCAGTTCGTTGGCAAACCGACAATCACTTATCACCACATTGACACCAGAATTCAAGCTGGCTGCTACCTGACGCTCAGTGGCTGCTATCCAGATGTCAGTGTGAAAGTGATTGCGTAACACATTGGTGCCCAGATATTGCAACACCCATCTGGGTGTGAGATCAGGGCAGTCCAACCGGTGTGCCCACCAGGGATCCACCTGATCTCGCCAATAACGACTCTGATCTGTGTGTCCTTCCAGGAAATCACGAGGCCATCCAAAAATCATCGACACTGCATCTTTCAGTGGCCCAGCAAAACTCAAGCGTTTCCAGCCCCGAGCATCTGCTAGATATCGGGCTGCTGTGTCTTTGCCACTGCCTATGCTGCCCACAATGCCATAGAGTTGAGACATAATTACTTCAGTATCTAGCAGTGTGCAATTAGTAGGGTGAAAAATCAATTATCCAATTACCCAGGTCAAAGGTTGTGAACCGTCGACGTAATTCTTCAGATCCTCTATCAACTTTTCCATCTCTTCCTTGGCCTCGTTCTTCAGAGATTCCCCATTCAGTGTTGTTCCGCCCTGAGGCCCTGCAATCTGGCCAAACTTACTGCGAGCTTCACCCAGAGTATACTTACTCATGCTATAGGTATAATCTCGGATCCAGTTGCTGGTACGATAATCACTGAGTAACTGGATTTCGGGCTTCATGTTGAACGTCCAGAGCAAGAAAGTTTCACCAGAATTCTGTGGACGACGCACAATAATCAGCTTCTTGGTGACCGGATTGAACGTATAATTCACATAACCACCAAACATTCTGGCAGTCATTTCCTGGTACTGAGTATATAGTTCATAGCTGAGCAATCCACCAGTACGACCCACTTTGAGCAAGTAGGTGTTCAAATAGCCAGCTTCAAAGGGTTCGAACTGATTGCCTGCACTCTGCCCAGTGCTGCCAATGGTACGTCTGAATATTTGTCTCACAGTGGTGACTTCCTGAGGCAGAATGTATTCCTGCTGATCTTCCACCAGATCCAGAAATGCATAGCTTTCTTCTTCGGAATTTTGACTACGAGCTCGGTATGTCTGCACAGCTTTGGCATAGGCCATCTCCAGGTGGGCTGGATCAAGTTCTACGTCCACCATACCAGAACCCAATCTGAGTAATACATAGTCAAAAACACCCTGTTTCAATTCATCTAATGTTGGCATACAGTTATTTATTTTCTGTCACCATAAATAATCATGGAGATTGTAACAGTGCCCAGAATATCACTTTGGCAAGAAGGCAAACATTCAAATGACTATAAATTTATAGATCGCAACATTGCAGAAATGTTTACCGCGGGCGGTACTTCAATCTATATTCACAAATATCTGGGGCCTGCAGATAACACTGTGAGCCTGAACACCAGCAACATCACTGTGACTGGCAACAGCATATTGAGATTCAGCAACACCAGCAACGTCAGCGTGGGCCAGTTTGTGTTTGGGACCAATATTCCCAGCAACACCAAAGTGGGTGCCAAGACTGCCAACACAGTGACCCTGACCAACAGCGTGAACAACACTGTGGTTACTGGTTCTGCTATCAAATTCAGCGCAATCAACGATGCCACACAACCAGTGTACACCAATCAGAGTGCAGTAAACATCCAGGATCTGTTGCTGTTGGAAAATCGTGATAGAAAATACGATACCAATGTGTACAACCTCAGAGGCATATACAATGTACAGGATCTGGACTTTGATCTCAGTCAGTTTGGCTTGTTTTTACAGAACGACACTGTGTTTATCACTTTTCATCTGAATGAAATGGTTCAGAGACTGGGACGAAAAATCATGAGCGGTGACGTCATAGAGCTGCCGCATCTGAAAGATTTTTACAGTCTGGACGAAACTGTGCCTGTTGCGCTAAAACGTTTCTATGTGGTCAAGGATGCCATACGCAGTGCAGAAGGATACAGTCCCACTTGGTGGCCGCATCTGTGGCGCATCAAGGCCACGCCCTTGGTGGACAGTCAGGAATACAAACAGATTCTGAATCAGATCCAGGCTGGCACAGCCAACACCACACTGAAGGATCTGATCAGCACAGTGGACAAGTCCATACTGGCCAACGAAGCCATCATTGATCGCGCTGAACAACTGGTACCTGAAAGTGGTTATGACGTAACTCCTTACTGGATACCGCCCATGAGCGATGGTACAAAATACGGTACTCCGTTGCCACCCGATGCCAGTCCAGTGGAGCGTTTTGAAGGTTATTTGGTGGGTACGAGTTCTGCTCCCAACGGCCGACCAGTTACCACTGGCACTGAATTCCCTGCCAATCCCAACGCTGGAGACTTCTTTCTCAGGCTGGATTTCTTTCCCAATCGACTGTTCCGTTATGATGGAAACCACTGGATTAAAGTACAGGACGATGTTCGCACGCCGCTAACTCGTGGACTGGGAGAAACTCAGCAGGATCGATTCATCAATGACGATACCACATTTACCAACAGTGAAGGCCAGACAGAAACCACACTGCAAGACCTCAGCACTCTGTTGAGGCCCGATAGCGATTACTAATTATGAGTTACCAACAGCATTTTTACGACGAACAAATCAAGCGTTTCATTGTGCAGGTGATCCGAGCCCTGAGTAATTTTCAGGTGAAATTTGGCGATGGCACACTGTATCGAGTACCAGTAACCTATGGTGACAGCAGCCGTCAGGCCGAAGCCATTGTAAATCGCAACAGTGAAAACAGCATCCCCAGTTGTCCACTGATCAGTGTGTACATCACTGATCTCAAATACGATCGCACCAGAATTCAGGACCCCACATTCATTGACAAAATCAGCGTCAGAACTCGAGCATATGATCCAGTTACCGACAGCTATCTGAATCAGCAGGGCAATGCTTATAGCATCGAACGTCAGATGCCAGTGCCCTACAAACTCAATGTAAAAGCTGACATCTGGACCAGCAACAGTGACCAGAAGTTTCAGCTATTGGAACAGATTCTGGTGCTGTTTAACCCGGCTCTGGAAATACAGAGTACCGATAACTATATTGATTGGACCAGCTTGAGTTACATGGAGCTCACTGACAGCACCTGGAGCAGTCGTAGCATACCTCAGGGCACTGATGATCAGATCGATATCAGCAGCGTGAGCTTTGAAATCCCCATCTGGCTCACCGCACCGGCTCGAGTCAGAAAGATGGGTGTTATACACAAGGTAGTGGCTGGAATATTCAATCCCACTGGCGACTTGGCTGAATTTGTGGCCAGTGATGATCTGTTGTTGGGTACTCGGCAGGGTATCACATTTCAGAACTATGGCATCTGGGTCAACAACGGAGAAGTAAAACTGCTCAAATCCAATCCTGTAAAGACTCAGCCCAGCAATTCAGACATTGAATCTGAAGCCGTGCTGGGCACCAGCAAAGAATGGCCTGCTGCACTGGAAAAATACGGAGTGATTCGCAATGGTATCAGTCAGCTCAGATTGATCCTGGGCACGCTGGACGGCTTTGATAGTGGCACTGAAATTGTGGGCACCATTGCACTGGATCCCACTGATGATCGCACATTGTTGTTCACAGTGGATACTGATACTCTGCCAGTCAACACATTGTCACCAATCAATGCCATTATTGATCCCACCAGAGTACATCCGGGTTACGGAGGATTACCAGCGGCTGCTGCTGGCCAGAGATACCTGTTGCTCAAAGCCATTGGCAATGCTGATGATGCTGAAAGTGCACCAGGATGGACTTTTAACAGCCAGGAAACCATTGCTAACGCCAATGACATTATTCAGTATACCGGAACTCAATGGGTTGTGAGTTTTGACAGTTCGGCTGCCACCACCACTCAATACGTTTCCAATCTGACCAGTGGTCGTCAATATAAGTACTCACAAGCATCATGGACAAAAAGTTGGGAAGGCGAATATCAACCACTAAACTGGCGACTAATTCTGTAGTTACTGGAGTGGGTGCATTGTTCTATTCAGTGGCAACACAGCGTTGCCTATATTTGTTGCGTAGCCAGAAACAGCGAGGTACCTGGGGTCTGGTGGGCGGGAAACAAACACCAGGCGAGTCAGTACAGGCCACACTGTATCGGGAGTTCACAGAAGAAATTGGCGATGTGCCTCAGCCACATCGCCTGATTCCGCTGGAAACATTTACCAGCGATGACCATTATTTCAAGTTTATAACCTATGCCTGCATAGTACCTGCTGAATTTACTCCAGTTCTAAACGCCGAACATCATGGTTATTGTTGGGTGCAGATTGGAGAATTTCCTCGTCCTCTACACCCAGGTTTGTGGAACACCATGAACTTCAAAGTAATTCAATCCAAAATTGATACCATCTGTTCAGTAGCCGAATGGAACTTTTATAATATTTAGATTGGGGACCAGGGAGCTGGTTTGGTTACCACTGGCGGATTCTGCTGGTTTTCCAAGTTGCTGGCTAGATCAGCATCGTATTGTGCTACTCGTTCAGGCGTTAGAGCAGCCGTCACCCAATCAGTAACCTGCTGCTCAGTTATCTGTTCAAAAGGAGTAAAGTTAGATGGATCTGGCGCAGTCAAACTGATCTGACCGTATATATTGGCTGAAAAACCATCTGCTTGAGCTATTCGATGCCAATCCACTGTGATTACTACATCAGTTAGGGTGTCCTGAACTTTTTGAACTTTAAAATTATTGAATATCCAGGTGTAATTTATATTCATCCGATTCTCCTTTATTCAGCATCCGCCATCCAGGGAGTAAAAAACACCAGCTCACTGGGGGTAATCATGATGTCACCCAGGTCCTCCAAGCTGAACTTGATGTCAGGAACTTCCACAGTCTCCAAGAGCAAACCGTTAATTTCAGCAACAAATGATTCTTGATGCTCAGGTTTGATTACCTTCGTGTTGTCATCCTGAATTTCTCCATACTTATCAAATAACTGTACCCTATGCTTTTCAAAATTTTCCAGATCCTTGGCCACTGACTCAATGATCTTGGTGATTCTGAAACTGGTCTTGATAGGTAAGCTCTGATTCATTAGTTTTGACAATACTGGTTCTGCATTTTTAATTTGTGCGATTGTGAGTTTCATTGTTACCTCTTCATGGTATATTATACTTATGGAGCTGGACCTATTGCAAAAAATAACCATGATAAATTTCAACTACATCCTCATAGTTAGTGATGTTGGTTGAATAATTGATATTGGTTTTTGTTTCCACAATAGCAGATATGTCTTGAACAGTAATGGTCGTGTTTAATTCTGTACTCAACTGATCAGCTATCTGTTGATCAGTTGGTAACTGGAACGATTCATAATTAACTGTGACACATTTTTCTGGATAATTTTCCAACAGATATTGTTTAACTTCATCATATTTTTGAAATCCTTTTTTGATGAAAGGAAATCTGGTGATATCAACTTCTCCGGAAAAATTTGATTCACTAAACTCTCGATAATTAACTGGTTTAGATGTTTGGCTTTCCTCCCAGGCAATTCTCAACAAAAAGCTAGCAATTTGGTCTAATTTATTTTGTCGTTCAGTTAATATAATCAAGTCAGCAGCTGACCATGGCACATCAACATAACTGTTAGGAAAAGCATAAAATTGTGTACTGTGTATTTTAGCAACATAATTGTCAGTTTCATCCAGATACTGATTGATTTGTTCTGTTGTCATTGACTGATTGATTCGAAATTCATCCCTGACGTTTTGTAAATTGGCTAGATTAAATTTTGCAGCCAGTAAATCACAGCAGGCAGTAGAGCAAGATCTGGGCGGTGAGAACAAAAGTATTTTCATTTCATACTACCCTAAATACCCTAACTCGTAAACCAGGAGAATACAATCCAGGAGTAGAAGACTGCGGCGAGACACCAAGTTCAATTCTAATATTTGCAGTGGATGCAAGTGTGAACGTCGTTAATGCGTCTGAGGATGTAGTGGATGTAGTTGTTTGATTCAAATACGCTATAGTATTAGATGAATTTCCAACTCTAAAATTGGATGATCCACCATCACCCGGTCCAGCAAATTGTCCACCTACTTTGTACGTTCCAGCAGGAGCGTTTTGAAAAATATAAATCGAAGACGCTGACTGATTTCCAGTCCAATTACATCCTTTTTCTGTTCTATTGTATCCACTATTTGCTGTAATTTGAACCGAATATACGTTTCCTGCACTCCCAAACAAACTCGTAGTATTAGTGACTATGTAAGTTATGTTAGTAGAAGCTGGTGCGTAACAGCTATCATATGCAGTATTAGATATTGAAGCGTCGTAACTTGCAGGGTTAACCCAAGCAGATCCCCGATAGCTGTTCATATTATTGAATCCACTATTCTGATTTATAGCCCATGGTTTCGATGCTCCTGCTGCTCTACGATAAACCACAACATCAGCTATTGAAATTGCTCCAGTTGACGGTAATGCCATTACTTATTCTCCATTTCTTTAACTTTTGCACTGAGTTCTTTGATTGCTTCTATCAGTAGGGGAACTAATTTTTCATATCTCACAGTGAGATAATTTTCACCTGATTTGCTGGTGCCATCTTCAGCAATATCAAATGGTGCTCGAGTAACTGCTTCTGGCAAAACAGCTTGAATTTCCTGTGCTATTACCCCAACCTGCTGTGAATAATCATGGTAACCAAAAATTTCTGCCAATGAATTTTGTGTGAATGTTACACCAGAAATTTTAGATACCTTTTCCAGAGGATCGGTTATTAGAGCAATATTCTGTTTCAATCTGTGATCTGAGTAGTAAGCAGTAATGTTGTTGGTTGCACGAATTTCACCAGCAGTACCTGAACCAGCAGTGCCTACACCCAATGAATTAAATTGCACGTTGTTTGATGTTCCAACATTTTGATTGATAGTATATGCAGTGATGTTTGTTGCATTACCACTCAATGTTGCAGTTATGGTACCAGCACTAAAATTACCAGATGCATCACGAGCCACTATTGCTGATGCTGTATTTGCGCTGG
>JACCDT010240373.1_pt1 | contig 26546 bp, 45 predicted proteins | sample 7446291 | NCBI WGS metagenome assembly JACCDT01 (sample SAMN15323446, study PRJNA562643) | freshwater metagenome | isolation source: river surface water | place: USA:Blue River Watershed | collected 2017-08-17 | reverse complement strand
TCGTTGACAGCCACTTCCTGGCGTCGATTATGCTGTCGTGCGCGGACCAGATGCCGTCGACCAGCTGCAACGCTTGCGCCGACTCCGCGAGCAGGTCGACGGGCAGGAAGTGGCTGAACTCGCTGCCGACCGCGTAGTCGGCCACCGGCGCGTACACCCTCCAGCTGTACCTGCCACGCAGGCAGGGTGTGCGGGCATGCGGCGTGTGCAGCGGCACCCGCCCGGGCAGCTTGACGCACTCCAGCGGCAGGCGACGCACCAGCTCGACGCGGTGCTGCGCCCAGTCGTTCGCGGAGAGGCTCACGGTGCCCACGAAGCCGCGGTTGAATTCAAGCTCTTGGCACACGCTATGGTGCGAGCGCAAGCGCCGGCCGCGCATCGTCCAGCGGCCGAAGCCCGGCAGCAGCGCGTTCGGCAGCGTCGTATCGATCCAGTAGCTGGCGTTGTAGCGCAGCAGTTCGTTCTCGCGCAGCAGCATGGCGTCCTGCTCGGCGAACGACGCGAGGCAGGCCGGGCACAGGGGGTCCTCGTCCGTGGCGGTCGCCTCGCACGCGCACTCCTCGTACGGCCGCGCCAGCCGGCACTGCAGGCGGATGAACTCGGCCAGCGCCGCGTCCCTGCGGTCGTCGTCGTCGCGGTCCTGCAGCCAGTCGGCGTAGATCAGCCGCAGGTCGTCGTCTTCCGGCTCGTCGACGATGGCCTGGTACAGCGCGTCCCCCGTCGTGGCGATGGTCACGGCGTCACTCCTTTCCCAGAATCAGGTCAACTGCCCAGCAGCCTCGGTAGTGCGAACTGCACAGGTCACGCCAGCCGTTGCCTTTGACGGGCGGATCTCCACGCTGAAACCCAGATGAGTAGGCGCCCCAGGCGGTGCGCGAACAGCAGTCCCAGCAAGTGCTGTAAACTGGACCGCTGCCGGGTAGTTGTTCGCGCGGATGTAACCGCTTGAACCCCGGGCGCTCCAGGCATGTAGAGCACCGAACCTTTCCGCGTAGGTGCATCAGCACCTCCTCGTCTGCACACCCGGCCTCCTCCAGCGCGTCGCTCAGGATTAGCAACCGGTCGGGCTCCAGTGCGCCGTCGTCGGCGCGGTTGTCATAGGCAGCCTGGGCGAGCGAGACGATGAGGGGCGTGAGGTAGGGGCATGGCTGGTGGCCAGTGCCCCTACAGTCGCACTCATATTGCCGCTCACCGTAGGGCGCGGCGCAGTTGCGGCACGTCGGCCCCAGCGGCAGCGCCACCGGGCGGAAGGGGTTGCCGATGACGTCTCGGAAGATGTCGGCGGCTTCTGCGGGTGACGGGTACGTCGGCCGCTCGGAGCTGAACGCCCACTCAATCAGCTCCGCCAGCGCGCACGACGGCGACGACAGCGACCACGTGAAAGTGGACATGCCGCCCGTGTCGGTCCTGCGCGTCAAGTCGGCATGAACCGCGAGCATCTTCCTAGGCGTCGCCAGTCCGTCGGCGAAGCGCTCGGACACCTCCACGGCCGTGCGACTACGCTTGTCGGTCAGCAGCGGCCAGACGGCCCGGCAACAGGCGCACGCGATCAGCCGCAACTTGCGGTCGCTGACGGCTGGTCGACTGATAGGCCGAACGACTTTCATCGGCCCGTGTAGCAGTCGTCGAGTCATCACCGCCGGGTCCTTGCTGACCAGCCACTCAGGCTCGGTCATCGTCGGACCTCCCGGACTGCTCGCCCTCCGTTGAGGGCGCGTCCGACTCGTCGCCCGGCTCGTCGCCCGGCTCGTCGTCCGCCCCGATGACCTGCCACTTGCCGGCGGGCTTGCCGGCCGGCCTGGCGCACAGCTTCGGCCGGTGCTGCAGGCCCAGCCAGATGTCGACCGCGTCCGCGGCCACGCGCTTGACGGCGCCGCAAGCTGAACAGACCAGCGTGAGGGTGCTGCCCACGGTTCACTCCTCCTCGACGGTCAGGTCGGAGCGCTCGGCGACGCGCACCAGCGCGTTCCACAGCTCGTCCATGAACTCGACGTTCTCGCCCTTCTTGCCGGCGCACTTGCCGTCGGTGTGGTAGACGTAGCGGTCGCCGTCGGGGTCCGGGTACAGGGTCAGTCCGAACGACCGGGCGAACTCCTGGAACAGGCGGGTGCGGGTCACGCTCGCGGCGCAGTCCGGGCAGGCGCCGTCGGCGTTCAGGTCCGCGAACTCTTCCTCGCAGCGCACACAGTGTCGCATTGTCGGTCCTCCTTTCACTTGTTGTCTTGCTTGTAGCGCCGCAGCTGCCGCTCCAGCGCCTCGATGACGTTTCCGTACTCCAGGCGTACCTTCTCCGCGTCCGCCTCGCTGCAGTCGCCGAGGTCGAGCCCGTCGTTCTCCAGCCAGGCGCTGAGTACGTCGCGCGCCAGGCCCAGTGCCCGGCGGCGCGCCTCGCGGCGGCTCATTTGGCCTCCGTGCCGCGGGCCACTATGCGCATCCTGGCCCACGGCGGGGCGACGCGCATGTCCTTGTGAATGGGCCGGCACATCTGCCGATCCAGCGCGTCGTAGCGCTGCTCGTGCAGGCCGAATTCGCTCTCGTAGACGACCTTGAGGTCGAGCCACGAGAGCAGCCAGTTCAACAGTCGGGTCGTCACGTGCGTCACCTCTTTCCCAGGATGGCGTCGACTGCGTGGCAGCCGAGGTAGTGTTTGCCGCCGGAGCGCAGGTGCTCCAGCAGCGGGTGCGGCCGCTCGGCCTCCTGCAGGCGAGCGTACAGGCCGTCGAGAGTGCACTGGTAGTAGCGGTAGGCCTCGTCGTCGAAGCATCGGCTCATGATGAAGTTCATCGTGTCGATGTCCCGGCGCACTGCGGCCGGGCTCTCGGCGTTGGCGCACCCGGCCTCCTCCAGCGCGTCAGCCAGTATCAGCAGCCGCTCGCCGTCCAGCAAGCCGTCCTCGGTGCGCTCCTCGTAGGCGCCGCGGGCCACGGACAGCACAGTCGGCGTGAGCACGTTCTGCGTCAGGTGAAAGCTGTTCGCCGTGCCGATGTCGAAGTTCACCGAGCCGCTACTGTACAGCTCAGCGAGGACTGCCGCGGTCGACGGTTCGACGCGCAGCGGTCTGAACGGGTTGCCGAACAGGTCGCGGACGGCGTCGGCCGCGCCGGCCGGCAGCCCGGCGGCCGTCGCCAGGCAGACGCAGTCCGGCGCGATCGACGCGTCGTGGGCCAGGTACCCCAGCGGGTCGTCGTCACGCGACACGCCCTCGATCGCCTGCGCCGCCGCGACGCAGGCGTCGCGCAGGCGCACCGCGTACGCCTCGCGGCCGTCCGCGTAGCGCTCGGCCATCTTCACGGCGTACCGGCTGCGGTGGTCCGGCAGCGCCGCCCACTCCGAGCGGCAGCAGGCGCAGGCCAGCAGCCGCAGCTTGCGCCCGGTGAGCAGGCGGTCAAACCTGGGCAGCCGCAACCAAGCCAGCATGTCCTCGGCGTCGTCGCCCTTCAGCCACTTGTCTTCGTTCACTGATCACTCCTTCCAGGTGGTCACCTTCTCCCGGCGAACAGGTCCAGCGCGTAGCAGCCGGGCCAGTGCGGACCCGGCGAGCGCAGGTGCGCCAGCAGCGGGTGCGGCAACTTGCCGCGGCCGCGACACTGCTCGCACTCCAGGCCGTACTCGAACGAGGCCAGCCACGAGGCCTCGGCCGAGTGGTACGTCATCTGTCCCACGCCGCCGCACGCCAGGCACGGCGCGTGGGTGGGGAAGCCGTCCTCCTCCAGGGCGTCGGACAGCACCGCCAGGCGGTCGGGCTCCAGCTCGCCGCGCGGCCCGCGGACCGCGTACGCCGCCTCGACCAGCGAGCGCACGCGGTCCGTCAGGTAGGGCCGCGCCAGCCCGCCGGCGTGGCCGCTGCCGGCGCACGCCGCGCAGACCTCCTCCTTGTAGTGGCCGTGCCAGAGGTAGGTCTTTCGACCGCCCTCGCCGCCGCACGGCCGGCACACCGGTGCGGTCGGCAGCGACGCCTCCGGGTCGCTGGCGCCGAAGACCTCGCGGAGCAGGTCGGCGCGCTCCGCCTGGCTCAGGGCGGTCGCAAGGTAGGTCTCGATCGCGTTGAGGCCGGCGGCCGTCCGGACCGCCTTGATGACGTCCGGGTCGGCCACCCAAGCGGCCAGCAGGTGGGCGCCGTGGACCGCGTCCGCGTCCTCACCCAGGGCGTCGTTGTCGCATTCGGCCTCGTCGTTAGCGCTCAGCAGCTCCTCCTCGCCGGCGAGGCCGTCGGCGAAGCGCTCGGCCACCTCCACCGCCCGGCGACTGCCCGGGTACTTCAGCAGGTGCGCGACGCTGCGGCAGCACGCGCACAGGAACAGGCGGTGCTTGCGCGCGGTGACGGCGCGCAGCGGCCCGTGCTGCAGCGGCCCGTGCTGCAACATGTCGGCGGCACTGGTGCTCTTGCTCCAGTCGAACGACGTCATGGGTGACCCCCCGGCGCGTCGGCCTGATACGACCAGGGCAGCAGCAGGCCGTCCCCGGGCCGGCGCGGGATGAGGTGGACGTGCAGGTGGAAGACCGTCTGGCTGGCCTCGCTGCCGGCGGACGTTATCAGGTTGCACGGGCCGCGGGCCATCAGCGCGGCGCGGCGCATCACCTCGGCGGTGACGGTAGGGTCCTGCTTGAAGTCGTCCCGGTGGACCTTGGGGATCACCAGGACGTGGCCGTGCGTCACCGGGTTGAGCGGCACGAAGGCCAGGTAGTCCTCCCACTCGCGCACGACGTACGCCGGCAGCTCGCCGCGCACGATCCTGCAGAACACGCAGTCCCGCTCCGCGCCCTTCACTTCTACGACTGGTTGACACTTCACGGCTAACTCCTGCGGGGTAAGGCGAGGGCGCCCGGCCGACACGGCCGGGCGCCAGATCGCCGTCTCACTTCAGCGTCTTGGCGACCTCGGCCAGAACGGCCTTGGCGTCCTTGGCGTCCAGCGACGACAGCGCCGCCATGATGTCGGCGACGATGCCGTCACGCATGCGCCCGGCGCGGGCCGCCGCGGCGGCCTTGGGCGACAGGATGCTGAACCCGGCGTACGGCTGCTTGCCCTCGGCCTCCAGCCGCGACGCCTCGGCGTCGAGGCGGGCCAGCTCGTCGGCCACCAGGCGCGCCACCTCCGGGTCCTGCGGACAGGCCGAGGACGACGCCAGCAGGGCCGGCGACTCGCCGCCGCCCGGCAGGTCGAGCGGCACGACGACGTTGCTGCCCGTGGTGCTCAGGAAGAACTTCCACTTGACGATCGCCTCGGCCACGTCGCGCAGCTCGCGGCAGCTCAGCCACGGCGACACGACGTCCTCCAGCTTGCGGCCGTCGTCGAACGCCTTGGCGATCTTCATGGCCTCGGCCTTGCTGGCCGCGAACTTGTACAGCTCGTCGCCGACCTTGGCGACGACCCAGTAGGTCGAGTCCTTGCCGCCGCGGCGGTCGACGTCGCAGATCTCGTACAGGCCGGCGTCGTCCACGTCGGCCGTGCTGGTGCGTTCGGACCGGCGGCCGATGAACTCGCGCGCGAACGTGAACTTCGAGTCGCGTCCGGTCAGCCGGGCGACGTACTGCCCCGTGTGGCCGTAGGAGGCCGAGGCCTGCAGTCGGATGATCTCTGGCATGCTCACTCCTTTCCAGGGTGTGGAGGCCCGCGCGCCGGCGGGCCTCCGGTCGGTGTGCGGGTACCCTGCGGCCGGCTCAGAAGAGCAGGCTGCGCAGCTCGATCTCGCTGCCGTGCAGCAGCGCCAGGACGTGACAGATCAGGTCGGCCGACAGGTCGCCGTCGACGACCACCTCGGTCTGCGAGCCGTCCGGGGTGGCGTGTACTTCAACGCCAGGCACGCGGCGCTCGTCCGCCATGCTGGTGGTGACAGACACGACGTGCCCGGTCGGCCGGCCCTGACGGTCCATGCGGGTGAGTTCCCACAGGTCCGTGCCCATGTGCACCGTGTTGAATACGGTCATTGCGCGCTCCTTCGTCAGTGGCAACGGGGACCGCCGCGACGCGCGGCGGTTCCGCGGTGCTCGGGTTTGGTGGCTTACTTGTCGAAGTGGTCGGCCAGGCGGCGAACCACGGCGGGGTTCACCTGGCTCAGGATGGCCTGGATCTTGGCCTCGGCCCTGGCCAGCTCCTCGTTGGCGGCCGCCACGGCCTTCTTGGCCGCGTTGCGCGCCAGGCCCAGGTCCACCAGCTCCGCCAGCAGCAGGGGCAGGTCCGGGCTGCTGATCAGCTCGTCGAGGACGTCCAGGCGCGGTGCAGACGTGGAGGTCGCTGGCGCTGCCGGGGAGGTCGCTGGTGCCTGATTCACTTCCGTCTCCGTGCTGGTGGTAATGGGTGCCGCCGCGGCCACTGGCGGCGCCTGGACGTGCTCCTCGACTGCGACGCGCCCGCCTGCCTCTGCGGTCACGTCCTCCTCGACGAACCCTTCTTCGACCGCCTCTCCGATCGCCTCTCCGGCCGCGACCTCTGCGGGCGCGGACTCGGCGACCTCGGGCGGCGCGTCGTTGACGACGTAGCCCGGCGCCGACGGCTTCAGCAGGCCGCGCTTGACGGCCTCGCGCAGCGTCCGGTCCCAGTGCCCGCGCCGCGCCTGCTGCGCCGGCCCGATCTCCATGAGGAGGTCGTCGAACCACTCCTCGGCGTCGCCGCTCTGGGCGAAGGTCAGCTGCGCCGCCGCCTCGACCAGCTGGCGCACGTCGTCGTCGCTGACCGCCGCGGCCGTCTCGGCGTCGGCGCCCCTGTCGGCACCTCTGCCCTCGCCCTTGTCGGCAACCTTGCCGGCGGCCTGCCTGTCCGCCGGCTCGGCCGACTTCCTGGTCAGCCGCGCGCACGCGTCGTTCAGACGCGTGCAGATGGTCGCCAGCGACAGCCCGAGATCGGTGCGCGGGCGCAGCGAGATCAGGTAGCCGGCCTCCTTGTCGGACTTCAGGCGCATCTGGATGACGTTGCCGCTGATGACGATGTGGCTGTAGCGGACGCTCGAACGCATGGGCTTGATGCCCTTCATGACTCTCAGGCTCCACTCGCCCGTCGCCAGGTGCGCCTCGTGCAGCAGTTGCTCGATGAACTTCTGACCGCCGAGCGACAGGAACTCCTCGGTGGTCTCCTTGACGCGGGCCGAGGCGGCGTCGCCGCCCGTGTACGTCAGGTTGATCTTCAAAGGCACCGACAGAACACTTCTCATGGTCACTCTCCAGCAGGGCGCAGCCGGCCGACGCCTGACCCACAGGCGCCGGCCGACCGCGCGGTTGGTGATCACTCTTCCTTCAGACGCCTCAGCTCGCGGCCGAGGTTATCGCGGGGCACCAGGATGACGTGCCTGCCGTAGCCGAATCGGGCGTGCTCGGACTCGGCCTCGGCCTGCGTGGCGAACACCTTCGCCAGCTCGGCGCGTTCCGACCAGGCCTCGCCCGTCCAGACCAGGCGCGTGAAGCGCTGCACCAGCACCGTCGGCGCGTAGTCGCCCTTGAGGACACGCACGCAGTCGGCGCAGACGAACTCCTGGTCGCCGCGCGAGTTGGTTGTGACGTAGCCGACGAGCTTGTCCTCGGTGCACAGCTCGCACTCCGTCAGGCAAGAACTGTCCACGTCCAGCGGCGCGCTGTACAGGTGGAACAGACGACCGAACTGGTCCTTGAGACCGTGCCCGCCGCGGAACAACGTCAACATGCCGGCCTCCTTGTCGCTGCGCTACTTGATGCGCCCGCTCATCTGGTGGACGTTGCGGTCGCCGCGCGTCACCGCCGGGTCGGCGTCGCGGCGCACGTAGAGGTCGCTGCTGCGCGGCGTCAGACTCGCCAGGTAGTACAGCGCCGAGTCGACCTCGGCGTCGTCGAAGCCGACGACCTCTTCCATGTTGCAGCCGTCCGCGTCGTGGCGCTTGACCACGACCGCCTTCATGCCCGCGCGGCGCAGCGCGAAGACGGCCAGCCCCTCCAGGCGGCGCTCCACCATGATGCTGCCCACCGTCGGCTCGCCGCCGACCTTGGAGTTGTACGGGATGGCGAGTTCGGTGGCGTCGGGCAGACCGAGGTAGTCCAGCAGCAGCCGCCGGCCCTGCTCGTTGACGTCGCACAGCAGTCGCATGCTGTACGCGCAGGCCTCGCCGGTCAGCGCCTCGATGCCGAACTGCGCCATGTCGCGCCAGTTGCAGATGCGGATCATTGCTCCTCCTTCGTGTTGAGGGGTCACTTCGTACCGGGGGGTTCACTTGGTTAGCGGCAGGGCGCGAAACTCCTCGCGCTTGCTGAGCCGCTCGCGCGCGTCCCAGACCATGGACTCCACGGCGAACTTGTCGAACGGGAAGGGCGTCGTGCCGTCCTCGTCGACGTCCTCGTTGTCCCAGTCGAAGGCGGCGAAGTACGCCGTCGGGAACTTGCTATGCGTCAGCACGACGACGCACAGCGTCGGCTCGCAGCAGTAGTTGGAGTCCTGCACGGCGTCCTCAATCGCCAGCAGGGCCTCGGCCCGCGAGCCGATGTCCCTGGCGACGATGGCCTCCACCGTGGCGTCGACGTAGGCCTCCACCTCCTCGAAGTAGAGTTCGCCGTCGTGATGTTCCTTGGTGCGCCGTTTGGCCACGTGCGTACTCCTTTAGAATGGCAGCCACGACGCCACGTACATGGCCGCGGCGAACAGGGTCAGCTGGCAGACGTGCAGACAGAGCCGCCTGTTGAAGTCCAGGTAGCCGTCGCGCTGCCCGTCCGTGCGCAGCAGCGCCAGGCGCAGCAGCAGGACGATGCCCAGGCAGTTGCCGAGGCCGGGCGCCGCCAGCCCGGTCGACGGCGTGATGTGCCAGCCCCAGCCCCAGCGCAGCACCAGGGCGTAGAAGCCGGTCACCAGGACGAACACGAGCAGCCGGTAGATCAGACGCTCGAAGTTCGGTCGGTCCTCGTCGGTCATCCTATTCCTCCACTTTGGTTTCATTCCTCACCTCACGCCAGCGGCAGCGACACGCGCTTGCCGCGGTCTGCGCGACTGTAGCCGAAGTGGCCGGCGGCGTGTAGGGCCTGCAGCGCCGACGCCGCCTCGGTGCCGCCCGGCTGCGTGCCGTGCAGCAGCAGGGCGAACGACCCGCCACGCAGCATGGCGTGCGAGTCGTCGTGGTCGATCGGCAGGCCGGCGGCGCTCGCCTCCTCGGCGCTGAAGACCACGCGGGCGAAGCGCAGGTTGTGCCGCGTGATCAGGTCGTCGTACTTGCCGCCCTCGCTGGCGGTCAGCACGAAGTTGTCGGGCAGCCGGTCCAGACGCCGCACCCAGAACGGCAGACTCTTGGTGTAGGCGTAGAAGAGCACGTCCGGCCTGTCCACACAGACCGACAGCCAGGCGTCGAAGTAGCTCTGGTTGAAGAAGTCGCCGCCGATGTGCCCGCGTATCAGGTTGGCGTACGCGCGCCCGCCGACGTACAGCAGCGCGGGCCGGTTGTGCGCGGGGATGCTGCGCAGTATCAGCCGCGCCATGTTGCGCGCCGTCCTGGCCTGGCGCAGCAGCTCCCAGTTGCGCCAGCGGACGGCGCGGGCGGCGGCGTACGCCACCTCGGCGGTGGCCGAGAAGCAGCGGAACGCGGTGGCGGGTCCGTCCTCGATGCGCCACCTGCCGTCGCCGCCCTCGACCGCCCGCGACTTGCACGCCGCGGCGCCCGGACACGACCACCCCGACGGCAGCGAGATGTGGTCGACGACCCGGTCCAGCTTGCTGTTGCCGTGGCCGAACGTCAGCAGTCCGTCCGGCGAATGGATGTTACTCATGACCCTCCTTATCCTCGTCGTCCTCTTCCTCCTCATAGTCCTCCTCCTCGTCGCTGTTGGCCGCCTCCTCCGCGCGGTAGGCCGCCTCGGCCTCGTCGAGGCGGTCGTAGACGTCCCACTCGGTGCAGGTCATGCACCACGGCGCGGACGAGCGCACCCCCCAGCCGAAGCTCAGTTCGAGCGCCGCGGTCAGCCGACTGCCGCCGACGTACTGCCGCACCTCGGCCGGTATCGAGTCGTCGGCGTCGCCCGACTCGCCGTTGAAGCGGCGGTTGAGGCGTTCGACGTCCTCCTGGTCCAGTCCGGTCAGGTCCAGGGGCAGTATCTGCGCGTCGCTGTCGGTCTCGACCAGCAGCCAGCCCTGGTACTCCGTCATCTGCGCCACCATGTGGCCCATGTCATCCTCCCAGGACGTAGTTGCGCGCCAGCCACTCCTGCTCCCGGAGCACGGAAGCCCGGTGTTCGCCCAGCGGCGGCCACAGGCTGACGTCGTGCGCCGGGTCGCCGGTGACCTGGCCGATCAGGATGGTGGTGTAGAACAGGCCCGCGAAGGGTCCGCTCTCGACGACCTCGATGCGCGAGGCGCGCCGCGGCCGCAGGCCGTGCTCGCGCGGCTTGAACTCGTCTCGCCAGACGCCGAGCACCGAGCCGTCGCGCAGGTAGCGCGTCAGCAGGACGAGTCGCTTCTTCGTAACGGTCGCGTCCGTCATGTCTTCTTGACCTCCTCTCCGTGAAACCAGTTGGTCGGGTTGCTGACGAAGACCAGGTCGTCGCTGGCCTGTCTGGCGTCCTGCAGGCCGAGCAGGTAGGCCTCGGCCAGCTCCGGCGCCTTGAACTTGCGGAAGAACCCGCAGCGGTTGTCGCAGCCGCCCTCGATCAGGAGCACCACGTAGGTGCCGTCCGCGTCGAGGTACACGGACGTGTTGGCAGTGGCCGCCAGGCGCTTCGGGTCCGGCGGCAGGCTCAGGTTCAGGTGCACGCGGCCTCCCTCACGACACGCGCTCGAAGAAGAAGCACTCGGCGTCGACGCGCACGCTGTCGACGTCCCGCCGCGCCACGAACTGGCCGCCGCCCAGGCCGAATGACCAGTAGAAGTCGTCCCGGCGACCGCCCTTCACCGGGGCGTCGCTGACCAGCGTGTCGCGCCAGGTGAGGACGAGGTCCTTGCCGGTGACGGCGTCGCGCCGCACGTACAGCAGCGTCGAGAAGCCGACCGGCAGGTTCGTCACGCCGGCCAGCATCTCCGCCGCCAGGGACGCGTTGTGCCGCTCCGCCTGCTCGGGGCTGACGTCGACCGGGCCGAACTGCGGCTCGTGCACCTGCGTGTCGTCGACACGCAGGACGCCGAGCACGCAGCGCTCGCCGGCCCGGACGCCGAACAGGCGGTCGCCCTCCATCTCGATCTCCATGGAATCCTCCCTTGTTGGATCCGGTTGTTGGGACTCAGGTTTCGCGCGTGAACACGAAGCACTCGTCGTCGGGGTCGCGTCGCTCGCCCAGGGTGCGCCGCGCCACGAAGCGCTTGCCGCGCCACTGAAACGACCAGTGTCGGTAGTGGCCGCGTTCCTTGACGGGGGACGCGCTGACCACGCGGCCGGGCCAGGTGGTCACCTTCTCCTGCCCGCGCGGCCCGGTGACGTAGAGGACGACGGCGTCGCCGACGTCGACGGCGTCCAGTCGGTCCAGGTCGGCTGCCTCCAGCGCGGCGTTGTGGCGGTCCGCCTGCTCGCGCGTGACGGGCACGGCGCCGAGCGTCGGCTCGAACACCTTGCCGTTGGCCGCGAACAGGTAGCCCAGCGCCGTCTGCCGGCCCTCGTGCTGGACCGTCAGCAGGTCGCCGACGGCCTCCAGTTCGTGTGACGTCATTTCGACTCCTTCTTGGCGGGTTGGTCTTGTCCGGCGGCGGGCCGCAGGCAGACGCGCTCGTGTCGCCGCCTGTGGCTGGGGTTGCTGCTGATGCGCCTGCCACAGTTGCGGCAGGTGTACTTGGGCCAGATGTGTCGGTAGCGCTTCACGCGTAGCCTCCGCGCTGGCGCCAGGCGGCGTAGGCCACGACCAGCTCGGCCAGCTCCGTGCCCAGCCGGGCCATCTCGTGCAGGGCGGCCCGGGCCGACTCCGTGTCGGCCTCGTCGGTCTGCGCGTCGGCCAGGTCCAGCAGCTGCTGCGCCAGGTCGGCCTGCTCGTCGAGGTTTGCTTTCGGGTCCACGGCTCAGCCCTCCGTCGCGGCGTCCATCTCCCGGATGATGCGGCTCACGGCCTCCACGGCGTCGGCGGGGTTGTCGCTGCAGGCGACGACGTCCGCGTGCTCCACGTCGGCCCCGACGCGGCCGCCGACCTCCTGCGAGGTGTAGACGAGCGTCATCGCCTCGTAGGCCAGGCTGCTGCACGGGAACGTCAGGCTCACGTTCCGGGGCGGCGTGTCGTTGTCGTCGTCCGGGTCGGCCGGCAGGATCTCGACGTGCAGCGTGGCCGGCAGGTTGTCGAGGCCGACGCTGCCCAGCGCCAGGCCGTCCGTGGCCAGCTGCGCCAGGTTGTTGACGGGCGTGCAGTGCAACAGCTCCAGCGCCACGCTGGGGCCGCCCGCGGCGCGCCTGGACTGTACGCCGCGTTCGAGGACCGTGAAGGCGGCGCGGCGCACCTCGGCTTCCGAGACGCCCAGCGGCACGACCAGCAGGCGCTGCAGCCGCAGCTTCAGGACGTGGTCGATCTGGCCGCGGTTGGGCACACCGACGCTGACCTCGGCGGTCACCAGCCACAGGCGCGTGCCGGACTGGGGTTTCTGGTTCATGTTGACTCCTCACTGCGTGCGGTCGTCGGCGGCAGTGCGTCGGCGACCTGTTCCTGGGATAGTTGACAGGTCGTTCGCGAGCGCGCGTCCAGGCAGACCAGTTGGCTGACCAGGTGCGCGGTCGACTTGCACTCGGTCACCGAGTGCAGTGTGAAACTGTCCGCATGGAGTCCGTAGGTCTCGCGCAGGTAGTCGAGCACGGTCATGCGGACGAGACGGTACCCCCACTCGGGCGGCGCGGCCACGAGCCGCTGGATGAAGACGTCCATCTCGGTGTCGCCGGCGCCGAATGACAGCGTGGCGTTGAAAGCCCATACCTTGTTCATAAGCCCTCTCGGCCTGGCTCGCGCCGGCCGCTTCCATCAGTCCTTCCACCTTGGAGGCCGTAAAGTGGCTGATCAGGAATCCCCTCTGGTTGTAGGTGAGAACGCAGACGTCACGCGACGTCTGATCGTTGTAGACGGTGACGCCCCGGTTGCCAGACTGCTGGCGCGGGCCGAGGCCGATGACGTTCGGGACGCGGCCGGCGCGCCGGAGCTGTGGCGCGGCGACGCCGGCGCGGACGAGGAAGAGCCCCGGCCGCGGGAGTTCCTGCTGGAGTTCTTCGCCTACGAGACGTTCGGCGTCGCGGTCGACCGCCTGCCGCCGCGTGCGAACAAGAACGGCCGGGCGTTGCCGGGCTGGCAGGACGCAGACTTCTCCTGAGCCGCGGCGGCTGCTACGCTGGCTACGCTCATCACAAACTCCAAGGAGGTTCCCATGACTGACACGAACGAGGCCGCGGCGCTCGACGGCGAGAAGGTGGCGCCCGACGCGGTCACCGTCAAACGCCTGACGCTGGTCAACGAGGAGGGCGTCACTGTCGCCTGCCTGCACGGCTTCCACGACGGCGCCGGCCTGTGGCTGCACGGCCCCGGCAACAAGCAGCCGATGATCGCCATCTACACGCTGGCCGGCCAGCAGGCCATCGGACTGTACGAGTCGACCTCGCCGAAGGGTCCGCTGCCGCTGGCGCTGTCGCTGCACGACGGCCGCCCCCAGCTGCAGCTGATGGACCCCAAGGTCGGCATGGACTCGCTGGTGGTCGTCGACCTGCTCGACCTGGTCGGCCGGCTCAGGGCGGCCGGCGCTGTGGCAACCGTGTCGGCGCCGCAGCCGGTCCTGGCCCCGCCGCCGCCGGACGCCACGGCCTGACGCCACGCCCCGGTTGCTCAACCCTCCACGTTCGCGCCGAGCCGCTCCAGCTCGGCTCGCAGCCGGTGCACGCAGGCGTAGACCGGCGTCAGGTCGTCGTCGGGGTACAGCCACGTGTCGTGGCGCAGCAGCTGGCTGACGCCGGTCGGCGTGATCCGGTACACGCAGATCAGCACGGGCAGGTCGGCGCTCAGGGCGTGTGGCACGCTTGTCAGGACGCCGTCCAGCATCGTGTCGGTATTCTGCACGCCGACGTAAAGGTAGCCCGTCCTCTCGGGCGGCGCCTGGGCCAGCAGCGACGCCGCCGCCGAGGCGACGTCGAGGTCGATCTTCGCGCTGGCCGGACCGTGACGACACGCCCGGTACTCCTCGAACTCGTCGCCGAGCAGTTCGTACTTGGCCGCCTCGCTCAGATTGGCGAACAGCGCGTGGTTGTCGCGGTTGCTGGCCAGCGCGTCTGGGTCGACCTCCTCCAGGGATTCCCAGTGCTCGGCGGCCGCCGTCTGGTCGATGGCGTGACACCATATCAGTTCTTCCAGCGGGCTGCAGAACTCCATCCGACGGACGTCGATCAGCTCCGGGTCGTCGTCGTAGTCGGGGCTGAAGTAGCGGTGCGAGCCGGCGACCGGCTCCATGTCGTGGTCGATCAGGACGTCGTTGAACTGCTTGAGGCCGTCCTGGAGGTCCAGGGGGCACTTCGCGGCCAGCATGCCGCGCACCAGGCACAGCAGGCTGCGTATGTCAATCTCGTGTCGCATGACTTCCTCCCGGCCGCGGCGCGAGCGCGCCGCGGCGTCTCGTCTAGGTTACGGCGGCTACAGTTTGGCGCCGCGTCGGCGCAGTTCCGCGTGCAGCTCCCGCGCGACGTCGCAGGCCGCGCTGGCGCCGGTGCCGGAGGCGCCCGGGCACAGCTCCGTATTGTGCCAGAACACCAGCTGCCACGACGCCGTGCCGACCAGCGCGTGCACGCAGATCGTGATGGGCAGGTCGGCGGCCAGCGTCGGCACTAACGACGACGGGGTGACGGCGGCGCGCAGTGTGTCGGCGTTCTGCACGCTGACGCACAGCCGCTGGCGCGGGAACAGGTGCACCAGGCGTGTTGCCGCGGCCGCCACGTCGAGATCGATCACGGCGCTGGGCGGCTCGCGGCGGCACGCCCGGTACTCCTCGTAGCGGCTGCCCAGCAGCTCCCGCTTGGCGGCCTCGCTCATGGCGGCCAGCAGCGCGTGGTTCTGGGGGCTGGCGGCCAACATGCGCTTGGGAACGCGCTGCAGGGTGGGCCAGGCCCCGCCCGTCGGGGCGCGCTCGATGCCGCGCTTGAACGCCAGCATCTCTAGCGGGCAGCAGAAGCTGTCGGTGTCGACGTTGGTCATGCTGCCGTCTTCGTCGTCGAGGTCGTAGTTGCCGCTGAAGTACAGCGTCGGCCGCTCCACGCGCTCCATGCCGTGGTCAACCAGGACGTCGTTCAGCTGCTTCAGCGCGTCCTCGCGCTCGTTGTCGTCCTCGGTCGTCAGCGCGGCGCGTATCAGCCGCAGCAGGCTGTGCGGGTCTATGGCGTGCACGTCGTCTCCTTTCTGAGTCGGTTGAGTTCCAGTAGTAAGATCGCTTCCTCCACCTCCAGCAGCTGGCGGTAGTAAGCGTTACCTTCCTGACTAACCAGGACATTAACTTTGGCCGCCTGCGCTAACTCCAGGCTCGACAGCAGCTCCGCCAGCTCCGCCAGCGAGTGAACGTCCTGGCACATACCGGCGCCGACGGCGCGGTAGGTCTGGCGCGCGGGGCCGTCCGGGGTCACCAGGATGCCGTTGAAGAAGACCTGGTCGCCGACGTACCAGACGCCCTTGCGTATGCGCACGGGCGCGTGGCAGTAGCTGTCGAGGCGCTTCTTGGTGGTCACGGACATGTCGCGTGGGGCGAACAGGCGCTGGTTGCCGGACGCCGCCACGTGCATGATCCTCGCGCCGTAGTAGAGCACCCCGAACGAGCCGTTACGGTTGCGGTGCAGGCGCGTGTTCGGCGCCAGCTGGACGCCGACGCTGGGGTCGAACAGGAGCCGGGGGTCCTGCGCCCATGTCAGGATGCAGCGGCGGTAGGACAGTGCGTCGGACGGCATCGGCTACCCCTCGTCGCCCCGGGTCGGGTCGTCACGGTGCCGCTGTTCGCGGGGCGCCTGGCCGGGCTCGGGCGCCGACTCCGTTGCCGGCTTGGGCGCCGGCGTGCGGTTGTGGTCGCGCGCCTCCTCGATGCTCACCAGGCCGATGATCATCAGCGCGCACTGGATCCAGCCCAGCCAGCGGTTGGCCTTGTCCAGCTGCGCCGGTCCGCCCTCGGGCAGGAACTCGGACAGCACGTGCAGCGCCATCCACATCGCGTGCTCGGCCAGGCGGCCGAGGTTGGGTCCGTGGTAGGTGACCGGTTGCGTCATCGTCACGGTCGGCTGCAGGGCGGCCGTGTCGTGGCGGAAGGCGCGCGTGCCCAGGCCGCGCAGCTCGCCCACGTAGCGCGTCAGCACGCGGCGGATGTGTTCCTCTGTCATGTTTGCCTCCGTTGTGTAAGTTGACTTGCCGCGGCGATCGCCGGCGGCTCACTTCTTGATCGCGCGGTAGTACTCGCGCACGGCCTCCTCGCACTCGCCCCAGTGGCTGCCGCGGCCGAGCTTGTCGCTGCGGAAGCCGGTTGTCAGGTGGGCGAACTGGATGGCCAGGTCGCGGCTGTTGTACCCCCACCAGTCGCCGTCGGCCACGTAGCCGCCCAGCCCCTCCTTGGCCACGGCGGCGCGGTAGTAGGCGGACGGGCGCAGGCTGACGTCGAAGATGACGCGGCCGCGCGGCGTCAGCAGGCGCAGGCGGCGGCTGGTCGCCAGCTTGGTCTTGCGGTCGCGCGAACTGACGCGCAGCTCCAGGTCCAGGGCGGCGTCCGCGGCCAGGCCGATCAGCCCGCCCTGCAGGCCGATGCCGTGCGCGGACGAGGCGTAGGAGATGAAGTGGACGATCTGGCCAATCTGCTCCAGGCTGAGGTCGCCCAGCAGGCCCTGGTCCGCCGCCGCGTTGGTCGCCGTGCTGGCCGCCGCGGTCGCTGCAGAACTCTTGCGCATTGGTATCCCCTCATAAGCGTTTATGGCAAGAGTGGGCGCCGGCCGACGGGCCGGCGCCTGTGACTGCTGCCGCGCCCGGCGCTCACACCTGGCCGACGTAGTCCTTGTTGAGCCGCCGGCGCACGGACTTGACCTCCTCGCTGACCGCCTCGATGCCCGCCGCGGCGGCGGTCAGCGTGTTGGCCAGGTCCTTGCGGTACATGTCGCCCTCGCGCAGGACGTCGGCCAGGCCCTCCGGCGTGCCGTTGGAGATGTCCGTCAGGCGCGACAGCAGCGTGCGCACGGGGTCCAGGTGCCCGTCAAACTGGGTGCCGTAGCTGCCCAGCATGGACTTGACCTTGTCGAAGTTCTCGATCCAGGTCAACAACTTCTCGACCGAGCCGGTCATCAGCTTGCGGCGCTCGGCCACCGCAGTCGGCCGCAGCACCGCCTTCCACTCCGCCGCGGGCAGATGGATGACGTGCTCGACGCGCTGCTGGCGCACGAACTCGCCGGCGTCGTCGAGGACGTCCTGCTCGACGCGCAGCTGCACGGCGACCATCTTGACGTCGTCGACCGAGGCGACCGGCTTGACCTTGAGCAGCTCGGCGTTCTCGTACTGGGCCAGCTTGCTGGCCTTGGTAGGGTGCACGCGCTGGCGGTTGACCAGCTGGTCGGCCAGGTCGCCGAACGCCGCCAGGATGGCGTTGGCGACGGACGCCGACGCCGTGCTGACCGACTCGGACAGCTGCCGGTTCATGTCCTCGACCTGCGCCTTGTAGACCTCCGGCGGCAGGTCGACCGTCACCGTGAAGGTGGAGAAGGTCGGGCTCTCGACGGAGATGGCAGCCGCCAGGTTGGTCGGGTAGTCGGCCTCGTTGAACGACGAGCCGTGCTGCTTGCGGTCGGCGGCCTTGATCTCGTCCATGCAGGACTCGACGACGGCCACCTGGGCCATCATGTCGTCGACGCGCAGCCAGAAGCCGTCCCAGAACGCCTTGACGTCCGCCTTGCGGATCAGGCGCAGGCCGCTGGCCACGCGCCCGGCCCCGCGCGGGGCCGCCGCCGCGTCGGCCTCCTCGGCGGCGTCGACCTGGTCGGCGCCGACGTCGTCCACGTCGTCCTGGTCGCCGGCCACCAGCTCGCCGGCCTTGATCTGCTTGACCGGCTTGGCCGACATGACCAGCGTCAGCGAGTTGCGCCAGTCGTCGATCACCTTGCGCCGCCGGTTCAGCTCCTTGATGGCCGGGTGGCGCGAGCTGAACAGCCGCCGGGTGATGGAGAAGCCGCTCGTCTCGCCGCCGACGGCGCCGGCCATGACCGACTTGGCCTCCGTGGAGGCCTGCTTGACGCGGCTGAACCAGTGGATCCGGTAGCTCATCTCCAGGCAGTGCGCGCGCAGGAAGTCCGCGGCGTCGGCGTGCTCCTCGGCACTCACCGGCTCGGCCGTGACCTCGGGCTTGTCCGGCAGGGCCACCACCAGCGGCTCCGCCTTACTCTTCTTTCTCGCCATGTCGTAATCCTCGACTCTCGGAAAGGAAGCGGCCCGGCAATGGCGCCGGGCCGCGGTTGCTTGCGGACTCACGGCGCTACGCCGTGGCGTCCTTCTTGACGCGGCGCCGGGCCGCCTTGGGCGGCGCGGCGGGTTCGGCCGCCGCCTCCGCCTGGCGGCCGAGGGCCGGCACCTCCACGACCGTGCTGTACGCGCGGCAGTTGTACTTGAAGCCGGTCTCGACGTCGATGAACGACGAGCGCCGGCCCTTCTTCTCCATGCGCCGCAGCACCGGGCGGTCGTCGTCCGACTCCCAGCCGATGCCGACGCGGTTGATGGTGTCGACGATCGGCTCGTCCATCCACTTGGCCGACGACAGCTCGCAGATGGCCTCGATCTCGGCGCCCGTCCAGTAGGTGGACTGCCGGACCAGCCAGTCCAGCAGTTGCGGGTCGACGTCCTTGTGCCCGTAGCCGCCCAGGTGGATGTCCCAGATGGAGCGCAGCTTCTCCTCCGACGACACCAGCGAGGTGTACGTCTTGAAGGTGAAGCGCTTGGGGCGCGTCAGGGTGCGGATGCCCGACCACTCGTTGGCCGTGGCCACGATCATGACGTCGGCGGCGCGCGGCGACGACAGCCAGGTCAGCCACTCCGCCGCCACCTTGGCGTTGACGTCGCCGCCCGAGCCGCCGTCGGACTTGGACTTGGAGTCGGTCGACAGGTAGCGGGGCAACTCGTCCATCACCACGATGCACGGCGCATTCTTCTGAATGATCTCCTGCATCTGGCGCGTGCGCGCCTCCGACTCGCCGACGTACTTGCCGAACAGGGTGCCCAGGCAGGCTTCGAGGACGTTGATCTTGTACTCGAAGCCCAGCGCGAACGCGCCGGCGCTCTTGCCGCAGCCCGGCGCGCCCACCGACAGGATCTTGGGCAGGTTGCCCTTGCCCACCTGCTTGGCCACCACGTCCTTGAAGAAGTTCAGCCCGCCCAGCGCCGACAGCCCGGCCGTCGGCCGGTAGACGCGCACCAGGCCGTCGTGGTTGAACAGCTCGACCTTGTGCTCCCACAGGAAGGAGGGCAGCAGCTTGCCGTTGCGCATGATGCAGCGGGCCGCCGCCGACTCGGCCTGCTGGCGCGTCATGCCGGCCGCCGCCACGGCCGCCTGCTTGAGCAGCGCCGGGCTGACCGGCTCGTCGTCGTCCATGGCCACCGTGGCAATGGTCTGGGCCAGCTCCTCCAGGTCGGGCTCCTCGTGCAGCACCGAGGTGTAGTAGGGCTCCAGCTCAGGCGGCAGGGCGGCGCCGCGGTGGGTCAGCACGACGACGGTCTTGCCACCGGCCTTGAGCCGCCCCAGTGCGTCCTGCAGGGTCTGCATCAGCGCCATGTTCTCCGCCAGCGCCTTGTGGGCGTTGTGGAGGACCAGGACGGAGGACTGCCTGGCTGCGGCCGGGCTCGCCAGGAACGTGCGCACGGAGGCCATGATGGCCTGCGGGCTGGACGGCGGCACCTGCGACGCCGGCATGCCCGGCGGCGGCGCCGCGCCCGGGGCGGCCGGCGACTTGGCGGCGGGGTCGGTCGCGCTGCCCGTCGTCAGGTAGTTGTGCACGGCGGCGGCGGTCGGCAGCAGGCCGACCGCCAGGTTGTGTACCATCAGCTGCCACTGCTGCTCGTTGCACAGCGCCAGCAGGTTCAGCAGCGCCTCGCCGTGGTCGCGGCTGTGCACCACCACCAGCGGGTCGGCGGACATCACGCAGGTGCGCAACTTGCGCACCAGCGTCTCGTGGTTGCCTGTCATTGCTCCTCCTTCTGCTTCTCGGCCTCGGTGACAACCGAGTCCTCGTAGAACTCCTGCGTCGGCGTCAGCGCGTAGCCGGCCGGCAGGTGGCGGTTGAACGGCGCCACCACCTCCAGGCACTTCTCGCCCGACACGCCGACGACTTCGCGCTTGACCGTGCCGTCCTTGAGGTAGGTGGTCTTGATGTACGCCATTGCTCACTCCGTGATGGTTGCGTAGGAGACCTTCTCCCCGGCCGGCACCACGTAGCCGTCCGGGGTGGTCTGCCCCTCGGTGTAGTACTGGATCTCGTAGCCCGCCTCCTCGGCGGCCAGGCGGTCGCAGGCCATGTGGTAGGCCTGCATGAGCTTCTCGTAGGCCGTGGCGACCTTGCCGCGGTCGGTCGTCACCCGGCCGAGCACGGCCTGCATGAAGTGGCCGCCCGTGTCGGCGAAGTCGTACACCGGCCAGTAGCACTGCTCGACCGGGTCGTAGACCAGGCCGAGTTCGTAGGCCTGCTCGGCACTGGCGTAGTGCGGCAGCACGTTCTCCTGCTTCAGCCGCGCCACCGTCTCGGGCGTAAGTCGGCCGATGACCGACGCGTTGTTGTCCACGTCGTCGTAGGTCCAGCCCTGCGGGATGGGGTAGTCGCCCACCAGGCTGCCGTAGGCGGTCTTGTGGCCGCGGTAGCGGCCGCGGCCGATCTGCGGCGTGGTGACGCCGCGCTCGACCTGCTCCTGCGTGTCGGACAGGACCTGCAGGCCGAGGGACTGCATGGCCTCGATGGCCGCCTGCAGGTTGGTGATGCGAATGCGGTCGCGGTCGGCGACCGACTTGGGGTCCAGTACGTGACTCACGTGACGTCCTCCTCGTTGGTAAGGGTTGCCCGGTAACGGTCGAGGGCGTCCTCCAGGGCCTCCTGGGCGGACGCCGGGGAAGCGTAGCAGCGTAGCGGGCTGTCGCCACGCTCGCGCGGCGGCAGACACAGGTCGTAGTTGCGTAGCAGCAGGTAGAGTGTTCGCGGCAGGGCGCCGGGTCCGCTCAGACCGCGACCGGCGATGTAGAACACCCAGACGCCGCCCGCTGCGAGGCCGACGCCGTCGGTCCATTCGGCGCGGTGGTCCATCGCGTTCAAAGCCTCCACTGTTACCAGCCGTAGATGGCGTACGGCTCGATACGAATGCCGGCCGCGCTCAGGGCTTCGTCCAGGGCGTAGAACACGTTCTCCTTGACGACGGTGTCGGTGGCGCCAGCGCCGTGGATCTTGGTTAGGCGACTCCGCACGAATGCCACGACGGCCCTGCCGTCGCCGAGAGTACCTGACCCTGTGTGTTCGATGGCATCTTCAACGACCTGCGCGACCATGGCGTTCGCTTCGTCGGTGAAGCAGCCGTAGTCGTCACCGTCTTCGATCGGGTCTCGGTGTAGTGGACTTGGCATGGTTAGCGCTCCTGTAGTTGGGTGGTTATCTTACCGGCCGCCGGCCGGCGGCAGGCCCGCCAGGCAGGCCGCGCACACCGCGGCGTCGCCCAGCAGTTCCACGCCGGCGCGCCAGCAGCGCGTGCACGTGGTGTCGACGCAGTCGCCGCACACGGCCCGCCACTCGGCGGCCCAGCCCAGCATGTGGATCTCCTCGCCGGGTCTGTTCTCGCGCCCGCAGACGTGGCAGCGCGACCGCGCGCCGCCTTTACTGACGTAGTTGGCCATGCTCGCCTCGCTTTGCAAACGAAACTGCCCGGCAGTTGTACGCCGCCGGGCAGTCGCTGCACAGGTCAGTTGTCAGTAGTCCTCGTCGTCGTCATCATCGTCATCTTCATCGTCGTCGCCGCCGAAGTCGTCGTCGCCGTCGTCGTCGAAGTCGTCGTCGAAGTCATCGTCGTCGTCGAAGTCCTCGATGTCGTCGTCGAGGTCGTCGTCGTCGAAGTCTTCATCGTCGTCATCGTCGTCGTCGATGTCGTCATCGTCGTCGTCGATGTCGTCGTCGATGTCGTCGTCGAGCACGACGCCGCTCGGGGTGTAGGCCGGCGCCCACGGCGCCAGCGTCAACGCGTCCAGGTTGCTCACCTCTCCTATCCCTCCTGCATGGCCGACACGCGCTCGAACAGCGCGGTCGTGGTTCCGTTTCGTAGCGGCAGGGCCTTCAACTGCGCGAACAGCGACCGGAGACTCTCGCGGATCATGGTCTCCACCTCGTCGGTGCGGTCGGCCTGCGTCTTGAAGATGGCCGACTGCATCTCGGGGTCGTCGCCGAACTCGAACTGCACGTGGTCCGACCAGTTGGCGTCCAGGGCGATGCCCAGGACGTCCGGCGCGGTGACGAAGCCCTCCTCGCGCAGGACGGCCCCGACGTAGTAGCGCACCTCGTCGGAGAACGGCTCCGGGTTGTCCTCCTCCGGCGGCCGCAGTAGCAGCGCCTCGGTGACGCCCCAGGCGCACTCGGACACGTCGGCGACGTCGAACTCTGTGGGGTCGAACTCGTCGCCAGATAGCACGTTGCACAGCGCCACGAAGCGCGCCGGGTCAACGAAGAAGCTGTCGGTGGTTAGCACGGCGATGGCCGCCATCAGCCGGTCCATGTTGGCCCGGCTCGGCTCGACGCGCAGGTCGTCGCGCAGCTCCATGCGCAGCGTGTCGGGGTGCCAGCCCAGCGCCTCGACGCCGTACTGGTCCAGTACCCACACCAGCATGGTGGTCCCGAACGTGCCGTCGCCGGTCACCATCTCGCGCGGCTGCGCGCGCGGCGGCGTCGGCGGCGCCAGCTCAGGTAGCAGAGACTGCGGCCTCATCGACGTCCTCCTGATCGCCCTCGATCTGCCGGGCCGCGGCCGCGACCCGCTTGTACAGCTCCTGCGCCGCGCACACGAAGTGCGTTACGGCCGGCTCCGGCAGCTTGTCCAGCAGCTCGTTGCTGAACAGGTCGAACACCTGGCGCACCCGGTTGAGGGGCGCCGGCAGGTGGTACGTGACGTACCGCGCGTCGCAGATGACCAGGCTGGTCAGCGTGCTGACGTCGTCGGGCAGGAAGGCGTGGACGCGCTCCTGCTGCGAGGCGTCGAAGCCCAGGTGCGCCAGCCAGTCCAGCAGGGACAGGCTCAGCACCTGGTGCTTGCTGAGGTTGTTCAGTTGGTCCAGTTCGCGGATCTTGAGCAGCCCGACCACCAGGTAGTCGAAGCGGTCCCGGTCGAGCATGCCCAGTACCTGTCCCAGCGTGTCGACTCTCATCATGACTCCCTGTTAACTGTCCGTGTTGGTTCAGATCAGCCGACGCGTCACCGGGATGTCCACCCGGTAGCGCGCCGGCTGCATGCGTGGGTGTGTTGCGGGCAGCGACTGCCCGCGCTCGTCCTTGACCATGTCCAGGGGCGTGCCTTCGCGGTTGACGGGGTAGGGAGAACTCGTCGACCCGTTGACACGAGGATCTGCCACGCCACGGGACGCCGCGTACCCGAGTGCAAGCACCCGGGCCTCGGCCGTGAGCAGCTCGTCGATCGCCAGGTTGAACGCAGACTTCTCCGTACTCTCGACCACGATGACGCCGCCGCTCAGGTCGCTGGTGAACGTGGAAGCGTTCTCGACGACCTGCAACTTTACTTCCGCCATGTCTCACTCCTCGTTGGCTGATAACTGCGACTGTGAACAGTCGACATTCTGGCAGCTCGGGGTGGGGCGGTAAAGTCACGGCCGGCTCGGCCGGCCTCTGGATTGATAGGTAAGAACGAGGGCGGCGATCACGACCCGGACCGCGCGCTCGGTGGACCCCGCGGCCAGACGAACTGCACGAAGCTCACGTCACGGTTAAGTGTGTGAGCCCCGTGCAGCCGTCTGGCTGCGGGGTGGCGAGCTACTGTGGCGAACCCGCAGGCACGCCACGACCCGGCCGAAGCCAGCTTCGCCCCCGCGGGGGCGACGTCACGGTGCAGGTTACGGCAAGCGGCATCCAGCCGCGGCCTGTACCGGCGTTCCTGACGCACTGGCCTTGCGGCCTCGAACATCGACAACCACCGAGAGACCAGGAGGTCCATCTCGACCTCTTCGGGTTGTCGGCCGACCGGGCCTAAGAGGGGCGGTCTGCAGCGGCCGCCATTGCGGCCTCCACCAGGGCGTCAAAGAGTTGCGACGTCAGCTCGTCGACGTCCGCGACGCCGAGGGCGCGCAGCAACGCACGGTGGCGAACCGCCAGGTGCGCCAGCGTTCGGCAGCGGATCGCGCGCACCAGCGGCGACGATGCTGCCGCGGCGTGTTCGGCGGCCGTAGCCGCTAGCGCCTCGACGTGCGTCAACTCGTCTCCGAGTGCCGCGTCGACGTCCTGCGCGACTTCCGCCAGTGCGGCGGCTAACGCCGGCTCCATGAGACGCGTCACCGCCTCGCGGACAGCGTCGCGCACCTGGCGCCGCGCGGCACCAACGCTGAACACCCCGGTCGGTGCCGGTGCCGCCGGCTCGGCGACCGGCGTGGCCTCGACGACGGCCTCGGCTTCGCCGACGTCCGCCGCGCCGCGACGACGAATGGGACCGTCGCCCTCGCGGTAAACGATGCCCGCGTCGATCAGCGCCTGGGCAGCGGCGTCGACGTCCTTCTCGTCGATCGGGAATTCCTTCCCGATCGATTGGTAGTGTTCTCGCGCCACGCGGCGAGCCCGGCCCAACTGGGGGCCGGACAGTTCGACGCCGTTAAGAATGATCATGCTCTGCCCTCCTAACGCCGACCGCGAGTCTCCCGGCGTGCTGCGAAACGCTCGCAGCGCGGGACCCGCGGTCGCCCGAACAGTAACCCTGTCCAGAGCAACTATTGTGACGTGTCGGGGGGCACTATTTAGCGGCCGCTCAGGCGGCCGGCTGCTCGCCGCGGATGGTCTTGACCACGACCTGCGTGCCGTCGTGGTAGCGGATGCGGACCTGGCGGGCGTTCAGCAAGGACAGGAGCTTCTTCTTCTTGTCCGGCGGCAGCCCGGCCAGCGTGCGCCGCGCGGCCTGCAGGGCGGCCGACTGGTCGGCGTTCTGCCGCCGCCTGCCGCAGCGGCCGCAGCCGGCGGCGGAGGCCTTCAGACCGGCCAGGAAGGGGAACTCGCGGGTGAAGCGGCTGTCGGCCGCCATGGAGCGGATCAGGCCGTCCTCCAGGACGACCAGGTTGCGCGCGGGCATGGGGTACTTCCTCCATAAGCGTTTATGTAAGCGCTACGACTCGCTGAGGCTCTCGCTGTCGTCGTCGTCGCCGACGCGGACCTCGATGGTCGCCGTCAGGTCCTCCAGGGCGTTGAGCGCGCTGACCAGGTTCTCCACCTCGGCCAGGATCAGCGCCCAGGACTCCTCGGCCTCCTGCGCGGTGCGGAAGTCGAGCGTCACCTCGTCCATGCGGAAGAACGGATAGGTCTTGGCCGGGTCCGGCTCGCCGGCTGGGAAGTCCTCCATGTCCACCGGCGAGCAGACCGTGATGAAGTAGTCGGTCTGCTCGCCCGTGTAGGGGTTGAGCGAGCCGCGGCGGAACAGGAAGACGCGCTCGTCCATGCCCAGCGGGTTGGAGGCGACGACGCGCAGCCGGAACGCGCTCAGCCAGTGGTAGTCGACGTCGAGCACCTCGTGCCGCGTCAGCGTGATGCCTCGTGGCGCTGCCATGCGAACCTCCCTGTCCTCGTGACCAGCGTGTACCAGCTAGGGTAGCTGCTTGCTGCCCCGGATGTTAGACCAGGGGAACTTCTCCTCGTAGCCGCGCCGCGGCGCCATGGAGCACAGGACGATCTTCTTGCCCTGGTTGAAGTTGTGGATCAGGTACCCGGCCTGGTTCACCTGCTCGCCGATGCAGCAGTCGCCGCCGTTGTGTACCAGGCGGCCGTCGGGGATGTCGGCCTCGGCGACCAGCGCCGTCGCCAGCGCCCAGAAGCTGCCCACCACGAAGTCGATGCACGTCCCGTTGGGCGCCCGCCGCTGCGTGTTGCGCACGCGCAGCATGCGCCCGCGGTGCCAGGGCGCGGCCTTGAACCAGTCGCGCGGCTCGTGCTTGCCGCGCAGGTAGAGGCGCAGGTCGTGGAAGTGCTTCCAGCCGAACAGGCGCGAGCCGTGCGGGTGGTTGTCGACGACGGCCTGGCCCAGCTTCTCCAGCCACTTGGGGTCGGCCACGTAGCTGTCGTCGTCGAACCAGACCAGGTAGTTGGTCTTGATCGGCGCCCGCTCGTCGCGGAAGACCTCGCGCATGACCGGGTACTTGAAGCGGTTCTCGGCGAAGACGTACAGCTGCGACAGGGGCTGGTTCTCCAGGTAGCGCAGCGTGCCGGGCGACACGGCGTTGCAGGCCACGCGCAGGTCGACGCGGTCGATCGGCACGCTGTGCAGGATGCTGTCGACGCAGCGCCGCGCCAGCGCCTCGTGGTCGCCGTAGCAGAGCACGAAGACGGTGAACTTGCCGCCGATCGTGGGGTGGTCGAAGACCGGGTGGTTCACCGGACTGTGCAGCTCCGGCGCCGCCCGGTGCAGGGTCGCCGGCGCCGCCGGCTGCTGCAGGGCCGGCGGGGCGGCTG
>JACCDT011141301.1_pt1 | contig 26554 bp, 19 predicted proteins | sample 7446291 | NCBI WGS metagenome assembly JACCDT01 (sample SAMN15323446, study PRJNA562643) | freshwater metagenome | isolation source: river surface water | place: USA:Blue River Watershed | collected 2017-08-17 | reverse complement strand
ATTTACCCATCGCCAAATCTGGCTTGTCTTTCTCGATAGTTAGTAATCGAAGTGAGGAGAGAGCAAACTGCATCGATGTGCCCATTCCAACGGCGAATAAAGCGATGAATGAAGTTATTACGATTTCAGAGGTCCAGAACACCATAAAGGAAATACCTTGAAGAGCGATTATTAACTTCAAACGTGCATCAACTGATAATGCGGGCAGCACATAGGTACCAAACCATCGAGCCACCATCATTCCAAGCGGAAAGGCCAACATTAATGTTGTGGCGGTGGCTGCAGTGACTCCGGTTTTTTCCCGAAATAAAGCAGCTCCCCAAAAAGCAATTGCAAACTCTGCTGCGATTGTGAAAAGCAAGCCAGTCCAACTCAGCCAATACTTTGCTGATAGTGATCCCCGTTGTCTTCCTGATTCATCTGGTACGTGTTCTGGATTGTGCTGCCTGCCAAGCAGTAAGTACAAGATGATTGCAAAAGGTAGACAAAGAATGAGTCCAAGCCGCCAACTAAATTGGGTCCCAGCAATCATGCCAACCACAAAATTGCCGAGCAAAACGAAGAATGAGTTAACTCCATTTGCTTGGGACAGCGCACGTGCTGAATTTTGCTTGTAATGCGAAGAAAGATAAGTGAAAGAGTTGTTGACCGCGGTAGACAATCCAATTCCTGCAATCAAAATCGCGGTAATAGTTTGCCAAGGTTTCGGCAAAACTATGAAGGACATAGCGCCAATATTGAAAACTATTAGCCCCAGCCAAATGCTTTTGTAACGGCCAAATTTGTGAACTACTGGCGCATTTAAATATCCAGCGATTATGGAGGCTACGCCAAGTGCAGTGCCATGTAGTCCTGCGATGGCTGCTGAGGTGCCTTGATCAGCTCGCAGTAGAGGAAGTGCTGGGCCAAATCCGCCCATGAAAATGCCAAAGACGCCGGTTTGTAGCGCCAGTAACCAGAAAATCCGATCCCGGGAATAAATGCTTGAGGTCAAGTTACTTAACTATTTCTTCATATTCTCGACCACATATTCAATGCATGTGGTGAGCGCTGAAATATCCTCTGGATCAATGGCTGGGAACATACCGATTCGCAACTGGTTTTTCCCGAGTTTGCGATAAGGCTCAGTGTCAACGATTCCATTTGCACGCAAAGCTTTAGCTATCTCTAATGCATCGATACTGTCATCAAAGTTAATTGTGGCAACAACATTTGAGCGCATCTCAGGATCGGTTACAAACGGGGTGGTGTAAGAAGTCTTTTCCGCCCAGCCGTACATAATCTCAGCTGATTTTGCAGTTCGACCAGATGCAAAACTCATTCCACCGTTGTTGTTCATCCACTCAATTTGTTCAGCTAACAAAATTAAAGTTGCAACAGCTGGGGTGTTGTAGGTTTGATCAAGACGAGAGTTTTCTATTGCGATACTCAAATCAAAAAACGCTGGGACCCAACGGCCACTTTCCTTAATCTTTGTTACCCGCTCAATTGCGGCAGGACTCATCAAGGAGATCCAAAGTCCACCATCTGAGGCAAAGGATTTTTGTGGTGCAAAGTAATAAGCATCAAACTCTTTAGCGCTAACCGCTAAACCACCAGCAGCGCTGGTCGCATCAACCAATACCAATGCGCCATCAGTACCTGCAGGTCGCTTAATTGGCATAGCAACGCCGGTTGAAGTCTCATTGTGAGTTAGGGCGTAAACATCAATGCCAGATTCAGCGATCGCCATTGGGTGAGAGCCGGGTTCAGACTTAATGATTGAAGGATCATTTAGAAATGGGGCTTCTTTAGCGGCAGAGGCGAACTTTGAGGAAAATTCACCAAAGCTAAGGTGCTGTGATTTCTTCTCAATTAGATTGAAAGTTGCGATATCCCAGAACGCGGTTGATCCTCCATTACCCAAAACAACTTCATAACCATCTGGAAGTTCAAATAAAGAAGACAATCCGGTTCGCACTCGGTTAACTACATTCTTAACCGCTTTTTGGCGATGTGAAGTTCCGAGAATTGAAGCACCTGATGCGGAAAGAGCGTGCAAAGCCTCCGGGCGAATCTTGGATGGACCACAACCAAAGCGGCCATCTTTAGGTTTCAAATTATCGGGAATTTTGATATCGCTCATAGTGAGTAGCTTAATGGATAGGTTTTATGGATAAACCCGGAGCATTTGCCAGTCGCCATTCTCCTTTGTGAAACGCAGACGATCATGTAGGCGTGAATAGCGACCTTGCCAAAATTCGATACTAGAAGGTGAAACAACAAAACCACCCCAATGTGGAGGTTTTGGAACCTCGCCGCCTTCAGGATATAGCTCTGCGAATTCCTTCCATTTCTTTTCTAACTCCTCGCGTGATGACAAAGGTGCTGATTGAGAGGATGCCCAGGCGCCGATTTGGCTCGACCAAGGACGGGTTGCGAAATAATCTTTTGATTCTTGCTCTGAAATTTTCTTCGCGGTTCCTAAGACTATAACTTGGCGCTCCATGGAATACCAAGGAAATAGGAGTGAGACATTTGCGTTGTTGGAGATTTGTTGACTCTTACGTGACTCGTAATTTGTAAAGAAAGTAAAGCCATCGTTATCGACATCTTTGAGTAATACGGTTCTTGATGTTGGCGCATTTTCACTAACGGTCGATAACACCATGGCGTTTGGTTCGACTATGAATTGATTCTCAGCAGCTTGCTTTAACCACAACTGAAACTGCTTGATTGGATCAGCCAAAACATTTTCCTCGGATAGACCCTGCTCTCCGTAGGAACGGCGCATCGCACGAATAGCGGCACGATCAATTTCAGTGGGGTCGATTCCGGTCATAGGTGTATCGAACCTCACTTTAAGCCTCGGGTCATCTTGGGCCGTTTATTTGGCTCACCCTGAGCATAGGTGCAGAATACGGCGCATGGCAGATGACTTTAAACCCGGTCTTGAAGGCGTAATCGCATTTGAATCAGAGATTGCGGAACCAGATAAAGAAGGTAGCGCACTGCGATATCGCGGTGTCGATATCGATGATCTAGTTGGTCGCGTCTCCTTTGGAAATGTTTGGGGCTTGCTCGTTGATGATGAGTTCAACCCGGGACTTCCTGCCGCAGAACCATTCCCAATTCCAATTCACTCCGGTGATGTACGAGTTGATGTGCAATCAGCAATTGCGATGCTCGCTCCAGCTTGGGGCTTGAAACCACTACTTGATATTTCCGATGAAGAAGCGCGCAGCAACTTGGCTCGTGTTTCTGTCATGTTGCTTTCCTATGTTGCTCAATCTGCACGCGGAACTTGGCAACCGATGGTTCCACAATCCGAAGTTGATAAAGCACATACCGTTGTAGAACGCATGATGATTCGCTGGAGAGGCGAACCAGATCCAAAGCATGTTCGCGCGATTGATGCGTATTTTGTTTCTGCAGCAGAGCATGGAATGAACGCATCGACATTCACGGCACGTGTTATTGCTTCAACTGGTGCCGATGTCGCGGCATCAATTTCAGGTGCAATTGGCGCAATGTCTGGCCCACTTCATGGTGGCGCACCTTCACGTGTATTGCACATGATTGAAGAGGTTGAAAAGCGCGGCGATGCTCGTGCTTATGTTAAAGATTTGTTAGATAAAGGTGAGCGCTTAATGGGATTTGGCCACCGTGTTTATCGCGCGCAAGATCCACGCTCTCGTACTTTGCGACGCACCTGCGAAGAACTTGGTGCACCACGTTATGAAGTTGCAAAAGCTTTGGAGGAAGCCGCGCTTGCTGAATTACGTGAACGTCGTCCAGATCGCGTGCTTGAAACAAATGTTGAGTTCTGGGCCGCAGTTCTGCTTGATTTTGCAGAGGTTCCTGCGCATATGTTTACGCCGATGTTTACCTCTGCACGCACTGCAGGTTGGTCAGCACACATTCTCGAACAAAAGCGCACCGGTCGCTTGATTCGTCCTTCTGCCCGTTACATCGGCAAAGCACCACGTAAGCCAGAGGATGTAAAGGGCTGGGATAGCTCAGTACCTGGCATTCACAAATAGACGTTTGCTGGTAATCGTTCATAAGTAGTTCATGGTCATCTGAAATTGGCCTGAAAACTAATTACTTTATAACGAATCAGTAACGCCTGAAATTTAGGCTCACCAATTGGGAGCATCGCTTGACGCCCCGATTACTACGAGCTGAAATTGTCTCCTCTATAACCCCTCGTTATAGATACTTCCATGGAGGAACAATTAATGAAGAAGAAATTCTTTAAGGGTTTCGCAGTTGCAGCTGCCGTCGCACTTGGTGCCGGAATTGCTGTAACACCTGCACATGCAAACAAAACAATTGTTGTGTGGGCAGATGAAACACGCGGCCCAAACCTAACTAAGACCCTTGCTGCAAAGAGCGACTGGGTTCCTGGTTACACAATTTCAGTTAAGTCATTCGCTAACTTTGATGCTCTAAAGGATGCGATTGATAAGGCCACTGCAACAACCGGTCCAGATATCGTTGTTGGTGCAAATGACTGGGTAGCAACTCTTGCTAAGAACGGTAAGTTGGCTCCGCTAACACTTACCGCTTCACAGCGCGCACGCTTCTCGTCATCACAGTTCTATGATCTTTCCTACAAGAAGAAGTTGTACGGAATTCCTGTTGACGTTAACAACGTTGCAATGATTTACAACACCAAGTTAGTTACTTCCGCGCCAAAGACATTTGGTGACATGGTTGATTACTACAAGGCAAACAAAGCTTCCAAGAACCTCAAGGCTGGTCTATGCGTTGCAGGTGGCGGAATGTCATGGGGCGCACACTCAGTGTTCTCAGCTCTTGGAGCAGATGCCTACTACTTCAATGCCAATGGAACAATTAACAAGTCAAAGTCATTTAATCCAAATGCCTTTGGCCGCAACGTTAAGCAGTATTTGATGGATGGCAAGAAGAGCAATGGCTTCTTCCCAGCAACAGACACCGGATGTAAGGACAACTTCCTCGCCGGAACAGTTCCATTTGCAATCATCGGAAACTGGGAGTGGGAAGATTACAAGGCCAAGGGATTCACAATGAATCTCATGCCAGTTCCAGGAGTAAGCGCTAACAATCCAGGAAATGCCTTCGGATCAGTATCCGGCGCACTCCTAACCACATTCGCCGCATCAAACGGCGTTGAGGCTGCTGCCAAGTCACTTCTAGTTGACTTCTTCGGTTCCACTGCAGGACAGGTTGCTTATCAGAAGTTTGAGAAGCGTCCACCAGCTGAAAAGGGTGCAGCGACAGATGCATCTGTAACAGATGGACAAAAGGGCTTCGGAGCTTCAGCTAACGCAGCAAGCATTCCTCAGGTTGGTGCAATTCTTAATGGTGCATCAGGTAGCAAGAGCTACTGGGATTCAGCACCTGCTTACTGGACCGCAGTTCTTGTCGATGGCAAGGATGCAGTTGCAGAGGCAAAGAAGCTTGCAACCATCTGGCGTAACAACCTACGTGGTGCAGCTAACGACATCTAGTCGTTAACAAAACTCTGGAAATAAATCCAGAAAATGCAGTTAAGTGAACTGACGTGGTTGATAAAGGCCACGTCAGTTCCTTTTATTACTTTCAATAAATAACCAAACAAAGATCTGGAGTTGGTGATCTAAGTGATAACAGCGATTGTTCGCGGCAAGGTAGCGCTAGCTATAAAGCTAGTTCTCATTGCGCTAGTCACCGCTGTTTTGCTGACCTTGAGCCAGAGCGCATTTGCTAAAGCCGAGTATGCGATTGCAGGCTTTCTTTTCATCGCAATCTTGCTGATTAATTTCACCTATTTCAGCAAACGAACCGTCCCATTGAAATTCTTTTTGCCGGGCATTCTCTTGCTAACGGCATTTGTTCTAACACCGATTCTTTATACCTTGGTTATGTCGACCTTTAACTATAAAACCGGCAATTACATCAGCAAGGAGGAGGCAGTTGGTCGAATTCAGGCCCTAGCCCTCGAGCCTGATGAAAACGCTTCTGTTTTCGACATCGTGGTCGGTGAATATCAAGGATCACCAGCGATTTTGGTTTCTGATATCAATAACAACGCTTACTTCATCTCAACTCCAGAGCAACGCTTCCCGCTGAACAACGCTGCGATAACAGCTGATGAGTATGGAGTTGCTCGTAGTGCGCCGGAATTTACACCTTTGGAATCCGGAGATATTTCCTCAAGCAAAGCTGCAAAAGAGCGTTATTACTTTGACGGTACATATTTCATTACGGTAGAAAATCTCAATGCAGGCGCAGTGTTCCGCCAATCCTTGGAGTACCTGCCCCAACAAGATGTATTTCGCAGCTTGATTACCGGTGATATCTATCGGGATAACAACAACGGAAACTATGCAAATGAAAATGACAAAGCGGAAATCCTCGAGCCGGGATGGCGGGATCCAACCTGGTTTTCAAACTACATAAGACTTTTTAACGATGAACGGGTCCGCAACCCATTGATTTCAGTATTTATCTGGACCATGGTGTTTGCAACGCTTACTGTGCTGACCCAATTCTCTTTCGGTTTGTTATTAGCGCTTGCGCTCAATAAACCAATCCGCGGTAGAAGAATTTATCGCTCGATTTTGGTGCTTCCTTATGCGATGCCGAGCGTCATGTCCATCTTAATTTGGGGTGGAATGTTTAACACTGAGTTTGGTGCGATTAATGAAATTTTAGGCCGAGATATAGCTTGGTTCCAAGATCCGACCTTTGCCCGGGCCGCTGTAATTTTGGTTAATCTCTGGCTGGGATTCCCATATTTCTATCTGGTTTCCAGTGGAGCTCTGCAAGCAATTCCAAGTGAGTTGCTAGAGGCCGCAGCAATTGATGGCGCAAACGCACGTCAGATTTTCCGCAAAGTTACCTTGCCGCTTTTACTACAGATTCTCTCGCCGCTTTTAATCGCCTCCTTCGCCTTCAATTTCAATAACTTCAACCTGATTTATCTTTTGACTGGAGGCGGCCCCCGTAATCAATTAGATGGAGAAATTGCGGGTGCCACCGATATTTTGATTAGCTACACCTATCAAATTGCTTTTGGAAATAATCTTCAGGATTTGGGATTAGCCAGTGCCATCTCAGTCCTAATCTTTTTCTTGGTGGCTTCAATTTCACTTTATGGAGTTCGGAAATCTAAAGTTTTGGAGAGCTTCTCATGACCCGTTGGCTAAAAGAAAACTTGTGGCGCCATCTAGTAGGTATAGGTATGTGCGTATTCGCAATCTTTCCACTTTATCTTGTGGTCTTAAGTTCATTCAATGAGTCAGGTAGTTTGCAGGTAACCTCCTTCATTCCTAAGGATATTTCATTTGCTAATTACAGGATTCTCTTTAATGATGAGCGAATTCCTTATCTGACCTGGATGAAAAACTCTTTAATGATTGCTGGTTTTGTAGCAATTGCGTCGGTAGTGATTGGAGCTGCTTCAGCATTTGCTTTCAGCCGTTTGAAATTCAAAGGCAAAAAGTTTGGCATTCAACTATTACTTTTGATTCAGATGTTCCCTGCGATTCTGGCGTTGGCCGCGGTTTATGTGATTATGGAGCGGGTATTTAAGTTCGCACCAGGTCTAGGAATCGGAACTCAAGCGGGCTTGATCCTGGTTTATCTGGGCGGCGCAATGGGCGTGAATATCTGGTTATTAAAGGGCTTTGTGGACTCAATTCCTGCAGAGCTTGATGAGGCGGCCAAGATTGATGGTGCCAGCGCAATGCAAACCTACTGGCAGATCTTTATCCCATTAGCCGCACCCGTTCTTGCCGTAGTCTCACTCTTGAGCTTTATCGGAACCTTTAATGAATTCATTTTGGCCCGGCTTTTCTTAATTGAGGTAGAAAGCAGAACGGTAGCGGTCGGACTTCAGCAATTTATTGGCGGTCAGTTCTCAGAAAACTGGGGACCATTTGCGGCTGGCTCAATAGTGGCATCAATTCCGATTGTTGTTATTTTCTTGAGTTTACAAAAGTATATTGTTAGCGGATTAACTGCAGGCTCTGTAAAAGGTTAATGAAAACCAAGCTTCTTATCTCCACGCTGATAAGCGTCTTTCTATTTCTGCCCGCTTTGAATCAAGCTACCGCAAATCCGATTACTGATGTAAAACGAACCGGATTAGACAAAGAAGTTATTTACTTTGTGATGCCGGATCGGTATCGCAACGGAGATACTACAAATGACAATCTTCCAGGCTTCAATCCAACTCACACCGCGTTCTTTCATGGCGGAGATTTAAAGGGGCTTACCGGGAACTGTATAGATGATGATGGCCTAGTTCGTTTAAAGAGGTTGGGATTCACCGCAATTTGGCTAACTCCATTAGTAGTCCAACAACCTCCAACCGAAAATGGTGCGGGCTACCATGGATATTGGGGAGTCGATTTTCTAAACGTAGATCCTCATCTTGGCACTAACGCAGATTTAACCGCCCTAAAGTCCTGCGCCGATAAATTAGGTTTGAAGTTAATTCTCGATGTGGTTACTAACCACACAGGCGACATAATTTGGTACAACGAGCGAAATGTTTACATTCCAGAGAAATTCAAAGGCATTAAAAATCCAGAGTGGCTAAATGACATAAATAATTATCACAACACCGGCAGTATGGAACGCTGCTGGAGCGAGGGACCATGCCAGAAAAACGGTGATTTCTATGGCCTAGATGATCTAGCCACTGAAAAACCGGAGGTTTATAACGGCTGGGGACAGGTCTATGGGGAGTGGATTAAGAAATATAGTTTTGTAGGTTTTCGAGTAGATACCGCGCGGCATGTTGATGATGAATTCTTCAAAAACTGGAGCCCGCTGATTAACAAGCAGGCTGCCGAGGCTGGGATAAATAATTTCACGATTTTTGGAGAGGTTTGGGAGCAGAATCCGGTTGACCTGGTTGGTTACATCAGAAACAACAAACTGCAGACCGCGTTAGATTTCCCATTTCAGAAATTTGCGGTTGAATTTGCGGCTGAGAGTTCAAGCGCCGATATTTTGAAAAACCTTTTTGAATACGATGATTACTACACCAGCTCGCAATCTTCCGCAGCAAACCTGGTCACCTTCTTGGGTAATCACGACATGGGTCGCTCAGCTTTCATTATTGAACGGACTCGAGTAAATCCGGCGAATCAATTACTGCCACGGGTTAAGTTAGCCAACACGCTTTTGTACCTGAGTCGCGGCACGCCTACCGTTTATTACGGAGATGAGGTAGGAATACTTGGAACTGACAGCGGAAATGATCAAAAGGCTAGACAGGATTTGTTCCCTACACAGGTAGAGATTTGGAAAGGTGAGAAACGAGTTGCCGCTAATCCGGTCGGAACTGGTGATTCATTTAAGGGAACTTTCTCCCACCCAATCGCTGCGCACTTAATAAAGCTTTCTGAATTAAGGAAAAATCATCCGGCATTAGCTAATGCTCAAATGCAGGTGCGCTACGCCAAAGGCTCAGTATTTGCTTTTTCAAAGCGGGATCTGACCTCAAAACGTGAATACTTGGTTGTTATAAATAACAGCTCTAAGCCCAAAACGGTTTCATTCAATACCGCAAGTAATTCGGGTTGGAACACCCTGCTTGGAAAGCCAGCTATTTCCGGTAAAAACACGGCAATTACCGTGAATATAGCCGGACTTGAAGCGGTGGTTTTGCAAGCTAAAAAAGATATCGGCAAAGTTAGTATCAAGACAGGAAAAATCACTGCTAAAGAGGATTTCCTCTCCGGATATCACAGATTAACCGCTGCGGTTCAGACCAATGATTTAGCAGTCACTGAGTTCTTTGTTAGCAAAGCAGGTAGCTCAAACTGGCAATCGCTAGGAGTGGATTTGAACGCTCCATTTAGAGTTTATCTAGATCCAAAAGAACACTCTGGAAAATTACAGGTAAAAGCTGTTGTGACAACTTCACAGGGAAGGAAATATGAGCTCCCAAGCCTTGCTCTCAACATTGCCACACCATGATGGTAGTGAACTTTATCTAAGCACTAACAGTCCAAAACTTGGAGAGCGAGTTACCTTTAAGTTTCGAGCTGGTGCAGAATTCTCAATCGAGAGTGCCATATTGCGGCTCTATCACGACGGCGAACCTCGTTTTTTCCCAATGACAAAACAGATTATTGGTAAAGAGCAGTGGTGGAAAGTTTCCGTTGAAGTATTAAATGTTAAAACACCTTATAGATTTTTAATTGTAAACGGTGAACGTTATTCCTGGCTCAATGCTCAAGGATTTCATGGCAATGATGTGACTAGTACCCATGACTTTCAATTACTGGCTACCCCAGAATTCCCAAGCTGGATTCGCTCCGCTGTCTTTTATCAAATCTTTCCTGATCGGTTTGCGACCAGCGGCAAATATGCTGCTCTAAAGCCAGATAAGTTTGTAGCTCGTGACTGGAATGCATTGCCGAAGGGCCGCGATAAAACAACCGGGATTGAATACTTCGGCGGCGATATGGATGGGGTCGCACAACGACTCTCACATATCCAGCAACTAGGGGCTAACGGCATATATTTCACGCCCTTTTTCCCCGCTGGATCCACGCACCGTTATGACGCGAGCTCCTTTGATGAGGTAGATCCTTTACTTGGTGGGAATGCGGCGTTTTTGCGCTTGTTAAAGCAGGCTCAGAATAAGGGAATCCATGTGATGGGCGATCTCACAACTAATCACTGCGGCCAATATCACTCTTGGATTAAGAAAGCATTATCAAGCAAATCCGCCAAAGAGAGATCATTTTTCTATTGGGACAAATCAGTAAAGCATGGTTATGAAGGATGGTGGGGATTGGCCTCCCTGCCTAAGTTGAATTACAACTCCAGCAAGTTACGGGATCTGATGTATTCAGGTAAGAACTCCGTAGTAAAGAAATGGTTGCGCAAGCCCTTTTCATTATCTGGTTGGCGCATCGATGTAGGAAATATGACCGGTCGTTATCGCGGTCAAGATTTAAATCGCGATGTAATCCTTGGCATTCGCGAAGCGGTAGAAAGTACAAATCCCAACGCTTGGTTGCTCGCCGAGAATGCTGATCATTTCCCATCTGATTTAGATGGATTCGGCTGGCACGGCACTATGAATTACAACGGTTTTATGAGACCAATATGGGGCTGGTTGAAAAATAAACCAGAGGTTGATTCAGGATTTTTTGGTGTACCGGTACAGGTTCCGCGATTCACTGGAAAAGAGATGGTCGCCGCAATGAAGGAGTTTTCCTCAACCATTCCATGGCGAAACTTTGTTTCCTCCATGTTGTTATTGGATTCCCATGACACCGCTCGCTTTAGAAATGTAGTCGGTGATGATTTTGATTTGCACCTGGCAGGAATGGGCTTGCTTTTGACATATCCCGGAGTTCCATCGATATTTGCTGGCGATGAAATCGGCATCAAAGGCGCCTGGGGAGAGGATGCCCGGCGCACTATTGATTGGAGCGGAGCTGACTGGGATCAGAAATTCTTCACAGAGGTACAAAAACTGGCCAAAATCAGGCGGAAATCAGCAGCGTTAGCAAATGGTGGTTTGCGGTGGATTGTCGTTGATGATGATGTAGTCGCTTTCACTCGAGAGTCCAAACGGGAGCGATTGCTAGTTGTGATTTCAAGAAATTCGCTTCAATGCGTAATTCCAAAGAGCTTGGAGATTAAAGAGAAACTATACGGTCCAGAGTTATTTAATGGAGTATTTCGTAGCTCAGCTGCGGCTGTTGGTATCTACCGACTTGCCTAACCAAAAACGTAAGGCTTCATCAACATAACGGGACCAGGAGCGCTCGTTGTGTCCACTGCGGTGATAAACCTTCGTTATGAAGTTACTATTCCAACCTTTTTGCCTTACGAGTTCATCAGCTCGTAATTGATAAGGCTCATAACTTGCATCTAGACCTTTAGTTCCTCGACTCATCCATAGTTTGCGACCGTGATGAGAGGGCAGGTTTTTCAGAAGTTGTTCCACTAACTCATCACCAGCTAAAACCCAATGAGGTGAGAACGCCAGTGCGGTATGAAACTTGTCGCTGTGATTTACAAATGAGTACAACGTTGCCAGGCCACCCATAGAAGATCCCAACATGGCGGTTTTTTCTGGGAGTACAGTCGATTTAGTTTGAGTGGCAATAGCGGGAACAATATTCGAGAAGATGCGTTCTAGATATTCATTTCCTCGCAAATCATTTATTGATAAATCAGGAATTGGTTTACTTGGTTTAACTCCAGATTTCAAGATGTCTTCTGGAGTTAAATCTTTGACTCGACCATATGGATCATCTTTGCTCGAACTATGAAAAACACCGATAACCAATGGAGCTTTTTGATTAAACTCCTTCGCAACTCGAATCGCATTTTGGGTTAACTTCCAGGTTTGTCTTAAATGAGTTGCGGTGCGCGGATCAAAAATGTTTTGTCCGTCATGAGCGACAAGGACACTGTCAGAACCCCCTTCAGGAGCCCAAAAATCAACGATTCGGCCCTCGAAATCCGCGCGTGTGACCTCACCCGGGATTCCTCGAACTTGAAAGCGCCGAATTTCTTTCATAATGGTTGAATCATGCCATGAGCAAGAGAGCCATCTTCTGGTTTCGCCGAGATTTGCGATTGGCGGACAATCCGGCCCTTTTAGCCGCAATCGATGAAGCAGATGAGGTAATTCCACTTTTCATTTTGGATGATGAAATCTCAGAGCGAGCCGGCGCACATCGAAGGGCCTATCTAGCTGCATCTTTGAAATCACTAAATGAGAGTTTGAATGGAAATCTTTTTGTCCTAAGTGGCAATCCGGTTGAGGTCATAAAAGATTTGATGCGCCGGTACAAAGCTGATTCAGTTCACAGCGCATTTCCATTTGCTCCCTATGGCGAAGCTAGAGATGCAGAGTTAAAGGCCGCAGGTATTCAAATCCAACAACTTGGAAGTGGTTATGCGATTGCTCCAGGTCGAGTACGAAAAGGCGATGACACCCCGTATCGGGTTTACACCCCTTTTTATCGAGCTTGGCTCGCACATGGTTGGCGGGCACCAGTCGCTGCTCCAAAAAATCCCAATTGGGTTACACCTAAAAAGAGTGATCAACAATTACCTAATTGGATTCTGCCTGAAGGAGTACAGATTCAAGAGGCGGGAGAGAAAGCTGCCTTGGCAAGATTTAAGAACTTTTTGAAAAAAGCAGCTGATGATTATGGCGATGCTAGAAATATCCCAGGCATTGAGGGAACTAGTCGTTTGAGTCCACATTTAAGATGGGGTGAAATTCATCCGCGCACGATTTTGGCGGCTTTAGGTAACTCCGCTGGCCATGAGATCTACCGAAAAGAGATTGCTTGGCGTGAGTTTTACGCTGATGTGCTCCACCACAATCCTCATACTTCACGTGATTATTACGATGCGAAGTTCAAAAAGATGCGCTACGACAAGCCAGGTAAGCAATTCACCGCTTGGTGTGAGGGCAAAACCGGCTTTCCATTTGTAGATGCTGCGATGCGCCAACTGGTGCAAGAGGGCTGGATGCACAACCGGGCCCGGATGGTGGTTGCTTCATTCTTAGTTAAAGATTTGCATATCGAATGGCAGCACGGTGCAAACTTTTTTATGAAGTACTTAATTGATAATGATGTGGCTTCAAACTCGCATGGCTGGCAATGGACCGCAGGATGTGGAACTGATGCATCACCTTATTACCGAGTCTTTAACCCAATTGAACAGGGTAGAAGATTTGATCCTGATGGGGCTTACATCAAGAAATATATCCCTGAGCTTTCGCATTTAACTGGCGATGATATTCATGAGCCATGGGATGCAGATTCAGGTTATAAAAATGGTTACGTAAAGCGAATTGTTGATCATGCAGCAGAAAGGCTTGAGTCCTTAGCTCGCCTTGAAGAAATCAAGGTTACTAAGGAGCCCAAGCCTTAACTTAGATATTGCTTAACTAAACAAGAAAGTTAGTGAACTGCCATGGATCTTCGCGATCCACTTTCTTGTTGTTCCAACCTTCAAACAAGTCATTGCGATTTACTAGAGGATCCCAATCAGCAGCTGCCGAGTGAATGCCGCCCCAATACTTCTCGGCGTATCCCAAAACTTCACGCCACGGTAGATCATCAGGAACTAGTAATCCCTTATCTGGGTTCTTCATCGCCCAAGCAACTGCAGCATAAACCGCTGATGAAACTTGAACTGTAGTTGCAGATTGACCTGGGATTAATTTGCGTGATGTGTGAATATCAAGCAAGGAACCGGTCCACCAAGATTTGTATGGGTGACCCATCAGAAGAACGCCGAGGCGGTCATCGCCCTCAGTAATTTCATCATTCATGATGCGTTGATTCTTATGTAGATCCCAAGAGCGCATCTCTAGCTCCTTTAACGAGGAGATTGCCTCATTAGTTGGGCAGTATGCGTAGTGAACGGTCGGGCGATAAACAGCGCTATCGCCATTCCAAACTGTTAAGTGATCAGAGATTGTGAAGGCTTCACCATGGCGGATAACCATGCCGTGGATTTCAAAGTTTGGCACCCAGGAGCGAACCCAGGTAGTTGCGCCAGGCTGAGCAATTGCAATCTGATTCTTTGGACCGGTCTGGTGTTCATAACCATTTACCGGAAGGGTTTTTTCATGGGTTCCCCAGCCGAGCTCAGCTGGTGCAACGCCTTCTTCATAAAGACCTTCCACCGACCAGGTATTAACAAACTCACCCCATTGTTTTGGCTTGTTTGTTACCTGGGTATCGCGCTCTGAAATATGAATAACCTTCACGCCCAATAAATGCGCCAGTTGGTTATAGCTTTCATCAGTCAATGCGGTCTCAACACCATTTACCGCCTTGCCATCTTTAAGCGCTTGAGTTGCGATATCAACTAAAGACTTCTTAACTAAATGTGAAACTAAACCTGGATTTGCTCCATGTTCAACAATCGCTGTTGGGCCGGTTTTGGTCCACTTTGATTTCATTTCGCGCATCCGCATATGGCGGTAGTAGAGAGTGCGCTCTAGTGGATGTTTGTTTGAACCACCCTCGTATGGATCCCACTCTTCAACTGAAGTGTTCAGATAAAGAACGCCATGATCATGGCACCAGGTAAGAATTGTGTTGGCATCAATGTTCCAAGCCAAATCAAGCAGAAAATCTCCGGCCTTTAAATATTTAGAGAGCTGTGCATCTAGATTTTCTCTAGTAATGACATCTTGCACATATGTTGCGCCCTTATTTAACGCATCCTGAACTCGAGAGCGATTGTCTCGCTGATCCATAATAGTGATTTGATTTGCATCAACTAGATGCTCGATAAGAAGCGGTAAAACTGATTGAGAAACTGATCCTGCGCCGAGGATTAAAACTTTATGGTTGAACTTTTCTGCCAATTAGGGGACCTCCTTAAAAGGTTTTAACTCTCACCTCATTGATTGAGCTTGTTTTGGAGCCGGGTGGCTCCTTGGTTTGTTTGGACGACGGAAACTTACAACCTCGCAGGGCGTGTGCCTAATTCTGGACTCCAGGTGACCACCCCTGACTTGGTGCGTTTGGCCAAGTACATCGCCTCGTCAGCTCGGCGCATGAGTTGGTCAGCCAGATTTTCGCCAGGCGTATTTTTCGCCTCACCGATGGATACATCTAGCTTCAAGTCCAAGCCATTGATGGTGAAGGGGTAGGACAAAGTCGCTCGCAAAGCGCGGGCGATTTCAAAACCATCTGGTCCAACGATTAGGGCGCCAAACTCATCTCCGCCAAGTCTGGCCAACAAAGATTCACCTGGAATCAACCTGGAAAGTCGATGTCCAACTTGGGCCAAGAGTTGATCTCCAACATCATGGCCATAATTGTCATTCACCGGCTTGAAACCATCTAAATCCATGATTAAAACTGAGCCGGGCTTCTTTAGGAATTCATCAAACTCCACCATAAATCGGCGTCGATTAGCCAATCCAGTTAACTCATCGGTGCGCGCCAGAATCTGCTCATTGCTCATATTGCGGGCATCGTTAATTGCAACTCCCATGCGCATAAAGGAAATTGCGATGGTTGCAAAAGCTGGAACCAAAATAAAACGTGGGAAGTATTGCGGTTGAAAAACCGCGATTGCCAAAATAGTTGAGCTTCCCAAAAGAGCAAGTGTTGCAACTGTGGGGTTGAAGCTTCGAGGAGAGCTAGTTTCATCACTGGCATGCCAAAAACTTTCCGAAACCAAAATGAAACCAATTAACCAGCCAATGTCAGTCAGCGAGCCAAATTCATAATTACCTGCCTGTGATGCGTAGAGAAAGTAAAGGTCGGAGCCGGTGTATGAAGCAATTCCAAGTACCAACAGCAAATTTCTCAGCGAAACTCGGTGCAATGCGCACAAAGTTAGAACTGAAACCAGTAAAACCACATCTCCAACCGGGTAGAAAATTGCTAAGAAGACTTGAAAGCTTGAGCCGGAAATACTCGTCATTGCCGGGCGAATCAAGAATGCCGCCAAAATAGTGGTGCAGCCAAGTGCGATAATCAAAGTATCAAGAATCTCTAGTGATTTACTAGCAACTTTGAATCTTATTGCTCTGGTCAATCCATATAACGCCAATGGATAAAAAGCTACGTAAGCGCATTGCGCGAAGGTCTCGAGTGAAAATCCTGCCAAATCGATAACAAAAAAGGTTTCAATCGAGGAAGCGATCGAACCAAGGCTCCAGCTTAAAATCGCGAGAGATAAACCGATGCGACCCTGCTTGTCGTCAGGAATCGGAGAGCGAAGCAAGGAGAGCGCCGTCAAGATTGCGATTGAGTTAAACAAAAGTAGATCCAACTCCCAAGTCGGGGCTGAGTCATTTCTGAGAACTACGTAAATTGTTAACGCAATCATGGAAAGGCTGCGTAAAAACAGATAGGTTCTCACCACAGAATCGTATTTAGGAGCGGTAAATGGAAAATGAAAAAGAGGTATCTCGCCGGGCAGTCTTGTGTGGACTAGCTGTTCTCACGCTTGGGTTAGTACCTGATACTGCTATTGCTGCAACCGGTGTCAAGGTGCTAGCAAATGGCAAAGTAGATGTAACGCTTTCCCGCAATCCAGCTTTACGAAAAGTTGGTGGCGTTGTGCAATTTACAGATGGAGCCGGACAAGAGATTGCCTTGGTAAGAACTGGAAAAGCCGCAAACGCTTATCGTGCGATAAATCTCTCTTGTACTCATGAAGGGACTACAGTTACCAGAAGTGGTGGCAAGTGGGTTTGCCCAAATCATCGTGCGGAGTTTGCGATCAATGGCGATGTGAAAATCGGTCCTGCAAAAGCCAATTTAGTTTCAGTTCCAGTTAGAGTTACAAAGACAAAGGTCACGGTTGGTTAAACCGTGACCTTTGTTAACTAGTCTTTAATTTATAAGCCTGGGCGGCAAGCGTTGCGGCGGTTCTGCAATGTTGATGAAACCTCAGTCTTTGAGTTCTCTACTGTTTGCTGAACATTTAGCTTTTGCTTTTCTTTCTTGGCAACCTCATTAATCTTGTCACGCAAGCTGGCAGCGGTTCTTTCAAAGTTCTTTGCCGCTAACTCATAGCTACGTGCAGCCTTGGTCCAAGTTGCCGCGTTTGTTGTGTACTGCTTACCAGCTGCGGTGGTTGCACCAGCTTTAGCTGCGGCATCGGTATTTAACTTCGCATCAGCTAGCGCAGCTGCTTGTTTAGTTTTGGCATCTGCGGCTTTCTGATCGTAAATCTTTGCCTCTGCCTCATCAGCAGGAGCTTCTGCCTTTAGCTTTGCGATTTCAGAATCCAACATTGTGGTGGCCTGAGCGGCTGACTCTGTGATGGTCTTCAATCGAGCATTTGCTTCGAGATAAAGCTTGTTGGAATCAATACAGCCGACCCACACCCAGGTTAGTTTTGCATTCTTTACCGTGGGATTCTTTGTGCAGACATAATTGTCTCCACCAATTTTAGTCTTGGCATTTGCCTTTGTGCATCGCGCGCCTGCTTTATTTGCTGCCTCGGCAGGGATCACGGCGGTCATGGCCATTAGCAATGAAGTAGCGGCTAGAAGAGTTGCACCTTTGCCAATGAACTTAAGTGAGTTACGCACCAGAATCCTCCTGTAAAAAGCAGCTGTTTATATGGCACCAATAGTAAAGGTTTGTTGCTCACAATATGGTGAGGGAAACTCCACAACCGCCACAGAAAATGCTGAGAATGAGTTTATTTTTGGCGTTGCCGGACACGAACGTTCATGCCCATTTTGCGAACAAATGGACGTGGGCCAAATCGTGAAATCATCGAGATTACCTTGTAGGCCTTACCGGGAACTGAAATAGCTTTACCGGCATTTGCCGCTTTCCATGCCTCATTAACTACTTCATCTGCTGTTGACCACATCCAAGATGGAACTGCGCCCATTTTCATTCCACCTCTTTGGTGGAACTCAGTTCTGGTGAAACCTGGGCAGAGCGCATGAACTTTCACATTGGTTCCCATTAACTCTGCGTGTAATGATTCTGTTAGAACCGTTAAATAAGATTTTGCTGCGCTATAACTTCCGCCAGCAATCCAAGCGGCAATACTGGAAACATTGATTATCACGCCGCTGTTTCGAGATTTCATACTTGGTAAGACTGCGTGCATTAATCGCATTGGTGCAGTGACCAGAACATCGAGGAGAGCGATTTCTTCAGCGGTATCGCTTTTCATAAAACTTTTATTTATGCCGAAGCCGGCGTTATTAACCAATACCTCTATAGGTCGGCTGATATTTTGTAAACGCAGCTCCAATCGACGAATATCTTCATCGCGGGAAAGATCAGCCTGCATAACTTCGACTTGTACCCCGAATTTACTTTGCCATTCAGCAGCTCTTTCATTTAGGCGGGCCAAATCGCGTGCCACAATCACTAAATCATGATTTTCCCGGGCCAAGAGTTCGGCGAAAGCCGCACCAATTCCGACGGTTGCTCCGGTAATTAATGCGATTGGGCGCACACCCTGTGAGCTATCCATTAAGGAAGAATATCGCTGGCATCCTCATCGCGGATATGCCAAGAGGTGCCATATTCTGGAAGTAAATCTAGGAAAGGTTTTGGATCAAACCATTCTGGGCCATTAACGCCAAGCGGCTGCCAAACACCTTTATGGATTAACTCCATTGCAATCACAGGATTAACGGCGGTCTGCCAAACCACAGCTTGATCGCCATACTCTTTCATCGACCATTCATTATCAATAACGTTGTAGATATAAACCGCTTTTGGTCTACCTGATTTATCAAGGCCACGTACTAGTGCGCCAGCACAGGTTTTACCCTTCATGCGTGATCCTAATGTTGCTGGATCTGGCAAGGATGCGGCTAATAGATCGCGAGGTGCAACAGAAACTCCTTGCACTTCAACATTTTCCTTGCGATCCATTCCTAACATATTGATGGTTTTAAGAATTTGGATGAACTCAGCACCAAGACCGTACTTAAAGTTAACTTTCTTGGCATCAATCTTTTGTGGAATTAGCACAACCTCTTCGTGTTCTACGTTTACACATTCAACTGGACCAATTCCTTCTGGGAAATCAAAGGTTTCCAACTCGCTAAATGGCTCAGTGGTAAACCAACCGCGACCATCTTCCCAAACCAACGGTGGATTCAAACACTCTTCGATGGTGGTCCAAATTGAGAATGATGGAGCAAAGTTCGCCCCTTCAACTCGCAAGTTTGAACCATCTAAAACAGTGATTGAATCGATGCGACTAAATAATTGGTCATCGGCGAACTTGGCAAAAATATCGCTCATACCTGGCTCTACACCCATACCTACTAGGGCATAAATTTTTCTTTCTTCCCAGTTCCAATCGCGGGCAAACTGCTCATCACCAAGCTTTACACCGGTTTCGCGATGTGGATAGTGCGGATGTGGGCGAGACAATGACATCGCCATATCTATGTAGTTTGTATTTTCAATTTCGCAGGCCAAGAAAATAGGCATCACAAAACGCGGATCGACCGCATTGATAACTACATCTGGATCGGCCTTACGGATTAACTCACGTAGATCTTCGAGTTCAGCAGCATTTACCTGAGCTGCGGAAAAGCGTGGATCTTTAACACGATAAACGGCTTCTTCTGCGCGCGCGAGGGTTCGATCAGCGATGACCATTGAGGTAATAAATGATCTACGTGCTGCGATATTTGCTATCGCTCTACCTACGCCGCCCGCACCAATTACTAGGGCTTTCATATTATGAAATCAACTCCAAACGAGATTCTCTGCGTACGGTAGCCGAAGCCCGTTGTTTGTGCAATTTAGCGACTTAATCCCGCATGTTTCACTAGTTTATTATTGTTTCGTTATTCATAAGTCCTTGTAGCTCAGTGGATAGAGCAACCGCCTCCTAAGCGGTAGGTCGCCGGTTCAACTCCGGCCAAGGACACTTAGATAAAAATCTATCCAAAAACTACAGTTCGATTTCCTACAATAAAAATCTTATCTTCAGCAAATAATCTAACTGCTTTGGCTAGAACTCTTCTTTCAATATCTCGTCCAATTGAGATTAATTGTTCTGGGGTAGAAGCATGGGTTACATGAGCAACATCTTGTTCAATGATTGGACCCTCATCTAGATCCGAAGTAACAAAGTGTGCAGTCGCGCCAATAATCTTTACGCCTTTTGCATGCGCCTGGTGATACGGCTTTGCGCCTTTAAAACCTGGAAGAAATGAGTGATGAATATTGATGATGCGATTTGCAAATTTGTTACAGAATTGCGGAGATAGAATCTGCATGTAGCGCGCCAGAACTACAAAATCAATGTTTTCTTCCAACATAATTTTCTCAAGTTCCAGCTCTTGATCTGATTTAGTGGTTTCGGAAATCGGAAGATACTTAAACTTTATGCCATGGGCCTGTACTAGCGATGCCAAATCTTCACGATTGCTCACCACAATTGGGATTTCAATTGGGAGCTCACCTAGCTCTAATAAATAAAGTAAATCGCGCAAGCAGTGACTTTCTTTGGTCACCATTACCAGTGCTCGTTTTGGGGCTGCGTTATCCCGAAGCTGAAGAATTGGCTTGAATTGTGACAATCCCTTTTCCAAGGTGGCACGTGCCTGTTGAATCGAAGAGCTGGTTTCAAAACGGGTACGCATCACGAAAGTGTTTGTGACCGGGTCGGTAAATTGCTGATTTTCGATGATGTTTCCATCAGTGGCCAAAACCGAAGTCGTCATGGCATGGACGATGCCGGGTTGGTCAGCGCATTGCAGAGTAGCGATCAAATCCATCGCTGAATTCTAGATTACTTAGTGATTAATCTGGAAACGCTTCAAGGATTTGGGTGCCCACCAGTTCCATTCGCCAAATAAGCGCATTAACGCAGGAACCAAGAAAGCTCGAATTAATGTCGCATCCAACAGAATTGCAAATGCAACACCAAAGCCCATCATCTTGATAGAGGTAACACCACTTATGACGAAAGTTCCAAAGACCACGGCCAAAATGAACGCGGCCGCGGTGATGATGCGCGCTGATTTTTGTAGACCATAGGCAACAGATTCAACATTAGATTTTCCGGCGTCATGCTCCTCTTTAATTCGAGATAGAAGGAACACTTCATAGTCCATCGATAATCCGAATGCGACAACGGCAACCAAAACCATGGTGCTGGTATCTAAAGTTCCTGTATTTATAAAGTCACCGACTAAGAAAGTTAAATTGCCATCAATAAAGATCCAAGTCAGAACTCCCATGGTCGCAGCAAGAGAAGCAAAATTAAGAATGATTGCTTTTAGCGGCAGCAGTATGGATCCAGTGAAGAAGAATAAAAGCAGAAGTACGGTGAAAATAATCCAACCTGCGACTTTTGGCATAGTTTCTGAAATTGCACCTTGAGTATCGGCGTAATCCGCTGCAACACCACCAACCAAAGTTCCTTCAGGCGCGTCGAGATCTCTGACTTTATGAATCAAATCCTCTGCCTCGGGAGTTCTTGGAGGCATGGAATGAATTGCAACTAGTCGAACGCTTTCGCCAGTTGTCTGTGGGATTCCAACTCGGACAATCCCTGGTACTTGTGCCAGAGCTGCGGAGTAGGTTGAGATTTCGGCGGTTTGGTTTGCGCCATTAGGGAAAATAATTTCAATTGGATTACTTTCCTGACCAGGAAATTCCTTCGCGATGAAATCTGAGGCGATGTAAGCACGATCATCCTTTGGAAGTACGCGACTATCCACCTGGCTAAATTTCACATTAGCAATTGGGGCGATAAGAATTGCGAGTAGCAAAGTAGAGCCGGTGACCACAGTGATTGGACGCTTCATTACAAATCTTGCGAGCTGAGCCCAACGCCCATCATCCTTTGGCTTTATGCCACTTTTACGCACAACTCCCTTGTCCACTTTGGGTCCAATAATCGCCAAGATTGCGGGAAGTGGAATCAATGCACCAACAACGGCCAGCGCAACAACAACTGCACCGGAGTAACCCATCGATTTCAAGAAGTTTTGCGGGAAGAAGGTTAATGAAATCAAGGTGAGTACAACCGTTAATCCAGAGTAGAAAACTGTTTTTCCAGCAGTACGTAATGTGTTTACTACCGCATCCTCATTCGAGAGTCCTTTGTGCAGCTCCTCTCGGAATCGATTCACAATAAGTAACGCGTAATCAATTCCAAGCCCAAGCCCAAGTCCTGTGGTTAGGTTCAGGGCAAAAATGCTGATATCGGTAACAAAGGTCAATAAGTACAGGGCAAAGAACGTTCCCAAGATTGCGGTAACGCCAACCACTAATGGCATTGCTGATGCGGCCATCGCACCAAAAACCAGAATCAACAATAAGAATGTAAGTGGAATTGAGATTGCTTCAGAAATTTTCAAATCATCTTGAATTCGACCATTGATGGCATTTGCAAATACCGCTCCGCCAGAGGCGTAGATTTCTAAATCACCACGAGCTCCATCATATTTATCTTGGTAGTAACCACCAGCTTTATCGATCTCCGTAAAGTCTGTGGAATCTAGATAAACAAAAAGAAATCCTGCGGTTCCATCTTTACTTTTTAAAGATGGTGCTCCGCCGGATGACCAGTACGAAAGAACACTTTCCACACCAGCTTCGCCTCTAACCTCATTTTCAATCTCTTGCGCTTTAGCAACAACCGCCGGATCATCAACTGATTTGTTTTTGGCATCAATAACCAGGACTACTGCTGGGTCTTTTACCTTGAAGGTATCCTCTAAATACTCCCAAACCTTTACCGAATCACTGCCTGGGTCTGAGTAGCCGCCCGAATCAAACCTGTTGAATACCTGTGAACCTATTGCTCCAGCCAAGATTGTGCTGAGAATGAAAATTGAAAGTACAAATTTTTTGTGGCGGGCTATGACATGACCTAGTGATTCAAACATGCTGGCATAATAATGAGGTGAGCGAGTTTCTTCCTTCTGTAACTTCAGATGAAGTTGATTACGAGATTGAAGTCACTCGCGATGCTGAAATAAAGGGAGATAAACCCCCACATCACGAGGGCTGATTAATCAGCGCTCGAGCTTTTTGATTCGCTTGGCTTGCTAGCAGAGTCTGTTTTGTAAAACCCAGAACCCTTAAAGACGATTCCCACATTTGAATAAATCTTGCGCACATCTTTGCCGCACTCCGGGCACACTGAAATTGGTGCATCGGAAAAGGACTGCACCACTTCAAAAGCATGCTCGCAAGAGTTGCATTGATATTGGTAGGTTGGCACAGGCGTAATCTAAGGGATGATTCTCAGGTGGCGCTAATTGAGTATGCGAGGGGAAGCGTGTGATTTTTGATCTAGCTAACACCGCCCTTTCAGTGCTCGTTATTAGCTGTCTTATCTCTCTAGCATTTTTACTTCCAGAGCGGGACGGCTTTTTGCAAGCGAGCGCCGTTCGGACTAGAAAGTTACTTTTAATTTTCTCAGGCTTTTGGAGCATCGCAGCGGTCGGAAATTTCCTGGCAACACTTGCAACAATTTTTGATACTTCATGGTCAGAGGTTTTAAAAGTCAATGTGATTCGATCATTCGCAACTCAAGTAACTTTGGGAAAGTTGTTAGCATTTCAGGTTTTCATCGCTCTTTTGGTTTTTGCATTAAACAAATCAATCAAGAAAAATGGTGGAGCATTCTGGTTGTTAGTGCTTGCTATCAGCGGAGCTGTGGCTCCGATTTTTCAAAGTCATTCAAGTTCCCAAGGTGGTCATGGTTTAGCTATTGGGTCTCTGATAATCCATGTCATCGCACTATCTTTTTGGCTAGGAAGTGTTTTCGCCCTACAAGTAATGCCTGATGAATCAAAAAAACTAGCATTCGCAAGAGTTTCCAGTATCGCACTTTGGTCATCTACCGCTGTTGTCTTAAGCGGGGTTGCAAATGCTTGGACCCGGCTTCGTTTATCAGGTGATTGGCTCTCTACATATGGAACCTTGGTACTTACAAAGGTGTTGTTGACTGCAACTTTAATTGCAATCGCCGGGAGAATTCGTAAAGGCTTAACCGCCGCAAAATTGCTGCCATTTGAGCTGGCGATTATGAGTTTGATATTAGGTATTGGCGCATTACTAAATCGATTTACTCCAGAAGAAAGCGGAGCTGTCGAGTTCGACAAAGTGCGAGATCTAATCGGAATCTCTATGCCGCAAGAGCCGAACTTGAACCGAGTTCTATTTGCTTATGAGGCAAATGGCTTGATTTTGGGGCTGCTGATATTTGCTACCGCTTTATATATTCGCGGTGTTGTGGCGTTAGCGCGCCGAGGCGATAAGTGGCCGGTAGGCAGAACCATCTCCTTTGCTATCGGTATCTCTCTTTTAGATTATGCAACCAGTGGCGGTATTGGTTTGTACTCTCACTTCTCATTTCAGTATCACATGATTGCGCACATGGTTCTTAGCATGATTGCGCCGATTGCGATTGTTTTAAGTGCGCCGATTACCTTAGCGCTGCGAACTTTGCCGATCGGTAGAGAAAAAGGTGAACGCGGTATTCGCGGTTTGTTGTTGACTGCTCTTCAATCCAAGCCAACAGCAATTTGGACCCACCCGGTTGTCGCCTTAGCAATCTTTGATGGTTCTTTGTTTGCCCTTTACTTCACCCCGCTTTTTGGTGAGTTGATGTCTGGTCACTTCGGACACATGATCATGGACTTCCATTTCATCGCCGCTGGTCTACTTTTCTTCCATGTGATTGTGGGAATCGATCCCAATCCACGAAAAGTTCATCACCTGGTGCGCATCGTTATGTTGCTCGCAGCGATGAGCATCCACGCTTTCTTCTCAGTAGCACTTATGTCCGCCAATGACTTAATTGATGGCGGCTATTTCCAGATGCTGGAAAGACCATGGGCGACTGATTTATTGAGTGATCAGAAAGCTGGCGCGGCAATTGGTTGGGCCATGGGTGAAATACCAATCATCGTGGCTTTGATTGCGACCTTTATCCAATGGGTCAGAAGTGATGCCCGCGAAGCAAAACGTGCCGACCGAAGATCCGAGGTTGATTTAGCCGAGTACAACGCATATCTCGCGCAGCTAGCTGCCCGAGATGAGAAACCAGAACCGAAGTAGAATCCGCGACATGGAAAACTCAGCGGCGCTACCTTTTACTTTGCCAGATGAATATGAAGCTCTTCGCGAAAGTGTGCGCGCTTTAGCAGACAAGAAGATTCAACCATTTGCCCATGATGTCGATGCACAGGCCCGTTTTCCGCAAGAGGCTTTTGATGCGTTGCAATCAGCGGGGTTGGCTGCCGCTCACGTACCGACTCAATTCGGCGGCGAAGGTGCAGATGCGCTTGGAGTTGTAATTATCATTGAAGAGGTTGCCAGAGTTTGCGCTTCCTCATCACTTATTCCAGCGGTTAACAAACTTGGCTCAGTACCGTTAATGCTTGGTGGAAATGAGGAGCAAAAGAAACGCTGGCTAACACCACTTGCCCAAGGTAAAGGTTTTTCATACTGCTTATCTGAATCAGAGGCAGGTTCAGATGCTGGTGCTATGAAAACCCGCGCAGTTCGTAAAGGTGACGGTTGGGTGTTAAATGGAAGTAAGAAATGGATTTCTCACGCAGGCTTTTCCGAGTTCTACACCGTACTTGCATCGACCGATCCGGAAAAAGGTCCAAAAGGTATTACCGCATTTGTTGTTGAAAAAAGCGATGCTGGAGTTTCCTTTGGCGCCCATGAAAAGAAAATGGGATTTAAAGGCTCACCAACCAGAGAGGTTTACTTCGACAATGTAGAGCTAAGCGATGATCGTCGCATCAGCGAAGTTGGAGCCGGATTTTCCTTGGCGATGAAAACCCTTGATCACACCAGAATTACTATCGCAGCGCAGGCTTTGGGAATTGCTCAAGGCGCATTTGAAGTAGCAACTAAATATGCCCATGAAAGAAAACAATTTGGAAAATCTATTTTTGATTTTCAAGCGGTGCAGTTCATGTTGGCCGACATGGCTATGGAAATCGCCGCAGCGCGCCAATTAACTTACGCCGCTGCAAGCAAAAGCGAGTCATTAGCCGCTGATTTAACTTTCTTTTCCGCAGCCTCAAAATGCTATGCAACAGATGTCGCGATGAAAGTCACCACAGATGCGGTCCAAGTTTTGGGTGGTT
>JACCDT010113059.1_pt1 | contig 26558 bp, 22 predicted proteins | sample 7446291 | NCBI WGS metagenome assembly JACCDT01 (sample SAMN15323446, study PRJNA562643) | freshwater metagenome | isolation source: river surface water | place: USA:Blue River Watershed | collected 2017-08-17 | reverse complement strand
TGAGCAGATAATTTCCTGCTTCATCGATTCCTGTGAGCTCAGAAACATGAGTGATTCGACGAGTGCCATCACGGAGTCGATTGGACTGCACAATAATCTGAATGGCCGAGGCGATTTGAGAACGTATCGCAATCAAAGGGATTTCGAGACGATTCATGGCAATGAGAGTTTCGAGTCGAGCGAGTGCTTGTCGAGGCTTGTTGGCGTGCAGAGTCGACATGGATCCGGCATGACCCGTATTCATCGCTTGTAAGAGATCAAGGGCCTCTGGCCCGCGGACTTCGCCAATAACGATTCGATCCGGTCGCAATCGAAGCGAGCTTTTGACGAGCTCTCGGATATCAATATGCATCTTCTCGTTCTTCACAGTCTCCATGCGAATCACATGAGGCTGCTGAAGCTGGAGTTCGGAGGCATCTTCGATCACGATCGTCCGTTGATCGCCCGGAATAAAACTCGAGATCGCATTGAGGAGAGTGGTTTTTCCTGAGCTTGTCGCTCCCGAGACAATGAGATTTTTTTTGAGTTGAACTGCGACATGAAGAAATCTCGCCATTTCGACACTCAAGGCTCCGACGGTGATGAGATCTTTGACCTGCATGCTGTCTTTGCCAAATTTTCGAATCGCCATATAGATTCCGTCTTTGGCGGCAGGCGGCACAACAATATGAATGCGAGAGCCATCAGGAAGACGAGCATCTAAGATAGGTTCATTTTCAGAAATTCGCCGTCCTACAAACTGAGCAATGTTCCGCACGGCTGCATAGAGCAAATCATCGGTTTCAAAAATGGCTTCGGTTTTGGCGAGCTTTCCTTTGCGCTCGATCCAAATCTCCTGAGGCCCATTGACGAGGACTTCGGTGACACTTTCATCATCCAAAAAATCCAAGATCGGACTCAAAAAAGACCGAGTTGTATCGCTCCCAAAAACCCCCACATTCTCATTATAAAGGGCTTTAAACCTAGGGCGGGGTGGCATAGGGATTGCATTCTTAGGGGGAGAGAAAAAGGAAAAAAGGGGACTCATAATGAACTTAAGTGCCCAAAATCATTGGTTATTTTCTGGGAGAACCGGAATCCATGTCCTTCGCTCAGGCCTTCTAGTTTGGGGTTTCTGTGTCGCAGGTGTGTTTTCAGGCACTTATGCTCAGTCGGCTGCGGCGCCCCAAATGTCGGTTGGCGATATCGACAAGCTCGAGAAGCTTTATCAGATTCGCTCCCAACAAATTCCTCTGCTCGAAGATTTTATCAAAAAATATCCAAACACGCCCAAGCGACCTGACACTTTTTTCAGACTGGGTGAGGCTCTGTTTGAAACCGCCAAGTATCACGAACTCAAAGGAGATCGCTCGGGATCCGAAGCGCGCCAGATGAAGGCCGTAGAGTATCTCGAACAACTCCGAACTGAACATCCGACCTATCGGCATTTAGATAAGGCTCTTTTTGTTTTGGCCAATGCTTATATGGAGCGAAAGATGATCACTCAAGCGGGTTCCGTCCTAGCGGATTTGGCCGAGCGATATCCAGACTCTCCGATCATCGAACAGGCTTCACTTCTTTTGGGAGACCATTACTTTGCCGAAAAGCAATTTGCTCGCGCAGAGTCTTACTACCTCAAAGCGGCATCGGACGAAAAAATTGGTTCATTTGTTAAATACAAGCTCGGCTGGGTAGCGATCAATCAAGACCAGCCCGCCAAAGCTCTCAAGTATTTTGAACAAGTCCTTTCGCAGCGAGGAGGACCAAATGATTATTCCAGAGATGCCGCTCGAGAAATGATTTGGCCTGCTCTTCAAGTCTATGGTTCAGCCAAAGTAGCGGATTATCTTGAGCGAACACTCAAAGAACCCGAACTCGTTGAATCGAGCCTCACCAGTCTCGCCGAAGGTCTTCAGCAGCGCGATGAACATGCCGCTGCTTCTCAGCTTTATGAGAGTCTGCGACAAAAATTTGCAAGTTCAGCGCAACAAAATCAATGGCTGATGTCGCAGATCAAATCCGAAGAAAATTTGGGACGCACCTCTAAGGTTCAAAGTCTTGTCATGCAAGTGGCACAAACCGCGGACGGATCGAACAATCCTCAAGCGATGGCTCTGCTCATGACGAACGCCAAAAAGTTTCATGCCGAAGCTCAAAAGACAAAGGATCAAGCACTCAAGATTCAGCATTATGAGATGGCGATTGTTTATTACAAATCCTATGCGGATAAGTTAGATCCTTCGGATCCCAAATTTACTGAGACTCAGTTTTATTTAGGCGAAGCACTTTATGCGCGCGAGAGATTGTCCGAAGCCGCTGTCGCTTACGAGATTGCGGCAAAGTCTCCCTCAGGCATTCAGTCTCAGGCCGCTTGGAACTGGTTGTTGACCGCCGAAAAGCTCGCCGAAGGATTCAAATACAAAGGAACAGATTTTCATGCGACAACGACAGCGGATGAAAAGTATCTCGAAGCCGCTCGATTTGTTCAGAATCTCTCGAGCATTAGTTTGGCGCAAAAGCGTCGGGCGAGTTACTTGGCAGCGCGCCTTGTCTATCAGTTAAATGATTTTGAAAGAGCACTTCCTGCGTTTCAGGCATTGGCGGATCAGCATGGAGAATCTCAAGAAGGCAAACTCGCTTCGCAACTCGTTTTGGATATTTACAACCTCCGTAAGGATTACAAAAAAGTGGCTGAACTCGCTCGCCAGTACAAATCAAAGGCGAATGATTCTTCGAGTCGCGCCGAACTGACGGGTCTTGAGCAAAAGGCCTCCCTCAAATCGCTTCAGGAAGAAGAAGCGACGGCCAAATCTCTTCAGGGATCCGAACGTCTCGAAGCTTTGAATCAAGTGGCCAAAAAATATTTGAATTATGTCAAAACCTATCCCACGGCTCAGCAAGTGGATGGGGCTGCGTGGGCTGCATTCTCAAACTTTACGGAGGTCGCTGCCGAAAGAAAGCAGTCTGATCGCTCGGAGATGCGCGAAGCCTTTAAGGTATTGACCACCGAGTATTCTCGCTCCAAGCATTCGGCAGAAGCGATTCGTCTGATGGGCAAGTTTATGTCGATTCGACGTCCGGATGATACGGAGATTCGAGATTATCGCCAGTATCGAGACGAGTGGGCAGCACTTTATCGCGAAGAAGCGCGCGAAGAACGCGGTCGATTTGGCATGCTCATTTATCGATTGTCGAATGACAGTCAACGACGTGCCTTGGAGCAAGAATTTTTGAAGCTTCCTATGAATGATTCAAACCGTGAAGCCATTGCTTACGGTCGTCTCACCAAAGTGAGAGAGATGCATGCCAAGGTCGTGGACCTCAAATTGAATTCACTCAAGACGTTGCAAAAAAACACAGCCAAAAAAGTGAATCTGCTCGATCAACTCCAGAGCGATGTGACGGATCTTGCTAATCTCAAAGTGGGAGAGACGACGGTGGCAGGACTTCAGATTTTGGCGGATGCGAATTTGAATATGGCTTCAAGCCTTCGTCAGGCGCCGATTCCTTCACAACTGCAAGGTGAGAACCTCTCTCGCTATCAGGCGGTTGTTGCTGAGAAAGCGGGTCTGTTTGAGTCCAAAGGTCGTGAAGCCGAGAAGCTCGCTCGCGATACCGCGAGTCAATTGAATCTCTCCGGGACATGAGATTCATTCTCCCTTGGCGACTTCGGTGACCCTTGATAGGATTGAACCCATGATACTCAGATGTATTCTTTGCGGTCTTTTGGCTTCAGTGGTCTTTAGTTTGCTTGGGCTTGTGAATGCTCAAGACGTCGCGCCCTTGCCGGATTTGGGAACCACCTCGCCAGCACCACTCGCGCCCGAGGCTGCGCCTGCCTCTCCTCAGCCTAGAAAGAAAGTCATTTACCGAGAAAAGTCTTACTTTGAATTCGAAGACACATTAGTGAATGGAAATTTGAGAGCACCTGATGGTTCATTTATCTTTAGAAAGTCTCAAAACACTTTTAGCAGTGCTCTGGGGCTCAAACGATCTTTTATTCCAGAACTCAAAGCCTCTTCACAAGACGCGCGATGATTCTTTCACTTTCTTTTTTTGTTGTGAGCCTCGCAGGCGAGCCCGCCGCTTATAGCCAAATCAAACAAAAGCTCTTGAACGTAAAGTCCTTTGAAGTGAGTTTTTCGCAAAGGGTAAAGCAGGATCTCTTTGTCGATCAGGGAGATCAGGCCAAGGGGAGTCTCAAGTTTTCAAAGCCCAATCAAATGCATTGGACTTATACTCAACCCCGCCCACGTCAGATTACCTTTGATGGACAAAAGCTCATCATTGAAGAAGGCGGTGAGCGACAAGAGATTCGAGATTTGGGGCGCGTGACTCTCGAAAAGAGCTTTGCGTTTTTGTGGGGACAAATTGATCCACTTTATTTTTCGCTGGAGAACCGCTCGGCTTCGAGCTTTCGGATTCATCCCAAAAAGCGAGCCGAAGTAAACTTTGACTGGATGGAGGTCAGCGTCAGCAAAGGCCTTGTGCAATCTGTCATCGTCAAAGATAAGCTCGGGGGTGAGAGCCATATGAGCTTTTCGGGCTGGAAGTTCAATTAAGAGATTGGCGCATTGCGCAAAATCTCTGACTCCTCGAAATCATTAGAATTCTTTCGTAAAAGACTGCCAAATCACTAGGTGAATGAACTTTGCCTCCGTTAAAATATTAACGGGGGAATTCGCAGTGAAAATCGTTCTTCAGCTCAAGAACCTAGACGATGGAAACGTATCTGAGGTCGTCGTGGACCGAAGCCCGATTCTTTTGGGCCGCTCAAAAATCTGTGACGTTCCCGTCAATGATCCCATTCTTTCGCGCCAACATTGCTCGATTGAGGTCAATGAAAAGGGTGAGATTAAAGTTCAGGATTTGGAATCCGCCAACGGCACCTTCGTGGGAGGAAAGAAGATTACCTCTCACGGTCTTTTGGAGGGATCAACTTTTCAGATAGGCCGGACCGAAATCAAAATTGTGAAGGCGGATACGGCCGAACAAGAAGAAAAGACGCTCGAAGAAATATTGTTAGAGCAAGAAGCCTCTGCGTCGACAGCGAAGCCCGCCAAACAGGCCAAAAAGTCTAGGCCCGCTGAAGAATTGACGATGAAAACGCCCGTGGCGCTGAAGGCAAAATCACCCAAGCCTACGTACAAGACCAAAGATTGGGTGCAAGTCACATTGCTCTGGAAGGGCGAGATTGCAGACATCCAGTGTTTTGATATTGGTGATATTGTCACGCTCGGAGAAGCCGCCGAAAACGATTTTCTGGTCGCCATTCCATCGCTTCCCAAAGTTTTTCAGGTTCTTAAGGTTTTACAAAACGGGATCGAATTGCATTTGCATCCTGCCATGCGCGGAATGATCGAAACGCGCGGCGCTGTAAAGACTCTCGATGATTTGCGTGCGACTGCTCGGCAGACAGATCTCGGACTTTCCACTTTTGTTCAGTTTAGTGATCGATGCCTGATTGAGATTGGCGGAAACTTTTCGATCTATGTTCAGAGTATTCGGCTCAATCTCACTGCCCCGATAACGGCTCCACTGATTGGCGAGCCTCTTTATGCCTCGATTCTGACTCTCGTTCTCGCGTTTTTTATTCCCTTCATGTTTGTTGTCGAAAACATCGCGCAAACTCAGGAAGTCAAAAAGGAAGAGCCCGCGGCGACGGTCAAAGTCGAAGCACCTCCTCCGCCAGATGCACCAAAGCCGCCTCCACCTCCACCGCCGCCTCCGCCCAAAAAGGAGCCCAAAAAAGTGGAAGCGCCTAAGCCTCAAGTAAATGCCAAAATGAGTGGCAAGGAGGGCCAGGGAGCAAAGGCCAAGGGTGATGAAGGAAAGTCTGGACGAACAACCGGCAGACTGCCTGCCAAAGCGAAGCCTCTGGGTTTGATGACGGATTCGACAAAGGCTGTTCGATCCGCGCCTAAAGGGGCGTTCGGAAAAGAACTCGATCCCAATCGAGCAAAGCGGGGGTTGAGACCTGATCAAGGAGTGGGCAGTGGTAAACCAAAACCCGCGGGTACTGGAGGCCAGGCGCCTTCAAAGACGATTAAGCCGGATGTGAAAGTCGAAGACACAGGTGTGCTCGGAGCACTCGGTGGAGCGGGCGGCGGGGGATCGGCCTCTTCGGGCGGCACCATGGCCGGCAAAGGACTCGGCGGCACGCTCGAAGGATCTCTCGAAGGACAAGAGCGCGGCGCGGATCTCGATGTCAAAGGATCGGGTGGTCGCGGAGCGAAGGGACTTGGTCTCGGAGGGGGCGGAACGGCCATTGATGTCTCCGGGGGCCTGGGTACCAAAGGAAAAGGCGGAGGTCGCGAAGGATTTGGTCTGGGGAGCTCCGGCAAAAAAGGTGAGGCCGCGGTTTCGTATTCAGGCGAAGACATCGAAGTTCGAGATGGTCTGACACGCGAAGAAGTTGAGCGAGTGGTGCGTGCCAATCAAGCCGCTATCCAAGCCTGCTATGAGCGCGCGTTGGTCAACTCTTCAGGACAAGATTTGAGAGGCCGCGTTCGGATGGAGTGGTTTGTCAATGCGGATGGCCGCGTCGAAGCAGTCGCGCGTAAGAGCGGACAAGAGCTCGGCGACTTTTTGTCTAACTGTATGGCCAATGCGATACGCACTTGGCAGTTTCCGCGACCTCGCGGAGGATCCGGTGCCAATGTTTCTTGGGGTTGGACGTTTCAGAGAGGAATGTAAATCTTGAATCTGAATAAATATCTTTTTGTAATCGTGATGGCTCTGAGTTCATTTTTTGAAGAATCTGTTTTTGCGGTGCAAAATTCGGATGAACGTATTGGGCAGTTTTCTGCGGGAGCTCAGCGAACGGGATTTTATGCTGCGATTGGAACAGGAAAATTCTTTTTTTCGGGGCTCGATCGTCAGCAGTATTCGGATGGATGGATTGTCGCCTTTAAGGCCGGCTATGATTTTATCAAATACATGGGTCTTGAACTTCAGTTCAAAATGACCGCACACGAATCCAACGTCCGGACCGTGAATGCCAATGTGAATCCTACATTTTTTGGTTATCAATATAATGGCCTCGTCAAAGGAGCGTACCCCATTACCAAGCGTCTCTATGTCGGGGGTGGGATCGGCGGAGGAGTGTGGCAAACGGATCCTAATTTTCAGCCCAATCGGGGATCTTCCTCACGGGGTCTCTTTGTCGCCGAGCTTAATCTCGAATACTTTTTGCGCAATAAAGGACTTTCGATCGGGATGGATCCCTCAGTCGGTGGGATCGCCAATATTCAAAGCGCTGTGTACCAGTTCTCTGGATATATACGACATACGTTTTAGGTCCTTGCCTCGGCCCAAAGCCCCCGCTAAAAATCTCCTTCAATGTTTCAGAGCATGACGGGCTATGGTGTAGCTCAAGACATCTATCAGATTGGCCGGGGAAAACTCGAAATCGGTGTCGAGATCCGCACAGTGAATTCAAAGTTCTTGGATATTCATTTGCGGTCGCCGCGCCCCTATGTCGTCTTTGATGCCAAGATTCAGGAACTGATTCGTCAGACTTTTAAAAGAGGGCGAGTGGATTTAAATTTGAGTGTTCGCATGCTCGATGGGGCAGATCGACAAGTTCAGGTCAATCATGCGCAAGTTAAGGCCCTCCAAGCAGCTCTGATGGAAGTTCATCAGTCGTTGCGGCTCGAACCTAAGGTCGGAATTTCAGAACTTTTGCAGTTTCCGGAGTGGCTCCAGACCAAAGAGGTTGATGTCAATGAGTCCGAAGAGTGGCCTCATTTGGCCAAAGTCATTTCGGCCGCTGCTTCTAAGGTTTTAGTCGCTCGTCAGAGCGAGGGAAAAAGTTTGCACACGGTACTGCTTAAACATCGACAGACTTTTGGAGAATCCTATCAGCAAGTCAAAGCGGCGAATGACACATTGATGGCATCGGTGGTTCAGCGCGCTCGGGATCGAGTCAAAGAATTGTTTCAGGGACAAACTTTTGATCCACAGCGTCTAGAGCAAGAAGTGGTGCTCTGGGCAGCTCGATCAGATTTTCGCGAAGAACTCGATCGTATCGAGCATCATTTAGAAACGATGGATGATCTCTTTCGTACGACGGGCGAAGTGGGCCGAAAACTCGAATTCGTGCTGCAGGAACTCCATCGCGAAACCAATACTTTGGGCAGCAAATGTCCCGACGCGAAGACGACGCCCGTTGTCATCGAAATGAAAACTTGCATCGAGAGGATGCGCGAACAAATACAGAATGTAGAATAGGTGATTGGGTATGCAGCTGATTCCACAGGTACATCGAGGATTTGTTTTGGCGGTTTCTGCGCCGAGTGGAACAGGAAAAACGAGTCTTTGCGACAAATTGGCGCGTGAGTTTGATTATGTAGATCGTTCGATTTCTGTGACCACGAGACCTAAGCGAGACGGCGAGATCTCGGGCAAAGATTATATTTTTGTTTCGGAAGATGAATTCAAAGCGAAGGCCGAGGCGGGTGAGTTGCTCGAAACGGCTAAAGTTTTTGGTAATTGGTATGGCACGCCCCGAAAGCCCGTTGAGGATTCTCTCGCTCAAGGCAAAGTCATCGTGATGGATATCGATACGGTGGGCGCTCTGCGAATTCACGCGATGCTGCCTCAAGATTCGGTTCTTGTGTTTGTGCTTCCGCCGAGTTTTGAAGAGCTCGAAAAGCGTCTCAAAGCGAGGGGCAAAAACTCTCCCGAAGAGCTCGAAAGGCGCTTGAGCGAAGCCGCTCGCGAGGTCGAGGAATCCAAAGGCTATCATTATATAATGACGAATCTGGACTTTGACCGAGCTTATGACGAGTTAAAGGCCATTGTGATGGTGGAGCGAATGCGCTCCTATCGCTGCCGTCTTCCGGATGGCTCAAAAGCCCTTAAAAAGCCTTGAAATCCCTCTAAAAAACGACTTTAAAGGAGCCCATGGCACGCATTACCGTTGAAGATTGTTTGAAACATTGTCGAAATCGATTTGAACTCGTTCATATTGCAGGTCGAAGAGTGCGCCAGCTATTGAAGGGCTCAAGACCTTTGGTCGACAATACATTCTCTCAAAATCGATTGAATGTGGTCTCTCTGCGAGAAATCGCTGCCGGATACGTGAAGGCTTCTCCAAAAGCCGCTCCTACCAACTCTGAAGACGTTGGCTAGTGACAACTCTACTTCCGCTACGGAAGTAAATTCTACTCTGTGACCGTTCCACAAAAGATGAGCGCATCGATCTTTGGGATGCACAATTCTTGATCCATTTTGTGCCTGTATGTGAGACTGCGGGCAGATGATGAAATATTTGATCGCAGTTATTCTGGTTATTTTGGCGACAGCCTATTTTTATATTTCAAGGCAAGCACCTCAGTTGACCACCCCCGTCCCAGAAGCTGTATCGCCCGTTCAGACGGCTTTCGCCTCGGGGCATACAAAAGTAGACGAGATCTTGGCTCGAGATTTTGTCAGAGATCTTTCGGACTACAGCGTTTTGGTTAAGTCGTCGGGAAGTCATCCCGATCAAAGGATGCCGCTCAAGGACTTCGTAATACAAATCCACAAAGATTTGGGCTGCCCCCATTGTCAGGTTGATTTTGAATGTCAGGATCGTGAGGGCCATGCGAACAGCGATTGTATTTTAGAATGGTCTCGTGAAGAGGAGGCCCCAATCGACAATCAGGATATGGAAGCTGGATCGATTTGGACACTGCATTATCAGCGCGATAAGGGCAGCCGCCCTGCCGCGCTGATCGATTCTCTGACAGCCACTTGGCGCGATTTCTGAGAGGCTTCGTTTTGATGCCGAGCCGTGCTACAATAAATACGTGAGTCTATTAGAGGACTTAAAGGCGGATATCGCCAAGGTCCACCCTCATTTTCCGCTCGAACCGATTGAAAAAGCATTTCTGCTGGCGGAGAAGGCGCATGGCCCTCAAATGCGCAAAAGTGGGGAACCTTACATCGTCCATCCGGTGGAGGTAGTCCGAATTCTGTTGGAGATGAATTTGGACTTGCCGTCGCTCGTCGCAGGTCTCTTGCACGATACGGTAGAAGACACTGTTTTAAAGCTCGAAGATATTGAGAAGGAGTTTGGATCCGAAGTGGCTTTTTTGGTGGACGGGGTCACCAAGCTTTCGAAATTGAGTTTTCATTCTAAACACGAAGCGCAGGCTGAAAACTTTCGAAAGATGATTCTCGCGATGGGAAAAGACATTCGTGTGATTTTGATCAAGCTCGCGGATCGGTTGCACAATATGCGCACACTCAACTTCATGAAGCCCGAAAAGCAGATTGAAGTCGCCGAGGAGACTTCTGAAATTTATTCTCCTCTCGCGCATCGGCTCGGGATCAACTGGGTCAAAACAGAATTTGAAGATCTTTGTCTTCGCTATATCAAACCCGAAGTTTACTATCGACTCGTTCAGCTCATCGCTAAGAGTCGGGCCACTCGCGAAAAATACATCGACGATGTGATTCAGATTCTCAAAGAGCGATTGATTGAAAATGGGTTTGAGAAATTTGAAGTCACGGGAAGACCCAAAAACTTTTTTTCGATCTACAAAAAGATGGAGCAATCTCAGCTCGCCTTTGAGCAGATTCATGATTTGATTGCTTTTCGCATCGTCTGCGAGGATATCCGTGGCTGTTATCAAGCCTTAGGGCTTGTGCACTCGATGTGGAAGCCCGTTCCTGGCAGGTTTAAAGACTATGTGGCCATGCCCAAAGCCAATTTGTACCAGAGTCTGCACACGACAGTGATTGGGCCGCTCGGAGAGCGTATTGAGATTCAGATTCGTACGCGCGAAATGCACGAAGTCGCGGAGCACGGGATTGCCGCACACTGGACGTACAAGACCGATGGATCGGTCGAAAAAGCCTCTGTTGCAAAATTTACTTGGCTTCGAAGGTTGATCGAAGATCAAGAAGAGGCGCGAGATTCGGATGAGTTCCTCAAAAATCTCAAAATTGATCTCTTCGAAGAGGAAGTTTTTGTTTTTACGCCTAAGGGAGATGTGATTTCGCTCCCGCGCAATTCTTGTCCTGTGGATTTTGCGTATTCGATTCATTCCAAAGTCGGGGATCGATGTGTGGGCGCGAAGGTCAATGGCAAGATCGTTCCTCTCAAGGACAAACTCAAAAGCGGAGATGTGGTTGAGATTTTGACTTCAGAAGCTCAGAGCCCTCGAAAGGATTGGCTTGATTTTGTTGTTACCTCGCGTGCTCGATCTAAAATTCGAGCGATCATCAAAAAGGAGCAGCGCGAGAGATCACGAGAGCTCGGCCTCAAGCTTTTGGAGAGAGAGCTTCGCAAACTCAAAGTGAATATTTCTAAGGCTCTCAAAGAAGGAAAGATCCAAGAGCATGCGAGTGACCTCGGCGCGTCGAACGATGAGGATTTGCTTGTCAAAATTGGTTACGGAAAAATTTTGGCGACAGATGTTGCGCGCACATTGGCCGAGGAGATGGGACTTTCGAGTCCTGGAGCCGAAGAAGCGGCGGGCGAAGAGGCGCCAAAGGACGACACCGGCGGCTTCATGCGGCGGATCTTTAATGAGGCCGTTGAGAAGCGTGGAAAGTCTCCCGTACGTGTTCAAGGCATGAGCCATATGCTCGTTCGATTTGCCAAATGTTGTAATCCCATTCCGGGTGAGCCGATTGTAGGCTTTGTCTCTCGAGGACGAGGGGTCTCGGTCCATTCGGCGGAGTGTGAGCGGGCACTGGCCTTTGATCCGATGCGCAAAGTGGATTTGGAATGGGACTCTGGAGAGACTCAGGATTTTCGCGTGGGCATTCGTGTGGTCACTGTGGATAAGCCCGGAATTTTGGCGGAGATGACCAAAATTATTTCTAATTCGGGAGGGAATATCTTTAATTGTACGGTGGCGACCAATCGGGACAAAAAGGCTGTGATCTCCTTAGAGCTATCCATCCAGAGTTTGCCAGCACTTCATATTCTTTTACATGCGATCGAAAAAATCGACGGCGTGATTTCGGCCGAAAGAACTCGGGAGCAGAACTAGTTTCGCCATGTCAGAAGTCGCCAAACGAATCAGATACTCTGGAAAAGTTCAGGGAGTGGGATTTAGAGCGACAGCTCTCAAGCTCGCCGAGGATCTCCCTGTGCGAGGCTATGTGCAAAATCTCTCGGATGGGGGAGTAGAGCTTTTAGTCGAAGGCAGCGAGGACGGAATTCAGACCTTGCTCTATCGAATTCAAGAAAAAATGGGCCACTTGATTCAAGGTCAGGTGGAAGAAGACTCCTTACGGCAAGGCTTTGTGGATTTTCAGATCAAACGCTAAAAGGCGACGCCGATATTCAGATATTGGCTGACGGACTGGTCTTCGATGCCATATCCCACATCGTATCCAATGGCCGGAAAATTAATTCCCGTCAGAAACAATCTCAAACCGCCACCTACGCCGTTACGCCAGTTGCGTCTCTTAAAGTCTTCGGATTTGAAATAGAGGACCGTACTGTCCCAAAATACATCCCCTCGTAAGATAAATCTCCTAAAGCGAACAATCGGGATCAAGACTTCTTCCGTAAAAGAATAGCGAGTGTCTCCTCTAAACTGTCGATCTCGATATCCGCGCAAATTGAGTCCCCCTGCAGTGAACTCACGATAAAAGGGGAGTCTCTGTCCAAACTGAACCGTTGCCAGTGACTTGAATCCAAAGAGAGAAGTATTTCGTCCAATTCTTTGAGCCATGGTGAGACGAAAGATCTGACGAGAGTAGTCATACTCACTCTTAAACCGATCGTCCGAAAGGTGCGCCTCAAACTCAGTAGTCATCCCCTCGTCGATTCCCTCAAACGAATTTATTTTTTTGAAGTCAAAGCGAATCACCCCCGCAACATCTCGACCATCACGGATCCCGCCTTCTGAAAGGGCGCGTGCCAACGAGGTTTGGACTTTGAGGTTTTGTTTGACCTGTCTAAAAAAGGCTCCAATCGATGTGGAAAAGTGTGGGGTCCACTGGATTCCGGGCAAGAGAGTCGCTCCCATCTCTCTTAAGTAGACTTCTCGCGCAACCGTATTTTCGTTGTAGTACTCTTCGAGCGTTTCGCTTCGAAACACGCCATCAAGTCCAATAATCATTCGAGTTCCCCAAAAGGAGGGATCTCGATATCCCAAAATTCCTGAACGAGCCGAGTTCGACCACATGCCACCGACCATGTATTTTTTAGAGCGCCCAAAGAGATTGGTTTCTCCAAAGGCTCCGCCTCCCCCCATACTTCCTTTGGAGTACTGAAAGAACGGAACAGCAAACCAAGTGGTCTTTTCTTTGACTGTGATGAGGATCTCAGACTTTGTTTTGCCGACGAGATTGACTTTGATTTCAACACTCGAAAACAACCCCGAAGTTTGGAGTGCTTGCTTGGCCAAAATGATCCGTTCGCGAGAGAGTTCTTGGCCGACTTCGAGATCGCTTAGGCGTATGACCTCACGAGAATCTGTACCCTTGTTGCCTTCGACTTCGATTTTTTCGATCGAAACGATGGGCAGTGGCCAATCCTTAGGCGCGTCTAAGTCAGTTTGTGCATCGAGCACAGTTCCACTCATGACCCCTAAACAAATAATCCAGAGTGTTAAAAGACCTCTCACGTGTCGCTGACTCTAGCACTCCAAACCCGCTTGGAAACGCTTTTTTGAAGTTCTCAGCTGGCTTTTCGTTCCAACGGGAGATATTCAAATTCTGCATGGGTGGCTCTAATCCCTATATTCAGTACCCCTCGATCAAAAAGCCGACCAAAAAATTTAAGGTCACTTTTGTTCCTGAGGGCAAAGTCGTTGAAGTAGATCCGGCCCAACTTCCATTTGGAGAGACGGGGCTTCCGGGATGTATTTTGGACATCGCGATGGGCCATGGAATCAAGATCGATCACGCCTGTGGAGGCGTAAGTGCCTGCTCGACTTGTCATGTGATTGTCAAAAAAGGCTCAAAATCCTGTAACGAAGCTGAGGACTTTGAACTCGATATGCTCGACAATGCTCCGGGCAATACGATGAACTCCCGCCTGTCTTGCCAAGCGGTACCGGATGGCACTGAAGATCTTGAGGTCGAGATTCCGGGATGGAATCGCAATCTTGCTCGAGAAGGTCAGTAAAGCCGAATCGCTCTTTTATTCTTCGGTGAGTTCTTCGAGTTCTTCATCGGGAATACGTCCCGTATTGAGGCCATATTTTTTGATGAGACGCTGAACACTCTTACGATCGATGCCTGCTTCTTTTGCAGTGGCTGAGATGTTGTAATTATTGCGCTTTAAAATTTCTTGGAGGTACTGTTTTTCGAACGAAGAAATCCACTGCTCTTTGGCGTCCTTGAATCCAAGATCTTCTCGAATATCGAGTTCTGCTTTGGCGACGGGTACTTTGACTTTTTCGGGCACGTCTTCGAGTGTTATTTTGGTGGTGTCCATAAAACTCAAAATTCGGCTCATGGTGTTTTTGAGTTCGCGGACGTTTCCGGGCCAATCGTAACTCGACAAGAGTTGAAGAGCCCCTGATTCGATCCCATCACACTGGCGCTCCGTGTTTTGTTTATTGTAGTCCTCAATAAATGAGTGAATCAGCATCGGAACGTCGTCCTTGCGGCGTCTGAGAGGTGGAAGATAAATGGGCACCACATTGAGTCGGTAAAAAAGATCCTCTCTAAAATTGCCTTTTTTGACTTCGGCTTCGAGGTTTCGATTGGTCGCGGCAACCACTCGGACATCCACGGGTATGGGGCGGTCTCCACCCACGCGTTTAATGGTTCGAGATTCTAAAACTCTGAGAAGTTTGGGCTGAAGATCAATGGGGAGTTCGCCGATTTCGTCCAAAAATATCGTGCTGCCATCGGCGAGTTCAAAGGCTCCGTGGCGCAAGCCTGTTGCGCCAGTGAAAGATCCTTTTTCATGGCCAAAGAGTTCTGACTCAATGAGATTTTCTGGAACTGCAGAACAATCAAAGATCACCATGGATTTTTTGCTTCGCTTACTTTTTTCGTGCACGGCTTGAGCGACGAGTTCCTTACCGGTTCCGGACTCTCCCTCGATAATACAAGTGACATCAGTGGGAGCGACCTTCTCAATGATCGTATAGATTTTGCGCATGGGCATGGATCCCCCGATCATGGGACCAAACTTTGCTTTCTTGCTGGGCGTGATTTCAAAAACTTCATCCAGAGGAGAAAACTTCATTTCTGTTTTGCCCGCGCGAATAATAGCCCCTGCCGTCAAATAGCCCTCTTTGACTCGAACGCCATTGATGAATGTACCATTCATGGATTCGAGATCCTTGAGGAGATAGCCATCCTTTGTTTGATGAATCTCAAAGTGGACGCGACTCATGGTTTCGTCTTTGAGGACGATTTGGTTTCCGGTCTTGGTCCCGATTTGGATGACGGGAAGTGAAAGCGTAAAATCTTTGCCCTTCAATTCTCCCGACGTCACCGTCAGTTTGCATTTGAGGAGGTGGATGCGAGAGGATTGTTCTTCCCAGCGAATAACTTTAGTTTTGCCAGAGCTGGTTTTTTCGTCAGTGTCTTTTTTCATCTTGTCTCCTTGGATGCGATCGATACTCCACGTTCTGCGGCAACCCGCTTTTGGTGCGGACCGTAGAGTTGATAATAAATATTGGCGCTCTGAAGCACGCGCTTCACGTATCCTCTAGTTTCGGTGTAGGGGATGCTTTCGACAAAGGTGTCTAGCCGACTTGTGTCCTGTTCTTTGACCCATTTTCGTACAGCGTCGATGCCCGCATTGTACGAAGCAATCATGAGCACGGGTCTTAATTCGGGAACGACCGGGAAATCTCTGACTTGAGATTCGAGTTCTTTGAGGTGATACGTCCCAAATCGAATATTGCGTGGAGGCTCAAACATCCAGCCAGAGTAGGATCGGTTTTCGCCGATGCTTCTGCCGATTCGCTTGCTGAGACTCGGCATGAGTTGCATGAGACCTTCAGCTCCAGCACGAGAGCGAGCATCAGATTCGAATCGACTTTCTTCGCGCATCAGTCCCCAAATCAAAAACGGAGAGACTCGAAATTCTCTCGAAGCCGCAGCGACTGCCTTTTCGTGCGCACGGGGGTAGAGGATCTCGAGAGTCTCTCGAGTTTCATCGGAGAGCTGAAGAGGTTTTCCGATATAGAGTTCACTCCAGCGCACCAGATCGGGCCAGTCTTCGATCGCTCTCAGTCGCTGAGCGACGGCAAACTTGACATCTCGAGAGCGAGTTTTGGTGGCTTCTAAAAAGAGGTCGAGTTCCAATCGAGCCCAATCCATGAGGTGAACTTCCCGAAAGGCTTCAAGCCGTCGCCATGATGTCTTGTTGTCAAAGGAATCCACATCGACGTCCGAAATGGTCGTAGGGGCGGACCCTCGAATTTCAAACTCCCCCAAAAAATGAAAGGGCTTGGGGGTTTGGATTTGAGAATAAAAAGAGAGCCCCATCTTGCTTAAGAGTTCGGATTTGAGTGCGGCAGCCTTATCATTCGTTCGGAGCGTCTCCCATACACGCTGTTGCCAGTATAAAGATTGTGCGCTGAGGTTTTCTCCGTCAGGAAGCTGAGGGAGCTTTTGCAAAAGCTGAGCGGCACTTTTGAGTTTGGATTCGTTGAGGGGATTCTCTCGAATGGCGGATTGATAGAGGGCCCAGGCTTCAAACCAGTGTGCACTCTCTTGAAAGCGTCCTCGAGGAAACTCATTTCTGAGGTCCCCAAAATATTTGAGAGCGAGCTCAAACTGCTGATCGTCAAGCGCACTCGCGCCAAGTCGATAGAGAATCGTCTCTTTGAGAGGTTTAGAGACCTTCTTTTTGAGAAGCTTCTCATATTCTGATCGTCCATCTTCGGCTTTGCCCAGGCGAATGAGAGACCAGGCCATCAAATTGTGCCATTCGGGATCGAGATTCGTCAGCGCAGAATCCATCGTGAACTTTTTTGAGATCTGAAGCGATCGACTGTACTCGCGCATCGAAAACGCGAGCTGGGCTTCGGCCAACTGAAGACGATTGCGATCCGCGCCTGACTGTGATTTGAGAAGTTTGGTGAGCTCTTTGCCCGCACGCCTAAATTGAGCCGCCCGCTGGAGACGCTGAATACGCTGCACATGAGTTTCGGTCTCAATGGTTTGAAAGTTACCTGCCTCAGTCAATCGGCTCGCCGCTTGATCTTCGGAATCGGCGAGGGGATAGGTTTCGTAAAGTGTGCGATATCGCTTGAGTGCCTCTGACTTGAGATTGAGATCCCATTCGACGTCCGCCAAAAGGAGCAAAACATCTCCCGTCAGAGCGGAGCCGTTGATTCGATCGAGGACCTGAAGCAAAAGCTGACGTGACTCATTGAGGAGTCCCATCTGTTTGAGAAAGTCTGCTTTGATGAGGAGTGTGCGATGAATCATTCGTCGAGGGAGATTTTCAGGAATTTTTCCGAGGCGAGCGTAGGTGAAGGCTCGAGTCTCTTTGCTGGCGAGCCATCGCAAATAGTTTTGATAGGGCTCAAAGAGTTCGCTTTTGATTTGAGGAGAGCGAAGGACTTCTTCAAATCGCTCCGCCCGAAACAGCGCATAGTCTCGAACGAGCTGAGTGAGCGGATCCTTTGTCCCTTGAGCGAGTTGGATCACGAGCTTCCAATCCTGACGAACAACCGCCCGCGAAACATCTTTAGAAGTTGTGATCGAGGGGGCCTCTTGGACAGTCATGCCCTTCGAACAAGCATTCATGGCAAAGACAAGGCTGCCGCAGAGGATCAGGTGTCGCATACTCACTCGCTCTATTTTGAGGCATTTGTGGGACAGGGGCAAAGCCCAAAATTTGATTGCAGTTTGGAGCAGGGCCTATACCGTTTGAAAGAATGAAGTTTGAAGCACAGGGGCTTAAAGCCCATTCCTCTTGGTCGACGGTTTCTTTTAACGCTTTGCATCCAATGTTTGCTTATTCGGTGGCGCCGACACCGGTGGAGATCCGAAAGCTTTTTGAAGCGCGCGAGCATTTTGTCGTGATCGGACTCGGTGGGAGTATTCTACCGCTCAAAGCTCTGGTGGATGCGGCTGAACTCCAATCTCACATTCATTTTGTAGATCATTTGGATCGAAAGACTTTGGCGCGAATGCTCAATCTCGAAAACGCGCTCTACTGTGTTGTCAGTAAGTCTGGAGAGACTCTTGAGATTAAGACACTTCTCTATCAAATTTTGGAATCCGGCCGGCAAAAGGATTGCTTGTTTGTCACGGATCCTGAGAAGGGACTTTTGAGAACATTGGTGCGTGAGGGGGGAGTGGCTTCGCTGCCCATCCCCGCAGAGATTGGAGGGCGGTTTACTCACTTTACTCCGTTTCATCGCGCTCTGTTTGAGAGATTCAAATTTGATTTTGGGTCGTGGTTGGAGCTTGCCCGGCAAGAAGTTCAAAGGCTCAAGGAAGATTCGGGCATTCTTAAAACTTTGATGAACGCGATTTTTGAGCCGGGGCGATCACAGATGATTTTGTGGGCGTATGGTGATCGCTTCTTAGGACTTGCCGAATGGATGCAGCAAGCGATTGCCGAATCTTTAGGAAAAATTTCACCTGATGGTCGTCGTCACGGCGTCATGCCGATTGTTCTTAAGGGACCTCAGGACCAGCATTCTGTTTTACAAATTTTGATGGAGGGTCCTCAAGATCGCAGCCTTTTGTTTTTGGGATCCCAAAGACGAGATAAAAAGTTGAATGGCCAAAAGCCTCGACCTCACTTTGAGGGGTTAGAAACGCAGAGTCTCGAATCCATCGAAGATTTGTTTTTTGAATCGATTCATCAAAGTTTTGTGGAGCGAGTTTCTCATGAGTCGACTCGTCAGCCTGTGATGAAGATGCAGTTTTCAGAGAAAATGGAAGATGTGATCCGAGCGATTGTGACGATTCAGGCTTTTATCGAGTTTGCGGGCAAGGCCCTCAGTATCAATGCGTTTGATCAGCCGGGTGTTGAGCGCGGAAAGCAAATCGCTCGGGCACTCCTTAAAAACTGGTAAGCCTCTAGCCGTCTGTCAAGGGAGCGCCGTCAAGGCGAGTAAGCTTTGAGATTTGATCCTCGTAGTTTTTGAGAATTTGCGTAATGCTCTCAAGCGGTGAATCCGCCTGAGCCTTGAGCGCTTCTTCCAGAGCGTGCGTCGTCAAAGCTCGATGCTCGATGAGTAGTTCACCGAGAGGAATAATCCGTTGGCGAGTTTTGTAAGCAGACTGAAGCTCCAAAATAAAATCGAGTTGGTACTTTCTGATCTGACCTCGAGCGAGAAGAATCTCTCCGATCGGTCTTGTCCGATTAAATGACGACATTAACTTTACCCCCTAATCTTCAAATCTCTCCCTCGAAGGGACTCGAAGACGGGGCCAGTATCGCAAGTTCTGGGCCAGATTTTGGGGCCTTATAAACAGGTTATAATGCATTTAATGGGCTAATCTGGGCTATCCAAGTCCCTCTCAGTGCGGAGACAGAGCCCCTTTTAAATGTTGGCGAATCAAGGGGCGAGCCAAAGAGGGGGAGTAGCCCTTTCTAAAAACTGCTCTTAAAATTTTATTCTCTACTTTAGTTTGAGCCTCCCGATCGGTTGAGAAGGGGTGACGAAGCTTTCGGATTTCGGTTTGGATGAGAGTCTCAAGGACTTGAGAGGATTTTGGATCTTCAAGGCCAACGGTCTGAGTGACTTCGCTCCATTCTGAGGGAGTGAGGTGTATTCCATCCACTCGAAGGCGGCGCTGAATCAAAGACGGGGAGTACCCCCTAGTACTCCACAGTCTCACTTTTTCTTCGACATACATTCGTTCTCGCAAAAATCCTTGTTCAACGAGTTGGTGAATGCACTGATCAATCTCCGCAGGAGCAAATTTCTTACTTTGGAGTTTTCGTCTCAGTTTTAAGATCGAATAGTTGCGGCGCGAGAGTAGCCAGAGTCCATAGGAGTGACATCGATCCATTGTTTTCTGGATCTATCAAAGGCCTGACTTAAATGACATCACATTTGTGGTAGCCTTGTGGCCGGATCCTAGATGTTCGCCGAATGAGAACAATCTGTTCTCTAGAATCTTGCGCGCGTCCGGAGGGGCTGCTAACTCCGAGGCATGACACTCGCTCAGTCACAAACGCTCGATTATCGAGCCTACCTCGGAGAGCTACTAGCTCAAAGAGCCCGCAAGAATCCCCAACTTTCACTCCGAGCGATGGCGCGTTTTTTGGGAATGTCGCCTTCGTCACTTTCGGAGGTCCTTAGTTCTCGTAAGAATCTCTCGGAGGACCGGCTCCATCAACTCATTGAACGACTCCGTCTAAGCACACGAGAGGCTCGGTATTTGAATGCCCTTTATCAGTTTAATCGTGCCAAGTTGCCATCACGAAAATTGACAGCTCTCGAGAATGTCAATCGCCTACGAAATTCTTCGCCCATCTCGGATTTGCAGCTCGATCAGTTTTCGTTGATCGCCCAGTGGTATTCGCCCGTCATCTTTGAACTCACCAAAGTATCAGCATTCAAAGTAACAGCACCCACAGTGGCGAGAGCTCTTGGAATTTCAGTGCCGGAGGCGCGCGAAGCGCTCCACCGGTTGGAACGTCTGCGACTCATCCGACAGGAGTCGGGAGTCTTTACGTGTGCTGTTGATCAAGAAATACTCGTCGTCTCTCCCCATCTCAATGAGGCGCTGCGAGAGTTTCATGAGAGCATGCTTGTACGAATCCGAGAGGCGCTGACGAACCAACCGCCCGATGAACGCCTGAGTCGAACAGAAACATTTGCGTTTGATCCGAATCAGTTACCAGAGGTCGAAGAAATCCTCGATGAAGCATTTCAGAGGATTTTACTTCTGGCACGAAAGGCAAAGTCTCCCACCACTGTTTATCATCTTCACACTCAGTTTATTCGAATGACGAAAGGAAAATTAAAAATATGAAAACATTAGCTCGTTTTGGTCTTGCTCTTCTTGTCAGCACGACAAGTGCCTGGGCCTTTGGAACCAAAGGAGGAGGTAGCGTCATCGTCTGCTTTGACCAGAATCCAGAAATTGCAAAGCTCTACTATGAAGAACGTAAAGCTCAAAACGCGAGCGATGGAAGTAAGCCGACAGAAACTTTCGGCTTAAAAAGCGTTGCCATCCTGGATGAGCACCTGGCCAAGGCCACACGAATTGTTTCTTTGGATCTTTCCGAAGCTGAAGACCAGCTGAGGGGGCGACCCGATCGAAAGATTCGAAAGGCCCTTGATCGCGAGACTCCCGACGAGTTTGTGGAGCGCCTGATCAAGGAAGTTTTTGATCTTTCGTATCCTCCGATAGCAGAAGTGATGAGAAAGGCTGCACGGGCGATTCGGTTTGAGGATTCTATTTCAAAACAACATGGGATTATGCCGCAAGACGATTTTTCGTCAGTGGGGTTGATAGATCGTGCACGCTGCGTTCTGACGAATCTCTTTGTTCAGGAGAAGATAGCGGATCAGCACTTTTTGTATCGCGACGATAGGATTTGGAATCACGAAAAATTATCTGATCTGAGTCGCTTGGTGACCTATCTGCACGAAGTTGTCTATTGGGTTCAAAGGAGCCGAGGCGATGTCACGAGCGACGTGACACGAAAGGTCACTCAGGCTCTTGTGATTGAATACCCCAGTCAATCGTGGAAGGACTTTTTTAGCCCACTCAGCAAACTCAAGTTTATTGACGTTCTGCCCCAAGAAGTCGGCGAGTCTCTCCTCCTGGATACCCTTGCATGGGACCACTATCAATACGCGTTTCAGTTGATCGAAGAAGATCGTGAAAGGCATTTTTTAGATGTCATTGGGTCCCTGGATGAACAAGGCTTTGGATTACCCATCGGCACCAGCGCAGAAGGAGAGTATAAATCAATCTCTGAGTCGTTTTGGTATAGCCGAAATTCAGTGGGAATTTTGAGCAGCGACATCTATCAATCAATGCCCATGAAAGCTCTCGCGTTTCCGTTAAAAGATCTTAAGAGGTGGGAAGTGACCAAATGTCGATGGCGAATAGTTTCGAGCGAGGAAGAAAAAGAGGTTGAAAGACAACTCAATGTCCTTCTTCCAAGTGCTTCGTTGGATCGAGTCCGCTCTCAGGCGATGAGCTACTTTCAAAGTGCGATTGTGCCTCGAATAAAGCAGACTCCAATTTGGAGTGCGGAGGATCAAGCGCAAGTCATTAAGATTTTTGAGGAAGATATCCAATCAGACTTTCCGGGTTTAGAAATTGTGGATCATACTATGAGAAAGGGAGTGTTTGCTGACTCAGTTATTGAAGGGAAGGCGGCTCTGCGAAGGACGAGCTATGCGCATCCCGGGGTGGGAACGCCTTGGCCCTTATGGAAGAATCGCTATCTGTCGCAGATTTATTTTGATCTGGCGGGAAAGCGCACACCTCAAGAATAGCCCCATACAAGCCCCACCACCTGTCTAAGGCCTCATTCTAGCGGGTTTTAGCAAGTGGCGTGCGGGCACAGTGCTTGCATTACAACAAGACACTTGCGCGCTGAAGTGCGCAAGTGTCTTGTTATTCTCAGGGGCGTGCGCACAAATATCGAAAGGAACTCCCATGAAGTTCTTGCGCCCCACTCTCTTAAAGTCAGTAACACTTTCACTCTCTTTACCCTTGGCACTCTCTGCTCAATCTCAATCTCAGTCTCAGTCTAATGAGTCAGTATCGACTCCGCAGGTGCGAGTCTACAATACTGCTTCAGGAGGGCAGACCTATGCCTTTGACAAAGGGCTTTTGAGAGACTCCTCCGAAGTTTTTGTTGAGACCGGCCCCGATGGTAAGATTTGGACGATTGGGTTTCTGAATGGCAAGGATTACTACGTCCAAAGGGACATAGCCCTCAAAGTAGAAGACCTAGAAACAAACCTCATTCCGGGAGTAAAGCGTTTTGCTTACGCCCAGAAGCAACACATGCAATATATTACTCAACCCCTCATCGTGCAGTATTCGAAGTCCAAAAAATCAAGTGAACCTCAAGCATACGAACTGAGTTTAAAAGATGTCGTCCCCGCTGGGCCTGCCATTTCTGGAAACGAAGGCAAAATCTACCGGCCCGAAGAGACGGAGTACGTCAAATATGAGCTCATTTCGAATTGGGATAAGAGGACAATGAATATCCTAGAATACAATGGTCTTGTGCCATTGAAACAGATCGAAGTGGTCGCCAAACGACCTGCCGATTTTGGATTGAGTGGCAGAGTTCTCAAAGAAGATATGACATTGAGTGGAAGTGAAGCCCTGTCACGTCTTCAAATCACAAAAGTTCCGACGTCTGAAGCTGCAAAGGATTCAAAAAATGATAACGAAATTTTTATGGGCCTCTTTGATTTTGATTATTCCTTTTTGAGTCCCGCGCAAACTCAGCCCGATGAAATCGCTCAACTGAAAGCTCAGATGTCTGCTCTTTTAACACGAGTGGAAGTTCTCGAAGCTCATATGCTCCGTCAGCCGCCAGCGCGCCATCTGGATCTTCTCGATGGTACGGAAGCAATCTTCCCCTCCAATACAAAGGTCGTCATTCCCGAAGGCCATATTGCCAAGGATCTTCTCGAAAAAATGGAGAAAAATAGAGAAGGTAAAAATTAATTTGAAGAGAGACCAGAGCGTCAGCGATTGACGCGTTCACTCTTGGATTCAAAATCAACATACAAACCAAAGACTTGATGTGGCGCAGAGAGAGATTTTGCGCCGCGTCGAGCCTGTTTGTATCGAGAGAAGGGTGAATGAATTGGACTTGGTACATTTCTACTGCCCTGCATCAGAAGCACTGCTCTCGACGCATCTGGGAGTGGGTGTGCGCTCTCCAAAGAATTCAGGGCTTTGCCGTCGTGCATCTGCGAATTTGCAGTGCATTACGACGTGTTTGTATCGAGAGAAGATGGAATATGTTGGTCTTGAACCAAATTTGGGGCAATGCATTGAATGCGCCGCAGCGAGGTGAGTGTTGAGAATTAACTCTAACATTCCATCTCTCGTTGCTCAGCGCAATCTCGAGGTCACGACTCGATCGATTGCTCGTGCGCTTGAGAGGTTGAGTTCAGGCAAACGAATCAATTCGGCGCGAGACGATGCTGCGGGATTGGGCCTTTCGGTGGGCCTCGAGTCTCAGACACGCTCACTTGCGCAGACATTGCATCAAATCAATCAGGGGATGAGCTTCTTGCAAACCGCGGATGGAGCGTATCAGACACAGCTTGAACTCGTTCAGCGAATGAGAGAGCTTGCGGTGCAATCAGCGAATGGCACACTGGGGGTTTCTGATCGGACATCTCTCAATGATGAGTTGCAGGAGCTTTATGCGGAGTTTGAGAGGTTGTCGGAGTCGACGACTTACAATGGAATTTCGCTTTTGGATGGAAGTTTGGGAACTTTGAGTCTTCAGGTGGGAGCACAAAAGGGCGATCAGATTGAGGCGAGCATCACATCGACGGATCCGAACAATGTATTCACAGAACTTGCGGGAGATGGAGTGTTTAGTCAGAGCTCATCTTTTGCTTTGAGTTCAAACGTCACAAGAGCGGATGTAAACGATTATTCGGGAGATGGAATCAACGATATTTTGTCTCTTGATAGTGTGACGCGAAAGTTCTCCCTTCGACGAGGGCAGAGTGATGGAGGGTTTGAAGAGGCCATCACTCAACAAAACTCAATCACCGACACGATTTATGACTACGGTCATGATCTGGATGGTGATGGAGATCTCGATTTACTGGGCGAAAATTCTTCGTCGAGCTTTAGCATTATCTCCAATCAAAATGGAGTATTCACGAGTCAAACGGCGATTACATTACCCAGTAGTGGATTTCATGATACCCATAGCGCCACTGTGGGGGATGTAGACGGGGATGGGAATCTCGACATACTCGCCGTTTCACAAAGTGGATTGACGGATACAAAATGGCTCTTTGCCTATTTAGGAAACGGACAAGGCTCCTTCCAACTCGCAGCCTCCTTGGATACGGGCTTAGCCACGCTGGGCAGCCCTGCCATGCTGGACACCAATGGCGACGGCAAACAAGAGGTTTCACTCGATGGCATTATTTATAGATTCTCTAACAATGCTTTCAGTGTTCTGACGTCCCCAGGCAACGGAACTGTCGCTACGGCCGGCGATTTTGATGGCGATGGGGATCAGGATTTTGTTGTGGGAGAGGTCCTCCATTCAATTGGTACTCCCTATGCCCAATATTTTTATCGCAACAACGGAAACGATACATTCACGATGGTGTCTTCCTTCAATGATGGAACAGATGTGAACGCATTTGGAATGAGTTCCTTTGACATCGACAATGATGGAAAAGACGAGATCATTTACGCGACATCCACAGGAGTACTTAAAGTGAGAAAACTCAGTGGATCGTCGCTGAATGTGATTCAATCGACAACCATTTCATCCTCGTCGAGCAGTGGAGCTTTGGGGGATCTGAATGGAGATGGTGTTGCGGACTATTTGGCGTACACATCTAACCGAGCTTTTGTTCATAGCTTAAGCACACAAGCAGTCTCGGCCACAAATCAAGTCGATATTTCGACTCAAGAGTCGGCCGTGAATCTTTTGACCATCTTGGATCGTGCACTCGACGCTTTGAGTGGAGCGCGCTCTCAGCTCGGAAGTCAGATGAATCGACTGGAGTCGGCGAGTAACTCAAATCTCCTCACGATGGAAAATCTCAAATCCGCCTTGTCTCAGATTCAGGATGTGGATTTTGCTGAAGAAACCAGTCAGCTTGTGCGTCAGCAAGTGCTGCAACAAAGTCAGATCGCGGTCCTTGGCCAAGCCAATGTGCAGCTGCAAAGCGTGCTCGCTCTTTTGAGGGGTTTTTAGCTCTGGGACTCGGTCGCCCCATTTAAGAGCGTGTGAACACAATAAATCCGATGACTTAAAGTGGGCCCTCTGATTGCAATAAATTCTGATTGTGGTGCTGATCGGTGTTTTAGGTTTTGCGATTCTTTCTTTTTCGCCCCCTAGTTTTGTGGGGGACGCACTCTGCGAGCGAGCGGTCAGAGTCCTGTCAAATATGCACCCGAGTTCTCAACTTTCTGAACATCGCGACGAACGAATCAAGTCTGTGCTGCGTGAAGGTTATGAGGCCATTCAGCAGAGAGAGTTTTTGCCTACGGGCCTCATCGAAGAGAGTCTGATCGAGCGCTTACATCTGGAGGATCCATTCTTTGCGGATTTTTGGAAGAGTTTTGCGGTGGGGTATTCTCGAATGCCACCAGAGTTTAAGCGAGAGATTCTCTTAGAGTACTTGGAGTATCGGATCAACGGAGGAAAGTTTATTGAATATGCGGCAGAGCAGACTCTCGGAATGGCACAAGTGCTTTCGCTTAGGCCGCAAACTTATCGATTTGATCAGTCGTGGGGAATTTATGAATATTTTGAGTGGCAAGCAAACCATGTCCCCTCTACAGAAGTTTTGGATCAAAATATTGTATTGGATAGCTCCATGTATGCCGAAGGGGGCGGCGTCAGAGGAAAAATTCAGTGGTACCAAGACTTGAGGCGGAGTTTAGCCGCGGGACTTGGAATCGATGAGTTTACCAAAATCAGTATGACCCCGACGGTGATTTTGGAGCAAGGCATGGGAGGCATGCGTTCGGTGCGACGTCATATGGGA
>JACCDT010571303.1_pt1 | contig 26588 bp, 31 predicted proteins | sample 7446291 | NCBI WGS metagenome assembly JACCDT01 (sample SAMN15323446, study PRJNA562643) | freshwater metagenome | isolation source: river surface water | place: USA:Blue River Watershed | collected 2017-08-17 | reverse complement strand
GTTTCGATAATGACATTCAACTCTGGATGTTTGAGACAATCGTCTATGACCATGTAAGACCAGTTGCGCAAAAGATTTTCGGACAAGCCTCTTTCTGGATGCTTGATGATCACAAATTGCTCATTGGAAAAATAGGTGTAAAAAGGCTTTTGATTAAAATTGGTCATCACCTCGGTCCACTCATGAATGCGTGCGTAAATCTGACGATAACCATCACTCCACTCATCATAAGGCAATTCCTTTCCCTCAAAATCCATCATCAATCTTTTGGAAAATACGGAGCCATCTTCGTTCAAAACATTTCGACTATGAATATCCAACATGAAGTGTTTTTGTGCCGCTTCCTGACAATGGGTAATGATGGTTTCGCACAAGCGATCACCCTTATCACCATTTAAAATGGACGTATTCACCAAGAAATTGAACATCGCCAAATAAAATCGTTTCGCCAACCCCACGATTACCGCAATTACTGGATCCCATTTCTTCTTGTAACTTTTTTGATTTTTCGCTTTGCCCCTTATCCATTGAAAATCGACCGAAAAGAAAGTGCCAACACCCGTCTCATCAATGGCTTTAGGGCCTGAATGAATGAACTCACGAAGCAAATTGTGTGTGAACTTTTGAGCATCTGGATAATCGATACTTAAAACGCAACTCAAATCATCCGCCGATGGAATGTCCCTGGTACGGAATATTTCCCACAGGTACAAAGCGAAAGCATGCAAACTGATTCGCCTTTGTTGATTATTCCATATCAATAACTCCTGATTGTCATACATCACCACAAGTTCTGCAACTTGCGCGCACTTGCTGTCAGGCCTTTCCCAGGACGTTTGAAATTCAGACATAGCATATTGTAACGTGATCTGAACTGGGAAACCGAAGAACTTTTCCGTACGTTCGATAACAACCGGTTTGTTCACATCACCCTTGGCGCACCAATTGGTCCAATCTTGGTGCTTGGGGAATCGATGCAAGACAGGAAATTGACGATCTGGAAAATCGACGAAATCGATGTTATCTCTGCACAGTTGCAAAAAATCCCCCAGGATAGATTTCCCGGTGCCATTTTCCCCAGTAAAAAGATTGAGTCGGGCAAGCGACCATTTAAGCTCCTTCTCTATTGAGCGGATATTATTCAAGCGTAGTTTCATTTTGCACTTTGCTTTAAGCCGCGAAACGACGATTGCGATATTCTTGCACCAATTGAGCGTTATGCACAAAAGACTTGGGTCGTTTAGACAAACGTTTCGGCTTCCGTTTGATTTCGCCTACTGCATCGGGATTCCGGTAGGTAGTGATGACACTGCCTTCGGGCCCTGTGAGTACAATAACGTTTTCCAACTTCTTGCGATCGTCCGCGTGGTAGAACAACTTCAAATCCGCTTTGGAGAGGTAATGAAAGACATAACCCTGCTTGTAGATCTGTTGACCGTATTTGAGGATTTCGGAAATAACAATAGGCTCGATACCCCGCTGACAGCTGCGCACATGGGCATGATCGGACAAAATAAGGTTCATATTCATATCGGTTTTTTGATTCAATTGGCTTCGCATTGTTTTCATGATGCAAAGCAAAAAACCGACTATGCAAAGCAGCTGCACAGTTCCAAAAATTCCAGAAGCAAAGACAATCGGTTAACGCAAAATTGTAATTGCACGTTGTAATGGATTTACAATGGGGGAATTCAATTCATCAAGAGGTAAAGAAATCTTTTACCAACTGGGCCTTCATGAATTGCACAAACTAAAAACAAGTAGCGCCCATACTTGGAACTTTATAGACCAATATAACATCCCCACGCAATACCACTACCACCAGATCCTAACCAAGTAAATAGGAGGCTGACAAAAACAGGAACCCCAATGGGTAAAGCAATCGCAAATCGTTTCAGGAAGCGCTCATTGGTTTCCTCGCGATAGCGCAGTTTAATAATACCTTCCGAATAGTAATAGGCAAAATAGTACATTCCTATCCAATGAATGAACAACCAAAACGACATGTAAATTAAAAACTCAAACATATGATTTCAAATTTTTAGAGTATACCTTATTTGAAATGACTGTAATGACCATGAATAAATCTTGATGCAACATCCATAACAAAATTCGATGTGCAAGACTTTTTCAAATCCACAATCATCTTATTGCGCAATTCAGAATCAATCTTGGTTAGTGCAGGCTCCATTGACCTTAATAATGATTCGAAATTCACTTCGCTGTATGTAGTATCAATTGCAGTAACATTGGCTTTCAAAAGTTCATATTCCGCATAAGCAGGAATGCGGAGATGCATGTGATTTGGCGCATGTTCGTAATTGAACGCATCGATATAAATCCAATTGATACTATAGAAGACATCTAGAAGGTTCTTTCTCAACTTTTCTTTATCTGGATACTTTTCACTGTAGTGGGTTGAGTAGAGGAAACAAAAAACATCTTTACCCTGCTCTGAACCATAATTCAAAGTTTTGATTGCGTGAGAATTATAAAGCGAGTCAGGGTGTATTCCCGGGGAATGCAAAATCTCCGGCAACTCAAGCTGCAATACTTTCTCATACTCTTGCCTAGTAAATTTAGCGACAACGCGATCATCATATTGCAAAATCAAATTGGGCTTAACAACAGAATCCACTTTATTTACAACATCATCATTGCCCGGGCAGATGGTTGTGCAAGAAGGGGAAGATAGGCCAACGAACAAGATAAGTATAACTAAATAATAAATTTTCATTTTTACAATTTGCAATTAAATTCAAATAAAGATAAGTGATTTGTTTTTAAATACCACCAATCTATGCACCAAAATTCATCTAATCCAACAATACCTCAATTCACTACAGACAACAAAAACAACAGAACAACCTTTGAATTTCTTATTCCATTGATTTCCGATCTATTTCAAAGAATTCTAGCCGTTCATCAGGTCCCTTTCGGGTAACACGTCCAACCCCTGCCCCGTGACTTCCTACCCAGCGAATAATGCGATCCGCATACCCATCTCCGTCCCAATCCATGATGGTATGAATATCCCAAACTTGAAAGGCATTTTCTGGACTTTCTCTCCAAGGCAGATAGTACTTGTATGCTCCCGTCCCCTTCTTGAACAAAGAGTCTTCAGCCTGTTTCAAATAATCATTGGATACCTTAACTCCGCCATGAAACTTATCCCAATCCAAATAAAATTCCGCCCAGGACAATTTGTCTTTCAAGGCTGAATGATAAGCATTAAAAAACTCTTCACCATACACCGCGCCCCACAAAACAGGACGACAAGAAATATCATTGGCACTCACTTTCAACCAATCCAAATCTGATACGAAATCCTTCTTGATACCTGTCCTACCCCTCTTTTGGTATTCCGCCATGGTAATTGCCAATTGTCCCCTTTCCAGAATTCCGCTGCAAATCTCCAAAGTCATCATATCATTTCTGATGATGTGATCTTCAACTTCGACAAACTCATTAAAGCTTAATTCTAATGAGTCTCTTCCTTTCCAAGACTCATTCAAAACAGAATCAATACTTACTTGCTGATTCTCGCAAATCACTTCACTATTGACATCCCTTACCGTAATAATCTTAACAAATTGCTTCGGCTCAAGTGAATTATCTGGTGCAATTCTTTGCACTTTAGTCTCTCCGCAGGAGAACATTACCAATGAGAGCGGTAAGATATATAAGATGAATTTCATGAAGATTTTGATAATGAAAAATACATATTTCTTTGAACAAAAATCCACTTAATCAAGTTACAATTGTTGGATACAAAAGACTTAATTTAATCCCATCCCGAACAATAACTATAGTATCCAGAGCTCTCTTTTGAACCAACATTTCGAACTTCTGGCGATCCCCATAAGAATAAATAATCTGGCTAAACTCTTCTGATGACAATTGCGAATTGTTGGCATAATACGTGGCCGTTACATAATAATGTTCACTGAATCCAAGTTGAAAACTAAAATTAACTGCACTTTCATGGAATTGGACAGACTCTCTATTCACAATAACCCGATGAAAATATGCGTAGAAAAATCGACCAATAAAAACACCTGTTCCGATTTGAAGTATCATTAGAACAATAGAGTTCAAACCAAAGCTGAAAAATTTTTCTAAGAAAAATAAGATTGTGGTAGTTACGCAAATACCGAATAAATTATAAATAAACAGTCTCATATCTTGATTTTTGGGAAAGTACAGCAAAAACACCTTACAAATAGTGTATCGCATTAATAATTATTTGATAATATAAATATTTTATTTATACTTGTGCAAAACAATGCAATCTAATACAACTTATGTGGGCATCAATTCTCAACTGGTTTCAAGATCGAAGGGATAGAAATCAATTCCTCAATCAATTTAATAATTCTGCAAAAATGGCCTTCATTAGTGGGCAAACAGACAATTTACTCAAGGCTAGCGTATCAACTGGCAATTCAAACTACCGACACGCATTCTCTAAAATGTTTGGAGGTGGATTCAGAATCAAAGCTGAATCAGGAGGCACACTAACAAGAGATGACGTAATGACTATAGGGAAAATAATTATAGATGACTCAATGATTGTTCGTCTAATGGTAAGTTTAGGATGGGACACTTTGGAAGTCTATCCATCGGGCTCTTCTTCAGGTTTACAATGGCAACTTTTCAAGACAATTTCAATAGATAGATACTAAAAATCATGATCTTTAATTTCACAACCCTTGCGCAATTGGCAATTATTCTATTGCTAATTATTATAATTATCAAACAAAACCGTAAGATATTATTTTTCAAGAAACAGTTCATGAATTCTGATTCTAGTGTTAGCGGTTCCGATTTATTTGACAACATTAATAAGTCAAAAGATCTTTACAAAGATCTTTTGATTGAATTGCACCCTGATAAATTCGTAAACCAACCAGAATTGCAAGAAAAAGCAACTCAAATAACATTTGAACTGGGTAAGCAAAAATCAACTTATCGCAATCTTCTAAATTTAGCGAAAGAGGCGTCCAAAGACTTCCAGTTTAGCGAGAAATTTACATCTAAGTATCCGAAAATTTTTGAATCATGATAAGACAGAATTTGGAACCTGGACAACCATTAAACTTATTGAATTTTTCGAAACTAATAGGAATTAATAGTGAAAACGACTATCTCGATGAAACTGATTTCGGGAATTGGAAAGAGCAAATTGTTCCATCTATTTATTTGCGCCAAAATGAATTTTTTCGACTTAACTTCAATTCGGCAGAAAGGGGTCTGCATTTAAAAATGATTTCTACTAAATCAAAAATAGCCCTCGCACTTGAATTTCCTGACACAATATTTCTGAACAACTACAATCCATCCAATAGTAAATTTTCCTTACTTCTATTAATTGATCGTGCGTCGATAACTCGCTTTACAAATGAAGGTATCGTTCATTTCATGGCCCTAAAAGCAAAAAAAAGTTATGAGATCATGCAACGTGTCCCTGTCCGAGGACTATTAACCGGCCTTATTGTAAGAGGAGCGATTAAACTTGCAGCAAAAGCGGAGGATGACTTAATTGAAAAAGAGGGAAATCAATTTACCCTTTATTTCATTGAGGGTGGCGTTGAAAAGAAAATAGACATTATTGTGGACGCATTTTATGTAGAGGAATTTAGCCAACTTCTCTCACTACATTGGAATAAAACCGCTCCACCCAAAATAGAAACAGCTTCTCCCAAAAGCGGGGGGTGTTTTATAGCTACCGCTTGTTATGGAAATTACAATCACCCCGTAGTCAAGGATTTGCGAATTTTTCGAGACGATTTTTTAGCAAAATACAACTGGGGAAAATCTTTAATTATCTTCTACTATCGTCACTCACCACAGATAGCGCAAAAAATTTCAGAACAAACCATTTTAAAAATTTGCATTCGTATATTATTTATTTATCCAATACACGCTTGCACCAAGCTAATCAGAAAATCCAGTTTTTTTTTATAAACCATAGTTGAACTTTAAATAATAACGTAAAATGAAAACATTTTTAACCAGTCTTACATGTTGCTTGATTTTTGTACTTTCAACAAACCCATCATATTCACAGACATACACTACTGAATCCAAAAGCTGTGGTTCTTGCGGTAAAGAAGTTTCAATTTATAGCCGAGTAGGAATGACCTGTCCACATTGCGGAGTAACTTGGGGAAGAGAAAACGAAACTCGTCAGCAAACAACTAATTCATACAATTATAGAAATGAAATCGATCTTCCAAAGGTCGCGTTTACCAAAAGTACAGCGAACGTCCGCACAGGGCCATCGAAAAACTATCCAGTAAAAACTACATTGCGCGGCATTACCTTAATTACAATATTAAGCATCGATGGAGCTTGGTACTATGTGGAATACACAGAATCGTCGAATATTTATTACAACAATAAACAATATGGTTACATCCATAAAAGTTTAATTGATATTTACTGAGGCTCTATGAATTCAAATAAAACTTACCCTGGAATCAGAGAGAGAACGGAGGCGTTTTTCATTGATGGTATCCTTGAAATAATCGTATTAATTGCTATTGCCAAAATCCTTCAATTCTTCCCTACTGCTGATGAGTCCTATAGAATACTCTTATGTTTATCTTTTGTAGGACTTTATGACCCAATAGCAACTAGTTTTTTCGGATGCACAGTTGGTCAATACATAAAAAAAATGCACGTACGTCAAGTACATAATGAAAATGCTAAGATTCTTTTCATTCTCGCCATAGTGCGTTTTGTCCTTAAAATATCACTTGGTTCAATATCTTATTTTACAATCCCTAGAGACAAGAAAAATCGTGCTATTCATGATTACTGCGCAGGTTCTGTCGTTGTATTCAGATAACAAATAATCTGTACAACAGCATAAGTATTAACAATTCCATGAGTTAGATAAAAACACGCAAATTATGAATCATTTATTTAAAATTATATTTTCTATACTCCTATTTATTTGCCTTGCCGATGTTCCATACGGCTATTTTCAATTGGTGAGATTCATTGGATTAATAATATTTGTAGTCCTCGCAAATCAAGCATCGCATGAAGGTCGCAAAAATGAAATGATTATTTACGTTGCATTAGCTATACTATTCCAACCATTCATTAAGATTGCTTTAGGAAGAGAACTATGGAACATTATCGATGTAATTGTTGGAATTGGACTTTTAATCTCTGCCCTTAAATCAAATAGCGAATAGAAACTTTGATAATGGCGTGAAACGAACCCGATAATTTTGATTTAGGTTTTGAAAATATACGTGTACAACGTATTATGCTAATTCCTTTTAGAAATCTGCTTTTTCTATTGCATATTTTTTTGTCGAATAAAAAAACATTAAACATTCCCAACAAAACAGAACTGCTTCTTGTTTCTTGTTAAAAAAAGTACACGTTGTGCACTAAACCGAGTGACATAAAAATTTAGAAAGACACTAATCGTTTACCAATAGATGGAATACACCCAAACATTTTAATCAAGACATAATATCAAGACTTCTCAAATAGGCCTATCTCCTTGATTATGAATCTTGACATTTTTCCCTCTCTTGTTTAAATTATTTGTGCATCTAATCCACTAAAACTATAAGAAAAATTCACACCGCAATTTTAAGGCTCCCATATTCCGTGAAATAAGAAATTCAAGTTAGAATGAATTTAGCGTTTGAACCAATAGTCTTTGCCAATTCCAAGGTTGGCAAATCATTTGGATCTCCATTGAAGGGATCTTCTATCTCTTCTGCAATTAACTCAATACTTGCGAGAACGTAAAGAATAAATACAGTTACAGGCACAATAAAGAAAGACATGTGCACACAGTAAATTACAGGGAATAACATAACATAAAAAAAGATGAATTTCTTCAAAAAAACTGAATACGAAAATGGTATTGGTGTGTTTTTAATCCTTTCACATCCGCCACATACATCTATTAATTTATTAAGTTCTGATTTAAAATGATAAATTTCTTGACTGTTTAATTTACCTGCTGAAGATAATAATTGAACATACTCAACAATTGCTGTGTAGATAACCAGAGGTTGATGATTACTATGGGAAAATTCATTAATGTATTTAACCAAATAATCCTTATCAAGTTGACTCTCAAAGTAGTCAATTTCAACCTTTTCAGATTTAAGATGTGCTTGTAAAGAAAAAGCAAACAAACCAATTAATCTAGCCAAAGTTGTGCGCTCCTCGACACTCTGTTTTGATAAAATTCCATTCATATGTGACGCAAACGCACGGCTTGAATTGGTTAACTCACCCCATAACTTTCTCCCATCCCACCACCTGTCATATGCGCTATTTGTTCTAAATACCAATAACAAGGATAAAGTAAAACCAAGAATAGAATATATTGTTGAAATTGCTTTGGTGAGCTCCTTTGTCGAATCATTAAGAAAGGAATGTAGTTCTAAATATGCAACTGCACAGGAATAAATCGAGACACCAATCATTAATGGAATTAGCTGACGAAATGTTTCGGTCTTGTGTATTTTAAATATGAATGTAAACCAATCTTTGGGATTATATGTTATCATGCCTATTTGATTATTTTACTTTGAAAATCCTTTGCGTTTTTTAAATAGATTACCAATAGTGTAACTCCGAGGTATGAAACGAATAAGCCAAGAATTGACCAGCCAAGTGTATCATATAAACCATGCAATATTGCGGGAATAAGAATTGCTAAAAACCACATAGAATGCCTATTCTTTGGATACAAAAATGAAAATGCAAGAAAATAAGCACTTATACCGGTCCAAACTGAATGCAAAAAGGGCAAACATGTTAGACGAGCGATATTCATAAAAAATGACGCGCCATAATCGAGTTGATTATTCACTGTCAACTGGTAAACTACTCCTTCAAAAACACCAAATCCAATTCCGCTCATTAATCCATAAAACACAACAGTCTGCGGAAGTAAGGGTTCTTTAGATTTTCTTAGTAGAAGAAATACAGGTAGTAATTTCACAAATTCTTCAAATACACCAACACCAAAAGTAAAACCAATTAAATGACTTAAAAAACCTTGATTGGGTTTAGTCAAAGCATATAATGGGTGAATGGATGGTATTCTAAAAATATCAACAAGGACAAATATTGCTAACTGAGTGAAAAAAAATAATCCAATAGCCTTTTTTATTGAAACCTGATTAGTGCTAAAAACACTATAATAAAACAACCCCCAAATCATCGAAAAATATAGTGCTATCGCATAGAAGGTGATAACAGTAGCACCGGTAAAGGATATTAGGAATGCAGGCGCTAAACCAACCAAAGCAATTACCAGCAAACGTTTATCGGACTTGAGATTTTTAATTGAAAGCGAATCTTTCGGAATTAATAGTTTTGCTCCAAATGATTGAACCTGTTTAAAAATGTTCCCATTATTCTTGATTGACACTTTGACACCATTCGATTTTAAGATATCTCTCACCGAAACTTGCACACCCTTTGGATCTGCAATTTTATCTTGAAGCAATATCAAACCGTCCTCAACATAATTCTTCAAAGCATTCAACTCATATGGTCCGTGTTTTTGATTATTTCTTTCAATATAGTATGACATGTTTAGCAAAGTATTTTAATTACATTAACTATCAAAAAACTCAATCCAAATAATAGTAAGGGTAAAACAACTAAACAACCTTTAGAAGTTCGATTGTAAACTCGATTGTACGCAGCTTTATTGGGATCTGTTAGCCAGCCCCAACCCCTTGGAACTTTGAAGCCCAAATTATGACGAATAATACGCTTTACAGACGTTCTAGCTGCTATTCGTTTATTAAGATTGGGTATTTGGAATCCAAACTTCATATTAATCTTTTTCCTGTATGCATTGAAACTCCTTCTCGCACAATTCACCTTCTTTATGAAGCTGATATTTGAGTATAGTCCTTCTAAAGATTTCTAATCTTCCAATTCGCTAGTAATTGATTATTGCCGTTACAAGAAGCGCACAAACAATACTATTTCATCAATATCGTTTAAAACTCACCTCACGTCTGCTGATGTCTTGTCAATTTTTCCTTTAAAAAAAATAGCTCTGCCTCAGCCATTTGATCATGGAAAGGAAACGGAGGCCCTTGCCTCCATTTCCATTTTTTAAGTGTTATTTATAGGCAACCAAAATTGTTATTCTTGATCTATCAAATTCTTTTTTGGAAAATTGAATAGTAGGCTAGTTAAAATTGGAATGAAGAAAATTGCAACTGTTAGAGCTGAAATCCCAATATCTGCGGCATGACTACCTAGGAATTTACTAAAACCAGATTCAGGATAAAAATGCTCGTATAAAGATAGAGTAAGCTTGATTCCCAAAATGGCAATGACAACAAATGCAGCCGTTTCAAGGAAGGAGTATTTACCCATTAATTTAACGAACCACTGTGCGATAAAGCGCATCGCTAGTATCCCGATAAACACACCTAAGCAAACCAAAATAATATTAGGTGTAAATGCTACCGCCGCAAAAACATTATCGATTGAGAATGCCATATCCATCAATTCCACAAGGGCGACCGTGGCCCAAAAATTGCCAAGCGACCCCACAGTTGCTCTATATAGCCAATTACTATTTTTATCTAAAACATCATCATCCTTTTCTTCTGTTTGTTTACCCTTCCAAAAGTCATATACTAGATATAGCAGATAAAGTCCGCCAAGTGGCTTCAACCACCAAATTTGAATAAGAAAAGCCGCAAAAATCATTGCAAGCCCTCTAAAAATATAAGCTCCCCAAATTCCATATTTCAAAGCCTTATCTCTTTGTTTTTCTGGCAAATCCATTACCATGGTTGCTAAAACTGCCGCATTATCTACCGAAAGTAAACTCTCGATGATGATAAGATTTCCAATGATCGCTAAAGATGGACCTGGATTGTCTAAAATCTGTTGAATTAATTCTTGCATATTATTTTCTGTTTATAGGGTTTTTACTGATTATCTACGAGTTGTACAATGATAAGTCTTCCTCCGTCTTCTTTTGATAACAAAATTTGTTTGCCATCAGTTATTTCGACAGAGCTTCCAATTGGAATTACCTTATTGGAGTCACTCACATCTACAAGCGAATTAAGTTTTCTGTTAATCAAAATCCATTTGTTATTGTGGAAATGAAAATCAGCTACTGGCGCTTTAATTTCAATAGCCAACTTTTCATTTGGAAGTATATTCTTGTTCACATGCCATTTATATATATTCTGTCCACTATATACCATTAAACGGTGATTCTCGTAACTAAACTTTCCGGCTGGTGTTTTTACATAAAAATTTAGAACAGGTAGTTGACCATTATAAGAGGTTCCACAAAATGGACATTTAGGCTTTGTATTATTGTCAAATACATACCATTTCATTTCACAAGACTTATTTTGACAAGGTTGAATTAAATCAATTGTCTTGATAAGTGCGTGTTCCCAATCCCCAGCTGATGGTCTTGATGCAGGATTATGCAGCCCATCGATAAATGCTTGATTGAACAAACTCTGCAAATATGGTCCGCAAAGAGAATATGGAAGTTTACTTACATCCGGCCAGGGAGTAGGGGTTAAATGACTTGGCTTAACGTCAGCCATTTTTGGTCTGTTTGTATTATCTGTTGGATGCTCAATAAAAATTGATTTTGAACCCATTGATAACTCTTCATCTTTAACTGGATCTACATCATGAATTTTTCCCCCACGTAAAGGATGTCTATGAAGGAGATACATGTAGATCATTACGGCAAGCGCATGTCTATCCGTTTGAATATTTGGATGTTTTCGACTAGTGTCCGTTTTAGCTAAATGTTTTGTAGCCAAAACCTCAGGGGCAATAAAATCTGGTGTGCCCATAACATCTGGAGGGAATTTTCCAGGTACAACTAAACCATCTAAGTCAATAACAGCTGCTTTGCCAGAGGTAGGATCGACTAATACATTTTTGTAGGATAAATCACTATGAGCTAAACCCGCAGAATGCAATCTTCTAGTAGCTCGTGCGATATGTAAACAAACTAACAAGAATTTATACCAGTCGCCCTTTTCACGATCGTCTAAATTCTTATTAAAATGAAATGGAGAAGCAAACCATTTCCCTTCTTTTTCTTTCCCTTTTATTCCTAAAAAATCATTGTTCTTTGAGCCAATTGAGAAAAAGAAATGCTTCGGATATGCAGGAACCGCAATACCTAATTTTCCATTATGCTCTACTAGGTCATAAGGCCAACAAAGTAAGTCTGTCCAATATGCTCCACCTTCTTGCTTAAAAACGCCATCCTTTTTGGTTGTTACGATTTCAAGCATCCTATCCTTCAAATTATTGTACTCTTGTTTATTCTTGTTTGAGTCATAGTCCCTAAAGAAAGCAACAACATAAGATTTATCCGGACTGAAATACACGTCTTTCATTCCTCCTTGCATAGGATCACCATTGTCCACAAATTCAATTGTGCTACCAGATATACCAACTAATGTTATTGTTTTAGCCATATGCCTAACTTAATATCACAATTGTTCTATCATCATATTCACCCTTAACCCAGAAATCTAACCACTCTAACAATTCAATAGAAGAAAACTCCGTTTCACTCGCTTGATTTTTTTTCATTTCAAGCCATAACTCATCCCATTTTTCCTTCTTAAATAAATTCGCATCTGTATGAAACCATGCATCGCTAATTCCATCTGTCATAAGGGCTAATGCTTTGAATTCATCAACAAACGCCAATTTTATTCGATTAAAAATATCTTCGTTATTGTTTAATATTTCAGGCATTGTAATAAATCTGGTTTGACCAGAAAACTCTCCAGAATCAGGATTACCTAATATCGTTGGTTGCTTGTCATCAAAATAAACACCAATCCCACCATCACCAACCCAAAACCCAACAATAAACCATTTACCTTTTATTTTTTTTACAAGACTCAAAAGGAAGGTACAAGCAAAATCTTTAACGACAGATTCATTTAGCTTAGCAGCTTCTTCAACCTCTTTAAAACTTTTAATTAGGGAATTACCAATGACGTAATAAAAGTGATTCTTAATTTCTCTTTCCTTCGAATCAATATCCTCACTCTCCAAGATACTTTCTACAGAATCCAAATGTTTTCTATTGTCATTGGAAAAAACTTCGGATAAAACAGTTTGGCAAAATATTTTAGATCCCTCACGAGAATACTTCGCGCTTCCAGCTCCATCTGAAACAGCAATCAACAACCAATCTGAGACATTATCAATTGCTATTTCGTAATGATCATCCCGAAATTTTGCATCTTTCGCATGACTCCTTCCTCTTTTGCTGGCTCCAACAATTTTTTTATCCTGGTAATTATATTCAGAATTAGAGGTGTGAGATTTTGGGAAAATAGAATTTGGATCAGGCTCATGCTCCGTCCATAAAGACCTTGGATCAGGATTAATGTAAATCGACAAATTTCTGAAAAGTGATGGCCTATTCTCAGATTCTGTTGCATGCTTATATTCCATAGAGAGCATATACTCTCCTGAAACTGTTGGACTGCCTGATATTTGATAGTTACTTGGATTAAATTCAAACCCCAAGGCATCTAATCCATCAATTTTTTTAATTACGATACCGGTCAATCCATTTTCATTCAGAGGAATTGATACTGAGTAAGGCTCATTTACCTTCGCATTGGGAATAATAATTGCCTTGCCTGGAACATTCTTTACGACAGGTGGTTCAGGTTTTTCATTTGTCTTTGGTTTTTCTTCATCTACTTTCAAAGAAATTTCTAATGGTGGCTCAGGCAATTTTTCAGTTTCTGATTCTTTAGTCGAAATTTCGATTATCGAATCAGATTTAGATCCAGATAATATCTCGAGGTAGCGCCTTTTAATGTTTTCACTATTCAGACCCTTTCTATCTGATGAATATTCGGAATACAACAAATCCACAGCTTCAATATTGATATCCTCATTTAAAAGATTCAATTCAAAATGAAGCACGCTTTTTATGTATTGTTTCAAATCCATATTCATTATCCTTTAGCTCTATTTAAAGTAATGTGACCTTCTCCAACACCAAATTTAGCTTGCACATTACACCATGGGCAAGTAGTAATCTCTTCATCACCAACACACAAAATATTGCCACAAGAACAAGTAGAAAATCCAAATTGATTTCCACAACATGGGCAAGTTGGAAATCCTAAAAGCTCTTCAGAAGAAATCTGTTTGCCAGCAGAAGCATTATCGCTTAATTCAGTGTAGGATTCTTCGTCAATAACAAATGCACCGTTTAGTCTGAAATAAAGTGTTTCAAAGTCTAAACCCGATATCTCTATTTGCTTTGACGCCTTTACGTATTTTATAAGGTAAGGGGTTTTATTTGACTGACATTTCGCTAAAAAAACAGCCACATTCTCGTCAATTCTTTCTGTATATTCTTGTGTATTCTTGCTTACAACTTTGTTTGGATCTTTGGACAAATCAATGACTTGATTGTTTGAGTCAGCTATGCTTTGACTTGTTGCTTTTATGCTAGCAGTGACCCATTTGAAAAATTTCTTAAAAGAGTTACTGTCTGTCGCTTCGAAAGTCAAATTATGTTCTGAAATACTTGAAAGCAATTCTTTATCCGTGTTTTTGCCAAAAGAAATACTTACAAAAAAGGCGCTGGTTCCGTAGTGCTTTTTCCAATTTTCAATGGCTAAACTGGGATTGTCAGTTGGTCGGCCATCAGTAAATAGGAATACAATTGGCTTCCAATCACCTTTTGTATCCTGAGTAGTTTTATTAAGTGATTTATCCAATTCTGAGCGCAAAGCATCAAGGCCCACACCGAGATTAGTCCCAGAACCTAATGGTAATTTTACTGGATAAAACTGAATAATGTCAGTTAAGGGTAATATAGTTTTTGCTTTACCTGCAAATGCTATAATACTAACCCAAACGGTTTCGAGTGCATATGGATCAGTGCGTAATTCTTTTATTATCGCACCAATGCCTTCCTGAACTTGTTCTAAAGGTTCGCCAACCATAGACTCAGAAACATCAATCAAAAAGTATACAGGTAATCTTCTCATAAAATTATATTACTGGGTGAACATCTAGTGGTGGTGGTGGTAACTCGTTATTATCACCTGATCCCTGACTTCTATTACCAATACTAACAGAAGCAGAAACCCATTTGAAAAAATGTGAAAATGTGCTACTATCCGTTGTATCTAGATGCACGACATTATCAGTCAACATTTTCAAGCTTTCCGAATTTGATTTTGGGCCAGCTGCGCATGCTACAATACTTCCAAATCCGAGCGATTGTATTTTCGGAATGAATTCTTGATATGTTGCCATGTCACTTGGCTTGCCATCAGTCATGATAAATAATAATGGCTTCCAATCACCTTTTTGAGTAGCAGATCCTCTGATAAATTCCCTATTACACCTTTCATATAGCAACTCCAAGGCCATGCCCAGGTGCGTGGGTCCACTTTCAGGTGTGACAATGTCTGGCAACGTCAAATTTTCTAATTCGGTTAAAGGAAGTATATCCTTGACTTCTCTATCAAAAGTAATAATTGACAAATGAACCGATTCTAAGGCAAAAGGATCCTTTCTAAGCGAACTAATCATAGCTTCTAAACCCACCTTCACAGATTCAATAGGCTCACCTTTCATTGAGCCGGAAGTATCTAGCAATAAGTAAACAGGAAGTCTTCTAACCATTACACTACTACGTTTACTTCCGGTGGTGGTGGTGGTAATTCATTAAGCCCTCCAACTTCTTTTCCTCCTTCCTCAATTTTAGCACTACTTGTACTAATAGAAGCAGATACCCATTTGAAGAATGCTTTGAAGGAAGATGAGTCCGCTGTATCCAACTGTACTACAACTTCAGTTATTTGTTTCAAAATTGAAGTTTCAACTGCTTGACCAGCTGCACAAGCTACAACCATTCCCCATTTTTGTTTTTGAAAGTCGCTTAACCCTTTCTGCCAATCATCTGTTGGCATACCATCCGTCATAATAAATACAATTGGCTTCCAATCGCCTTTTTGCTCAGCAGTAGTTTTATTCACTTCTGAATCAGCTCTTTGAGCTAATAAAGAAAGTGCGGCGCCTAATGATGTTGTACCTGATGCTTCAATTGAAGGTGTTTGAAAACTAGTCAATTCAGTTAATGGAACTGGTTGATTCGCCGTTGAGTTAAATGTAATTATACTTAAAAAAGCTGTTTCCAGTGCATATGGGTCTTGTCTCAAAGCAGACACCATTGTTTGAACTCCATTTTTTACAGCTTCGATGGGCTCTCCCATCATTGATCCTGAAGTGTCAAGTAAAAGATATACAGGTAATCTTCTCATCTTATTATTGTTTTACGTACCGTTTTAAAATATTTACAAAGCTATCCGCAGGCTCTGGATTACCTAAAGCACGAAACTTCCACTCCTCATTGTGTCTATACATTTCGCCGAAAATCATTGACCTCATGCCATTAAATTCGGGACTGTTAGATAAGCTATATCTTGCGATTTCCTTTCCCTTCGCATCACAAGCTCTAATAAATGCATTATCGACTTGACCGAAATGTTGATTTCTATTTTGCCCTTGATATATACAGACCAAGAAAAGAATCTTATCAATTCTCGATGGCAAAGAATTCAATTTAACTATAATTTGTTCATCATCTCCTTCACCTTCGCCAGTTAAATTATCACCAGTATGAACAATCAACTCACCGCTATTCAACAATTGATTGACCTTTTGAATCATTGTAGATTTTGGTGTACCGCTTGGATAAATCATTGAAGAGGTACCAGTTCCCGAGGGAAAAGTCATACTATTGTAATAAATAAGGTCACCGCCATGTAAACCAACCTTATTACCATTAGAGAATTGCAAATCTCTACCAAGGTTTACGACATATCCATTCTTGTCCAGCAAAAATGCTATTGCGTCCAAATCGAAATCCGCTTCTTTATTTCCACCAAAAAGTTTACCTAGGAAGCCTTGCTTTTCCTCTCTCACATCCCATCCCAAACCTACCGTCACTTGTGATAGATCATAAACGCTTTCTCCCTTATCGTTTTTCCTTAGGTCAATTGTTTGACCTTTTTGTAAATTGATTGCCATAATATTAGAGTCGATTTACTATTTAATTATTGTCCCCTTGTAATATTTAGCAAGGAAAAATGCTAAATCTTCTTTGTATCCAATTCCGGAAGCTTCGAATTTCCATTTACGATCTTTTCTATAAAGCCTTCCAAACTCAACAGCTGTTTCAATTGAAAAATCTTCACCCAACTCATATTTCGCTACTTCTTGTCCATTGGACTGATCAACTACGCGGATATAACTATCTCTAACTTGGCCATAATTCTGCTTGCGATTGATTGCGTCGTGAATTGTAACAACGAACAAAATTTCATTTATTGATTGATCTACTTTTGTCAAATCAACTTCAATTGTTTCATCATCACCATCACTATTACCTCCGGTTGGATCGTCTCCAGTGTGATGCAAAGCACCATCTGGAGAATCTGTATTTCCGTAGAAAACAAAATACTGTTCAGCTGGGATTAATCTCCCTTCGTTAATCATGAATGCCGAAGCATCCAAATCGAAATCAAAACCTGTACCCTCATTTGGAGTCCATCCAAGACCGACACTCATTTTTGACAAGCCTAGGTCAATTTTTTGCCCTTTTTGTAAATTAATGGCCATATATCTATAATTTAATAATAAAACGATTAGACGATTTTGTCAAATGTAGCAATTAAGTTTAAGAAACAAAAATAAACTAGTATAGATTTCAAAATCTAGCAAAACACAACAATTCTTATCAAATTGTTGAAAAAAGTCTAAACGCCCGATAAAAGCATCGCAAATAAATAAGAATTTAGCAACGATAACCAGTAGGCAAGCACTCTTCTAATTCCAAAAGAATTGTTATTTAAAATAACGTCCAAAAAAGAAAAATTCGTTGTTAGCATAAGAGAATTCATCTAAACCGCCATTTGATTCATGCTTAAATGAGTTTCCAAATCATTCCAGACTTGCAAGAATTAGGCTATGATTTGACATCAATTACAGCGGCCGCACATCAATGTCCCCATGAAGTTGATGGTAGTCAACGGTTGCGCTTTGAAATTGGAAGTTTTCATCCAGGTGCAGAAGCAGCGCATGCGGCAACTGCGACAGGTGTAAATTAGAAATCCGGGCTCCATGTTAAAAGTGGGGGTAACGGAAACCTCGGCTCTGAAGACAAGTGAACGACAAGTTGCTTTTTCATACAAATAGAATTAAGTTAAACTAAATTTCCTTTGTACTTGAAACGAGAAATGGGAGATACGTTTTTTTTGGCTTGCGGCCCGTATTGTTTTACCACCGTGGTGTCTACACTCGGTTGGTACCATTTAAGGTTCGAAATATGTTGCGAACGTAGAATGAGTTTTTAATGCAAACATGAAATTATCACCTAAAATAATTTTAGGAAACTATCGTCAAATCAGCTTCCCTCGATGCGCAATAAAGATTTAATAGTTTTTACCGCAGATGATCCGTTGAATTAGGTAAGATTTGAATAATATCAAGGCAAATTGGTCTATACTGAAACTAAAAATCAACCAGATGAAATACAGTAAGGTTTCTCATATTGCGACCGTTGAATCGATAAATAAAATTGTCAAACGGATGTATGATGTGTATATGCACAGACATAAAACTCCTGGAAGAACCCCAATGAAATTACCAATAACAAATCCCATACTCTCCATTGCATATTCATCTATGATGTTTAATCGTGTAAGTAGCAAAATCAGGCCGACGGTAATCATGTAAACTATTACTATTGAAAAAACAAGAAATCCAAAAGAAGCCCAAAAACTTGGAAATACATTAGCATTAGAGTGAAGAGTCTTAAAAACCTCATCAAGAACTTGATTAGCCAACAACTTAAACACGATTGCCCCTTGAACAAATATTGCCGTTCCTGGAGTGTCTGAAATAAATTTACCCATTATTGGTATTAGTGTAAGTATAATTGTTATGAGCATAGACCAAAGTCCTGCTTTCATAATTTGCCACCAGTATTCTGTCAAAAAAGAAAATGGTATAAAATCATGTCCCCCACAAAGAATGGGCAAAATTGCTGTTACCAAAAATGCAACTAGTATGCCTTGCAACGCTGGTCCTGCAATTATATGAGTAAGGCAGCCAACCAATTGAACACCCCCTTTGCCCTCATTTTTCGTGAGGACAAGTCCTAAGAGAAGGAAATAAGAAATAAAGATTATTCCGAAAAGAAAAATACCCGCCCAAATCTCCCAATGCGTCAATAGCATTGCAGTTCCTTCTGCGATTGATTTCCAAAACATAATTATAGTCTTTAGTATTGCTTACTCTAATCGGTTTTCAGCTTCCCCGTTTGTGCCAGTCTGTCGCCCAATGCTTGCCGCTAAATTTCGAAAGTTTAATGCAGCGCAAGCAACGTTGTTTGACAAATATAACAAAATTCGACAGCGTTGCATTAAGCCTTTGTTACCTGATGCGCCTACAAAGAATCTCGTGCTGATCAGTTTTGTTACATAGAATAAAAAAGAGAATCTCGTTTATCCACTAGACTGTTGTCATAAATACCGATGAGATTATTTTTCAAAAAGGCGGTATCAGGTAACGGTTTGCAGCTACCCGAAGGTGGCGATTTCGAAGCACTTCACTGTCAACCAAGCACAAACTTTGATAGAAGCACATAGCATGATTAAACCACTGAACCGCCACTTTTGGGTAGGTGCTGTTACCGGCTGCTTTATTGCCTTAGTTTTTCTTTTTGTTTATTAATCCAGTCCCAACCATTGTCATTTAACCAACCGTGAGTGTCTTTTAGAGATATCTCCAAAACCAAGAGTTTGTCTGTCCCCTGTGCTATTTTACTGTCAAGTTGAGTTTTAATTTGTTGCATTGTCAACGTTGTGCAAACCAAGTATTGGTTGTCGAAATGGTTGAACCACGCTCCAAAAGACTTTACAGTCTCCTTAACTGAGTTAGCATAGCTGCCTGAATATGATATTACGAATAGCTTATACATAACGCGTTAATTGACTTTTTTAATTTTAATACAGTTTTTCATTTCACTAAGCCTGTGTTCCCATTTGCCATTCCAGTCAATTTCTAACTTAAATTGAACAGGGTTTGCATTTTCACTGTACAACATAAACGTGCAGAAGTATTTTGCATTGAGGTCTTGTGAATTTATATCCACCCCAGCAATTTTTATTTGAGGCTTTGGGTTGGTGTGCTTCTTTTCTGAGGTCACAATTTCAGATTGTGGGCTATGAATTTCAATAATTGAAACAAACGTCTTCGCAGTTGAAGGAATAATGGTTGTTAATTCAGTTTTTCCAATCCATTGCAATGGCTGTCCTGAAGTTTGGTATTCCTTAGGTTGAGGATAGCTTGTCGTTTTGTAGCTTAGATGTTCGAGATAAATCTGACAACCTCTAGCCGCTAATTTTCCCTTATTGCAAACTGAAATAACTAATTCATATTTCTTGGCAGCTAAACTTGAACTTGAAGTATCACTTTCGCCCGAATTTGCTGGGTCTAAAATCTCAGAAATCACGTCTGGGTGTTTAAAGTCCACATTCAAAAGAGCATATTCATATAGTCGCCTAATATCTTCCTTAAATAAAGCAACAAGAGTCGCAAGTATTGTCGCTAACGCACCTACCACACTCACAAGTCTTGTGTAATAGTCATTCATGGATATGTCCTTGTTTGTAATTGTCGGATGAAGCAAGTCCCAAGGAACAAATTGTCCTGCGAGATAGCCAAGTAGCAGAAGGACTAATGAAATCAATAATATATATCTAACTTTCATATTTCAGATTTACAATTTTCATTTTAAGTTTTGGTTCAGTTAAAGTTGCCGGTAACGTTTTGCAGCTACTCGAAGGTGGCGATTTAGAAGCACTTCACTGTCAGCCAAGCAGAAACTTTGATAGAAGCACAAAGCTTGATTTAACCACTGAACCGCCACTTTTGGGTAGGTGCTGTTATATGCCGTTTTTAATTGTCATTATTAGATATATTAGTCCTGCTACTAAAGCTAATTTGCAGTATTTCAGTGTCAAGTTGTAATGCTTGAATTTTAACTGGCAAATTTTGGAGTTTATAAAAACTTGCGAGTCAATATCATTGTCAAGTGTTGTTGAATTAATATTCGTGGTCTGTTGCTGGTCGGTCTGAAAATCAATAAAACTTCTATTTGCAATTGTCTCAAAGAATAAAACCGAATTTGTAACAAGTCCTGGTTCTTGGAAAATTTTCGGGTCAAGTCTTGCTCTCAATGTTGAGTAGACATTGTAAAGTGAAATAAGTATAAGCACAATAAATGAATATAAACTTACCCCTTCAATAAATCTAAAAAATGAATTCCAACCAAAATCCACAAAAGTCAACTTATACGACAAGGTAAAAACTAATCTTCCTGCATAACTACTTGTAAATATTATCGTCAATATAATGCCTTGTAGTGTCAGTAAATAAGAAACTTTACTGTCACAGTTTGTAACCCAAAAATTAACTCGGTCTAGGTTTTTATATTTGTCATCTGTTGTCATTTGTAGCAAGGGGATTTAGTTTGTTGTTCTTCTAACCAATTATTCATATCTATTCTTACCATTGTAGCGTGATAATAATTTTCTAAATAATTTTTCGTAAAAAAGGTCTGATAATATGATGTCCCGTTTTGCTTACCTTCTAAGTCGTCAAAAACTGCCTGTGAAATAACCATTGAGCCGTTACCCGATTTACTACCCTTAGAGCAAAGTTTGCTTGCATTATTTACAACTCCACCCATATAAATTACGTCATTAATTCCACTTCCTTTAAAACCTGCCATAATCATTAGTGCATCACCTTTGTCAATGCCAATACCGACTTTTATAGGGTCAATACCTTTTTTACATAATTTATAATTCAATGTATTTATAATTGATGTTGCAGCATATGCAGCGTGAAAGACTTGTGAGACATCGTCTTTGGATTGAGCTTTATATATTCCCCAAACACTGTCTCCAACAATATTTATCTCCTTACAATTTTCACTACTCTGAAACAAAGCAACAATTTCAGAAATATATGCTCTGTATATTTTGGCTAACGTTCTCTTTTGATATTTTGTTGGTAATGTTGAAGAGTCTCTAATGTCTATGAAAATGGCATAGCACTTAAAATAGTAACCATTGGAATAAGAAAGTGTATCACTATTTGGAACACTATCAACCTGTTCAAAAGTCTCTGACGAGTCTAAAATCTCTTGAAGTCTGTCAAAACTAGAAGTGTAGTCGTATGTTTTGTTTGTCGTTACCTTCATATTTATTTTGTGTCTGTCGTCTTTCTAAAATGGCATATAACGTTTTGCCGCTTTGCGAAGGCGGGGGTTTTCAGCACTAAACTTCAATAGGTGCACAAAGTTTGAATTTAGAACTTCACTTTCATACAAGCACGATGCCCCCGCTTTTGCAAAACGGCTGTTAGCGGCTGGTGCTTCATTTAACTTCAATTAAAAATTGGACCAAATACTTGATGAAGATGAACATGATTATTTGGACAATAGTGACTTGCATAATATTCAGCTAATTTTATTCGAATGTAATTTTCATCACGATTTGTTAAATTTTTAATTTGCTCAATGTAATAGGGGATGCGTTTTTTCGCAGCTTGCCTTGGATTTGGAGGATAAACTAACCCTCTATTCTGTTCGTCAATTATTATTTGTGAAATGTCGAACACTTCATTAAACAAGTCTTGCAGAGGCTGCACATGAGTGTGGGGCTGATCATTTAGCAGCTCCACCAAACCCTGTTCTGGTGTAATTGGAAGGTAGTTAATTCTGTTTTGGTTCCCGTTGTACAGGTTTAGTAATTCTTGTTGACTTAAACTTCTATTTGCATCAGCTTGGATGGCCAACATGTCAGCTTTTGCGTCAGAATCCAAAAAGGTATAGACACCAGTATTCTGAGGTATTAAATAATTGGCCGAGGATATTGTAAACCTTAAAGTTTGTGGCCATCCACCAACAGGTAAAATTTTGATAATTGGTCGCCTTTGGTTGTGGAGATTTCTAAAATAGTAGTTAATAAGTTGCTCGAGAATATACTTTGCATAATCATCTTCAACAAAGAATACCAAATCAGGCTGTACCTCCTCTTGAATAGCCATACTTTGAAGTGCAACTGCAGGATAGCAGTCATATTCAACGTTAACGATCCCATTCCCTACATTACGTTCAAGATAAATTAATTTATCAGCTTTCTTAATCAAACTACTGGAATGCGTTGAAATTATGATTGTAAGACTTTTTTGAGTTGCTTGCCTTTCTAGAAACTGCATTAATTTGATTTGTACTTTTGGATGTAATGCAAGTTCTATTTCATCTATCAAAATGAGAGAATTGTTATGGATGTGTTCTAACTGGAAAAGGGCGTTTAAAACTAAAAGTTCTCCTAGGCTAAAATTTTTCTCGGTATAATATTGGTTTTGCCCCCCAATAGCTGCAGTAGGCATTAGAAATCCATAATTCCATCTACCATACCCCCTTCCTTTTCCATCTAATTTTTTTCTTCTAAGATTTGAATACTTTGTAGTTTGAAATATTTCATTCATTGAATCTCTGAAAAATTGTGGAGCAGCTAAAATACCTCGAGTATTTAGTTCATCGTTTTGCACATAGAACCTTTCTACACTAGAAGAAATAAAAACAGCATTACTATAACCCATAGTCGCCAAAAGAGAAGCACCTGTTTTAGGAGTAGGTGACCATCTTGTATTTCTATAAACATAGTCAACGCGGCTTCCGTTTTGCTCATATCTTATCAGAGAATTCCTGAAATTGTCAAACTGATTGTTAGAACTTGTCCGAAAATGCCGTTGAAATGCATAGGAGTCTGTTAGTCTTTGCAAGCATGCTAACAGTGTTGTTTTGCCAGAACCATTTATTCCTGTCAAAATATGAACACCTGAGCTTGGAATTTCAAACTCCAGAAGAGCTATGCTTTTAAGATTTTCTATTCTAATTTTTCCCATATTTTGATATTAATGTCAAATGTAAGAGTCGTCCGTTGCACTTGCCGCTAACAATATTGTATACGAAACCTATATAATACAATTATAATACAAAACAACTGAAACTCAATATCCTTGCATTGCGTTATTTATATAGCGCTTTGCGCCATATCAACTTGTTTATCAATAGAGCTTCAAAAACTTTACATCTTCTTAAATGAGACAATCCAGCATCTGAGCGACTCTCACCACATTGCCATTTTACACAACCTTCAACATCAAGCTAGAAATCACGAAATAGACAAAATCCATCACTGATCTAGAGCAAAAAAAGATCGTTTTCGACCTGAAAATGAACTTCAAAAAATCTTCATTTTTTACGGTTCCCATTCCCAAAAGGTCAAAAAAAGATTTTTTTTCGCAAATCCGTGGGCTAAATGTGGGCTAGATCAGATACAAAAAATCCCGCAAGCTTCTGGATTCAGATGTTTGCGGGAAAAGTTGGTGGAGATAATCGGATTCGAACCGATGACCTCTTGCATGCCATGCAAGCGCTCTAGCCAACTGAGCTATACCCCCGTTCTTGACGGCAAATATAGGTGGGTTTCATCAACACGCAAAACTTTTGTAGCCTCAGCTGACTGCCCTGCCTCTACTGCCTTCAAACGATCCATGAAACAAATATCCCAACAATCCTCCATACAAGGTGCTGATCACGGGACTGCCAGATATCATGCATCCTCCAGAATCACATCCCACCAATCGATGGTACAAATAACCCAATATCGCGCCGATCAATACGGCACGGATAACTCTCCAATTGTTGATCAATTTTGATTTCATTTTTTTTCTTGTTTTTTACCACCCCGTCTGCTTCGCAGCCACCCCTCCTTTCGCTTGGCGTAGGAGGGGAAATCTGACTTGCCTTTTTTTTGATTCATCTTACCACACCGTCCAGAATGCACTCTTGCTCGTCTGAACACCCCTCCTTTCGCTTCGCGTAGAAGGGGAAAAGTGATTGGCAAATTTGCAATGACCTCAGAAATAACTTGGTGATTGGGGTCACACCGAAAAGCTTCACATAGGGCCTAAAACAAGAAAAGGTCGCTCCGTTGAGCAACCCTTTTCTTTTACCTTAACCAAAACCTATTACTCAGGACGAGTAAAACTTAGATACTCTTTCAACGCAAAAGGTTGGCCATTGTTGCAAATGATTTCTAAAAAAAAGTGAAATTCTTTGTTTTCCCTATGACATTTGATTCTCCAAGATCGCCCGCCAAGCGGCTGGTACCTCATGCGAACGCTGAAGCTTATGATTGAAACATACCAATACACAATGTCCCTCTGCACACATGACACGGCCCTGGTCACTTTGTCGCATTATGCGACTGGTCAATGTCAGACTCTTGTTGCCCAACTGACTGCAGTGGGTCTCTATCTGAATATCGTCTCCGTAAAATACAGGCAATATATAATTCAACTCGTTCTTGGCTACAACAACGCCTTCCTCTACCCAATCCCATTTCTCGTAACGTAACTGCTTGAAAAAATCAATTCGCGCTTGCTCCAAATAGGTAAAATAAACGGAGTTGTTCACGTGGCCCATGGCATCCATGTCCACAAATCGTATCTCTGGGCTATATGCTTTCATATCAATTCAATTCGGGATCAACAGGCAAATTGGCAATCAACTTCCCGCGTGGGCCCAACTTCTTCATGATGGACTTCCACAAATCTTTATCCTCTGTACTCATCAATGTCTTCTTGTTGACTTTCGTGACAAACCAACTTTTCTCCTTCATCTCTTCTTCCAACTGATTGGCCGACCATCCGCTGTATCCAATAAAAAACCTTACCGTCGACCACTCTACTTCACCAGCTATCAATTTGGCTTTTAAGACTTCAAAATCGCCACCGAAATACAATCCCTCCATCACCATCACACTCTCTGGAATCAAATCGCCCAGGGTGTGGATATAAAACAAATTGGTGTTCTTCACTGGACCACCGACGCTAATCGAATAAGGCAAATGGGGAAACTCATCTACGATCTGATCCAACTCAATATCAATGTAGTTATTTAAGACAAATCCAAAACTTCCCTCTTCATTGTGCTCACACAACAAAACGACGGTTCGCTTGAAAAAAGGATCTTCGATGAATGGTTCTGACAACAGAACACTCCCTCGTTCTGGCACTTGATCACTGCTGGGTCGTAAATCAATCATGCGACAATGTTACAACAGAAGCGGGTAACACATGTACCCCGATTTGAAAAATTATTGGAACACTTGGAGGGATTTGTAAACCGCCATTGCCGGCCTTTCCAAAACAGAAATCCGACTGCGCAATCAATTGAATGGAATCACCATGGCACAAATGGGGCATTGCCCATTGAACGGCCGGAATCCATTGATCGGGCATGCCCATCATCGACTCCATCGTTACCGCGGAACCCACAGACTTACCATTCAACAATCGAGCGGAAATATGGGTTTGCACGCGATCGCCCTTTTGCAGCTTTTTACCTGCATTGGGCTTCTCGATGTTTCTCCATT
>JACCDT011205077.1_pt1 | contig 26623 bp, 24 predicted proteins | sample 7446291 | NCBI WGS metagenome assembly JACCDT01 (sample SAMN15323446, study PRJNA562643) | freshwater metagenome | isolation source: river surface water | place: USA:Blue River Watershed | collected 2017-08-17 | reverse complement strand
GGTCTCACGTTCGCAGGGGGCGACCGCGAAGGTGCCGTGCTCTGGTTTCGTATGGCCCAGCAGTTCCGACATTCGTTCCGTGGCATGGGTCGGGTCGGTCGCCAGGTGGACCGAGTCCGCAAAGTTCGGCCAGGGAATCTGGCGATTCGCCCAGCGTTCGGGAATCGGCCGTCCCCATTCGTCGAACAGATGAGCGTCGGCCGCATCGGCGCCCACGATGATGTGGATGTTGAGTCGGTCTTTGCGGCGCTCCAGGGCCTCGAGCAGGAGCGGCTGAGGTTCCAGCAGCCCCACCAGCCAGACATCCGTGACCCCTTCCGGCATCCCATCGCCCTTGGCCAATTCCGTGCGGACCTGGTTATGGTCACGTTGGCCCAGACGATTGAGCACGTTCAGGTAAGCCAGTTCAAGACGGTGCAGGTTGTTCCAGCGATCCGGGTTGGTCTCGACCACCGCCGCGACCGCCGCGAAATCATGGCCATCACGAGAAGCGCCCAGCTGATCGCGCAGTTGCATCAGCTGCTCCGCGAACTTCTTCGCCTCATCGAAGGTGAAGTCCGGCGTTGATTCCGCAGGGAACAGGGCAGGGAAGTCCGTCCGCGAGAAATGCGGACTCGTCAGCACCTCCACCCAGGCCAGCAAGCACGTCTCCTTCGACGCCACGTTCACGTGGCTATCGCCCCAATTGAGGAACTTGTCGGGCGTCTGGAATTCGGGGAGCAGGACGCCATTCGGCGCCTGCTTAGCCAACTCCTCCTGGATAAGCCTCGAGGCGAAACTCGAAGGGACGATGACCCTGTGACTTCCCATGTCTACCGGCATGCCTCTTCGGCCCATGAGGAGGCTTGAAGCAACGGTCTCGGCGAGAGGTTTGGACCAGCCTGCGTAAATGGAAGGACAGAGGGGCATTAACGATGTCATCTGTATGCCAACGCCCATGAATCCTGCAACCTCCCAGCTTGGGTTTCCTCGTTAAGATGCCTTTTATTATTCTTGCACGGACTTCCTTCAATCAAGCTGGCAAAGTCATTATTGGATATGAAAGCTGCAATCATGTCCGATACCCCTTCGAGCGTAGGTTTCTCCTATAGTCAGGATAGCGATGCAGGTTGGGTGGGTAAGTTTCCCGTGTTTCGTTTCGCAAACCCTGAGGAGCTGCTCATGGCTTTGAGGGGTTTTGTCCGGGAGCCATCCCCGCAGCAGCTGACGGCTTGGGAGAACTCGGTCCCATCGCTTCAGGGTCAGGTGGGTAAGGTTCTCGAAAATAACTCTCAGTCTGTGGAATTCAGTGCATTGCTCGAGTATGTGATGCCATTAGAGGCTCGTCGTGCCGATGCAGTCTTTCTTCTAAATGGTAGGGTTCTGGTATTGGAGTATAAGGGCTATGGGCGGCTTGATTGGGCCGATTTCGATCAAGCAAAGCATTACCTCACTTCACTCAAAAACTTTCATCGTGAGTGTCATGATAAGCCGGTGGATGCGGTTTTGGTAATGATGGGCGGCAAGATGTCGATGAGAGATCATTCCGGCGTCTATGTGTGTGGTCGCGAACAGCTTCATGATTTCGTTCTCAGGTTGTGCGCAGAATCCGAGCGTCCTTCGATGAGCTTAGAGGCTTTTTTGGCCCCGGACGCCTATCAGCCTGCTCCTGCCTTGTTAAAGGGCATTCGGGAAATCATCAAAGAAGGTCGGCTAGCGCGGGTGCATCGGGCGGCTGCAAAGACCGATGAGGCTTTGGCGGTGGTCGAGCGTGTCGCCCAGATTTCAGCATCAGCTAAGCGTAGGTCGTTGATTCTACTTTCTGGCGCTCCTGGCACAGGAAAGACGCTCGTGGGTATTCGCGCAGCGGTGAGCGAAGTCATCAGCAAGCTTGCTATCCCTCGAGCTGGTCTGCCTAACAGCCAGGCTGCTATCTTTTTAACAGGTAACGGCCCTTTGGTGAACGTGTTAAAGCACGAGTTTAGGAAGTATGAAATGGATGCGCGTGCTTTAGTCAGAGGTGTTCGTGACTACGTAGGGTATTACGGTAAAAAGAATAGAGTCCCGCCTCAGCATTTCCTTGTTTTCGATGAGGCGCAGCGTGCCTGGGATGCAGAAAAGGTCAGGGAAGACCACGAAAAGAAGGCGAAGAAGGATGCCAAGAAAGGTAAGTCTGCTGATGATGGAAAGCCGACATCCCACAAATCTGAACCGGAGATGTTCGTAGGATTTTCCGAACGCGTTCCAGAGTGGTGTACTATCCTCGGGCTGATTGGAGGTGGACAGGAAATCCATAGCGGCGAAGAGGGTGGGGTTTTGCAGTGGGCCGAGGCGATCAAGGCTAGTCCACATTCGGCCTCATGGGATATCCACGGGCCGCTATGTTACGCACCTTTGTTTGAGAAGGCCGGCCTAGGTGCCCGCTATAAGGTTGAGCCCGCTTTATTCCTTGATCGTTCCATCCGGTTCAGCAGTGCGGTCCACCTGCACGAATGGGTTTCAGGCTTGGTAGATGAAACTAAGGATGACGAAAATTTACGCGAGCTGGCAACGAAGTGCGCTGATGAATCTGTCGTCATGCGTGTGACTCGAAGTCTTGAAACCGCTAAAAATTATCTTTGGAAACGTTTTGCAAAAGATGCCGATGCAAGATTCGGCCTCATGATTTCATCCCGAGATAAATGCCTTAGCGGGTATGGTGTGCCGCAAATAAATGGGAGATTCCAGTCTGTGGTAGGTGAGTGGTACGTTGAGGGTGACAACAATCCCAATTCTTGTCGGCGTCTGAGGGAGGCGATTACCCAGTTTGAGGCTCAAGGCCTGGAGTTAGACGCAGCCCTAGTCTGTTGGGGGGACGATTTCACCTGGGAGTCGCAACTTGTTGAGGGTGGCGAAAGCAATTGGGACATCTCCAAGGGTAAGAAATGGAAGAAGACTACAGTTATTCATGACCCGCTCGCGCTACGGCGGAATACTTATCGAGTCCTACTTACCCGTGGACGCCAGGGGTCGGTGATATTCGTTCCGCCGCAGGCGGACCTTGATGCGACTTATCAGAAATTAATCAGCGCAGGTTGTGAGACTTTGGATAAGCCTGTAGACTTTTGAGAACTCGCTTCTAGCTGGCTGAGCAATCCTTCTCAGTTCTCTCTGAGAGATCAACCTCACGGGCTTCGGTTTGAGGTGGGGCAGGGTGGTTGGTGAGCATCGTGGGGTCATGAAAAACTCCGCGAGAAAATCGCCCCCCTCCCCCCCCAGCGTAGCCACCCAGCGCCGATCGGCCTCTGGAAAGGACGTAGCCGTGCGTAAGCAGAAACCGAAGGCGAAGCCTTCGCGGCGGCATGTAGTTCGCCCGTCGGCATCGTCTGGTCAAACGAGCTTCTGTGCCTCCGGGCCTCTCGCGTCTAAAACTTCTCCTGCCAACCGGCCAACTGATCAACTGGTCAACCTGTTGAAATTATCCCGCCTACAGGTTCATCCTGGGCGTGAAACACCTGCTCACGTCCGCGGCTACGGCTGGACGCCGTCCCTCCGCCACATCGATTCGACGCCCTTCGACCACGATGCCTTCGGGGTCGCTAAGCCGAAGCGGCTGCCGAAGTCGGTCGACCTGCGGGCCGGCTGCCCGCCGGTCTACGACCAGGCGAAGCTGGGCAACTGTACCGCCAATGCGATCTCGGCGGCGTTGGAGTTCGACCTCAAGCGCCAGGGCGGCAAGCCGTTCATGCCCTCGCGGCTTTACATCTATTGGAACGAGCGGGCCCAACTGGGGACGATCGGCCAGGACACAGGTGCTAGCATTCACCTGTCCACCGAGGTCGTCCGGGAGCTCGGCGCCTGCCATGAGGCCGACTGGCCCTATGTGCCGGCCAGGTTCGCGGACGTGCCGTCGCGGAAGGCCTTCGAGACGGCCGACGGGCTGCGCCTTAAGGAAGCCTTCTTCCTAGAGAATCGGGATCTCAATGCCCTCAAGGGCGCCTTGGCGGCCGGCGTGCCCTTCGTCTTCGGCGTCGGCGTCTACCAGTCGTTCGAGAGCCCCATCGTCATGCACACCGGACTCGTTCCCTTGCCCGTGAAAGGGGAGGCCTATGTCGGCGGCCATGCCATGATGGCCGTCGGGTATGACGACCAAAGTCGGATGTTCCTCGTCCGGAACTCCTGGTCGGCCAAATGGGGCATCGAAGGCTACTGCTGGATCCCGTACGACTACCTCACCAGCCCCGACCTCGCCGCCGACTTCTGGGCGATCCAGGCTGTCGTCGCCAAGTAGCGCAGAGATTCCTATGCTCAACGGCCAGGCGGAGCGTGAAGCTCTCCTGGCCGTTATTGTAGGAATGCCATCGGTTTTATATTTTTAATAAAGTCCTCCTGGACATCTTCCGGGGCGCCTGGAATCCTGGCCGCATGAGCGAAGCTGGAACTGATTGGACTGCCAATGAAACGGCTGCCCTTGTTGATGCCTATATCTGGATGTGGATGAACGATCGTTCCGGGAGGTCATTTGTGAAGGCGCAGTTGGTCCGTTCTTTGATGGCTGGGCCCGTTTCAGGCAGATCTAAGCAGTCGATCGAGTATAAGTTGAGAAACGTCTCGAAGGTTTTTGCCGACATGAAGTTGCCGCACGTTAACGGTTATGTCCCCGCGGATAATACCAGTGAAGACATCAAGGAGTTCGTGCAGATGTCTTTTGGTCGTCTTGCCAGCAGGTTGGAGTCGGATTCACCGAGATTCTGGGGTTGAGGCTTTTGCTCCGGGGTGAACAGGTGTCCACTTATGGCTTCCAAGTCCGAAATGAATCTGTTTGTTTGGGGCATGGCCAAACAGTCTCCTTACAAGTTCATCGACCTGTTCGCCGGCATTGGCGGATTTCATGTCGCTTTTAATAATACCAGACGCGCCCAATGCGTTTTCGCGAGCGAGTGGGATCCCGCTGCTAGGAAGACTTATCGGCACAACTTCAACCACGGTCCCGATAAGGCTTTGTTCGCTAACGACGACCAGTATTTCAAGGGGGATATCACTCAGGTGGATCCAGGGGGCGGGATACCTGACTTTGACATCCTTTGCGGCGGCTTCCCGTGTCAGCCATTTAGCCAGGCGGGACACAAGAAGGGTTTTTCAGACACACGTGGGACGCTTTTTTTCAACGTGGAACAGATCATCCGGGTCAAGCAGCCGAAGGCTTTCTTCCTTGAAAATGTAAGAGGTCTTATCACGCACGGTGGCCCAAGTGAGATTGTGCCTGGTATCGGTAGGACAATGGAGACCATCTTGAATCGCCTTTTCGGCCCGAAGGAATCAGGTGGGCTTGGTTACTACATGCCTAAGGGGACGCCCGGATATTTTTATGTGAAGGCTAGTGATTTTGGCGTTCCGCAGCATCGTCCGCGCGTCTTCATCATAGGCTTCAGGAATAAGAAAGACGCTGAAGCCTTTACTGCGCCCCTTGCGCAGGTCCTCGACGATACCCACCTCGGTCAGATTCTTGGCGGACATGTGTTTTTTGATGAAGCCTGCTCTAGGCCCAGGAAGATTGGCTTTACGTTACGATGCGGAGGGAAGGGGTCCCCCATCGATGATCGACGAAACTGGGAGCACTACTATGTCGTGAGGAAGAAGGCGGCTAAGCCCGAAGTGATTAAGATCAACGAGCGTCAGGGGCTTCTTATGAATGGGTTCCCGGACTGGTACGAATTCCCGGCCGATGTAGCCAAGGCGGCCAGAATGAAACAGCTCGGAAACTCGGTCGCCGTCACTGCCGTTCAGGCTTGGGGTGAGGCCATAATGAATGCATTGGACAGATGAGCGTATCTGCCAACCGCGGTGAGCATAGTGAACTGCTAGCTTTTCTGCGTATCCTGCATCAAGGTAGGATCCAGGTAGCAGATAAGCTGGGGGAACCTCGCCAATCATGGTTGAAAGTTTCGGCCATCAAGCGCCCTAGCGACCCCGACAGACGCTACCTGATAGTGGGCGACCAGGTAATCGTCCTAAGTAATGCGGGAGCCGAGCTTACGCGTGTATCTCGGACGTCGATAGGAGCGCTGGCGGATGCTCTATTTCTCCAAATCAAAGTGTCGGAAGGCGCTTCGTTCGTTTGTCCTGCCGGAGATGAGGCATACATGCAGCTTAAGCTTGAAGGAGCTAAGGCTGCCGCGGGAGCGAAGGCTGACTTGCTCATCGAGGTGGTTTCCCCGGTGTTTGAAGGTGAGGTGTCGTCGCTTGGCTTCAGCGTGAAATCTGAGCTAGGCGGCCTGCCTACTCTTCTGAATGCCGGCGCTACGCAGTTCGAATACCGCATCGAAGGCTGTTCAGTTGAGGATGCTTTGGCGGTCCAGGAGGCTGCGCCGCGAAAAAAGGACAAGGATTATCCCGGCCCGAAGCGTCTCATTCCCGCGCTTGATGCAGCGAATGCCCGTGTTGTTTTTGAATCAGTTGTCGACCCCGTCTTTGAGCAGAATCTTAAGATGATCGACACTTCTTTTCCGCGGATGCTGGCAGAGACCCTGAGGCATGCTTACCTTGGCGGTGAGTTGGCCCTCAAGGATGCGGTCAGGTCGCCAGCGCTAATCGATGAACTTTCGAAAGTTTTATCTATGCCACATCCCATGGTGGCGCGCATCGTCAAGCATAAGGTGAAGGAGCTGCTTAGGCAGTCGGCCTTGGGCATGAATCCAGGCCGCCAGTGGGAGGGGCAAGTGGAGGCTCATGGTGGTTGGATTATCGTCAAAGAGAACGGAGGCGTCGTTTGTTTTCACGTCGTTAATGACGATGATTTCCGCGAATACCTGCTAGCGGGGACGAAGTTTGATACACCTAGCATGTCGAGACACCGTGCCGGCTATGTTTACAGGCAAAAGGAGGATAAGATGGCCAAGCTAAGGCTTTCCCTGCAGGTTAGGTTTGATTAGAACGTAGTCACGGTACAGCCATGCCGAGACTGGTTTTAGCTCCGGTGCTTGTAGTCGATTAAGCCGAGTAGCTTGTCTTCGGTGCAAACGGTGTTTTTTGATTCGATGATCTTGGAGAGAAATTTTTCCCAGTGCGAAGGCACTCTGCAATCGACGATGAAATCCGAACCAAGCAGCCTGTTTTCTTCGAGTAGGCGCAGCGGCATGCCAGCGTCTTCCAGTGTCGCGATGGCGCAGACCGCCCTCGGATTGAGAGATTTGATACGACTAAACTCCAAGTCTGATTGCTTCCACCTTTCTCTAAGTGACGATTTTAGGCTGATCAAGGCTGGTGATTTTTGGTCGTTGTATATGGCGACATCAACCGTCGAGTAGGGGAGGCAGCTATACTCCGCGTCGAGAATGACGTGAGATAGGCCAGCACGTCCGAGTATCGCCAGGAAAAGTCCCTCGAAGAGTTTGCCATTATGCCGGGGGATTCCCGTGCAGAATTTCGCGTAGGCAGATTCCATGAACCGGCTGGGAATCGCCGTGGGGTTTTCCTGGGAAAACTTGATGATATCATGGCTTAGCTCCGGCCCCAGGCGTTCACGGAGAAGTTTGATGATGTGCGGGGTGATCATGTCTGGATGCTACGAGGATGGTAATAAGCATCAATATGGTATTTGCATGCCCGTCTTTAATGAGTATACCATAGGTATGCCTGAGATTGAAGCCCCGCCCATGCCGTTTGAGACCATGGCCGCACTGCGTGCCATGGGCTACAAGTTCCCGAATGCGCTTGCTGATGTCGTCGACAACTCGATCGACGCCGGAGCGAAAAATATCGACCTCTATGTGATGGCTGACGCCGCCCTGGCAGATAAATCCTATGTTCTTATCATGGATGACGGTAAGGGCATGACCGGCCCCGAACTCATCAAGGCGATGACCTTGGGTAGTTCGAAGTCGGGTACGACCGATCTGGGGAAGTTTGGCATGGGCATGAAGACCGCTTCCCTTAGCCAGTGTGACTTGCTGATGGTCGGCTCGGTAAAGGACGGGAGCTTCTCTGGATACAGTTGGGACATGGATCTGCTTCAGAGTTCTGGCCGTTGGCTATTGAACGAACTTACGCTCGAACACTTTCCTGAAGTAGCCCGCGCTCACCTTAAGAAAGTCAAGACGGGGACCGTCGTGATGTGGACAAGGCTTCGGGCGTATAGGAACAAGGCGGCCGCAACCGCCTCTAAGAGCATCGAAGCTGAGAGCCTCGAGTCGAGGTTGTACCTGTCGACCGTCTTCCACCGGCATCTAGCGGGCAAGGTGCCCGGGAAAAAGATCAAGATGTTGATGAACCAGCGCGTCATCGTCAGTCCCTGGGACCCTTATTGCGCTACCGAGCCGAACCGAGAGGAGGTCGGCACGGTTCATATGAATGTCGAGAACGCGAGCGGCGTAATGGGTCGCGTTACTTTCACGGCCGTTTTGCTGCCTTCGCAGGACAAGTTTTCTTCATCCGCGGCCTTTCACCAGGCCGCAGGCGTCTACAAGTGGAATGACATGCAGGGGTTTTATTTCTATCGAAATGACCGGCTGGTAGACTTCGGCGGCTGGAGTAACATGCGTGCCAAGGATGAGAAAAGTAAGTTCCTGCGCGTCGCCGTCGATTACACGGTGAATCCGGCCATGGACGAGGAAATGGACGTCAATGTTTCGAAGCAGACCGCTTCCATTCCTGCAGGCATCAGGGCTGAGGTTGATAAACTACTTCGCGAGTGGATCGGTCACGCCAGGGCCAATTATAGCCAGGCGAGCGATATGCCAGATACCTTCCGGGAGAAGAAGTACTCCTTGTCCGAAGTCGAGAAGATGCTCCTGCGTGTTTGTGATCCGACTGATAAGCTGAAAATCAAATCCCTTTTCATCAAGATTTCCCAATGAACGAAGAATCTAAAGTCAGCCTGCCTGCGTATGTGTACGCTATGCTGCGGGCTATGAATAATAGTAACCCCGATGTTTCTGCGGGTGAGCTTGCCAAAAGAGCCTTTGTGCTTGTGTCTTCGCTCTTGCCACAGGTCGGGGTTACGAATGCTGCAAGCCAAGCTGAGCTTGAAGAGGTTCTCCTGCGGACCTTTGAGTCATTCAGGAAGAAACCAACCGGCCTGAACAGCGCTGGAACCGTGTTCGACCCCTCATGGATGGAAAGAATTGATCGTAGCAGCTGGAAATATTGGCCAAATCTCGCCACTTTTCTCGGGGAGCATCTCCGCCCGTCTCCTCGATCTCCCGAATCCATCGCGATGTTGGACGCTTGTTCGGATGACGTGCTTCGATGGGCCGGCCCCCCTGACTGCGTCGGCCTGCGGAAGGGGCTTGTGCTGGGCTATGTCCAGAGCGGCAAGACCCAGAACTTTACTGCTTTGATTTCCAAAGCGGCTGATTGCGGATATAAACTGATCATCGTCCTTTCGGGCATCGATAATGAATTGCGCAGGCAGACTCAGATGCGCATCAGGCGTGACATCTTGGGCGCGAAAAAAGAATTTTCTGAACTAGGTGTGCCGATTCCTCAGCCAAGGTGGGAATACTTTACGGATGAAGAAAATGACTTTCGAAAGCCCGCTACGAAAGCTTCCGAAATCCTTGCTAACGCATCTCCCTGTTGCCTGGTGGTGAAAAAGCATGCCGGTGTCCTGCAGAAGGTCATCAATTGGCTTTCGCCTGCGGCTGAAGAGATGAAGGGCAATCCTCCGCCCACTTTGATCATCGATGACGAAGCAGATCAGGCCTCTATTAATACGAGGGGTGAGGATTATGATCCGACGATGATTAACGGCAGAATTCGTTCTATCATCAGGTTATTTGAGAGCCGTTGTCGTTATGTGGCATATACGGCTACTCCTTTCGCCAATTTCTTCATCAATTCGAAGGCTTACGCCGATGAGTTCGGGCATGATCTTTTCCCTGAGCATTTCTTGAGAGCGCTGCCGTTGCCTGCCGGGTATGTAGGAACCGCGGATATTTACGGCCTGCCTGCCGGAATCTTGCGTAACGGAAATGAAGTACTTCCGGCCGGCATCTGCAGGTTAGTGACTGATCGCCCGGATGATTTCGGAAAGGTGCATGCCCAGAACGTGCCCGCGGGTTTGTTCCAGGCCGTCTTGTCGTTTTACATCGGTACGGCCGTCACAGGATTGCAGCGAGGGAAGGACGAACCTTCGACTATGCTCGTGCATGTCAGCCATCTTAATGACGATCAGGAGGACAATGATTCGACGGTTCAGGCCTGTCTGTCGGACTTGCAGTCGCGAGTCATGTCCGTCACCTCTTCTGCTAAGCTCAAGGCGGAGTTCGAGAAACTTTATACCGATGATTTCATTCCGGCCGCAGTGAAGCGCTCGTCGGCGGCCGAAAGTCTTCCTGCCTTCAGCGACGTTTGGGCTGAAATCGAGCGACTTTTGAACGAAAGTGTCATGCAGGTGCGGGTGGTCAACGGTCGTCGCGATTCTGCTCCTGATTTCGAGTCACCTAATTCTCCCGACAGGGATTTCAAAGGAATACTCGTGGGCGGTAATTTGCTCTCGAGAGGCTTGACCTTGAAGAACCTGCTCGTGAGTTACTTCTTACGAAGGTCAGCCCAGGCTGATACGATGTTACAGATGGCCCGCTGGCTTGGTTACCGCCATGACTATCTCCATCTGATGCGAATTTATACGACGATTGATTCTCAGCGTGACATGGAGGAGATCGCCGGTGCTGAGCAAGATGTCCGTAATCAGATAGAGCTTATGGAGGCGGAAGGTAAATCTCCGCGTGATTTCGTCATCAGAGTCCGCATTCGGCAGGACCTTCTGCCGACGCGTCGGGCGGCAATGCAGAATGCGACCGCCACGCAGGTCCAACGTAGTTTCGCTTCTTCTCTTGTCGAGACGCGTGAGTTTCCTGAAGCCGATGAAGAATTCGAAGCATTGTTGGAACGAAACCTTCATAATCAGCAGGTTGTCCGTAATCGCCTTTCTGGTCTTAAGTCTGAGGCGATTCCAGACTCAGCCTGGCATAGGTATTCCTTGGATGCTGCGTCGGCCGCAAAGTTTATCGACGATCTTCGATTTGACCGAAACGAAGCATCCTTGGGGGCGGACGTCGTGCCTGGTAAGACGGAGTTGATGGATTACATCAAAGCTCGTCAGCTTGAGTCCGAGCTTGTCGCCTGGGATGTCATCCTGTGCGGGTTGCAATCATCCAGGATTGGCGCCGTTCAGGTTGTGCCAGGCTTGGTTACGGTGCCCATAGAACGCGGACGCGAGTTTTATGGTCCTGATTCTACGTCACGCATAAGCAACCTTTGTGAGGGTAAGGACGAGTACACCGCAGCTACGGACGCTGAGCGGAAACTCGCAGAAAACGCTACTCCGAAACCAATTGGAAAGTTCAACGGAAAATCTTACAGGTCCCTTCGTGACCCAAAGGTTGGGCGTATTTTTATTTATCCCATAAGCGCCTTCAGCAATGAAGCGGCCAGGGGCGGAGGCAAAGGAAAGCCTTTGTTTTCAAGCCCGGCCCGTTCTTCGCTTGTCGTAGGCGGCTATGTCTTGGCCTTTGGGATATCTTTCCCAGGTTCACAGGACGCGCTATCTGATATCACTGAGTACTTTAATAACAGCGTATCTTGACTATGAAGATCGGGCCTGACGGACTACCTGTACTTGGTGCCTATTCAAAAGATACTGCGCTAGCTGGCTACATTTGTGGTCGTGGGAGCAAATTCCTCAGGGAGATTACTGCAGCGATCCAAATAATCTCTGACGGGTTTTCCGCGAAGTCACGGAGCCTCGAGGATTTGGGTTATTCCGGAGAGATCGACTTCTTGGCGAAAAAGTTGAACGTTAGATGGGAGGTCCTGGATGATGTCGAGTTGGGAAGGCTTGGCCTACTTTGGATAAATCCGGTGATGCTTCGGCGCCTGTCCCAAGATACGATAAACCAGGTTGATGAGGTGCTGACAATCAAGGCATTGCGTGAAGGCGGAGGTTTAGAGCCGCCCTCATTTAAGGGTAAGTCTTTTCAACAGCGTTTAGACATCATTGCCCATGACCTGCGCTCCGGTCAGGATCTTTTCTCTGGCTTAACAGTCGCCGACCTTCTGTCGGTGCTCAGCTCACCCAAGGCGAATGACCCGGAGATAAGGAGATATGTTTCATTTACCTCCATAGACGGGTTTGACGATAAATCCGACGAAGAGTTTGCAGCGTTTGAGCGATTCAGGGGGTCTCGCAGTGGACGACGATTGACTAAAGAGGGCGACGACGAGCTTGTCCAGGATCTCGCCTCGCGGGTCGCTGATGAGAATGGCTGTCTTGAGGAACATACCTACTCCTATAGCTCGCATATCGGTGATTTCAGCATGGTCATCAAACGTCTTATCACAGTGGAGTTGGGGCAGGAAAATGTCGTTGAGGATTTCTTTACGCCATATGAGGTTCGAGATGGTAAATATTCTAAGCTTCATAGCTGGACTGGTGTGGTTGAGCTTGAATAGTTTGGCTTCATCCGCCGAAGATTAGTTATTCTATATTGATGTAGGCGCCTTCCTGGGCGACGGCACACGTCTTTGGGAGAAGGCGTTAAGTTCCTCGAAGTCCTTAGAGTGCGCGGAATTTTTCCGATGAAATACGATTGGAGCAATCAGGCGCCGGAGGGGCAAGACGGCCTTGGTTACCCGTTGGAGTCACAATTTGTGCCCTATAGCGCCCAGCGGTGACGTTAGGGTGAATGACGCTCCTGATTCAATGAGCGTTAAGACGACCTATAACTTGGAGCTTAAGTCGATCCCCACGCTCGTGTTGGTTGAGCAACTAGGCAAGATGAGCACGAAGCTTGACGAGAAAGGGCGTCCTTATGTTGCTGAGAGCTGGCGTGCCGGACCCTTTTGGTGGCCGGTAATCTGGACTCAGCATGACATCGCCCCCGTGATCTTCATCCAGGATGGCGAAGCCAGTGCACCTGATTCAGATGAGGATGCGGATGCTGACGCCGAAGTTGACTGAGCCTTAGCTAGGCTGCTTGAAAAGTTCTCTGAGCTTGGCCAAGGATTCCAGGAGGAAGGCGGGGTAGTCCTTGCCTTCGCAGGGGTTGAAGTGCATGAGCTCGTTTCTGGCCAGGCGTATCTCCTTGATCATGTCTTTGACCGACTCTGCATTCCCATGCATCTTGAGCTTAGGGAATATTTCTTCATCCGCGAAGAGATCTTCGCACTCGCCCATGTCCATGCGATCTACCCCTTTAAATGCTTTTCCGGTGTGTTTTTGGACGATTCTTTTTACCTCAGCTTTGGTGAGTTCTGGGCCGGTAAGATTTTTCTCCTTCAGTAGGTCGAAGATGATGTCTCTTATGTGGGTTGCTTTCTTGTTCTGAATCGCCTCTTGAATTTCTCCCTGAGTCAGCCTGGATTTAACAATGCGCTCACGCAGGAGTGTTTCGATTGTTTTTAAAAGGAAGTAGGGCCAAAGGTGTCCTCTGGAAAGCTCCTTGTCGATCTCGCGGGTAGAGGAGCAACCGATGATGTTATTATTCTCATCCGTCATCACGTAAACCGTGTTGTCGTCCGGATAGTGTTCGGTGATCAGCTCGTTGACTTTCACTTCTTTGATACTGACACCATGGTCTTTAGCCTGGAGCGGACTGAGCTTGCGGGTCTTGCCCTTGGAGTCCTCTAGCGCTCGAGCATAGCTCTTCCAGCTGATGACAGCCTTTGGCCCTTGAAAACGGTTATTATCTTTCGTCGGGGCTGCGGTGGAGATGATGACGTAGCCTTTGATTCCTGAATCAGTCAACCTTGCGAACAAAGCTTCTTGAGGTTCGTTCTCAAGAATGCAGACCGGCTTGGAATGCATCGTACGCAGGCTGCCCATGGTGCCTTCCTTTTTTCCGACATGAGCAGGTGGGCGTTTTTTCTCCTGGGCGTGGGCGATGACAAATGTGATTTCCCCGGAGTCCGTAAGCTTATCGGTGGTCGTTATTCCTAAAGAGATTAGCAGTTTGGAAATCTTTTTCGCCCTATCTTTGCTGAGCTTCTCAAAGCCAAATGCTTTATTTAGCTCGGCTTTGGTTATCTTTATTTCCGCTGTCCCGTTGCGGATCTCATTCGCAATCTGGACGATCAATTCTGGCGGGGTGATTTTCATCGTTTGAGTTGAGTTACTTTGTTTAGCGACACGACGGGGTCTAGTCCTTGGTTGATTAGTTTATGGACGGCTCTGTGGCAACAAGGGCAAAGCATAACGAAGTCCTCGGGCTTAGTTGCGCGGACGCCGCTGGACAACGGGATACGGTGGTGGGCTTCGATCAGGTCCAGGCCGCGGTAGTCGTCTTCAGGGACACATCGGCAGGCCTCGCAACTGATCTTGCCTGTTTTGGACCCCTTGCGGGCAAGTTCCTTTGCTAATCTGGCCGCATTCCCATCACGCTCAGTTCTAAGGTGCGTCCGGAGGATTTTGCCCCCTTCGGTATACTCTAAGTCCTGAGGGGCGTCATCTCCGCCTTGCCGGCTGCCGGAGGGTACGGGGCCATCGATGAACTTAAGCAGGATGGGGAGAAGATCTTCATTCTTGGTGACTTCCCGGAATAGTAGGTTGTCTCCTTTGCCGATACGGAAGGCGTTCTGTCCCTTTCGGATGGCTCGCCATTCCACGCCCAGCTTGTGCAGGCCCTCCTTGATTAGGCTCGCTCGGGTATAACGTTGTCCAGCCCTTCGGTGATACCCCTGGGTGATGACCCCCCAGGCGTGAAGGTGGTGATTCTCTGATTCGAGAAAGATGACGTCGCCCACGTTGGCCTCGTGGGCCATGCGCCAGACCTGAGCCCCGAAAAGGGCGCCATAAGGAGGGAACAGGGAGGTGGCCTTACCGGCTCTACGGGAGCCCTCCAACGTCAGGGGGAGGGGGTCAAAGTCGGCCGGCGAGAAGCTGTACCCTTCGTTGCCGAGCTGGACCTCAGGCGAGGGGCAAAGCGCATTGGCATCCGGCCAGGCCTTGGCCAGCCAGTACTTTCGCCCGACGGTCGATGAAGGGGGATGCTTCATGGTCTGCTCCTTTCTACGCCTCCGACTTTCGGAGTCCACCGGTAAACATGGAAAGCCATAAGAATCATATTGATCGGACTATCGCTCGGGAGATCCTTGCCGGATGCCCCCCAAGACCAGCGAATCGATCGATATCACGCCGGACCCTTCCATGATGGAGGATATCGGTTCAGCGAACTATACCCTCTACCAGGCCATCAACGAGTTGTTGGCTAATACTTTCGACGCACGACATAGGGACGCGTCCGGCAAGGCAATTCCGGTGCGCGTGGATATCGATGTCGTAGCCGGAAAGAGCGTAATGGTTTCCGACACTGCCATGGGAATGAATAAAGAGATTCTCGCAAAGGCTCTTACTCTTGGGTTCAAGATGGACCGGATCCATGGATCTCGAGCTCGCAAAGGCTGGTACGGCCTCGGTATGAAGACCGCTGCGGCAAGCCTAGGTCGCAAGTGGGAGATTTGGACTCGTAATGCTGAGGAAAAGAAAGATTACTACGCCTGTTTCGATCTTGAAGAGTTTAAGACACGCTGGACCCGATCTGCCAGTGAGCTGTGGAAGATCCAGCTCGAAACTTTGGACCGCTCCGAAGCGTTTCCCCTTGGGGACCGGAAGTCGGGCACCGTTATTCGCGTTACGGACGTTCGAGATCCCAATCCGGACATTGTCGTGCTCGAGGAACATGTCGGGGCTGCCTATCGGGTTGAGATTAAGACCAACTCAGATCTGATCCACATCAACGGAACTGAGATCGCTGTTTCTGATCCGTCTATTGTCGCCGGAACCAGGAAGGAATTGAAATTTGACCTTAAAGTGGGAAGTAAGACCTACTCTGTTGAGGGTTGGTGGGCGCGACTTCCGAAGTATAACAATACGGGTGAGTACGGGTTTGATTTGTATCGGCACGGACAGTTGATCGAAACGCATGTAAAGGATCCTTTTTTCAAGCCCCACAACACCAAGTCCAATCTCTATGGCTGTCTGGAGCTGCACTTCATAAGCGCAGACTTTTCCAAAAAAGATTTTGATAAGAATTCGCCCGAATGGAAGGCCCTTGCTGAGAAAATGAACAAGGAGATCATGCCAGGCATCAACACAGTGGTTCGGTCCTGGAAGGCGAAGTCCATTTCGGTTGGTCAACCTGGAGGCGCTGCTACTGCTGGGGGTTCGATTGGCGTAAATACTGCGCCAGGAAGTGGGCAGACTGAGGGTAAGGGAACAGTAGAAGTCTTGCCCCCTGGTGGTGGAGCAGGGCCTGTTACTACTGTCGGGCAAGATCCGAAGCCTGTTCAAGGATCGCTCGATTGGAAGCGCGTCGAGTTCGATGGAGTGCCTCCTTTCCTCCTCACTTTTGAATTGGTCGCGATGAATTCTGAGGTGGTGCCTTGGACATATATGTCGCCGGGCGAAGACAATACCCTTGTCGTTAATATCAACGTCGACTCCACGCTTTATAAGAAGACTAAGGATGCCACCTCGTTGGCTATGATTGCGGTCGCGGATTGCGTCTGCCAATATCTCCAGGATAAGCACAAGAAGGATGCACGCAGCGTCCGACGTCTGAGGGATCAGTGGCTCGCCAAGGCTGCCAATTCGAAATTCAGTGATATCCTCGCCCAATCTCAGCAATCATGAAGATCAATTACGAAAACTTAGCTAAGTTCATCGAGGAGCAGGTTGGGGACTTTAGCCAAACCAAGCTTGCCCTGGATCAATACTGTGCTCTTCGATCAGACGCCGATTTTGCGTTGATGGATGCATGCCTTCAGCTAGCGGAACTGTCGCCTACTGAGATTAGCAAGGTGGGATCGGTGAAGGCGCCTCCCTCTTGCTGGTATGTCATGGTCAGGCTATATGATGCCGGCGCTCCCAAGTTTGAAGCCGGACTCAAGGTGATAAAGGAGCATAAGCCTAGTCTGGATGCTGCGCCTCTTCTGGTTAAGTTGCGGCAGTTGATGGAAGACGGGAAGGTTCTATACCCTCGTGTCGATGACCTGAATCTTGCCTGTAAGCTGGCTAAGAGTTACAGTGCTCTGACTGATAAGGATGCCAATGCCGTAAGGAGTATGTCGACGCAATTGCGAAGCAAGGGTCACTTGACGCCGCCGCAGGTTAGCTACCTTAAGGCTCTGCTCGAAAAAATTCATTCCAAGAAGGTCTCAGGAAGGACGAAGGAAGAATCTGAATCGCTTAAGCGACTATACGATTGGATCGCCTGACATGTCGCTCAAGTCATTAGGTTTGGAACTCGGATACCGCGGTGGCGATCTAGGGCGACGCGTCATTCAACCCTGTATGTCATGCTCTGTCTCCGTCGACGGTGTTTCGGCCTATTTTAGCTTAGCCGGGCTTCGTTCGGTGGCGCCGGGCTTGGACGCCCTGCATAAGGCGGGGGGCACCTTTAGGGTGGTGATGTCGCTTCAAGATGCCAAAGGTAGCGAGTTCGTGCAGGTTCTTAAAACTGCGACCGAGCTTAAAGTGCAGGTGGAGGAAGTTGCGAAGAAGATCGAAGAGCATGCGCTAAGCGTCACGGAGGCACTGGAACGCAATCGTTTGGCGACTCTGGGTTGGATGATGAAGCAGGGGCTGCTGAAGATCAAAGTTGCCGCCGTCAAGGCGGCTGATGGCAACGCGTCATCTTGGGCCATTTTTCATGAGAAGGCTTTCATCTTCAGGGATGTCGAGGGGCAGGGCGTAGCTGCCGATGGAAGCATGAATTTTACCGAGAATGGGATGGAGTGGAACAGCGAGAACCTGAAGATTTTTAACACTTGGGATTCTCCACAGTATTTTGATCTCACTGTCGGTTACTTTGAGACGGTTTGGAATGACAGAGATCCTCGGCTCATCGTCCGTGATATCGACAAGGATATCGAGTCGAGGCTGGCGGATGTTCTTATCAGCATCGCGCCGCCGGCGGTGGAGGATCCTTCCAGGAAGATCGTCGAGTTGCTGCAGCGCTCGCCTGAGTTCTACCGTTTCAATTCAACTAATGTGACGCTTTTCCCTCATCAAGAGCGTGCGCTTTGTGAGGCTATGTCTCGCGCTCCGGTGCGGGTCATGTTTTCGGATGACGTGGGCCTGGGGAAGACCATCGAGGCAGGAGCTTCTCTTCGTTACGGCATCAAGCATCTAAGCTGGAAAAAAGTAATCCTTTTGGTGCCGGCTGGGCTTGCCTCGCAATGGATGCACGAATTGCACGAGAAAATTGGAGTACCTGCCAAGCGGCTTGATCGTGAGTCAGGACAATTCGTAGATAAGGATGGCTTGCCAGTTGGTTCTGTCGACTCCCACTGGGGCGACGGAGTTTTCGTGGTTTCGGCGCACCTGGTTTCGAGGAGCGATAGGTTCCGTGAGATGTTCAGGCGCGAGGTTGATTCCGCTCAGTGCCTTCTTTTAGATGAAGCACATGCGGCGCGTCGGCGTTATGTTGGTACAAATGGGGTCAGTGAGACGCTCCTTTACCAAGTCCTTGCTTCGGTGGCTCATAGGGTCCCGAACCTTATTCTGCTTACGGCCACCCCGATGCAGTCTCAGCAGACCGAGCTTGTCTCGCTGCTGACTCAGCTGGGCGTTCCTAGGCAATGGAAGGACGAGTCATTCTTCGCAGAGTATCACGACCTGTTGAGGCGTCAGGATTTCACTCCTGAAGATGCGAATACGCTCGAGGCCGGCCTTCGAGCCACGAAGAATGTCAATCCGCAGACTCCACGATTCGAGCCTTACTCGCTCTATCAGAATCCCCCGGCGTTCAAGGAAGCGCTGATCAAGTCAGCCATCACCCCGCTTCTCGTCATTCGCAATACCCGGGATGCGCTCAAGAGGGTTGGCTATAAGTTCCCAGAAAGGGTGATCGAGGAAAGAAGCATCACGATGACTCAAGCCTCCAAGGCAGTCTATGATGCTATTGAGTCGTATATCCTGGAGTACTTCGGACGGACTGAGGAGGTCATTTACGGTGGCGAAAACGCCATCGGCTTCCTCTACACTACCTATTTTCAACGTATCGTTTCCTCTTTTAATTCAGCCTTCCACACGCTGAGTAGACGTCGCGATAAGCTCCAGGGTTGGTTGGATTCGGATTTCCGTAACATCCATCCTGATGAGCCTAATGATGAAGACGAGGAGGAGGCTACTAGTTTTGTCAGGAGGGAGCTTTCTGAAAACGACAGGATTCAGGCCGGCATAAAATGCCGGCAGGAGCTTATGGTTCTTAAGCCCATCATCGAAGGGCTTGCTTCCTTGTCCGGTGACAACTCCCACTTGGACCCAAAGCTAGCACGACTTGCCGAGATCATCGATGGACTTTTGCAGGGTCAGGATGCTTTCCTGATCTTCTCGAGATATACGGACACGACTTCTGCGGTGGTGCAATTGCTCACCCCGCTCTTCGTTCGACAATCTGTGGGCTATGCCTACTACTCGGGTTCTGACTGCTGGATTGTCCGCGGCGAAAGAAAGGTCTCCTCTAATAAGTCAGAGGTTGTCGATGCCCTCAGGCGCGGTGCGGTGCGTGCGGTCATTTGCACTGACGCCGCATCCGAAGGTCTTAACCTGCAGACGGCAAGGCACCTTGTTAATGTCGATGTTCCTTGGACTCCTTCGCGCCTGGAGCAGCGCTTTGGCCGAATTGATCGTTTAGGACAAAAGGCCGATAAGGTTAAGTTCTACAACCTGTGGTATCCTGGGTCCATCGAAGAGAGGATGTATGGTGCGATCGTCACAAGGGGTGCTGCCATCGGTTATTCCGTTGGCGTGATGTCCGACACGGTCGGACGAGCTATCCGTAATCAACTGGCGGCCCGAAACGCCGCGCACAGCATCGATTTTGAAACCTCTCTTGAGCAGGTGAAGAGCCTGCAGGACGACATGAACGTGGATTCTATCGAATCGACTTTCGCCGGTAGGCTTTCTCCGGACTCTTTGTCTGCTCAATTCCGGGATGAGTTGCTCCAGGTAGGTGCTTCGGCTCCAGGCTATCGTATCGAGTCAGGCTCCTTGGTCAGCGAAGACGGTATGCAGTACGTATCGGGCCTCAGTGAACAGACCGGGGATGTCATTAACGTATTCAGCAAGCCTCTCGAGTTGTTGCATGCCTCTTCTTTCCATGGCAGATCGGCTGAGCTGATTTTGGCCTACGCCGGTGAGACCCCACTATGCCTTGTTTACCGAGTTGGAGACAAGAACTACGTTCTTGGACCACTTGATACGGTTAAATGTCTTCGTGCTGTGACCTCCGGTGCTGCGTTCATTCCTTCAGGTGATGCTGATTTTATCGGAGAGAGTATCGATCGTTCCACGCTAGACGGTATTCTAAAGTCCAGATTCCCGGGTAGGGTGGATCAAATGGCGCTAAGTTTTCAGCAGATCCTAGGTGTGCCGCCGGTGTTACCGTCAACCACCGTAGAACAGCCGTCCTTGCGCCGCATCGGGTATGTCAGGTCGGAATAACCTTACTGAAGCCTTTAGACTCACTCTTCGGGTAGGTCGGTGATAAGCGTGTGTGGTGCGCCGTGGTAAGAAAGTGTCAGCTGATTCTTCGTGCGCGTGATGGCGACGAAGAGAAGGGTGTGCTCATTCGCAGAAGCCGGGCGCAGGACGCTACTCGTCAGGTGCTTATGCTAAATGTGGCAAAGTTGCGGATTATTAAGGCAGATTTAGTGACGGTCGACCACCTTGCCTAGCATAGTAACTTACTAACGTTTACGGTTAATGACTTATGGGCGGCATGGCGGGGTAGGGGAGTGTGGTATAATCTTTGCATGAGAAAGAAGACCCCGCATGTTGGCTCTTGGGAATCCTGTGATCCGGTTGAGCTAAGCTTCGAGTTCTCGCACTGCGCCGTCTTCGGAGGTGGTCCGCTCATCGAATGGGACGGCAAGAAGTCCGAGCTACGGTGGAGGGACTGCTATGGCGACGCCTGGATCACTTTGCCTGCGCCTACGCAGTTGCAGTGGAAGGCGTTCTTTTTCCTCTTGGAGCAATCTGGAGCCCGGAATTGGGAAATATCCTACTCGAACCCCAATATTGTAGACGGCATCGGCTGGGATTTTAAGCTAACCGCTCCAGGCCTACAGATCGAAACCAGTGGCAGCAACGCCTACCCCGGCTCTGATAGCTTCGAGCCTATCCCGGGCTCTCCGTTCGATATCCTGGCCACCGCGATCGGCATCCTCGTAGGCTGCAACGTTCACGCCCTCAAGCATCCTAGTGCCTGACTCTCAGGAGACTCCGTGTAATTAAAGTAGCCCTATGTTTGGATGGCTGATTAGGTATAAAAATGCTTAAGCCCTGGAGCATCAGATTGGATTTGGCCGCACAGCCGGTCCTATGGTTGGACGTAGAGCGCCGGAAGGCAGATGTGGAGCCGGCGATGTCGACCATCCTGCATGCTAGGGAGCTGATCACCTACGTTCATGATGAGCGTTTACGTCCAGCGGCTCAGTCCAGCGGAGGCGGCAAGCTTTCGACTTATCGTACGTGGAGAGAGACGGTACAGGATATTTTAGAAATCGCCGGTTCCGGTGTTTTGATTGGCGGATATAGCTCGGCCGAACTTAAGCTGCTCCAGGCGGCGGAGCCTTCTCAGGCTGAATGGCTAGAAGGCCGCTATCTCAACGCCAACGCAGGTCCGTGGTTCCGTAAGCACCGCCCTGAAATCTATGCTCAGCTCGAGGCAACCATTCCGGCAGGATCTTTCGGGAAGCATGTCGGTTTGACCCATTTCCTCTCGGTGCGTGAGGTTGGTTATCATGTGCCCAATCGACTGGAGGACTTTAGCCCGGCTGAGACCATCAAGCGCGTCCGCGATGGCCTAGCCAAGAATGGCGGATCTTACGGCCAGTTGCCGGAGGCCCTGCGCATCAGCTGGAAGAACCTCATCAAATATAACCAGCACGACGTAAAGGGCATGTGCCACCTCGCCGAATTCATCTGGCAGCGCTCGCACGTCGGCTAGCTTGCCACTCGTCACCGCAACATAACTCGTTCATGAGGACTAACCCCTATTGCATGCTGGGAGTCTTTAATTGGCCTCAAATGGAGTTAATTTAAGATGCTACAATTTATACGCCGCTGATTGTCGCCAAGTCCTCTGAATCTTCCTATGACATCATCATGGACCTGCACGTGAGCCGGAGCGCTAAGGGGGCTATCGTATCTTTTAAAAGTCGCCAATTATGTTGAGATTCTGAGACGATTTGAAGAATGACTTTTATGTACGAAGCCACCATATGCTCGGTTGGTCATTTCTCTAATTTCATTAATTTCTCGATTTTTGGTGATATCGGGAAACGGAGTTCTTCTTCTAAATTTGTTTATCGTGGGCAGCCGACCGCAGTTGATGGAAATTCTCTTCCTCTTCAGCCTAAAGCTGGTCGAGAGTCATTCAGGAAAGGTAAACCTAAATATGACTATTTAAAGGCAATCAGAGACTGGGAGAAGATGGGTGCAGGTTTTACTACGGGACGTTCTGCCCTCGAGATTATGTCCAGTTCGCAACATTTCGGCCTTCCGACGGCGTTGTTAGATTGGACGCATAATCCATACATTGCTCTTTGGTTCGCGTGTAAGCCTGGCGATGGGGTATCAGGGAACAATGCCGACGTATTTTGCCTGAATAAATCGCATGACCTTTTGAGGACAGGTGCATCGACGGATGGTGTCTCAATCTCATTTTACGATCCGCGTTGGATAGATGCTCGGATGCGAGCGCAGCAGGCGGCTTTTACGTTCCATCCTCAGCTTCAACCTCTGGCCTTGGATCAACTATCCGGGGATGAGTCCCAAGCCATGTGCGGCCATGCGCATTTTCTTCACGATGGCTTATCAAAGGTTTTTAAGCATGCAGACTTTAAGCCGCATGAAAACTTCAAGGGATATATGGACTACATATCGGCTGGAAAATTCCACAACTTATGCCGTCTTAAAATCGACCGGGATTGTAAGCATACTATCCTCAAAGAACTCGATTCTATGGGGATTAACGCTAGCACCGTCTATCCAGATGCCGAGGGGCTTGTTGACTACTTGCAGTGGATTCAGGAGCCTGACCCTATATCCTGAGATGAGTAGCTTGCGCGGTAAGCTGAACACGAGGTCAGGCCTACCATTGGATCCCTGAACCAAAACTTGCCTGAATTATGAGGTTTTTGGTTCAGGCTTCAGGTGTGGGCCGAACACGGGGTCAGGCCGTTACTCGTCAGGTGCTGATACTAAATACGTGAATTAAGCGCGTTTTTGTTGTCAGGTGGATTTAGTCACGGCCTGCCCCCTTGGGTTGATCACCATCGGATGACCGTGCCGGTCATCCCAGCTCACGACATTTAGGACAGCACGTGGTGCTGTCCCTACCTCAATACAACTATGTCGTGACGAGGTCCCGACCCTACTCATGTTAGGTGGAATCGGTTAGCGGTTGGGGGAGGCTGAACATGGGGTCAGGCCGTACCTTCGGGGCGCTTAACCTAAACTTGCCTGACCGGTGCGGTTTTGTTTCAGACTACGGATGGGTCTGCCCTGAACCTTTTGTACCACGCAGGTCGGGAAAATTACTTAGAATTCGACCTGATCTCTTCGCGCAACTCATCTGCCGCGGTCCGAGCTCTCTGCAATTGGCTGGAAGAGAGCTTGGCTTCCAATATTGATAGGAAGTGGCGTTGCTTGGTACGGGTGGCCTCTTCGCCGGGCCGGTAAACGCTCAGCCAGGAGTAGGCTTGCACAAGGTCTAGCGAGACTCCCTGGGACTTCATATACATTGTCGATAGTCTAAGGCAGGACATCGAATTTCCGTGCAGGGCCGCCCGCCTGAACCACTTGTAGGCCTCATCGTAGTCCTGGCTGACACCATCTCCGAGGTAGTAGAGGTCCCCGATTGCCATTTCCGCATCAGGGAATGCCTGTTCGGCGGATTTGCGCCACCATCTGGCGGCTTCGCTGCGGTCCTTGGTTACGCCCCTGAGGCCATCGTAGTAGCGCAGTCCGAGGAAGAATTGGGCCACAGGATCACCCCTAAGCGCAAACTCACGAGTGCGCGCAAGGTCGTCGTCAGCTTCTGCCGGCAATGTGGAGATACCCAGGCAAAGGCAGGCTAGTAGCCAGTGGAGTAGGTGATTCATATAGGGGTATGGCTTAGGCTTGTACTCACTCCTTAGCGAGTTCGGTGTTCAGGTAGGTCAAACAGGTCCAGGCGGCTACTCGTCTGGCAGGTTGATTCAATATACTACCCTCGTATAGACGAGTGCTTAGGTTCAGCGAAGGCCGGTCTTGCGGGCCAGTTCGCGGAGTTCGCGCTCGATGGCGCCGTCGACGACTTTGTCACCGAACTTTTCACGGAGACGACGGAGCACAGGGCCTGCAACACCGGCTTTTTCTTGCGCAAGTTGCTGGGCCCTCATGCCTGCTCGACGGTACTCGTCGTTATCACCGTTGGCCATGGCAGTGCGGATATCCTCCCAGGCGACCAATATTTGTGAGTTGATGGCGTCGATCTCCTTGACGATGGCCCGGGTTCGATTGTCTTCGATCTGGGCGACGGCGATGGACATCTTCAATCTGATCTCCGTCATTTCGTCGATGGTACGCCGAGCGCTACGTGCCCACTGGGAAGGGGCAAGGTTAAGGTCCCTGAGTCCGCGGACAAGTGGCGCCAGGGTGTTATTCCAGTCAGCCTGAAGCAGCTCGAGCTTCACCAACATCCTGAAGTCACCCTTGGAGAGTTTGCCTGAGGCATTGTAGGCATGGCTGTAGCCGTCGATCAGTTCATCTTCCGAAACGGCTTTTGCCTCGGTCATGATTCCTGCCAAGATGATAAGGGGTAGGACGCATTTCCTAAGGATTTCGTTCAGGGCTCTCATTGTATTCAGTGTTATTTCGAAAACTGGGTTTGGCGTAGTTCGTGGAGATCAATTCATGCCCGCAGGCATCTTGAACTTAACGCCGCAACCCGGGCAGCGGGGACAGTCAAATTTGTCCCCAAAGCTCTTGCCGGTAAGCGCTCCGAAGATTCCGCCCGCCACAGCACCTACGGCAGCCCCAGCAGGTCCGCCAACTAAGCCCATCTTCGCGCCTAAAGTGGCACCGGCGGCAGCGCCACCTAGTCCCCCGGCGGCTTTCCCGCTGTTTTCGATCATGTGGACGAACCCTGTGCCGCAGGCAGGGCAGTGAACGTATACTTTGTTAGACATGACGAGATTAGGATTGGGGGTTATTTAGGGCGTAGGTGTGACGAATCTTGAGCAGGCCAAGGTGGTCGTAGACTTTGTAGGTAAGATAGAACGTGACTACGTTTAGTACGTTCACGACGACGAAGAAGGTATCCACCTTGATCGTGCAGCCGACGAGGATGAACTGGTAGATGGCCAAACCGAGTAGGATTAGGTTTGCGACCCACGAAGCTGTGCCCAGATGGCCGAAAAGCCGGATACTTTTCTCTAAGGCTACCGCGTCGAATTTAAGGTTGTTATTAGTGGGCGAGAGCATGGTATTATAGACTTATATAATTAGTAAAATGTCAACGGTTCTTCGTTCAGCCGAAGAGCACCCCGATGAGGATTCCGGCGCCTACCGCGGCCGCCGTCTTGCCCCATCCGCCGCCATTTTGCTGAAAATGAAGTTCATGGACGGAGCCGGCGATCAAGATGACGGTGAGTCCGTCTTGCTTGATGAGTCGTTCGACCTGTTCTTTGTCCAGCCCATGGTTGATGCCGGCCTGGATCATGCATTTGACCATCTCTTCCATCATGAATTTCTGGTTCATGTGGAAGTTGCGGATGTCGGGTATGCGCCCGATCAACGCCTGACACGCCTCGCGCGAGACGGGATCCAGGCCTTGGATCGCCTGGCGGATACTGACTTGTCCGTAGAGGAGGGTACTCATGGGTTATCGCGTAAAGTTTTAGTCGAAGAAGTGGGTTCGCTCCGAAATAGTTCATTTTGTAGTTCCTTGGCTGTTTTTCGGCGTAAGCCCCACCGCTTTGCCAGGTCCTTCAGCCCTTGCTTCCAACGTTCGACCAGGGCTCGACCCTTAGGGTGCCAGCTGATGGTCAGGGCCAATCCGAAGAAGAAGACGGGAGCGCCGGGGATGATCGGCATGACCCAGCCAATGATGCCGATGACCATAAGGGGGATGCCTAGAAGGGCGAGGCCGGCTCGTTTCATCTGACGTGAGGGTCGTTTACGTAATAAGTCCCAGCAAGTGTTTTCGGCTCCTTAGGTCTTTTATAATATTATTTTAAAGGGAGGGCCGAACACGGGGTCAGGCCGTTACTCGTCAGGGGGGCCGAACACGGGGTCTGGCCGTTACTCGTCAGCTACTGATACTAAACCCGCCGATAATGTACGGATTTGGTATCAGTTTGATTTAGTAACGGCTTGACCCTTTATGAGCGTAAGCTGCGGCCCGAAGGACGGTGGCGGCGTGGAGGCGGGCGGTGTGTTCGCGATCCCGGTTGTAGCCGCCGCCGTAGAGGACGACGGTGGGAATGCTGTCCTGAGTGACTAGGCTGAGCACGTGCTCGTCGCGGGCGGCGAAATGCCCGTCGTTAAGCTTCATCTGTCCGAAGCGGTCGTCCTCATGAGGATCGGCCCCGGCAATCCAGAAGACGATGTCCGGCGCGAAGTCGTGGATGGGCGTCTTGAGGCTGCCGGCGAGCGCTTCGAGGTAGGCTTCGC
>JACCDT010166902.1_pt1 | contig 26653 bp, 19 predicted proteins | sample 7446291 | NCBI WGS metagenome assembly JACCDT01 (sample SAMN15323446, study PRJNA562643) | freshwater metagenome | isolation source: river surface water | place: USA:Blue River Watershed | collected 2017-08-17 | reverse complement strand
CGGTCCCGGCGCGCAGGCGGCGGGGTCTGGTGGTCCCGGTGGCCGCACAGGCGGTCCGGGCGGCCCGGGTGGCCGTCCTGGCGCCGGCGCGCGCCCCGAAGGCCCCAACCCCTGCCTGCAGGCGATGGTCGACAAGAAGTAAGCCGAGGCACGCGCCATGCAGCTGTCCGAACTCTCCGTCCGCCGCCCGGTCCTGGCGACCGTGCTTTCCCTGCTCGTGCTGCTGGTCGGCGCGGTGAGCTTCAACCGCCTCTCGGTGCGCGAGTACCCCAAGATCGACGAGCCGGTGGTCACCGTCAGCGTGCGCTACCCGGGCGCTTCGGCCGAGGTGGTCGAGTCGCAGATCTCCAAGGTGCTGGAGGACTCCATCGCCGGCATCGACGCGGTGGACGTGCTGACCTCCATCAGCCGCGCCGAGCAAAGCCAGATCTCGGTGCGCTTCCGCCTCGAGAAGGACGCCGACGCCGCCGCCGCCGAGGTGCGTGACCGCACTGCCCGCGTCCGCGGCCGACTGCCCCAGGCCATCGACGAGCCGGTGATCGCCAAGGTCGAGGCCGACGCCTTCCCGGTGATCTGGCTGGCCTTCTCCAGCGACACCCACACGCCTCTGCAGATCAACGACCTTGTCAACCGCATCGTCAAGCCGCGCCTGCAGACGGTGACCGGTGTGGCCGACGTGCGCATCTTCGGCGAGCGCAAGTACGCCATGCGCGTCTGGCTCGACCCCTCCCGCCTCGCTGGCTACAAGCTCACCACCCAGGACGTGGAGGACGCGATCCGCCGCAACAACCTCGAGGTGCCGGCTGGCCGCATCGAGAGCCAGCAGCGCGAATTCAGCGTGACCTCGCAGACCGACCTGATTCGGCCCAACCAGTTCGCGGACATCGTGATCCGCAATGTGGGCGGCTTCCCGGTGAAGCTGCGCGACGTGGCCCAGGTGCGCGAAGGCCCGGCCGACGAGCGCAGCGCGGTGCGCCTCAACGGCCGCCCGGCGATCTCGGCCGGCGTGATCCGCCAGGCCACCGCCAACCCGCTGACCCTGTCGCAGGGCGTGCGCGACATGCTGCCGCGGCTGCAGCAGGATCTGCCACCGGGGATCTCGGTCGAGATTGCCAACGACAACTCGGTCTTCATCGACCGCTCGGTCAAGAACGTCTTCCAGACCATCGTCGAGGCGGTGGTGCTGGTGGCGCTGGTGATCTTCTTCTTCCTGCGCACGGTCCGGGCCTCCATCATCCCCATCATCACCATCCCGGTGAGCCTGATCGGCACCTTCGCCATGATGGCGCTGGCCGGATTCACCATCAACACGCTCACGCTGCTGGCCCTGGTGCTTGCCATCGGCCTGGTGGTGGACGACGCGATCGTGATGCTGGAGAACATCTTCCGGCACATCGAGGAGGGCATGGCCCCCTTCGCCGCCGCCATCAAGGGCGCGCGGGAGATCGGCTTCGCGGTGATCTCCATGACCATGACGCTGGTGGCGGTCTTCGCGCCCCTGGCCTTCACCCCCGGACGCACCGGGCGCCTGTTCGTGGAGTTCGCGCTGGCCCTGGCCGGCTCGGTGGTGGTCTCGGGCTTCGTCGCCCTGACCCTCACGCCCATGATGTGCTCGCTGCTCCTGAGGCACAACCCCAAGCCCAACTTCTTCGACCGTGGCATGGAGCGCCTGCTCACAGGCCTGTCCACCGGCTACGAGCGTCTGATCCGCTGGGTGGTGACCGCGCGCGCAGGCGGTCCTGGCGCCCGCGGACCCCTGGCGTGGCTGCTCCAGGCGCGCTGGCTGGTGCTGCTGATGATGGCCGCCGCCGCCTGGGGGATTGCCACCGTGTTCCCGACGATGAAGCAGGAGCTGGCGCCGATGGAGGACCGGGGCACGGTGCTGGTCAACGTCAACGCGCCGGATGGCTCCACCCTGGAGTTCACCGACCGGTACGTGCGCCGCATCGAGGGCATCGCCTCCAACTACAAGGAGTTCGACCGCGTCTTCGGCAACGTCGGCAGTCCCACCGTGTCGCAAGGCAGCGTAGTGCTGCGCGCCCTGCCCTGGGAGGAGCGCACCCGCTCCACCCTCGACGTGGCCCGCGAAATGGGGCCACGCGTCGGCGGCCTGCCCGGCGTCAACGCCTTCGTGATCACCCCGCCCTCGCTGGGCCAGGGCTTTCGTGAGCGGCCGGTCAACTTCGTGATCCAGACCTCGGACAGCTACGAAAACCTCAACCGGGTGGTGCGCCAGTTCCTCGACGAAATGGCCAAGAACCCCGGCTTCATCCAGCCCGACGCCGACCTGCGCCTGAACAAGCCCGACCTGCGCATCGAGGTCGACCGCGAGAAGGCGGCCGACCTGGGCGTGGGCGTGGACGTGGTGGCCCGGGCCCTGGAGACCATGCTGGGCGGCCGCATCGTCACCCGCTACAAGCGCGACGCCGACCAGTTCGACGTGATCGTGCAGGTGCAGACCGGCGGCCGGTCGACGCCCGAGGACATCGAGAACATCCAGGTGCGTGGACGCAACGAGACCATGATCCCGCTGTCGGCCCTGGTGAAGGTGCGCGAGAGCGTGAGCCCGCGCGAGCTGAACCACTTCGGCCAGCGCCGCTCGGCGTCCATCACCGCCAACCTGGCGCCCGACTACGCCCTGGGCGAAGCGCTGGCCTTCATGAACGCCACCGCCGCCAAGGTGCTCAAACCCGGCTACACCACCGACCTCAACGGCACCTCCCGCGAGTTCCGCAATTCGCAGGGTGCGCTCGCGGTGGTGTTCGTTCTGGCGCTGTTCTTCATCTTCCTGGTGCTGGCGGCGCAGTTCGAGAGCTTCATCGACCCGATGGTGATCATGCTGTCGGTGCCCATGTCCATGATCGGGGCGCTGCTGGCGCTCAAGTGGACGGGCGGTTCGCTGAACGTGTACTCGCAGATCGGCCTGATCACCCTGGTCGGCCTGATCACCAAGCACGGCATCCTGATCGTGGAGTTCACCAACCAGCTGCGGGAAGAGGGCCTTTCGATGATCGACGCGGTGGTCAAGGCCGCCGGCCAGCGTCTGCGCCCCATCCTCATGACCACCGGCGCCATGGTGCTGGGCGCGGTACCGCTGGCGCTGTCGACCGGCGCCGGTGCCGAGAGCCGTCAGCAGATCGGCTGGGTGATCGTGGGTGGCATGTCCCTGGGCACGCTGCTCACCGTCTTCGTCGTGCCCACCATGTACACCCTGTTTGCCCGTAACAAGGTGCCGGGTGCGAACAAGGCCGAGGCCCGGGAGGGCGCCGCCCATGGGCATGACGCCCACGGCCAGGCCGCGCCCGCTGCCCCGAGCCCGGCCCCGGCGCAGGCCGCGTCCCCCGACGCCGCGCGCGCCCCCGAGCTGATCGCGAAATAAGGAAGCGCGCCGACACGCGCGCTGCCGGCCCGGGCCTAGGCTGCCCTCATCCCGTTCCTTTCTGGAGACATGCGATGAGACAGCTGCCCAAAGCCATCCCCGAGCTCGACGGGGGCCTCTTCTTGCCCCGCCCGGTCGTCGAGCTGCTCGATGCGGTCCTGATCGAGCGGGAGCGCGAGTTGCGCAAGGCGGACCCGTCCGGCGAAACCCTGGACCTGCGCGTCCTGACCGAACTGCGACAGCTGCTGCGGCTGAACGGCCTGCGTCTGCCGGTGCCTCCGGCGCGCGAGCTGCTGGGGCTGGCCGATCCGCAGGCCGAGGCGGTGAGCCGGAACCTCGTGCGGGGTTGACGGTCCGAGCCTGGGGTGTTCAGAGCGCGCCATTGCGGCGCGCACGCCTTCCCAGGCGCCTTCCGCTAGCGGCCCTGGCCTGCGTAGAGGGTTGCGGCCAGACCCTCGGCCACCTGAAAGTCGGCGGGCTGGTTCAGGTTCAGGAAGGCGTGATCGTCCATACCGGGGCGATCGAAGTCCACCCGGACCGCGCCGGCCCGTCGTGCCCAGTCGCCGGCCCGTTGCCCGCCCTCGGCGAGGAATCGGGTCAGTGCTTCCTTCAGGTTCCGGTGCAGCAGGCAAAACACGGGCTGCGGCCGCAAGGGCAGCGGGTCGCGGCCGCTGTCGGGGTCCAGGGCAGGTGCCTTCGCCTGCGGTGCCTCGGCCCCCTGAGACCCTGTGAGTGAGGCGCGCGACGCAGAGCGGCTCCAGGCCACCGCCATCGGCGCCGATCCGTTCTCTCGCGCGGTGATTCCTGCCGCCAGCCGTGCCACCAGGTCTTGCGGGAAGAAAGACGCATCGCAGGGCACGACCATCAGCCACTCGGTGGGGCATGCCGACAGCCCCGCCAGCACTCCGCCCAGAGGACCCGGGAATGCGGCCCGGCCCATCTCCAGGTCCGGCCACACCGGTACGCCCAGCCCGCGGTAATCCTGAAGGTTCCGGTTCGCGCTGATTGCGAGCGTTCTGACCTGCGGCCGCAGGCGCTCGAGCGCATGCCAGGCCAGAGGGCGGCCCGCCAGCGGCAGCAGGCCCTTGTCGACGCCTTCCATGCGTGTGTCCTGCCCGCCGGCCAGCACCAGCCCGGTGATGTCTCGGGCGGCGATCATCCGCCGATGTAGCTCATTTCCACACGGCGCGTATCGGCAGCCGGCCCCGTGCCGGCCGCGGGGGCGTCCTGCCGCGCCGCGCGCAGCTCGGAGTAGCGGTCCGAGCGGCCCTGCCAGAGCCCGGCGATGGCGGCGGCCAGGTCCTCGTCGGAAACGCCCGTGCCTTCGCCTGCCGGGGCAGCGCCCGCCGTGTTCCCGCGCAGCAGGCTGCGCAGGTCATGCCCCTGGTGCGCAAACAGGCAGGTATAGAGCTGGCCCTCGGTCGACAGGCGCGCTCGATTGCAGTCGCCGCAGAAGGCCTGGCTCACGCTGGCGATGACGCCGATCTCGCCGCCGCCGTCGGCATAGGCCCAGCGCCGGGCGGTCTCGCCCGGGGCGCTGGGGGGCAGGGGGGCCAGGGGCATCTCGGCGGCGATGCGCCGCACGATTTCGTCGGCCGGCAGCACCTCGTCCATGCGACAGCCGTTGGTTCTGCCCACATCCATGTACTCACTGAAGCGCAGCGTCACCCCGCGCCCGCGGAAATGCCGCGCCATGGGCAGGATCTCGTGGTCGTTGACGCCGCGCTTGACCACCATGTTCGCCTTGACGGGACCCAGGCCGGCCGTGAGCGCGGCGTCGATGCCCGCCAGGACGTCGGCCACCGGGAAGTCCATGTCGTTCATGCGCCGGAAGACGGCGTCATCGAGCGCGTCCAGGCTCACGGTGAGCCGTCGCAGGCCGGCGGCCTTGAGCGCAGCGGCCTTGCGCGCCAGCAGCGAGCCGTTGGTGGTCAGGGTGAGGTCGGGCGCAAGGCCATCCGGCCCGCGCAGAGCCGCCAGCTGGGCCACCAGGTCCTCGAGGCCGCGCCGCAGCAGGGGCTCGCCGCCGGTGAGGCGGATCTTGCGCACCCCCAGGCCCAGGAAAACGCGGGCCAGGCGGGTGATCTCCTCGAACCGCAGCAACTCCGATTGGGGCAGGAAGGCGTGCGCGCTGTCGTAGACCGCCTTGGGCATGCAGTAGCTGCAGCGGAAGTTGCAGCGGTCGGTGACACTGATGCGCAGGTCCCGCAAGGGCCGCCCGCGCGCGTCCAGCAGCGTGCCCTCAGCGGACGGCGCACTGGCAGGCACCGCCACGGCAAGCCCGGCGGGGCGTTGGGCCAGCAGGGGGATGACGGAGCCGCGCATGGCGTGGATTGTGGGCCGAGCGGCCTCGTCCGGTCCGGGGTGAGGGAATGGCCCCACACGGGAGGGGCCGCCGGACGAGGAACCGTGGGCGAAGAGCCGTGGGCGAAGGGGTTGACGTGCCTGCGGCCGATCAGCCGTGGCGGATGGCCACCGTCTTGAGCACGGTGAACCCGTACAGCGCCTCGAAGCCCTTCTCGCGCCCGTGGCCGGAGGAGCGGTAGCCGCCAAAGGGCAGCTCCACGCCGCCGCCGGCGCCGTAGTTGTTGATGAAGATCTGGCCGGCCCGCACGCGCTTGGCCATGCGCAGCTGGCGGCCGCCGTCGCGGGTCCAGATGCCGGTCACCAGGCCGAAGGGCGTGGCGTTGGCCAGTTGCACCGCATGGTCCTCGTCACGGAAGCTCATCGCGGCCAGAACCGGGCCGAACACCTCCTCCTGCGCGAGGCGGTGGTCCACCGGCACGTCGCGCAGCAGGGTGGGGGCCTGGTAGAAGCCGGTGTCGGGCGCCTCGTCCACGATCTGGCCCTGGGCCACCATCGGGATGCCGGCCACCTGCGCGTCGGCCAGGAAGTCCCACACCCGCTGCTGCTGGCTCGCGCGGATCAGGGGACCCACGTCCAGGTCCATCGTCGCCGGGCCGACCCGCAGCCGGGTGAAGGCCTCACCCAGGCGCTCGAGCACCTGCTCGTAGAGGCCTTCCTGCACCAGCAGGCGCGAGCCCGCGGAGCAGGTCTGGCCGGCGTTCTGCACGATCGCGTTGATCACCATGGGCAAGGCGGCGTCGATGTCGGCGTCGTCGAACAGGATCTGCGGGCTCTTGCCGCCCAGTTCGAGGGTCACCGGGCAATGACGCTCGGCGGCGGCCTGCTCGATCAGGGTGCCCACGCGCGGGCTGCCAGTGAAGGAGATGTGGTCGATGCCCGGGTGGCGGGCGAGGGCGTCGCCCACCTCATGGCCGTAGCCGGTCACGATGTTGATCGCGCCCGCCGGGAAGCCGCACTCCGCGGCCAGCTGCGCGACCCGCAGCAGGGACAGGCAGGCATCCTCCGAGGGCTTGACCACGCAGACGTTGCCCGCGGCCAGGGCGCCGCCGACGCTGCGGCCGAAGATCTGCATCGGGTAGTTCCACGGAATGACGTGGCCGGTGACGCCGTGGGGCTCGCGCCAGGTGAGGACGCTGTAGCCGTCGAGGTAGGGAAGGGTTTCGCCATGAAGCTTGTCGCAGGCACCGGCGTAGAACTCGAAGTAGCGGGCGAGGGCGAGGGCGTCGGCGCGGGCCTGCTTGGTGGGCTTGCCGCAATCTCGCTGCTCGATGAGGGCCAGTTCCTCGGCATGCTCGGCCACCTTCTGCGACAGGCGCATCAGCAGCCGCCCGCGCTCGGCGGCGCTCAGCTTGCTCCACGCGCCCTCGTGGCAGCGGCGCGCCGCCTGCACCGCCCGGTCCAGGTCCTCGGCCGTGCCGCGCTGGATCTCGTCATAAGCCTGGCCGTCCGACGGATCGATGACCGGCAGGGTGCGGCCGTTGCTGGCCGGTTCGGGCTGGTTGGCGATGAAGTGGTACTGCATCCGCTGATTTTGCTCCATCGAGAACCTGGTTTTCGGGCCTTTCCGGGCAGTAAGAAGGTTCCTGGCTACCGGGCAGGATGGAGGCGGGCCTCAAGCCTGCGGGACCCCTCGAAGCCCGCATTCCGGGGCGGCTCGCCGGTTTCAGTCCGTAAGTTCTTCTCCTCCGTATGAGCTCAACCCCCAGCCCTTCTGTAAGACCTGAGCCATCCGCTTACGGTTCAGCAGAACATTCCTACATCCCGTCGGACGGGTCCTACTACAGTTCATCCATCGCCTGACATCAACCCCGCTCCGGGGTGTGGCCCGAGGCCACGACAAGAACAGGCGGTTTTCCGCGGCTCCCCCTCCATTCCACATGCAGCAGCTCGTCTGTTCATGGGCTGGGCGAAGCCTTGCCCGATGAAACCGAACCCAGGTCGTCTGAATGACGCCGCAGGACCCATCTGACATGCAACGACGCGAACAACTGATTTCTACCAACTCCCGACTGGCCGCCCGCCCCCATCGCGCAGCCCGCCGCGCCGCCATTGCCGGCGCCGCCCTGGCCGTCATCGGTGCCCTGGGCGCTGGAGCAGCCTCCGCCGCCGAGATCACCCCCTACTTCCAGGGCTACAGCCCCGGCTCCATGGTCGACTCGCTCCGCAACGACGGCCTGACCCACACCACCCTGGCCTTCGCCGTCACCCGCGGCAGCTGCGCCTTCGACCCCTACATCACCGACCGCATGGGCGACGCCCGCAACTACCAGGCCGCGGGCGGCAACCTGATCATCTCCATGGGCGGCGCCGACGGCACCTATGCCGAAATCGCCTGCTCGGACGACCAGATGTTCGCCCTGATGGACAAGCTGATCACCGATTCCGGCACCCGCCGCATCGACTGGGACGTGGAAGGCCACCAGCTCAAAAACACTACCGGTACCGACCGCCGCAACCGCGTGCTCAAGCGCCTGAAGGCCAAGTACCCGGACCTGCAGACCTCGTTCACGCTCCCCGCCTGGCTCAACGGCCTGCAGGCCGACGGCATGGCGATGATGCGATCGACCATCGCCGCCGGCGTGCAGGTGGACCGCGTCAACGTGATGCTCATGACCTTCGGCGCCGAGAACCTGCGCACCATGGTCTCGCCTTCCACCATGGGCCAGGCGGTCATCAACGGCTACGAGGCCACCATCAACCAGCTGGCCGGCCTGTACCCGTCCAAGACCCGCGCCCAGATCCACGCCATGTCCGGCATGACGCCGATGATCGGCGTCAACGACGACTACACCGTCTTCACGCTGGCCGACGCGCAGACCGTCGCCAACCACGCCAAGGCCAACGGCACCGGCATGATCGGCTACTGGTCCTACCAGCGTGACCGGGCGCAGGACCGCACCGGCATCGGCTCGATCAACGACTACAGCGGCGTGGTCCAGACCCAGGCCCAGTTCCTGAAGATCTTCAAGTCCGCCGAGACCGCGGCCCCCACCCCGGCGCCCACCCCGACCCCGGTGGTTTCCCCGGCCCCGGCCCCCGCGCCCGTGGTCTCTCCGGCACCCGCACCGGCGCCTGCGCCTGTGGTGTCCCCGGCGCCTGCGCCGGTCACCGGCACCTGCGCCGCCTGGGATGCGTCCAAGTGGTACGCGGCGGGCAACACCGTGAGCCGCCTGGGCAAGAACTACGTCGCCACCGCGGGCAACCAGAACTCGCCCCCGGAATGGACCCCCACCCACTGGTCGGTGACCAGCCCCTGCGGCAGCATCACCCCGGCTCCCGCGCCCGTCTGCACCTCGACGGCCTGGGTGATGGGCAAGTACTACGCCGCCGGCTCGCTGGTCACCTACAACGGCCGCCTGTACAAGGCCAAGTACGCCAACCCGGGCTACAACCCGACCATCAGCACCTACTACTGGGCCCCGGCTACCTGCTGATCGCCCTGAATCCGGCAGGGGAGGGCAGGCCCTTCCCCCTGCAGAAGAAAAATGGCGCCCCTCGGGGCGCCATTTGCGTGTGGAAGATCGCGAGGCCGCGGCGATCAGCGCGGCTGCGACTCGACTTCCTTGATCCAGCGGTCCACCAGGCGCTTGCGCTCGGCGGCCTTGCCGTATTTCTCGAAGTCGTAACGCACCAGGCGCACGTTATCGATCGTGGGGATGCGCGGGTCCGGCTTGAAGGTCTTGTTGGCGGGTACCTGCAGGCTGTTGGCGCGGCCGCCCACCTGTTGGCCGGCCGAGCTCATCAGCCAGTCGTAGTAGCGGCGGGCCGTGTCCTTGTTGCGGGCGCCCTTGATGAGGGCGATGCCGCCGATCTCGTACGAGGTGCCCTCGCAGGGCGCGGCGGACTCCACGGGGAACTTGTTGGTCAGGCGCTCGTTGTCGAAGCCGAAGATGAAGCTCACGCCGACGGCCACGTCACCCTTGGCCACGTCGCGGGCCTGGGCCTGGCCGCTGCGGGTGTAGGCGGCGACGTTCTTGTGCAGCTTCTTCATGTAGTCGAAGGCAGCCTCTTCGCCCATCAGCTGGACCAGGCCGGCCAGGATGGTGTAGGCGGTGCCCGAGGACGCGGGGTGGGAGATGCCGATCTCGCCCTTGTAGCGCGGGTCGAGCAGGTCCTTCCAGCACTTGGGCGCGGGCAGGTTCTTCTTCTTCAGCAGCTCGGTGTTCCAGCCGAAGCCGATGGCGCTGGTGTAGAAGCCGCCGACGAAGTTCTGGCTCATGGCGTACTGGCGCACCGACCAGGTGTGCAGGTCCTTGAGGTAGTCGGGACGGTAGGCCTCCAGCAGGCCAATCTCGGCCGCCTGATAGAAGGGGTCACCCGTGCCGCCCCACCAGATGTCGGTCTTGGGGTTGGCGGCCTCGGCGCGGATCTGGGCCAGGGCTTCGCCGGTGGGCTTGTGCGTCTGCAGGACGCGGATGCCGGTGGCGGCCTGGAAGTCGCGGGCAGCCAGGTCGCACCAGCTGGCGTCGGTGCTGCACAGGGCGTTGACGGTGTTCTGGGCGTGCGCGGCGGGGGCCAGCGTACCCAGCAGGGCCAGCAGGAGGCTGGCCAGGGCGGGGCGGATCATCTTGCGGTACTCCTAGGGACAGACAGCACGAACTGTAACCGCTGTGGTGGGGCGATCCGTCGGTCCCCGCGGGGCAGGGCGGCTCCCGGGGCGCCTGGCCGGGCCCCGTCGCCTCGGTGTCTTCCCTCCGCGAGGCCGCCTGCCCCAGCGGCGACAATCGGGGCTCACCGACACCCCCAGGAGAACTCCCCATGGCCCAGAAAGAAGTCTTCGTCGTCTCCGCCGCCCGCACCGCGATCGGCACCTTCGGCGGCACCCTCAAGGACACCCCGCTGGCGGACCTCGCCACCACCGCGGTCAAGGCCGCCATCGAGCGCAGCGGCGCGCCGCTGGACGCCTTCGGTCACCTGGTCATGGGCAACGTGATTCCCACCGAGCCGCGCGACGCCTACCTGAGCCGGGTGGCCGCCATGCAGGCCGGCCTGTCCCAGGAGGTGCCGGCCTTCAACGTCAACCGCCTCTGCGGCTCCGGCCTGCAGGCCATCATCTCCTCCGCGCAGGCCATCCTGCTCGGCGACGCCGAAGTGGCCCTGGGCGCCGGCGCCGAGTCCATGTCCCGCGGGCCCTACCTGGCCACCAACGCCCGCTGGGGCCAGCGCATGGGCGACATGCAGATGCAGGACTACATGCTCAACATCCTGCACGACCCCTTCCACCGCATCCACATGGGCGTGACCGCCGAGAACGTGGCCGACGCCCATGGCATCACCCGTGAGCAGATGGACGCGCTGGCGGTGGAGAGCCACCGCCGTGCCGCCGCCGCCATCGCCGCCGGGCGCTTCAAGGACCAGATCGCCCCGGTGCTCATCAAGACCCGCAAGGGCGACATCGAGTTCACCACCGACGAGCACGTCAAGGGCGACACCACGGTCGAGGTGCTGGCCAAGATGAAGCCCGCCTTCCGCAAGGAAGAGGGCCGCGTGACCGCCGGCAACGCCTCGGGCATCAACGACGGCGCCGGCGCCGTGGTGCTGGCCAGCGGCGAGGCCGTCAAGGCCCATGGCCTGAGGCCCATGGCACGCCTGGTGGCCTACGCCCATGCTGGCGTCGACCCCAAGGTGATGGGCATCGGCCCGGTGCCCGCCAGCCGCATGGCCCTGGCCCGCGCCGGCCTGAAGGTCCAGGACATGGATGTCATCGAGTCCAACGAGGCCTTCGCCGCCCAAGCCTGCGCGGTCGCCAAGGAGCTCGGCTTCGACCCGGCCAAGGTCAACCCCAACGGCTCGGGCATCTCCCTGGGCCATCCGGTGGGGGGCACCGGCGCCATCATCACCACCAAGGCGGTGTACGAACTCGCCCGGATCCAGGGCCGCTATGCCCTGGTGACCATGTGCATCGGCGGCGGCCAGGGCATCGCCGCCATCTTCGAGCGGACCTGATCCAGGGCAGGGCCTGCGGCGGGCCCTGGGGCTTCGCCGCCGGTCCCGCGGGCCTCGAAATGCTACTTCCGTATTTCATCTGAAATGTTTATGCTGGGTCCCGGAGGACCCGCATGGAAGGCAGCAAGATCGGGAAGACGGACGGACCCGGACAGGTCCGTTTTTTTCGGAACTACAACCGTACGCTGGGCGCCGCCTATGCGCTCCTGCTGGTCGGCCTGGCCAGCTTCTTCGGCTGGCAGCTCTCGAATGCCTATGACGACGAGGTCGTCTTCGTTCGGGGGCAGATCGAGCGCCATGCCCAGTTCCTCGAGTTCGTCCTGCGCTCGTCCACCGACGAGATCGAGAGCCTGCGCCTGGCCGCGGGGGCCGAGCGGGACGGCGGCCGGGCCTGCCGGGAGGGCCTGCAGGAGGCGCTCCACGGGGAGCTTCGCGCGGGGCCGGTCACCTTTCACCGGGACGCCACCCGCACCCCCGACCGCGTCGGCAACCTGATCGGCCAGGGGCCGCTCGCCGGGCGGAGCCAGGACTTCTACTGCGACCTTGGCAGCGCCCTGGCGGTGGGGACCCAACTCCACGGCCTGGCCTTCCGCCTGCCCCATGCGGCGCGGGTGCGGTTCGTGGCCGCCGAAAGCTTCCACCTGGTCTTCCCCTGGCAGTCGTCGGAGCGGCTGGCGTTCACCCCCGCGCTCTACCAGGACCCGGTCTGGACGCTTGGCCAGCCCCAGGCCAATCCCGACCGGCGCAAGTTCTGGGCGCCGCCCTTCTTTGGCGGAGAGGAGGTCGGCCTGCTGGCCCCCGTGGCCGTGCCGGTCTACGGCGGCGGGCGCTTCGTCGGGGTGGTCGCCATCGACATGAGCCTGGACTACCTCAACCGGGTGAACGGTTATTTCGGCTATCCCCTGGGCACGGTGGCGGTGGTCGACGACCGCGGTCACGTCATGGCCCATCCGGGCCTTTACGCCGACCCGATGAAGGTCCGCGCGCCCGCCAGCCTCGAGCAGGCCTTTCCTCCCCAGGTCCTGCCGACGGTGGCGTCCATTGCCACGCTGCCGGCCGGCGAGCCGGTGCTGCGGGCCGGCACCCTCCTGGTCCAGCGGCCCTTCGTCTCGGCACCCTGGTCCCTCGTCTACGCTGTCCCCCAGACGGCCATCTGGCGCAAGCTGGTCCTGGAACGCGTGCCCGGCATGGGCGCCGCCCTGTTCGCGCTGGCGCTCATCATGGCGATCAGCTACCTGCTGACCCGGCGCGAATTTGTCGGCCCCGCGGCACGCCTGGTCGAGCATGTGGCCGCCGAGAGCCGCCTGCAGACACGGGCGATCCCCCGTGTGCCCGAGGCCTGGCGTCCCTGGTTCGAGGCGGTGAGCCGGGCCTTCCGCGAGTCGCTGCAACTGGGCAGCCTCCGCAAGGAGCTGGACATCGCCGCCCGCCTGCAGCAGGCGATCCTGCCCCGCCATTGGCCGCAGGACACCCGGTACTCGCTGTGGGGGGCCATGCAGCCGGCCAAGGACATCGGTGGCGACTTCTACGACCACTTCCAGCTGGCCGACGGCCGGCGCGGCCTGGTCGTGGCCGACGTCAGCGGCAAGGGGGTCTCGGCCGGCCTGTTCGGGATGGTGTCGAAGACCCAGCTGCGGTCGCTGGCCACGCACCGCCTGCTGGGGCCGGCCGCCACGCTGGCCGAGGTGAATGACGCGCTGTGTGTCGACAACGACTCCTCGATGTTCGTCACCACCTTCTACGGCCAGTACGACCCGGTCGACGGCACGCTCAACTACGCCAACGCAGGGCATCCGCCCCCCTTGCTGGTGCGGCAGGGCGGACGCACCGAATGGCTGGGACGGGCCGACGGTCCCGCGCTGGGCGTGGTGGAGGAGGCGCGCTACACCGAACGCGCCGTCACCCTCGAGCCCGGCGACCTGCTCGTGGTGTTCACCGACGGGGTCAGCGAGGCCTTCGATGTGCAAGGGCAGGAGTTCGGACTGCCGCGTGTCGCCGACCTGTTCGGCCACACGCCGGGTACCGGGGCCCGCGAGGCCGTCGAGTTGATGCAGGCCGCCGTCGCCCGCTTCGCGCAGGGCGTGGAGCAGGCCGACGACATCACCTGCGTGGTCCTGCATTGTCATAGCCTGGGGCTGACCGAGGAGGGCGCATGCGATTGAAGGCAGGTCCCCTCACCCCCCCGTCCGTCCCCGGATGGAAAGCCTGGCTCCTCTACTTCCTCACCTGGCTGGCGGTCTCCCTGAGCGCGTGGCTGGTCTCGGGACTCTGTCTGGCCGCAAATGCCGCCGACCTCGACACCCTGGCCGCCATCCGGGCGCGCGGGGTGCTGGTCGTCGGCGTCAAGAAGGACGTGCCGCTCTGGGGCCAGCTCGACCCGAAGACCGGTCGCCTCGTCGGCCTCGAGCCCGACCTCGCCGCCGACCTGGCCGCGCGCCTGGGCGTGCGGCTCGAGCTGGTGGGCCTGCTGACCGCGGAGCGGATCCCGGCTGTCGAACAGCGCAAGGTCGACCTGCTGATCGCCACGCTATCCGACACCCCGGAACGGCGGGAGCGTCTCACCCTGGTCCTGCCGCACTACTACGCCTCGGGGGTCAACGTCCTGTCCCGGCGCAGTGCCGGCTTCAAGGCCTGGAACGACTTGCGCAACCGCCGTGTCTGCGGACGCCGCGGCGCCTTCTACAACCGGCCGATCACGGTCAGCTCGGGCGTCGACGTGGTGGCCCTGTACGACAACTTCCTTTCCATCGCGGCCCTGCGGGAGGGGCGCTGCGAAGGGCTGCTCTATGACGACACCAACATCATCGCCATGCTCCAGGACCCGGCCTGGTCGCGCGAATTCGAGATGCCCCTGCAGACGCTCTTCATCACCCCCTGGTCGCTGGCCCTTCACCGCGAGGAGGCGGGCGGCCCCTTCGAGGCCTTCGTGTCTCAGGCCGTGATCGACTGGCACCGCAGCGGCCGGGTTGCCGACCTGGAGCGGCGCTGGGGGATCCCCGTCTCCGCCTACAGCGCACGCATGCGGACCGTGTGGCGCCAGCGCGGGGACAAGGGCTGGTACTGCGGGGACCGGGTCACCAAGGCCACGCCTGCGGAGTGCCTGTGAGCGGGGCCACGCGTGATCCGGGCGGGCCGCCCGGGCAGCCGGAGACGCACGACCCCGCGGCGGCGTGCGAGACCGGGGGGCAGGGTGAGCACAGTGAACGCGGTGAACGCGGTGAGCATGGTGATTTGGCCGCCACCTACGACCTCTACTACGCTTCCCGCCACTACGAGCACCGCTACCCGGTGCCCAACCCGGCCACCTTCGACTTCCTCCTGGCGCAGGGCCTGCACCGCGCGCGCTCGGTGCTGGACCTGGGGTGTGGCAACGGGCGCTACGCGATGGCCTTGCTCGGACAAGGGAGTGCCCGCATCACCGGGTGCGACCCCTCCCAGGGCGCGCTGGACGAGTTCCGACGTCGGCTGCAGGGCCACCCCGCTCGGTCGCGCATCCGGCTGGTCCACGGTTGCGTGAAGGCTCTCTCACCCGAGGACCGGTTCGACGCGATCCTCTTGCTGTTCGGTGTCCTGGGTCTGCTCGGTGAACGTGAGCGCCGTGTCGCCACCTTGCGCGCCTTGCGCGAGCACGCCCTGCCGGGCGCCCGCCTGGCCCTGACCGTGCCCAGTGCCTGGCGCCGGCTGCCCGGCGCCCGGCTGCAGGCCTGGTGGCGCGGCCTGCGAGACCCCTCGGCGGCCAGCCGCTCGCGCGACATCCGCTTCGAGCGGCACTTTGGCGGGCGTGCCCATCACTTCTGCTACCACCTCTATGGCGCGGCTGAACTCCGGCAGGAACTGGCCGAGGGCGGCTGGCGGCTGGTCCTGCTCGAGGCGGAGAGCGTGCTGCCCGAGTCCCTCATCTGCCGGCACGGCTGGCTGGCGCGCATCGACCGCCGCCTGCGCCCCTGGATTCCTGCCTTCCTCGGCTACGGCATGCGTGCCCTGGCGGTGCCGGAGGCCACCGCCGAGGCCGGGGCGGAACCGGACGGGCGCCCCATCGAATCGGCCGCCACGGGCGAACTGAGCACCATGCGCGAATCGACTGCCCTCCCCACGGCGACCACAGACTGCAACCGTTAGCCGAGGCCCGGCGAGGCCGGTGCCCGTCTGCCCGGGCCAGGAGCAGCGCTGCCCGAGGCTAATATCGGTTCATGGATCGAGTTGACGTTCTCGTCGTGGGCGCCGGCGTCGTCGGCCTGGCGGTCGCGCGCGCCCTGGCCCGTGCCGGTCATGAGTCGGTGGTGGCCGAGGCCGGTACCGCCATCGGACAAGGCGTCAGCGCCCGCAACAGCGAGGTGATCCATGCCGGCCTGTACTACCCGCCCGGTTCGCGCAAGGCCGCGCTCTGTGTCCGAGGCAAGACCTTGCTGTACGAGTTCTGCGCCAGCCAGGGCGTCGATCACCGCCGCTGCGGCAAGCTGGTCGTCGCCAACGATGATGCCGAGGTTCGCGCGCTGCGCGCGCTCGAGGCCCGGGCGCGCCAGAACGGCGTGCCGGTGGAGTGGCTCGACGCGTCCCAGGCCCGAACCCTCGAGCCGGACCTTCGCTGCCAGGCCGCCCTTCACTCGACCAGCACCGGCATCGTGGACAGCCACGGCCTGATGCAGGCGCTCCAGGCCGACCTCGAACGGCACGGCGGCCTGGTCGCCCTCGACTCGCCGGTGGCGGGCGCGACGCTCAGTCCCGACGGCGGTCCGCACCAGGTGGCGCTGGCCGATGGCACCCGGCTGGAGACGCGCTGGCTGGTCAATGCCGCCGCCCTCTCGGCCTGCCATCTCGCGCTGCGCTTCGAAGGACTGGACCCGCGACACGTCCCACGTCCGCGCCTGGCCAAGGGCAGCTACTTCAGCCTCACGGGGAAGGCGCCGTTCTCGCGGCTCGTCTATCCGGCGCCTGCCGACGCCTGGCTGGGCGTCCACCTCACCCTCGATCTGGGCGGCCAGGCCCGCTTCGGTCCTGACCTGGAGTGGCTGGACGTGGATGATCCGACAGCCATCGACTACACGGTCGACCCCGCCCGTGCCGAAGGCTTCTATGCCGAGGTGCGCCGCTATTGGCCCGGCTTGCCGGACGGTGCATTGCAGCCGGCCTACAGCGGGGTGCGGCCCAAGATCCATGGGCCGCAGGAGGCCGCGCCGGATTTCCGCCTCGACGGTCCCGAGCGCCACGGCATTCCCGGCCTCGTGAACCTGTTCGGCATCGAGTCGCCGGGCCTGACCAGCGCCCTGGCTATCGGCGAGTGGGTTGCGGGGCTCGCAGGGCCTGCAGGGTCCGCGCCACCTCGGTGACCAGCTCCGGGCCGCGGTAGATCAGCCCGGTGTAGATCTGCACCAGGTCGGCGCCGGCCTCGATTTTCGAGGCGGCGTCCGCGCCGCTCAGGATGCCGCCCACCCCGATGATCGGGAAGCTGGACCCGAGGGCCGCGCGCAGCTGGGCGATGACCCGGTTGCTGGCCGCCAGCACCGGCGCGCCCGAGAGGCCGCCGGTCTCCTCGGCGTGGGCCAGGCCCTTGACCGCATCACGCGAGAGCGTGGTGTTCGTCGCGATCACGCCGTCCATGCCGTGCCGCCGCAAGGTGGCGGCAATGACCTGCACCTGGGCCTCGTCCAGGTCGGGTGCGATCTTGACGAAGAGCGGCACCCGCCGGCCCTGGGCCGTGGCCAGGGCTTCCCGGCGCTCGGCAAGCGCGCCCAGCAGGGCGTCCAGTGCCTCGTCGGACTGCAGCGCCCGCAGGTTCTTGGTGTTGGGGCTGGAGATGTTCACGGTGACGTAGTCGGCATGGGGGTACACGCCTTCCAGGCCGATCAGATAGTCGTCGGTGGCCCGCTCGATCGGCGTGGCCGCGTTCTTGCCGATGTTCAGGCCCAGCACCAGGGCCGGGCCGGTGCCGCGGCCCTGCCGGATGGCGGAGCGCCGCACATTGGCGATGAAGGCCTCCAGGCCCTCGTTGTTGAAGCCGAAGCGGTTGATCAGGGCCTGGGCCTGCGGCAGGCGGAACATCCGGGGCTTGGGGTTGCCCGGCTGGGGCAGGGGGGTCACCGTGCCCACTTCCACGAAGCCGAAGCCCATGGCTGCGAAGCCGTCGATGCAGCGGGCGTTCTTGTCCAGGCCGGCGGCCAGCCCCACCCGGTTCGGAAAGCGCAGGCCGGCCACCTCGATCGGGTCCTCCACCCGGCGGGCCTGCCACAGGGCCTGGAGCGGCGTGCCCTGCATCCGGGCCATGGCGGCCAGGGTGGCATCGTGGGCGGACTCGGCGTCCAGGCAGAAAAGGGCGGGGCGGGCGAGGGCGTAGGGCAGCAGGGCCATGGATAATTCCGGCTTTTGTTCCAGCCAGGATTGTCGCGTGACTCAGGATGAATTGAAGACGCTGGTCGGCCAGGCCGCCCTCCAGTATGTGGTGCCGGGAGAGATCGTCGGCGTGGGGACCGGGTCGACGGTCAACAAGTTCATCGAGGCCCTGGCCGGCATCAAGGACAAGATTCCCGGCGCGGTCTCCAGCTCCCAGGCCTCCACCGAGCGGCTTCAGGCCCTGGGCATCCGGGTGTTCGACGCGAACGAGGTCGGCGAGCTGGCGGTCTACATCGACGGCGCCGACGAGATCGACGGCCGTGGCCACATGGTCAAGGGCGGGGGCGCCGCGCTCACCCGCGAGAAGATCGTGGCCGCCCAGTCGCGCCAGTTCGTCTGCATCGCCGACGAGTCCAAGCGGGTTGAGGTACTGGGCCGTTTCCCTCTGCCGGTCGAGGTGATCCCGATGGCCACCGCCCAGATCACCCGCCGCTTCGCCGCCCTGGGCGGCCAGGCCCGGCTGCGCATGAAGGACGGGCAGCCGCTGGTGACGGACAACGGCCAACACATCCTCGATGTCACCGGGCTGCAGATCCAGGACCCCCTGGGGTTCGAATCCACGGTCAACCAGTGGCCGGGTGTGGTGACGGTGGGCATCTTCGCCCATCAAAAAGCCGCGGTGTGCCTGCTTGGCACCTCCCGCGGCGTGGAGACCCTGGTCTACTGACCGGGCCTCGGGTCCGGCTCCGTCGTTCCGGACTCAGCCAAAGATCGCGGCGCCGTCCTGGCCCGCCATCGGGTGGGACGGCGGTGCCGGCTCGTCGGTGCCCGCCTGGATCTCGGGAATGCGTTTCTTCCAGCGCTCGGTCTGGTTGACGAAGCCTTCCACCCATTTCTCGAAGCCGGTCTCGTCGAGCAGGCCGATGGGACGGCGGTCGGCGAGGATCAGGCCGCGGGTCATTTCTTCCAGGCCCAGGGTGGCGCCATCGGTCCGGTGCCAGTAGAGGTTGGCGATCATCAGCTCGCGCAGGACGCGTTCGGTCTCGTCGTCGGGGAGTTCGGTGAGGTAGGCAGAGAGGATGAGTTGACCTCCCGGCTCATCGCATTCGATATTGAGGACGATGTCCTCATCGAACAGCAGGACGCAGCTGTGGGTGACATCGTCGAGCTTCAGCTCGGGGAGATTCAAGGTCTTGCCGAGGCTGGCAATCAACTGCTCGGCGATGGCGCGGTGGTTCATGGGAGTCCTCTCTGTGTGCCTGGGGCGATTAGGTGTTCGGATGGATGCGCTGGACATGGCGGCTGAAAACTGCCCGGCGCCAACGTGCGCGCCAGCGGCGCAGTCGCCCCAGCAGGCGGGATAACAAGTCCGGCGGAGCGAAGCCGGGGCTGCCAGAGGGAGTGCGCCAGACGGTGCACGGTGGTGCCAGATGGGGGTGCAGCGGCTTGTGCATGTGAATCCTTCGACTGCTGGGATGGCGCCGGCTGCAGCCGGCTCACCTCTCAGTAACGGGGGGCCTCAGCCTTGTTCCCGCCCATCCGCAGTGGCAGAGGGCACACGCAGGGGCGAACGCCGCCCAGCAGGCGCATGGGATGCGCCTGCTGCAAAGCAATATGACAAGGGCCGGGCCTGGCAGCCCGGCGGGACTCAGGCCATGCCCTGGTGCCGCAGCAGCGCGTCGAGCTGCGGCTCACGGCCGCGGAAGGCCTTGAAGGATTCCATGGCCGGCCGGCTGCCGCCCGCTTCGAGAATGGCCTCGCGGTAGCGGCGGCCCGTCGCGGGGCTGGGGTTGCCCTCGGCATCCATGCTTTCCTCGAACGCCGCATAGGCGTCGGCCGAGAGGACCTCCGCCCACTTGTAGCTGTAGTAGCCGGCCGCATAGCCGCCGGCGAAGATGTGGCTGAAGGTGTGGGCGGTGCGGCTGAAGGCGGGCGGCTGGATGAGCGCGACCTCGTCGCGAACTTTCTGCAGCAGCGGCATGAAGTCCTTGGCCGGGTCATGCTCGGCGTGCAGCAGCATGTCGAACAGGGAGAACTCGATCTGCCGCAGGGTCTGCAGCCCGCTCTGGAAGTTGCGCGCCGCCAGCATCTTGTCGAACAGCGCCCGCGGCAGGGCCTCGCCGGTGTCCACATGGGCGGTCATGTGCCGCAGCACGCTCCACTCCCAGCAGAAGTTCTCCATGAACTGGCTGGGGAGCTCCACCGCATCCCACTCCACGCCGCTGATGCCGGAGACATCGTGCTCGTTGATCCGGGTCAGGAGGTGGTGCAGGCCGTGACCGAACTCGTGGAAGAGGGTGATGACGTCGTCGTGGGTGAGGAGCGGCGGCTTGCCGTCCACGCCGCTGGCGAAATTGCACACCAGGTGGGCCACCGGCAGCTGCAGGCGGCCATCGTCGGGGCGCAGCCAGCGGGCGCGCACGTCGTCCATCCAGGCGCCGCCGCGCTTGCCGGCGCGGGCCGCCGGGTCGAGGTAGAACTGGCCAATCGTCTTGCCGGCGCGTTCGAGGCGGTAGAACTCGACGCCCGGGTTCCAGACCGGCGCCTGGTCGCGGCGGATTTCCACCTCGAACAGGGTCTCGACGATCTTGAACAGGCCCGCCAGCACCTTGGGGGCGGTGAAGTACTGCTTGACCTCCTGCTCGCTGAAGGCGTAGCGGGCTTCCTTGAGCTTCTCGCCGATGTAGGGCCAGTCCCAGGGCTGGGGGTCGGCCAGGCCGAGGTCGCGGGCGGCGAACTCGCGCATGTCCGCCAGGTCACGCTCGGCGTAGGGTCGGGCCTTGCCGGCGAGCTCGCGCAGGAAGCCGATCACCTCCTGGGGCGACTTCGCCATCTTGGGCACCAGGGACACCTGGGCGAAGTTGTCGTAGCCGAGCAGGCGGGCCTCCTCGCGGCGCAGGGCCAGCAGCTCGCGGATGATCGGGTCGTTGTCGAACCGGGACAGGTCGCCCTCCGCCTGGTCGCTGGCCCGGGTGACGTAGGCGCGGTACAGGCGCTGGCGCAGGTCGCGGTCGTGGGCGAACTGCATCACCGGCAGGTAGCAGGGCATCTTGAGCGTGAGCTTGAAGCCTTCCTTCCCCTCGGCCTCGGCGGCCGCGCGGGCGGCCTGGATCACGTCGGTGGGCACGCCAGCCAGCTCACGTTCGCTGGCGAGGTAGGTCCAGGCGTCGGTGGCATCCAGGGTGTTCTCGCTGAACTTCTGGCCCAGTTCGGCCTGCCGCTCCTGGATTTCGGCAAAGCGCTCCTTGGCCGTGCCGGTCAGCTCGGCGCCGCCCAGCACGAAGTTGCGGATCGCGTTCTTGTGCGCCTGGCGCTGCTCGGCGTCGAGGCTGGTGGGGTCGATGGCCTTGTACTTGGCGTAGAGGCGCTCGTCGCTGCCCAGGCGGGCCCAGAAATCGGTGACGCGGGGCAGGGCCGCGTTGTAGGCGGCGCGCAGCTCCGGGGTGTCGGCCACGCCGTTGAGGTGGCTGACCGCGCCCCAGGCGCGGCCCAGGCGCTCGGTGGCAACGTCGAGGGTGGCGGCGAGGTCCTTCCAGCGCGCGGGGAAGTCCGGCGCGGTGACCTTTTCCAGGGCCTGCTCGCACTCGGCCAGCAGGCTGTCGACCGCAGGGGCCACGTGCTCGGGCCGGATGCGGTCAAAAAGGGGGAGGTCGCTGAAGTCGAGAAGAGGGTTGGTTTGGCCGGGATTGCTCATGCCGCCCATTTTGCGTCAGGGCAGCGGACTTCAAGGCCGCAAAACCCCTCAGGCGCTGGCGCGCTCGGCCGCCTCCAGGGTGTTGACCAGGAGCATGGCCCGGGTCATCGGGCCGACGCCACCGGGCACCGGGGTGATCCAGCCGGCCACCTGGCGCACGCCCTCGAAGTCGACGTCGCCGCAGAGCTTGCCTTCGTCGTTGCGGTTCATGCCCACGTCGATCACCACCGCGCCGGGCTTGACCATGTCGGCGGTGAGCACGTTGCGCTTGCCGACCGCCGCGACCACCACGTCGGCCTGCCGGGTGAGGGCGGCCAGGTCGGCGGTGGCGCTGTGGCAGATGGTCACGGTGGCGTTCTTCTGCAAAAGCATCAGGGCCATCGGCTTGCCCACGATGTTGCTGCGGCCGATGACCACCGCGTGCTTGCCGCGCAGGTCGTAGCCGATCGACTCCAGCATCTTCATGCAGCCATAGGGCGTGCAGGGCCAGAAGCCGGGCTGGCCGACCATCAGCGCGCCGGCGCTCGCCACGTGGAAGCCGTCGACGTCCTTGGCCGGCGAGATGGTCTCGATGACCTTCTGCGCGTCCATGTGCCGGGGCAGGGGCAGCTGCACCAGGATGCCGTGGACGCTGGCGTCTGCGTTGAGCGCGTGGATCCGCTCCAGCAGCGCAGCCTCGGTCATGTCGGCGGGGTAGGTCTCGAGGGTGGCGGCCAGGCCGGTCTCGGTGCTGTCCTTGACCTTGTGCTTGGTGTAGACCTGGCTGGCCGGGTCTTCGCCGACCAGGATGATGTGGAGCTTGGGCGCCACGCCCCGGGCCTTGAGGGCCTGGGTGCGGTGCGCCACTTCGGCGCGGATTTGCTGGGAGAGAGCGTTGCCGTCGATCAGCTGGGCGGTCATGGGGGCCTCGGAAAGAAAGCCGCCCGCGGATGCGGGCGTGCTGGCGTGGATGGGAGGAAAGGGGTGTGCGGTTGGACCGGGAGGCCTCAGGCCTTGGCGGGCACCTGGCCCAGGGCGATCTTGAGCAGATCGGCCACGGTGTTCGCGTTGAGCTTTTCCATGATGTTGGCGCGGTGCGCCTCCACCGTCTTGATGCTGATGCCCAGGTCGTCGGCGATCTGCTTGTTCAGGCGGCCGGCGACGATGCGCTCGAGCACCTGGCCCTCGCGCGAGGTGAGCTTGGCGAGCAGGGCGTCGCGGCTGGCGGCGCTCTGGTGGTCGGCGAAGGCCGACTTGGCGTGCTCGAGCATGCGCTCGACCAGGCCCAGGAGCTCGTCTTCCTTGAAGGGCTTTTGAATGAAGTCCATCGCGCCCTTCTTCATCGTGTTGACCGCCATCGGCACGTCGCCGTGGCCGGTGATGAAGACGATGGGAAGGGGAGATCGGCGCTCGAGCAGCTTGTCCTGGAGCTCCAGCCCCGTCATGCCACCCATGCGGATGTCGACGATCAGGCAGGCGACCTCGCGCGGGTCGTAGCGGGAGAGGAAGGCCTCGGCCGATTCGAAGCAGCGGACCCGGTAGTCCTTGCCCTCGAGGAGCCACTGGACCGAGTCACGGACGGCCTCGTCGTCGTCGACCACGTAGACGGTGCCCCGTTTCGGAATCAGGCTCATGCTGTCACTCCCGTGCTTTTGTCGCTGGTGTCGTGGGCTGCGCCGGGTTCCGGTATCCAGAAGGAAAAGACGCAACCCGCGATATCCGGCCCATTGTAGATGTTCTGTGCCTCCATCCTTCCCTGGTGGGACTCGACGATGGAGCGGCACAGGTTGAGGCCGATGCCCATGCCCTCGGCCTTGGTGGAGAAGAAGGCCTCGAACAGGCGCTCGAGCACCTCGGGGGCGAGGCCGCGGCCCGAGTCGCGCACGGTGAACTGCACCCCGGCCTGGCCCTCCTGGACCTGGCGCACCACCCGCAGTTCGACGTTGCGCTGGCCCGGCGCGCGGTTGGCGGCGTTGATGGACTCGGCCGCGTTCTTCAGCAGGTTGACCAGCACCTGCTCGATCAGGATCGGGTCGACCAGCAGTTGCGGCAGGCGGGCCGCGACGTAGTGCGACAGGCGCACCTGGTGCCGCCGCAGTTCGATCTCGGCCAGTTCGACCGCTTCGCTCACCATGGTGGCCACGTCCGAGGGGGTGCGATTGGGCTCGCTGCGCTTCACGAAGCTGCGAATGCGCTGGATGATCTGGCCGGCCCGCTGCGCCTGCCTGGCGGTCTTCTCCAGCGCCGCGAGCAGGTCGGCCTCCTCGATCTGCTTGCCCCTGATGCGGGACACCATCCCGTTGCAGTAGTTGCTGATGGCGGTCAGCGGCTGGTTCAGTTCGTGGGCCACGCTCGAAGCCATTTCGCCCATGGTGATCAGGCGGCTCGCGGTCTGGGCCCGCTCCGCCTGCGCCGCCGCCAGTTCCTCCGCACGACGACGTGCGGTGATGTCGGTGGCGATGACCATCTGCGCCAGACGTCCGTCCACCCAGGTCAGGTAGCGGGTGCGGACCTCGAGCCACTTGTCCAGTTCGGCGACGAAGACCTCGGCGCTCTCCGAGCCTGCGCTTTCGAGCGAGTCGGTCGGCAGGCCGGCCAGGGTGTCCACCGTGTCGGCGGCCTCGCCCGCGGGCGCGACGCCCGCAGGGGCCGCCCGGCCCCCCTCGGTGACCAGCGCCAGGTGGCCGCGGCTCACCGCGCCGAACCAAAGCCGGTACAGCTTGTTCGCGAACAGGAGCTCCTCGCTTCCCAGGGGCGCCACCGAGACCGCCGCGTCCAGGGCCTCCATCACGGTGGTGAAGCGCTGGTGAGCCGCCTCAAGCTGGGCGCGGATGCGATTGGGCTCGGTGATGTCCGTCATCGACGTCATCCAGCCGGTCTGCCGGCCGCTCGAGTCGACCAGGGGCGAGACGTACATGCGGGCGTCGAACAGGCTGCCGTTCTTGCGCTTGACGCGGACCTGGAAGCCGCCGGGGATGGTCCGGCCCTGGAGTTCGTCGTCCAGGCGGGCGGTGAGCAGTTCGCGGTCGGCCTCGGGCCAGTAGGGGAAGGGGGGCAGCAGGCCGACCAGTTCCTTCTCGTTCCAGCCGGTCATCTGGCAGAAGGCCGGGTTCACATAGGTGATGCGGCCCTGGAGGTCCAGGGCCCGCATGCCGGTGAGCATGGAGTTTTCCATCGCGCGGCGGAAGCTCGTTTCTTCGAGCAGCGCGCGCTGGGCCTGCATGCGCCGGCGGGTGTGGCGCCAGTTGCCGATCAGCATCCAGGCGGTGAGGCCGGACAGGGCCAGCACCAGCCAGAACAGACCGGTGCCCACCAGGCCCTGCGAGGTGCGCCAGGCCTGGGCCCGCAGTACCAGGCCATTGCCCACCGGCGAGACCGGCACCTCGTAGGCGTTGATGCCGTCGTCCAGCCAGGGCAGGAGGCGCGCCGCCATCCGCGGCGTGACGGAGGACCCAGCCAGGAGCTGGCTGTGGGAGTCAAGCAGGGCGACTGCGTACTTGGCCGAGACCTCCGGTGGCACCGCATAGCGCAGCACGCTGTCGATCGAGTATTCGGCGAGCAGGACGCCGGCAAAGCGCGGGCGGTCCCCCAGCGGAATGTGCAGCTGCAGCAGGCCACCGTTCTCGGTGCCCGCGGCGGGCTGGGAGTAGACCGGCTGCATCAGTTCCTTGGCGACGCCGAACATGGCCTCGGCCTCGGTGCCGCGCAGGGGTTCGCCCGGCAGGCGCGGCGCGAGGGACACCAGGCTGGGCGCGGAGTGGCTGGCCCTGATGCGCCCGCGTTCGTCAACCCAGCTGAGGGTCTGCATCTCGGGGAACTGCAGCACCAGGGCCTCGGCCCGACCGGGGAATTCGTCGGGGTCGACCTCTCTCGTGGTGAGCTGCTGGGCGAGGTGCATCAGCTGCTCCTGCCGCTCCAGGAGCCGCAGGCGCATGCGTTGCTGGGAATATTCGACGTCCCGCTTGATCGCCTCGGTCTCGCGCTCCTTTTCCTCCAGCCGCAGGTAGGAGAAGGCCGCCACGATGGCGGCCAGGAAGAAGGCCACCGCCACCAGGGGCGCGAGCATCGCGTAGCGGTCCTGTCTGGCGGCCGACTGTCGGCGCCACCAGCGCCGCAGCCAGGGCGCCGGCGGTTCGGTGTCCTGGGGATCGGAAGAGGGGAGAGCGTCCTGCATGCTGGGGGCGAGTGTAGGCGGCGACCGGCACCGGCCTGCAGCCCGCATGAATGCTGCATTGCCGCATAAAAATATTGCTATATGAAATGCTCTGGCGCTATTTGAAATTTCAGGAATCTGTGACACACTCCGGCCACCGCGGCGATCCCGCGTCATACAAACCAAGCTGCCAACGAGGAGACAAGACAATGTCAGCTCAGCCCGACCACCTGTTCGGCTCCGCCTCCAACGACCCCGATTCCCAGGAAACGCGCGAGTGGCTCGACGCCCTGTCGGCGGTCATCGCGACCGAGGGCCGTGAGCGCGGCCACTTCCTCATCGAGCAGCTGCTCGAGCAGGCGCGCCAGCAAGGCATCGACCTGCCTTTCTCCGCCAACACCGCCTACGTCAACACCATCGAACCCGAGGACGAGGCCCGCTGCCCGGGCAACCTCGAGATCGAGGAGCGCCTGCGCGCCTACATGCGCTGGAACGCCATGGCCATGGTGGTCAAGGCCAACCGCCTCGACCCCGCCGACGGCGGTGACCTCGGCGGCCACATCAGCTCCTTCGCTTCGCTGGCCACCATGTTCGGCGCCGGCTTCAACCATTTCTGGAAAGCCGAGCAGGGCGACAAGGGCGGTGACTGCCTCTACATCCAGGGCCACAGCGCCCCCGGCGTCTACGCCCGCGCCTTCATGGAAGGCCGCATCTCCGAAGAACAACTCCTGAACTTCCGCCAGGAGGTCGACGGCAAGGGCCTGTCCTCCTACCCGCACCCGAAGCTGATGCCGGAGTTCTGGCAGTT